>Ga0164294_10000006_pt1 | contig 347313 bp, 309 predicted proteins | sample GEODES005metaG_FD_111479 | JGI IMG/M metagenome (GOLD analysis project Ga0164294, IMG submission 111479) | Oligotrophic lake water microbial communities from Sparkling Lake, Wisconsin, USA - GEODES005 metaG | ecosystem: Environmental > Aquatic > Freshwater > Lake | place: USA: Sparkling Lake... | reverse complement strand
CCACACCACTGGCACAGCCAGCAATCGCCCCGATCACACTGCCGATCTTCCTGGCATAATTACGCGATACCACCTGATCCGACTGACACTGTGGACATGAATACATCACACACCTCCGATAAATAGCGGCATAAAAAAGGCCTGCAAAAGCAGGCCAGAGAGGAGATCACTTACATAAGGCAAAACTGAGTGAGTCTCAGAGAGGTGATATGTGTTTGAAATATTTTGGGATGAACTAAGGGCGATGCCCGCCGGGTCGGCGGAGCAATTGGTACTGTGCGGTCAGTGGTTTTTCTGGTGGGTGAGATGATAGACGATCACATCTTCGATTGCTTTCATTGCTTTTTCTGCTGTAATAATTTCAATAGAGAGCATTTATGATCAGGTGCCGCTGAGTTACCTCTCTTTCATTTCCCTTTTCTACGGCATAAGCCCCGCGATCATTGAGTTGCGCTTTGGGTAATCCTCCCATTTTTGGCAGAGTTGAAAATGAGAGGATTGGACCGCATACCTAAGATGTGTCTTGAATTCGGCGGTGTTAAGGGGAGTCTGATCGTTAGCCAATTTGTGCTACAAAGTCGTCATTTGTCCAAGTTTACAATTTAAAGATGTTATGTTATGTTATAACATAACTAAATGCAGGTTTAATAATCCCGATGACAAGTCTTTCGCCACTGCGTAACAAATTACCAGTTACGGTACTTTCAGGTTTTTTAGGTGCTGGTAAAACAACTTTACTGAATCAGATGCTTAATAACAGAGAAAATTTAAAGATCGCTGTTATTGTCAATGATATGTCAGAAGTCAACATTGATGCACAGCTTATTAAAAATGGTAATGCAGCACTATCTAGACAAGAAGAAAAAATTGTAGAAATGTCAAACGGGTGCATTTGCTGCACATTGAGAGAAGATCTCTTAGTTGAAATTGAACGACTGGCTAACGAAAGAAGATTTGATTATCTCCTAATCGAGTCCACAGGTATCTCTGAACCACTCCCTGTTGCAGAAACTTTTACTTTTGTCGATGAAGATGGTCGTAGTTTATCCGATATCGCACAACTTGATGCTATGGTGACAGTCGTTGATGCCTATAATTTTTTAAAAGATTACCAATCAAAAGACACACTGGCTGATCACGGAGAAACTCTAGGGGAAGAAGATGACCGCCATGTCGTTGATTTATTAATTGAGCAGATCGAATTCTGTGATGTCTTGGTTGTGAATAAAGTTGATCTTATTAATAGTGAACAGAAACATAATCTTGCTGGAATATTGTCTGCACTTAACCCACAAGCAGAGATAATTTGGGCGGACCATGGAAAAGTTCCATTAAATCGTATTTTAAATACACGAAAATTTGATTTTGAGAAAGCTAAAGAGGCACCAGGTTGGCTTAAAACTTTGCGAGGAGAGGAAATATCAGAATCTGATAACTATGGCATCTCAAGCTTTGTTTTTGAAACCCATCTACCTTTTCATCCAGAACGCTTTATGCAGTTTCTACAAGACTTACCTAAATCAGTTATCAGGGCTAAAGGTTTTTTCTGGATTAGTACGCGCCCAGATTCCGCCTTGACTTGGTCTTCCGCCGGAACATTAGGCAAAGTAAGTTTCGGCGGAAAATGGTGGGCAGCTACCCCTAAAGATGAGTGGCCAGACGATAAACAAGCTATCGATTGGATATCAAAGCATTGGCATGCAGAGTTTGGTGATCGTCGTCAGCAACTTGTTTTTATTGGGCAAGGAATCGATGAAAATCATATCAAAATTCAACTAAAACAATCTCTCATTCAACCCAGTGAGAGAGCTGACATGCTTCAGTTCTCTGATCCATTCCCCAACTTTGGAATACTCATATAGACAAGGTGAAAAAGACCCACGCTCTTCTATAAATAAAAAGAAAAGGATGTGTGGGTTCTTTTGTTCAACTCAATTTATCGTGAGTGTAGAATCATGAATCGAATACTTTCATGCCTAACTGTACTTCAGATTTTCATCTTTAGCAGCATTAGTTTTGCTGAAACAACACCAGCCACTCTACCATCCGAACTAACAGTTATTGGATACCATGAAATTATTTCCTCCTCTCAAGCACTGATACCAGAATATGCAGTTTCGCCAGAGCAATTTTCCAATCAAATAGCATGGTTGAAAAACCACAACTATCGTTTTGTGAATGTAGATGAGGTTTTAAAAGCGCGTCGTGAAGGTAAAAAATTACCTCAGAAATCTGTGCTTATTACTTTTGATGATGGCTATCGTTCGGTCTATGATAATGCTTTTCCTATTTTAAAAGCCTATCAAGTGCCTGCTGTCATTGCTCTCGTGGGAAGCTGGCTAGTTCCAGAAGAAAACCAAAATGTAGACTTTGATCATAAATCTATTCCACGTAATCTATTTTTTAGTTGGGATCAATTACATGAAATGGTTAATAGTGGGCTTATCGAAATCGGGAGCCATACATTTGGTCTACATGATGGTATTCCAGCTAATCCACAAGGGAACATGGAGCCTGCTGTTACAACACGCATATTTGACTCAAAAACTCAAAGCTATGAAAATGATGACCATTATAAAAATAGAATTTATAATGATTTAGAGAAAAATAATGAATTATTACGTTTTCATGGCTTTAAAAGTCCAAGAGTAATGGTTTGGCCTTATGGAAGCTACAATCATGAAGTCGAAGCAATTGCCTTAAAACTAGGCATGCCCATTTCTCTAACGCTAGAAGATGGGCCAAATACAAATGCGGTGTCTCTAAAAGCATTGCGACGTATTCTCGTCGATCACTCTTTGATGCCTGCAGAATTAGAAAAAGAAATAAATAATCGTGAAAAGGATGTAACAGACAATGATATATCTAAAAAAATATTATATGTGAATCTTGATTATATTTATGATAAAAATCCAGAACAACAGGAAGTCAATTTAGGAAAACTATTAGATAGAATTGTAAGCTTGAATGTTAATAGTGTTTTTATACAGGCTTTTTCTGCTACAGATCCTGATGGTCTGGCGGATATGTTGTATTTTCCAAATCGACATTTACCGATGCGAGCGGATTTATTCAACCGTGTTGCGTGGCAAATCCATAGTCGTACTCAGGTGAAACGTATTTTCGCTAGTATGCCTTTATTCGAGTGGAATTTATCTAAAATTTCTGCATCAAGCGGAAATAGCCGACAAGATATCAAAGATATGTATGCTGACTTAGCTAAATCAGTCGCGTTTGATGGCCTTTTCTTTCATGATAAAACAATCTTTGCTCACGATCTGAATGTTAGTACAGAAAAATTACGAAAACTCTTCGCGATTGGCTTATCACCTAATCAAGCATTGTCTTTTAATGATAGGGAACTCTTATTAATGGAAAGGAATAAGTTACAGATGCAGACTAACAGATTCGCAGAAGAGCTTATTTCAATTGTTCGATTTCAACAGCCGTATCTACTCACGGCGAGAGAGCTGGACATGCAATCGAATCCAATTTTACTGTGGGACTCTATTAACCATTTTGATTTTACACTATTGGCCGCCAATGCAAATGAATATCTAGGTCAAGATATACCTTTGTCTGATTTAGATATCCTTGGGCAAATAGAAAAACATCATGAACTTGCTCGAAAATCAGTTTTTGAGATCGCAGATAACTCCCCATCTAAGGAGGTAGGAGATATTGTGAGTAAACTGTATGCCGATAGAGCTAGTCATATCATGTACTATCCAGAAAACCCTTTGAAAACTGATATGGATATAGTAAATTTGCGGAAAGCATTTGACGCTAAATTCAATACGCCACCTTCAACAAATGCTAATGCAGTATCACGTTAATGGCTTACTTTTTGTAATGATCACATTAAAAACGTTGATTAACCTTAAATTAAGGTTGGGTTCTCATGTCATTTCTGCATCGTCTATTTTTTTTGTCGTGATTGGCATGATGATCTGCTTTTCGCCAGTGCAAGCAGGAACTTTAGTCGCCAGTACACATCCGCTGTACTTGATCGCTAAGACAGTAACAGCGGGTGTGGAGCAGCCTATTGCACTATTACCCCCAGCATCAAGTGGACATGATATTAATCTTCGACCTTCGGATCGATTATTATTGAAGAAATCTGATTTCGTGATCTGGTTCGGTCGGGACTATGAAGCGCCACTCTTCGATTTACTTACACATCAACCAAATGCTATTGCACTTTTCGATTTAAAAACTTTCCATCGTTTGCCTCTACGTGATCTAAAAGGTCAACCTATTTCAAAATCATTGGATCCACATATGTGGTTGGATCCTGACAATGCTATTAAAATTGCTTATGTCATTGCGTCAGTCCGTAGCCAGCAATTTCCAGCACATGCTGCTCAGTATCAAAACAATGCTAAACGCTTTGCAAACCAATTTCGGGCCATGGTTAAAGCCCAACAATTCCATACACCACGATTCTATTGGGCCTATCATGATGCTTATCATTACTTGGAGTCTGCTTTAAATCTTAAGTTTGCAGGCGCATTAACGACTGATCCTGATTTGCCACCCACTCTTGGACAATTGATCTGGCTGAATCAAAATCGTCCACATCCAGATGCAATGTGCTTATTTGCTGAACGTCAACCAACAGCTGGGCTCATAGCTAATCTACAACCGATTGATTACTTTGAGATTGATGAGGTAATGGCAACATCCACGGATTTTATTCAAGGCTGGCAATCATTGGCACAACGATTAGGACAATGCAAGCGATGAAAATAAAGGTGAGCAATATCAGGGCATGTTTAGATTCCTTATCGTTTTCTAGTTTAGTACTATTTTAATGGAACAAGAATATTATGCATCAATCACGATGGACTCGGGTTAGGAATGTATGGTGGTTGATTAAGCCGTATTGGGTGTCCCCGCAGAAAGGGCAGGGCTGGCTATTACTGATCACGATCATTACGCTAGCTTTGATTCAAGTCTATATTTCAGTAAAGATTAATACATGGAATGCCGCTTTTTATAATGCGCTGCAAAATAAAGATCTACATCAATTTTTGCATCAACTGGGCACATTTACGATATTGGCGGCTGCTTTTATTGCCACAGCAGTTTATCAGCAATATTTTACCAAAATGCTGCAAATCACATGGCGTAAATGGATGACGGATAAATACCAGACGGCTTGGTTATCCAATAAAGCTTACTATCGTTTACAAGCGGTATATAAAAGCACAGATAACCCTGATCAGCGTATTGCAGACGATATTGCAGGGTTTACTGAAAACACACTATCGCTGTCGATAGGACTACTGAGCGCTATCGTCACGCTTGTGTCTTTTGTAACGATTTTATGGGAGCTGTCTGGGCCCCTCAGTTTTAAATTTTCTGGGTACATCTTTACTATTTCTGGTTATATGGTGTGGGCTGCGCTGTTTTACGCCATTATCGGGACTTGGATTACCCATGTGATAGGACGGCGCTTAATTGGTCTGAATTTTAATCAACAGCAGTTTGAAGCTAACTTCCGTTTTTCTATGGTACGTATGCGTGAAAACGCTGAGTCGATCGCTTTTTATCAAGGCGAAGCAATCGAAGTCAAGAATTTGCGTGAACAGTTTAGCCATATTTGGCAGAACTGGTGGCTGATCATGAAAAAACAAAAACAGCTAACCTGGTTTACCTCAGGCTATAGTCAACTTGCAATCATTTTTCCGGTCATTGTTGCCGCTCCACGTTATTTCTCTGGAGCAATCCAACTCGGTGGGCTGATGCAAACGGCTTCAGCCTTTGGCAGTGTGCAAGGTGCGCTCAGTTGGCTGGTGGATGTATATGCGCAGTATGCAAGCTGGAAAGCGACAACAAATCGTTTAATGAGTTTTATTGATGCGATTGAAAACTCGAATCATGATCAGTCCGGAAAGCAGATCATTGTCCACCAGCAATCCGAAAATGTACTCGATATTAAAGCACTCAGACTATCGTTGCCGAATGGCGAGCCACTGGTGTCTGATTTGACGCTTAATCTGACGCATGGCGATCGGCTGTTGCTGATGGGCGAGGCAGGGAGTGGTAAAACGACCTTGCTGCGCGCCATCGCAGGTCTATGGTCATACGGGAAAGGGGACATTACGCTGCCTACAGATGCCAAAGTGCTCTTTATCCCGCAAAAGCAGTATTTACCGATCCTATCGCTAAAAGAGGTGGTGTGTTATCCCGCTGCGATCGAAGATTTCAGGGATGAAGACGTGGTAAATGGATTAACGGCGGTGGGTTTACCCCTGCTGGGGGCACGTCTGCACGATACCGAGAATTGGTCACAGAGCCTGTCACCTGGGGAACAGCAAAAACTAGCCTTTGCCCGTATCCTACTGCATAAACCTGACGTTTTACTGCTGGATGAAGCAACCGCATCAATGGATGAGCAATCAGAAGCGATGTTATACGCGCTGTTGCAGAATCAACTACCGCAAGCGATTATCCTTAGCGTAGGGCATCGCGAAAGCTTGGGGCAGTGGCATAACAAGAATCTCATGTTTCCACTGTTGTCCTAATGCCTCTTGAGAATATTACAGCCAGTTGAGCCGTGATGTAATTGATTTTCACAGTTACACAGGGGTAATCCTCCCATTTTTGGCAGAGTTGAAAAATGGGAGGATTACTCTAAGAGAAGACTGCCTAGAAACCTGAGCGCTGATCAATCGTCAATCAAGATATAGGGTGGGTTCGGCAGAATGCGATAATGGCTGAGATGTCTTGGACATCTTTGAGAAATGTATCCCTATAAAGCACGCGGAGATGATGTCGAATGACATTGAGCAATTCGCCCAAGCGAATCTGCTCATTGTGTAAAGGTCGAAATCGCAAATACTGCTATAGACGCTGTATTTATGCTGTTGGACTGCCATGACTGCATAATTCTCTTTGACTTGACCACCTAGACAAATTTAATCACCTGATCCGACTGACATTGTGGACATGAATACATCACACACCTTCGATAAAAATGAAGTACACTAAAGTTGTTTAAGAAGGCAAAATTACTGAAAGAATCAGGAACCGAATTAAGGAATTAAATACTTATATTTCAAGTGGTTATTGTTGGATCTGGGGTGGTATAACTTTCGGTATATCATTTTTTTAATAATAAATTTAATTGATATTTATCAGCTGCTTGCTTTAAATATTCGAGTCCGAACCTCGCACCATTCAGATGCATATCTTGTTGTCCAGATTTATAAAAAACCCTCAGTCAGACTGAGGGTTTTTTTATGGCTGGATTTTGTTGCTTCGATGATTACACATTCAGGCGTTGCAATGCTTCGACGCGTTCTTCAATCGTCGGATGCGTGTGGAACAGTGCAGCGAGGCTAAAGCCTTCTTCACGACCAGAGCTGATGGCGAAGGCTTTCATTTCCTGTGGCATCTGGTCGGGCATGTCCTGTTCCTGCTTTAAGCGCAGCAGCGCGTTGATCATGGCCCCTTTGCCGGCGAGGCGGGCACCGGCTTCGTCGGCGCGATATTCACGCAGACGCGAGAACCACATGGTGATGGCTGAAGCCGCGATCCCAAGGACGATGTCCATCACGATACTGGTGACGAAATAGGCGATACCGGGGCGGTCGCTCTCATTACGGAAGACATTACGGTCCACAAAGTCCCCGATGATGCGGGCAAAGAACATCACAAAGGCGTTCAGGACACCCTGTACCAATGCCATGGTCACCATGTCGCCATTGGCGACGTGACCGATCTCGTGCGCAAGGACGGCACGCAGCTCATCCTGATTCATCCGCTCCAGGAGGCCCGATGAGACGGCGACCAGTGCTTCGTTGCGATTCCAGCCAGTGGCGAAGGCATTGGATTGATAACTGGGGAAAATACCCACTTCGGGCATGTTGATCCCGGCACGCATAGACAGGTCACGTACGGTTGAGAGCAGCCAGGCTTCGGCCTGATTGGACGGCTGCTCAATCACTTGCGTACCAGTACTCCATTTGGCCATCGGCTTGGACAGGAGCAGCGAGATCAGAGAGCCGACCATGCCGTAGACAAAACAGAGTATCAGCAGATTGCCGAGTTGCAGTCCACCTGCACCATGGATTCTTCCGACGCCAAGGAGCGACAGAACAATACCGGCGACGACCACTACCGCGAGGTTAGTCAATAAAAACAGACCAATCCGCAACATGGGAAAATTCCTCTTTTAAGATGAAATGGCGATCTTCTCCTCGAAGATCAAAAAATGTCGGGCGGCAGTGCAGTGGCAATAAAGACGCTGCAAATGAAGGGCCTGACCTTACTTTGACTCACTTTTACAGACATGGTGGCATCACCGCCGCTTTCAAGCGGTCAGATGAGATCACGTTACCAAAAGTGCACGAAGCTATTTTATGTATATTTAGTGAATATAATATGGATAAATTGTAGATTCTGATCGTCTGATACACGTTGTCGGATGGGTGGGATGGGCTATTGATTTGTGCAAGATCAGGCGTAGACTAAGTATGCGCACAGCGTTTATGCACGATAACAGGAGGTGCATTATGGAGAGCGTCAGTTTTCATACAATGGAGCATCTGTTTGCCCAGCTTGGGTTACCCAATACACCTGAAGCCATGCAGATGTTTGTCCGTAGCCATCAACTGCCTGCCAGTGTCTCGATTGAAGAGGCGATTTTCTGGTCAGAGTCACAAAGCCAGTTCCTGCAGGAACAACTGGACGATGATGCGGACTGGGCCGTGGTGATCGATGATTTAAATGAGATGCTGCATCAGCAGCGCACGTGGCATTGAGATCGCAAGAACAGATTTAATCAGCTCAAAAAAAGCCTGCCCAAGGCAGATATCAAAAACAGGAAAGCCCACATGTCGTGGGCTTTCTTACATGTTCGGGTAGGTTTAATTAGCGTTTCGGCGCTTTAGGATCGTTAAAGATGACTTCTTCTTCAAACTCAGGCTTGACCGTGACGATGAAGTCCTGACGGCTTAAGCCCATGAACAGCGCATAGCCGGTCGCGATATAGATCGACGAATACGTGCCGACGAACAGACCGATCAAGAGTGCCAGCGAAAACCAGTACAGGCCGTCACCGCCCAGAAACAGCATTGCGCCTGCCACCAGTACCACGGTCGCCACCGTCATGACGGTACGACGGAAGGTCTCGGTCAGCGAAATATCGACGATCTCGATCGGATCGGCACCGCGGATCTTGCGGAAATTCTCGCGAATCCGGTCAAACACCACGATGGTATCGTTGATCGAGTAGCCGATCAGTGCCAATACCGCTGCCAGCACCGTAAGGTCAAATGGCCAGCCAAAGACCGAGAAACAGCCCACGGTCAGAATGGTTACATGTAACAAAGAGATGATGGCACCCACCGAGAATTTAAACTGGAAGCGGATAGCGACGTAGCTCATCATCAGGGCCAGCGCGAGGGCAATGGCACCGAGTGAACGCAAGTAGAGGTCATTACCCACCTGCGAGCCGACCACGTCGACTTTCTGTACGGTCGCGCTGTTGCCGGGCAGTTGCGCGGCTTGTGTGATATGACTCGAGACATCCGTCATACCTTGGACGGGTGCCATACGGACCAAGAGGTCGCGCTGGGTACCCAGAAACTGCACCACCGGCTCGTGGAAGCCCGCTTTGGTCAGCGCCTGCTGCACATCGGTCTGCTGCACAGGGTTGGTGTAGTTGATTTCTGCGGAGATACCGCCTGTAAAGTCGAGGCCGAGATTCAGGCCTTTGGTGCAGATGGATACCAGCGAGATGATCACCAGCACCAGCGACAGAATCGCCAGTGGCTTACGGAAGCGCATAAAACGAATGATGTATTCATCATGTTTATAGGGCGTGACGGTCTCTGCATTGGCAGGGCTGGCGGTCGGGTTGGCTTTCTTTTTAGCCATGATTTGCTTTGCCATGATGAGTTCCTTTAAATACTGAGTTTTTCAACACGGCGTTTGCCACCATAGATCAACTGCACCACGGCACGGGTGACCGTGATCGCAGTAAACAGCGAGCAGAGGATACCGATGGCCAGTGTGACCGCAAAGCCTTTGATCGGACCGCTACCGACCGCAAAGAGGATGATGGCGACCAGCAGAGTCGTGACGTGAGCATCGATAATGGTCCCGAAAGCACGCTCATAGCCCAGCACAATCGCCGTGACGGGCTTGGCCCCATGCCGCAGTTCTTCGCGGATGCGCTCACAGATCAGCACGTTGGCGTCCACTGCGATCCCGATGGTCAGCACGATACCGGCGATACCCGGCAGGCTTAGGGCCGAGCCGATGGCCGACATGATGGCAAGGATCATGGCAAGGTTGACGAACAGCGCAAGATCAGCAATAAAGCCGAAGAGGCGATAGAACACCAGCATGAACAGTGCTACCAGTCCAAAACCGACCTGTGTGGACAGCATACCCTTGTCGATATTGGCCTGACCCAGCGATGGACCGACGGTACGCTCTTCGACGAAGTACATCGGTGCAGCAAGCGCACCGGAGCGCAGCAGCAGGGCCAGCTCACTGGATTCTTGCGGACTGCCGACGCCGGTGATCTGGAAGTTCGATCCCAGTACCGACTGGATCGTCGCGTAGTTGATCACGGTTTTTTCGGTGTAAGGGGTGCGGGTTTCGGTGGGTTTGCCGGTGACTGGATCAGTCCCGTAGGTGATGCGCTGTTTGCTTTCGATAAACAAGACCGCCATCATTTTATTAACGGCATTACGAGTGACATCGTTCAACAGCTTACCACCAGCGGTGTCGAGTGTGATGTTGACCGAAGAGCTGCCATTCTGATCAAAGCCCGCTTGCGCATTCTGCACACGATCACCGGTCAGGATAATTTGTTGTTTTAGCAGGATTGGCTGTCCATCAGGGGTCTTAAATGGATAAGCCACTGTACCGGGCGGGGTTGGGCCGCCATTGTAGGTGCGGAAGCCGTCATCGACCAGGTGGAACTCGAGGTTCGCGGTACGACCCAGCACGCGCTTGGCTTCGGCGGTATCCTGTACGCCCGGCAGATCGACGGCGATCTGGTCGCTGCCTTGGGTCTGTACGACGGCTTCGGCGACACCGAGTTCGTTGATCCGGTTACGCAGGGTGGTCAGGTTCTGCCCGACGGCATACTGGCTGATTTCCTGCATTTTGGCATCGGTATAGCTCATCGTGATGGAGTAGCCATCAGTCGTGGCAAGCTGGCGCTGCACAAAGTCAGGGAATTTATTGCGCAGGGTGCTGACGGCTGCATCACGATCCGCAGTCTGATCAAAGATCACATTGATGCTGGTGCCACTGACCTGTACGGTACGGAAATTGAGATTGTCGGCACGCAGTTCACGACGGATGTCACTCGCTGCAGTATCCAGACGCTGGCCAATGGCTTTCGTCATATCCACTTGCAGCAGGAAATGCACCCCGCCGCGCAGGTCGAGACCAAGCTTCATCGGTGTGGCACCAATGCTGGTCAGCCACTTGGGTGTGGTCTGCGCCAGATTGAGCGCAACGACGAAGTTGTCACCCAGCGCGCGACGCACCACATCCTGTGCTTTCAGCTGTTCATCGCTGGTGCGGACGCGCAGCAGCGCGGTCTTGCCGTCAAAGCTGTCACCGTGGCTGCTGATATTGGCGGCTTTGAGAGCAGCTTCGGCTTGCGACAGCACGCTGGCATCGATCTGGGTACCGGCTTTGGCACCGGTGATCTGAATGGCAGGCTCATCAGGGTAGAGGTTGGGGAGGGCATACAGCGTACTGACGATGAGTACGATGAGAATTACCACATATTTCCATGCTGGATAGCGCATTTGTGAGGTCTTCTTCAAAGTTTAAAACATAAAACCCGGTCACCCTGACCGGGGTACCGTAATCCGGTTGCGATGACCTGAATCAGATCATCGCTCTGGCAGGCTATTACAGGCTGGCCAATGTGCCTTCGGGCAGGACCGCGGTGATCGCGCTTTTCTGGATTTTGATATCCACACCAGTGCCGATAGTGATAACCGCATAGTCGCCTTCGGATTTTTTCACTTTGCCCATCAGGCCACCGGCAAACACGACTTCGGAGCCGACGCCGAGGCTATCCACCATGGCGCGATGTTCTTTGGCGCGCTTGGACTGCGGACGGATCATGAAGAAATAAAACACGATGACCACGACCACCATCGGCAGGAATTGCAGCAGGGAGGCGGACTGGCTGGCAGCGCCGTCAGCGGCGTAGGCTGTGGAAATTAACAAACTCATGGGGTTACATCCTTAAAAGTCAAAGCAGAAAAACATAAAAAATCAAACCGATCAGCGATCATGTAGTTGGCTCGGGCGTATCATGAGCATCCGGGCGGCTGATCGGGAATCGAAAAATCTACAAATTGGTCGATTTTATATAAAACTGGCCGTTCCTGCCATGGCAATCTTGGTGCACAGGTCTACATTTGGTGACATGACAGGGCCAATCGATCCGGCATATCTTGCCATAATGGGTTTACATCCTGATTAATCAATGGTGAAGCAGCATGCTTTGCGCAGGCTGAGTTAGCTTTTTTTATGCAATGACTTTCTTAAAAAATAAAAATCCCCTGTCGCACGAGACGGCAGAGGATCAGTTGGCGGCGAATAGATAGTCGGATATTAACCGTAGGTTAGTTCTTTGACCTTGCCACGGAATACCCAGAAGGCAAACAGACTATAGGCAAAGATCACCGGAATAGTCACCGCAGCCCCGATAAAGATCACGGTCAGGGCTTCAGGCGAGCTTGCGGCTTCCCAGATGGTCATCTTGCCGATCACCGCATAGGGGTAGAGGCTATAGGCAAGGCCAAAGGCACCCATCAACAGCGAACCGATGAGGAGCACAAACGGCAGCCAGCTAATCTGGGTACGCACTGCAGGCATAGTCAGCACCCAGCGCAGCGCCAGTAGCGAAGCCCCTGTCGCCAGTGGAATGGGCAAAAGGCCAATAATCTGCGGGAACTGAAACCAGCGCTCGCGGACCACATCGCTGACCCACGGCGTTGCAAGCGAAATCAGCACCATACCTGCCACGACGGGTACCCAAGCAAGCTTAGCCCAATAGACAGCCTTGATTTGTAGCTCGCCTTCGGTCTTGATGATCAGCCAGCAGGCACCGAGCAGCACATAGGTCGCAGGTACCGCCAGGGCAATCGCAGCGGCAAATAACGTAAATGACGTCCCCTCGGCAAAGCCTGTGACATATCGACCCAGCATCCAGCCTTGCATCAGTGCGGCTAGGGTCGAGCCTGCGATAAAGGCATAGTTCCAGCTCAGTTGATGCTGCACTTTGGCCTTGACGCGGAAGTCAAAGGCCACACCGCGCAGGATTAGCCCGATCAGCATAAAGGCCACCGGAATGTAGAGATTGCCCAGAATAATGCTGTTAGCCTTTGGAAAGGCGATAAGCAGCAGGCCAATACCGAGCACAAGCCACGTCTCATTAGCATCCCAGAAAGGGCCGATGGAGCCGATCATGGTATTGCGTTCATCCGGTGTGGCACGATGCATGAGCATGCCGACGCCCAAGTCAAAGCCATCCAGCACCACATAGATAAAGAGCGCCAAGCCCAGCAGGCTGATGAAAATCAGCGGTAATGCTTGATCCCAGGTCATGACAGGTCTCCCTTTGCGGCAGCGGATTGATGGGCGAGGATGGCGACGGCTTCGCCTGATGCAGGCGTGGGATCGTCTTCGGTCTTATGCGGATGTTCGGCCATATACTTCAGCACGCTGACATAAGCGGTGATCAGGATGATATAGACAATCACATACATCGTCAGGGTAAAGGCGATATGGCTCGGCGGGGTATGGGTTACGATCTCGCTGAGTTTGATCAGACCATGCACGATCCACGGCTGACGACCAATCTCGGTCACATACCAGCCTGCAAGAGTCGCAAGCCAGCCAGCAAAGGTCATGGATGCCAGCCCCCACAGCAGATAGCGGGGCAGGCGCAAGACGTCACCTTTTACTTTGCGCCATTGATAGATGCCATACCAGCTCACCACCAGCATCAGCATGCCGACACCGACCATGAGACGGAAACCAAAGAACAGCGGCGGTACGGGAGGATGAACCGCAAACTGATCCAGTCCTTGCAACGTGCCGTTCCAGTCATGGGTCAGGATCAGGGCTGCGCCATGCGGGATGCTGATGGCCATGTCATTGCTTTGGGTTGCTGCATTGGGCAGCGCAAAGGCGAGCAGCGGCGCGCCTTGCTCGGTATGCCAGACGCCTTCGATCGCGGCGATTTTTTCGGGTTGATGATGTAGCGTATTGAGGCCGTGCTGATCGCCGATCAGGATCTGGATCGGGATCAGGATGGCAGCAAGCGTCAGGCCGGTCTTGAGCACCTTGGGCGTAGCGTCATCATTAGTTTTCTTGAGGATCTGCCATGCACTGATCCCCGCCAGCAAGAAGGACACCGTCAGAAAGGACGCAGTCACCATATGCAGGAAACGATACGGGAATGACGGATTAAAAATCACCTCAAGCCAGCTACTGACGTGGTAGATGCCCTGTGCATCGACCCAGTAGCCTTGCGGCGTCTGCATCCACGAGTTCAGTGCCAAAATCCAGAAGGCCGAGATGGTGGTGCCGAAAGCGACCATAAACGTCGCGATCAGATGCACGCGTTCACTGACTCGGTTGTGTCCAAACAGCATGATGCCGAGGAATGCGGCTTCAAGGAAAAACGCGGTTAGCACTTCATAGCCGAGCAGGGGACCGGCGATATTGCCGACGCGCTCCATATAGCCCGGCCAATTGGTGCCGAACTGAAAACTCATGGTAATGCCGCTCACCACGCCCATGGCGAAGGTCAGTGCAAAGATCTTGGTCCAGAAACGATAGGCGGTGAGCCATGGCGTCTGCCGGGTCTTGACCCAGCGGAAGCGAAAGAACAGCAGAATCCAGCACAAGGCGATGGATATGGTGGGGAAGAGAATATGAAAACTCATATTCAGGGCAAACTGTATGCGACTCAAAATGAGTGCGTCCATCAAACAACCCTCTCTAAGGCTAAGAAACTGGTTGCTGCACATCTAATGATGCTGACCTTGCGAGATGGTCAGGTCATGGCTGCATCAAGTGTGCCCGAGCTCTGGTTTTATTCTTGGACTTGATTGAGGTAGGGCGCGAGATGTGGCGTATGAGTCTCATCATACGCCTGTTTTTGGTGCAGATGATACTATTGTGGAGAGATTGTGATAGATTTTATCTAAGTCGCTTATTTGTAAAACTGATGAACTGGCCGGTATTTTTTTATATTTAATGACTAGTCATTTTATCGGTCAACATTACTGATTTTAAATTACAAATTTCTGCCGGGAATGGATTGAGTTGTCTGTCTAATCCAAGAATAATGAGCCATGGAAAGTAAAATGATTGTGACTGCCCTTGCAGCACTCGCCCAAGAATCCCGCCTCGCTATTTTTCGCCTGCTGGTGCAAATCGGCCAAGGGGGATTGTCTGCGGGCAAAATCAGCGAAGCGCTCAACATCGCGCCATCCTTGCTGTCGTTTCATCTCAAAGAGCTGCTCTATGCCGGGATGCTGGAGTCGCGTCAGGACGGTCGCTATATAATCTATACTGCCAACTATGCGCGCATGGGGCAATTGCTGTCTTACTTAAGTGAGAACTGCTGTCAGGGCGAGCCTTGCCTGCCTGAGTTGCCGATCCTGCCGAGCAAAGAATCCTCCTGCTGCTGACACGATCTGTCTGGTTGAGCCTGATATTTTTTGAGCCTTGCACCTGTCTACCCCCAGCCATCCCTCTGTTCTTCCTTGCTTGTTTACTGCTCATCCCGATTTTGGCGATGCCGATACCAGATCTTGCGTGAGTGTCAAGAACCGCTGAACTACCAGTGAGCGATCATGGCGTCGGCTAGCAATTGCCAGACGTGCAATCGGTGCATCACCTGAGATTGCTCGATAGATCACGCCTTCCACATGCACCTGTGTCATCGAACGTGGCACGATCGAGATCCCCAGCCCTGCAGCCACCAAGGTAATGATCGAGGCAATCTGGGGCACTTCCTGCCGGACGGTGGGCTCAAATCCGGCACGACGACAGGCATGAATTACCTCATCATAGAGGCTGTAGCCGACGATGCGCGGAAACATGATAAAGGGCTGATCGTGTATCTGAGCCAGATCCAGCGTCGGATAATCCTTGAGTATATGATCTTGCGGTAGGGCGATAAACATCGGCTCCTCATCCAGCACATGCATTTCCATGCCTTCAAGTTCCTGCGTGCTGGGTCTGAGGAACGCGACGTCCAGCATCTCTCGTCTGAGCTGATCATAAAGACCCGCGGTATTGGCTTCGGCAAGGCTCAGATTGACCTCGGGATAGGCTTGGGTATAGCTGCGAATGGCAGATGGCACAAGGGGATTGAAGATTGCCGACGCCGAGAAGCCCACACGCAACTGCCCTGTGAGGCCGCGCGCTGCACGCTCGGCGGCATGCTTAGCGCGCTCGACCTGTACCAGTACTTGTTTTGCTTCATTTAGGAAGGCTTCGCCGACTTCCGTCAGCTCTACACCATGCGAGCGCCGATAAAACAGCGGTGCGCCGAGTTCATGTTCCAAATCCTTGATCTGCTGACTCAAGGGCGGCTGGGCGATGCCGAGTTTTTCGGCTGCGCGTGTGACGTTTTGTGCCTCGGCGACCGCTAGAAAATAGCGGATATGGCGGATGTCCATAGTCATATATATAAAGTATGAAAACTGTATTCATTATATATTAGACGAATGATGCTGCGTACTCTATGATCGCTTGACTGATAAATTTTCCAAAAGGTCAGGTTTTTCATGAGTCCTCCCGATGGCGTTATTCCTGCTGTTTCAACCGTTTCGGCGGCTAAAAACGCTTTAGCCGTGCCTATATCAGTTTTGTCTCCTTTGAGCGGCAATGCGTCATTACACCGTAATCAGACTGATGCAAGTCGGGGCGCGGTACGAGGCTCAGCAACTTATCGCCGCATTAATCTGGCGCTGTTTGCTGCGGGATTTTGTACGTTTGCGCTCTTGTACTGTGTGCAAGGCATCCTGCCGCTATTGGCACAGCGCTTTGATGTCGGAGCAGGGCAGAGTGCACTGGTGTTGTCGGCCAGTACGGGCTGCATGGCGTTTTCCATTGCATGTATGAGCGTCATGTCGGAGCGGTTTGGGCGCAAGAGCTTGATGTTCTGGTCGATGCTGCTGGCTGCGATCTTTAACCTTGGTGCTGCGGCGGCGTCAAACTGGACCATGCTGCTTGTTCTGCGTGGACTGGAAGGCATTGCCTTGGGCGGCGTACCAGCAGTTGCCATGGCTTATCTGGCAGAAGAAATCGATGTTCGTGATCTGGGCTTTGCTATGGGCTTATATGTCGGTGGTAATGCTATCGGTGGCATGAGTTCGCGCATACTGGTTGGCGTACTGGCCGAGCAGTATTCGTGGCATCTGGCACTGGCGGTGCTGGGTGTGATCTGTCTGCTGCTTGCGATGGCTTTTTTGTGGCTATTGCCATCGTCCAAACATTTCACACCACAGCGTAGTATGGGTTTTGTGCAGCATGGTCGGGTATTTGTCATGCATTTGCGCGCCCCTGCCTTACTGCGCCTGTTTCTGGTCGGCTTTCTGATTATGGGTGTGTTTGTATCGGCGTATAACCTGATCGGTTTTAGGCTGATCGCCGCGCCTTATCATCTGTCGGCGACTCAGACCGGTTTTATCTTTCTCTGTTATATCTTTGGCGCGCTGGCATCGCCGTGGGCGGGTAGCCTTGGTGATCGCTATGGTCGTTATCCGGTATTGATGGCGGGATTGGTGTGCGCGGCAGTGGGGATCGGGCTGACCAGTATGCAGTCGTTAGGCTTGGTGGTTTTGGGGATCGTGCTGTTGACAGTGGGTTTCTTTATGGCACATGCCACCGCAAGTGGCTGGGTTGGGCAATTGGCACAGGGCTTCAAAGGTCATGCATCGGCATTGTATCTCTTGGCTTATTATCTGGGGTCTAGTGTGCTCGGTGTGGTCGGCGGCGCGTGCTGGGATTTCGGTGGTTGGCCTGCTGTGGCTGGATTTGCGCTGGTCATGCTAGCACTTGCGGGTTTGTCTGTCAGACGCCTGCGGGCAGACGGATAGCCAATCAATCGTGTAAGGACTATGCCAGATACAAAAAAGCTTATCTGCAAATCTGATAAGTTATTGACAATCTCTGACCATAGGCATAGGTTTGAAGCGTGATTGAGTTTTAAACAGTTTTAAGTCTTATAACAGCTTTTACAAGGAATCGAAGTATGAAAAAGTTACTGGTTGTCTCGTCTGCGCTGGCTCTGGCCCTGACCGCAGGTGCTGTAAATGCCTGTCCTAAAGGTCAGCACATGGAAGGTGGTACCGGTGCCCACCACAAAGGCGGCAAATGCGTCCCTACCATGAAGAAAGAAGCCATGCCAGCCGCTGCTGCGTCGATGCCTGCTGCTAAAAGCTGATGGATGATGCTGATGGATGCCATCAGCAGTAGAGAAAACCCGCAGATGTGCGGGTTTTTTTATGCGTGAGTGTTTGCGGTACTCAGAGGATAGCGATCAACTCACCGTGCACGAGATTCATACTGCGGATATCGGTTACGCGCACTTCGACAAACTGACCAATCAAGTGATCGTCACCCTTGAACTGCACAAGGCGCGTATTGTCGGCGCTGCCCAGCAAAAACTCCGGCTCGTGGCTGGAGTGCTTTTCGACCAGCACGCGAATGGTTTGACCCAGCATGGCGTCAGTTTTGGCAATGCTTGATTTTTTGATCACGGCCTGCACGCGGGCGAGGCGTTCTTTCTTGACGATCTCAGGCGTCGGGTCTGGCAGCTCTGCGGCCGGTGTGCCCGGACGCTTGGAGTAGATGAAGCTATAGGAATGATCGAAGTCAAGGTCTTTGATGAATTGCAGGGTATCCTCAAATTCAGGCTCGCCTTCAGCCGGGAAACCAATGATGAAGTCACTGGACAGATGTAGGTCCGGGCGAATGGCACGTAGACGTGCGATCTTGTCGATATAAACATCAATGGTGTGATTGCGCTTCATGGCGGCCAGCACAGGATTAGAGCCGCTCTGCACAGGCAGATGCAGGTGCGAGACGAGTTGAGGCAGTGTGGCATAGGCGTTGATCAGCTCATCGGAGAATTCGAGCGGATGGCTGGTGGTATAGCGGATACGGCCGATCCCTTCAATGCGGGCGACCAGATGCAAGAGCTCGGCGAAGGTACAGATCCCGCCATCATGCGTCTCACCGCGATAGCCGTTGACATTCTGACCGAGCAGCGTCACTTCACGCACGCCTTGTGCAGCAAGACTGACGATCTCTGCGATCACATCATCCAGTGGGCGCGAGACTTCTTCGCCGCGGGTATAAGGCACGACGCAGAAAGAGCAGTATTTGGAGCAGCCTTCCATGATTGAGACGAATGCCTTGAAACCTTCCACCTTAGGCTCAGGCAGGAAGTCGAATTTTTCGATCTCGGGGAAGGAGATATCGACCAGCGAAATCTTCTGTGCAGGTTTGCTGCCATGTTCGGCCTTATGTGCCTGATGCTGATTGAGCATCTGCGGCAGACGGTGCAGGGTCTGCGGACCAAACACCATATCGACATAACTGGCACGTTTCTGGATGCCTTCGCCTTCCTGTGACGCCACACAGCCACCGACACCGATGATGACATCGGGATTGGCTTCTTTAAACTTGCGCCAGCGGCCTAGTTCGCTAAAGACCTTCTCTTGTGCTTTCTCACGAATCGAGCAGGTGTTCATCAGCAGGATGTCGGCTTCGGCAGGATCATGGGTGACTACATAGCCGTGAGACTCACCCAAGAGGTCGGCCATACGGCTGCTGTCGTATTCATTCATCTGACAGCCTTGCGTCTCGATATACAGTCGCTTGACACCGGCGCGCGCTGCGATGGCGGTATCTGGCACCTCGGGTTTGGGTGCGACCGGTACGCTTGGGCGGGTAGAGGGATCAAAGGTTTGGACCGTCATTGCTATCGACTCTGGCTATACTTTTGCGACTGTCTGATGTGTCAAACATCAATCATAGGGCGATCACATTATGCAGACCATGCAGACAGCGACACATCAGCTATACAAAACGTGGCGATCTTGTTGGAATCATGGAAGGCGTGAAAGTGAAAGCGGCGGATTTTATCATGTTCATGCAATTGGATAAAGAAAGCTCGGCAGATCTGTAAGCATTTTAACGAATGGTTTACAGTGTGTTTTTATAAATATTTGATTAATAATAATTATATGTTGTTGTGAAGAGTGTGATCAATTTTGCAAATATTGCAAGATGTAACAAGGTTCGCTCAAAACAGTCGTTGTTCGAGGGAGAGGGCGGGGCTAAAGTTGCACCATGGCGATGCTTCTGCCGGACGGTCAGTCCAGTAACGCATCAATGACAAGATTTCTTAAAACACCGACCGATGCGGTCGATGATGGACATGGGAGTACCCTCATGAAAAAAGCAATCGTAGCAGGTTTACTTATCGCAACGACCGTCTGTGCCGTGCAGCCTGCATTTGCAGATATGGACCCGGTAGGCTCTGCCGTGGTCGGTGGTGTGGCTGGTGCCGTGCTTGGTCATGCAGTCGGTGGCCGTAATGGTACGGTGGTCGGTGCGGCGCTGGGTGGTCTGACCGGGGTTGCGATTGCCAATAGCAGCAACGGTTATTATCGTGAAGGCTATGGTTATGCACGCCCAGTGGCCTACAGCCGCCCAGTCTACTATAGTCAGCCTACTTATTATGCACAACCTTACTATGCGCGTCCGGTCGTTTATGAGCGTCCGGTGGTCTACGAAGAGTATCATGGCTGGCACCGTGGCTGGGATCGCGATCGTGACTGGCATCATGGCTGGGACCGCGATCGTGACTGGCATCACGACTGGCGTTAAACGGCCTCGGTCAGTTGAGGCTTGCATCCGCTGCGACAGATCAGCATGATGCACGCGCAATCACAAAACATAGTACTGATTAACCCTGTATTTATTTTTGCTGCTTGTGACTGTTTGTTTTTTTAGAGGTAAATAAAGATGAAAAAATTAGCACTGATTTCGATTTTGAGCGTCGCCGGTCTGGTCGGTCAAGCCAGCTATGCGGATGGTCTGACCAATGCTGTAGCAGGTGGTTTGGGCGGGGTGGCTGGTGCTGCTGTGGGTCACTCGCTTGGTGGTCATACCGGTGGTATTGTTGGCGGTGCCCTAGGCGGTGGTCTGGGGGGTGGTGTAGCTGGTGGTCGTAATGCCGCGATTGGCGGTGCACTGGGCGGTGGTGCAGGTGCTGCATTGGGCCATGGCCGTAACGGTCAGATGATTGGTGCGGGTCTGGGTGGTGCCGGTGGCTCTTACCTCGGCGGTGCGCTGGGTCGTGGGGGCGGAGATGGTGGCTATCGTCATCATCACCATCGTCGTCACCATCACGAGTGGTGATTTGCGAACGCCCTCGTGGCGATACGTGATAAAAAACAGCCCATCCGGGCTGTTTTTTTGTGGCTGATATTGGGTCGTCGCCTTAGATCGTACGCGAGATCAGCTCTTTCATGATTTCGTTGGTCCCGGCATAGATACGGTTGGCACGGTTGTCGATATAGGCGCGGGCGATCGGGTATTCGAGCATATAGCCATAACCACCGTGCAATTGCACGCATTCATCGACGACTTTGCTAAACATATCACTGATCTTGTATTTGGCTGCGGCGGCAGCTTCGATGGCAAGATTGCCCGCCAGTTGCATTTCCATACAGCGATCAACATAGGCACGACCAAAGTCGAGTTCGGTACGCAGCTCGGCGAGTTTAAAGCGCGTGTTTTGGAATGACATCACGGTTTTACCGAAGGCTTTGCGCTCTTTGACATATTTAACCGTCTGGGCATAGGCGGCTTCTGCACCGGCCTGACAGATGATCGCGACGATCATGCGCTCCCATGCCAGCTCTTTCATCAGCATAATGAAGCCCATGCCTTCCATGCCGAGCAGGTTTTCTTTAGGTACGCGCACATTGTCAAAGAACAGCTCGCAAGTGTCCTGACCTTTCATGCCGACTTTCTTGAGCGGTTTGCCTTTGGTGAAGCCCGGCGTATGAGCATCGATGATCAGCAGAGAGAGGTTGCTGGAGCCTTTATCGCTTGTACCGGTCTTGACCACGACGACCGCCATGTCGCACAGATAGCCGTTGGTAATGAAAATCTTGGAACCATTGACCACATAGTGATCACCATCCAGTACCGCAGAGGTACGTACACCCTGCAAGTCAGAGCCAGTGCCGGGTTCGGTCATGGCGATGGCGCTAACCACTTCACCAGTCGCCATCTTGGGCAGCCAGGCGAGTTTCTGCTCATGGCTGCCGAAGTTGTTGATGTAGTTGGCGACGATATCCGAGTGCAGCGACATGCCCGAGCTTGAGTCCATGGCGTAGGCTTGCTCTTCCATGAGGATCATGCTGTAGAGGCGATCTACACCCGAGCCGCCGTATTCTTCGGGCATGGTCGGGCAGAGTAGACCCAGACTGCCAGCTTTGTTCCACAGATCGCGATCCACGTGTTGCTGGGTTTCAAAGCGCTCTGTATGCGGGATGACTTCCTGTTCAAAGAAGCGGCGTGCTGTGTCGCGGAATGCGTTGTGCTCCGGGCCAAACAGTTTGCGCGGGATCATGGGGTCATTTGGGCGTGCGATATCCATACAGCAGGTTCCTTTGTGAATAAGCAGTGTTTGAGAGGGGTGATCTTGATATGGTCTGCCATCCGGCAGGTCATCAGGAGCAAACGATAAATCGGATCGTGGCCCATTAAATCGACAGGCTGGTTTTGCTTCAATGATGGATATGATCAAGTTTTCCGATCAAACACGCGCAATTTGCTAATCCGTATTGGCGTGCATTTGTTGCATGTAACTTTTGTGCGATGATGTACAACGAAATCCGCTACATAAAGAAACGCAGAGTCTGAGTTCATAACCTGCTATGCTTGGCGGCAGCTTGATCGTTGCTGATGATGCGTGGGCTAGTGAGCTGCTTGTATCATGCAAGGGAAATAGAAAAGGGAGAGGATGTCGTTGCTGAATAAGTTTCGCATGAAGGCGCTGACCATTGATCAGACCCTGATTATCTCCGTTTTCGTGGTGGCATCCTGTGGTCTTGCTTATGAGCTGATCACTGGCGCATTGGCGAGTTATCTTCTCGGTGACTCGATCCTGCAGTTTTCGACCATCATTGGCAGCTATCTGTTTGCCATGGGCTTAGGCTCTCATCTCTCCAAATACATCCCTGACGATGCCGTGCTGCATCGCTTTATCGAAGTCGAGCTTCTGGTCGGTCTCATCGGGGGCCTGACGGCGACCTTTCTCTTTATCATCTTTGCTTGGCTGTCGATGCCGTTTCGTGTGGTGCTGTATGCATTGGTGATCGTCAATGGCATGCTGGTCGGCATGGAGATCCCGCTGGTGATGCGGATACTGAACCAGCGTCAGGCGGCCTTTAGCGAGCTGGTGAGTAAGGTACTGACCTTTGATTATCTGGGTGCATTGGCGGTATCGCTGTTATTCCCTTTGGTGCTTGCCCCTAAGCTGGGTTTGGCGCGTACTGGCGTGCTCTTCGGTCTCTGCAATGCCGGGATCGCCTGGTGGACCGCACGACGCTTCCGCGATGAGTTACCACAGATCAAACAGCTCTATCGTCGGACGATACTGGTGATGATCGTGCTGGTCACGACGTTTGGTGTTGCCGATCGGCTAGTGCGCTGGTCGGAAGGGGTGCTGTTTGGTGATCCGGTCATCTATGCCAAGACCACGGTCTATCAGCGGCTCGTGCTGACGCGCTGGAAGGACGACCTTCGCCTCTATATCAATGGCAATCTGCAGTTTTCAACCCGTGATGAGCATCGTTATCATGAGGCTTTGGTACACCCGATTCTGGGTGCTCTACCGCAGGCGCGGCGTGTCTTGATCTTGGGTGGCGGTGATGGACTGGCCTTGCGCGAAGTCTTACGCTACCCGCAGATCCAGCAGGCGACGCTGGTCGATCTCGACCCTGCCATGACACAGCTCTTCTCCACCAATGCCGAGTTGGTTGCCTTAAACAAAAACGCCTTCCACGATCCACGTGTCCGACTGATCAATGGCGATGCGGCGCAGTGGCTGGAGCAGAACGCCGAAGTCTATGATGCCATCATCATGGATTTCCCTGATCCATCCAACTTTGGTTTGGGTAAACTCTTTTCGGTGCCGATGTATCGACTGGTCGCCCGTCATTTATCCGAGCATGGTTTGGTCGTTGTACAGTCCACCTCACCGTACCATGCACCGCGTTCCTACTGGTGTGTAGATGCGACGCTGCGCAAGGCGGGCTTCTATACCACGCCGTACCATACGCTGGTGCCGTCTTTCGGCGAGTGGGGCTTTATCATCGGTAGCAAATATCCGGGCTATACCCCGCCGACCCATTACAGCCTGCCGATGACGTTTTTGGATCGTGAGACGACCGAGGCCATGTTCCATTTCCCGCCTGACATGCAGCGCTGGAATGTCGAACCCAATGAACTCAATAACCAGCAACTGGTCCGCTATTTTCAGCAGGACTGGGGCAATGTGATCCGGTAGACGCGATGAGCATGAATCGGCGTCAATTCCTCGGGTTTACCGCGCTCGCAAGCCTCATGGCGGGATGCCACATGCCTGCGTGGTCGGTGATCCCGCCGTGGTTGCCTGTCAAAGTCTTGGACGGCGGGATGCGGCAGGGTCATCGATGGATACGCGATGTGCATGACTTTAAATTTCCCGAGATCCCAATCAGTCGGACCCGAGAGGTCGATACGGTGATCTTGGGCGGCGGGATTGCGGGGCTCTCAGCGGCTTGGCGATTACAACAGAGCGGTTTTCAGGATTTTCTTCTGCTGCAAGGCTTTGAGCAGTATGGCAATGCATCCAGCGGTCAGTGGCATGATGTGCATTATCCGAGAGGTGCGCATTATCTGCCGTTCCCGACGCCCGAATCCACCCATGTACAAGAGATGCTGCGCAGCTTTGGCATCCTGACTGGCAATGATTTGGGCAATATCAATAGCTACGATGAGCGCTATGTGATCCACGCGCCCGATGAGCGCCTGTGGTTGGGCGGCGGGCAATATTGGCATGACACCCTGATGCCACCGGCTAAAGCTGGTACTGAGGAGGCGCGGCAGCAGCAGCGTTTTCTGCAGTTTACCGATAGTCTGAAGGGCAAGCGGGGCAGTGATGGGCTGGTGTTATTTGCCATCCCAGTCGCACAGTCGTCACAGGACCCAGCGTGGCGTGCATTAGATGCTTTAACCTTTGATCAATGGTTGGATCGAGAAGGTTATACCTCGACAGGCCTGCGCTGGTATCTCGATTATAGTTGCCGCGACGACTATGGTTTTGGTAGTGATCGCGTGTCAGCATGGGCCGGAATACATTATTTTTCCAGTCGGGTGCATGACCGAGAGAAGGCTCGGCAGACACCGCTTTTGGCGTGGGATAGCGGGCTGAACTTTATGGCCAAGTCCTTGTCTGATCCGACCTTGGTGCGCCAGGTCGCGCAGTCCGCGATTCATATGGTCGAGACCCAAGATGGCGTGCAGGTCTGGAGTATGGATCAGCGCGGTGAACTGAGCCTGATCAAAGCCAAGCGCGCCATCTGTGCCATGCCGTTGCATATCCTCAAGCATGTTTTTCCGAGGCTGCGCGATTATGGCTTTGATGTGGATCACGATTTGCCGCCGCATGTACCGTGGCTGGTATCTAATGTCTGGCTGGAGGGTTTCCCCAGAGAAGTGGGTGACGTGCCGCTGTCGTGGGAAAATATCGTTTATGGCAGCAAGAGTCTCGGCTATGTGGTCGCAACCCAGCAGTGGATCCGGGTGGCTAGGCCCCAGTATTCGGCATTTACTGCCTATCATTCTTTTGCCGATCAGGCTCCTGAAGCTGCGCGGGCATGGATGGCGAGCGCCACACCTTATGAGTTACTCAAGGTCGGTATACAGGATGTGATCCAGATCTATGGTCCAGACCTCTGGTCTTGCGTCGCGGGAGTCGAAGTGATGTTGCGCGGTCATGCCATGAGTTCGCCCGTGCCGGGTTATCTGTCGCAAAAAGGCCTTCTGGCCCTGCGGGCTGCTGATCAGCGTGTGCAGTTTGCGCATAGTGATTTGTCGGGTTATTCTATTTTCGAGGAGGCCAGTTGGTGGGGCTGGCAGGCGGCAGGACGCATTTTATGAATACGGCGATGAGTAGTGTTTCTATCAACAGTACCGCTATGCCGCGACTGGACGGGGTACATCTGATCGGTGATCTGTATGATTGCCGTGGAGACGATGCCTTATTACAGCAATTTCAGGTGCTGGAGACTCATCTGGTTGCAGCGGCGACGGATGCGGAGATGCTGGTCGTGGGACAGCGTTTTCACCAATTTGAGCCGGTGGGTGTGACTGGCGTTGTGCTGCTGGCAGAGTCGCATCTGGCGGTACATACGTGGCCTGAGCATCGTTATGTCACATTGGATGTGTATGTTTGTAATCATACGGGCATCAACCGACAGAAAGCAGAAGTCTTATTCAAAACCTTGATTGATTTGTTTAAACCGGATCACTATGATCGGGTAGTAGTCGAGCGCGGTAAGCGCATGTTGATGGAATACACCGGATAAACATAGGGATCTCGATGGCGCTGAGCATACGGTATCCAGCCCCCTGATTACGAGGCAGACTCACCATGCACGATTTCTTTTTTAATATCACGCAAGAACTGAATCAATTGGTCACGCCTTATCTATTGAGCTATGTCACCTATCTAGTCAGTGGCTTGGTCATGCTGCTGATTTTTTCCAGCATTTATATGTGGGTGACCCCCTATAATGAGATGGCGCTGATCCGTGCCGGTCATGGGGCGGCTGCCTTGAGTTTTGCCGGTGCAATGGTCGGGTTTGCGCTGACGCTTGCGGCTTGTGCGGTCTACCATGCGAGCTTTGTCAGCTTTGTCGGTTGGGCTTTTGCGGCCATGATTGTACAGGTGCTGGGTTACTTTGTCGTATCGCGCCTGATTCCCGATCTGCGCGAGCATATGCTCAACAATAACGTCGCGGTCGGTGGCTTTGTCGGTGCTGTCGCCCTTGCCATCGGGATTTTGAATGCGGGATGTCTGTCCTGATTGACGGGCAGAATTTTTTAATATTTGTTTGATCTGAGACAGGGAGTGCGTCATGAGTCTGGGTTCGTTTATACGCAAGCAGTTTATTGATGTCATTGAGTGGGATCATCAGGAAGATGGTGTACTGATGTGGCGTTATCCAATGCAGGATAACGAGATTCAGAACGGTGGCCAACTCACGGTGCGTGACGGTCAGGTCGCTGTATTTGTCAATGAAGGCAAAGTCGCTGATGTTTTTGGCCCCGGCCTCTACAAGCTGACCACACAGACCCTGCCAATCCTGACCTACCTTAAAAACTGGGACAAAATGTTCCAGTCACCCTTTAAATCCGATGTGCTGTTCTTTAGCACCCGTCTGCAACTAGGGCGTAAATGGGGCACGGCACAGCCGATTACGCTGCGCGATGCAGACTTTGGTATGGTGCGTTTGCGTGCTTTCGGCATGTATTCGTATCAGTTGACCGACCCGCAGGCCTTCTATCAGGAAGTCACCGGCTCGAACCCGAGCTATACCAGCGATGAGATTGAAGGCCAACTGCGTAATCTGATCGTCTCCAACATCAGCAGCGGCATTGCTGCGAGTCAGATCCCGTTTCTGGATCTCGCCGCCAATCAAGGTGTGATGGGCGATCAGTTAAAGCAGACTATGACGCCGGTCTTTGCTCGCTATGGTCTGAAGCTCGATGCCTTTGTGGTCGAAAACGTCTCCTTGCCCGAAGAACTGCAGAAAGCCATCGATACTCGGATCTCGATGGGCATGATGGGCGACCTGAATAAATTTACCCAATATCAGGTGGCATCGTCGATCCCGCTGGCGGCTCAGAACGAAGGTGGGCTCGCGGGTCTGGGTGCTGGTCTGGCGGCTGGTGTTGGTGTAGGCCAACTGATGGCGGGTGCCGTGCAAGGCGCGGTACAGGGCACAGCGGCACCGCAAGCGGCAGCCCCTGCGCCCGCCAACGATATGGTTGCTCGTTTAGGTCAGTTAAAAGCCTTGCTCGATCAGGGGTTGATCACTCAAGCCGACTTTGACGCGACCAAAGCCGAGATTTTAAAGGCGTTGATCCAATAATCTCGAACATAACAAGATAAGGCGCGACTGCGTTCGCGCCTTGACCACAGACCGATGCCACTACTGATAGCACGATTGTTCGTATGACTGAACCGACGCCACCGAATCCGTCTCAGCCATCGCAGCCCGCCCGCAAGAAGGCCGTGCTGGAGTTTCGTGCTGCCTGTCCATCCTGTGGCGCGCAAGTCGTCTTTAAATCCTCAGCCTCAGTCATGGCGGTGTGTGAATACTGCCAGACCACTGTACTGCGCGATGACAACACCATCCGCGAGCAGGGCAAGATGTCGGCTGTGCTGGAGGACTTCTCACCACTCCAGCTCCACAGTCAGGGCATGCTGGATGGGGTCGCCTTCACGCTGGTAGGCCGGATTCAGCTTAAATATCCCGATGGCCTGTGGAACGAGTGGTATCTACAGTTTGATGATGGCACGAATGGCTGGCTGTCAGATGCCTCCGGGCTCTATGTCGTCACCCGGCAGACCGGGGTGCTGGAGGATGCACCGACCTTTGATGCGTTAACCATCAATCAGCTCGTCGCCTATAAATCTGTCACCTATCGCGTGACGGACCATCGTACTGCGACCTGTACTGGCGGTGAGGGTGAGTTGCCGATGGTGGTCGGTCAGGGCTGGCAGGCCTCGGTCGCGGATTTACGCTTCCAAGCGCGCTTTATGACGCTGGACTACAGCGATGGCTATCCGCCACAGGTGTATGAGGGGCGAGCCGCCACGCTCACCGGTCTCAAGATGCAGCTCCTGCGCGATGCCGATCAGATTCAGGCTGCAACCGGTCAGGTCAAGGGCAAGTTGACCAAGATCGAATGCCCAAACTGCGGTAGCCCAGTGCCCTATGTGATGGGCATGGCCGAGCATCTGGTGTGTCCAGCCTGTCGTGCCGAAGTTGCCATGACGGACGGTAAGGCCGAGCTACTCGTCAAGCATAAAGAGCTGGTTACCCTCAAGAGTGCCCTGTCTCTTGGCGATCAGGCGACGTTCGATGATCATGCCTATGTCGTGATTGGGATTGTCCAGATGGAGGAGGTGGGGGACGACGAGGCGAGTCTCTGGACCGAATACTTGCTGTATAGTCTTGAGGCTGGATTTCTCTGGCTGGTCGATGAAGGTAAGGCTGACTGGCAAAAAGTCGTGGTGCTCAATGAGGTCCCAGAAGAAAAAGCCGGTAATGCTTTCTGGCAGGGTCAGCGCTGGGATCGGCAGTGGACCTATCAGGGGCGCGTGCTCTATGCGGTCGGCGCATTTAACTGGCGCATCAAGATCGGTGATACCGTTGGTATTGCAGACTTTGCGCGGGGTAATGAGCGCCTGACCTCTGAGCAGAATGCCAATGAGATTAACTGGAGTCATGCCGTCCCAATCTCGGGCTTTACCGTGCGCGAGCTGTTTGGCAAGCGCCAGCCACCGCGTGAAGCCACCCTGCCGACCACAAACACTTTTACGACGATTCTAAAATGGCTCAGTGTGGTGCTGTGGCTGATCAATCTGCCGATCATCCTCTTTGGTGGCGGCATGTTCTTCTTGGTGTTGATTGCCCAGTTTGTACTGATTTTTCTGCCAACTCTGATGCAGCTTGCGCGGGATGATGGTGATCAGAGTCCAGCAGTTAATAGTTCGGTGTCAGTATGGGGTGTGGTGATTATCCTGATCGTGACATTCCTGAATTTGACCTCGCATCGTGGATCGTCTACGTCGTCGTGGAGTTCATCAAGCGGAGGCTATGGCTATTCGGGGGGCTATGGCGGCAGTAGCGGTGGACATAAGTGATCGCTGTACTTTTGGTCAGATTTTTACTCATTCAGAAGCCGGACTTGCGTCCGGTTTTTTTTATGGTGTCTGGTGATTTCTATCTTGTGAAATCACTTTGATTGACCAGACCATAAATATAAACGATATGCAACAACCCAGCGCAAACAGGTTCTGTTGCCATATGGGTGGCAGGATCAGGATATAGCCATGACCTTTGATCAGGGACGAAAAACTGGATACACCGAAGGGCATAAGATAAAGCCGCAGACTTTGCCAACTGTAGAGACCGCGAGTGCTGAAGGTACCGACACTGAGCAGGAGACCGCTGCCAATCACCAGACTAATCCCCAGCGAATTCAGCCACAGAGTCGGCGAGGGATCAAAATAAAAATAAACTGTCACCAGATACCAGATCAGATAACACCACAGCACGATTTTTCCGGGGCGTAGCTGCCTAATGTATTGCATGAGTGGATTGGATTTAGTCATGCTTTAGCCTGATATGATTTTGTTGATCAAATGGTAAAAATTGGTGCGACGTATGCTCAATGATTGTGCCGAATGCCCGGCCTGTGGCTAAAAAGCAGCAAATAGAGTGCCTAAAAGTCCGTCATTCGATTACTCGTGTAACGTGGTACGTATCTTGCGATAACTGAGATAAGAGGTGGGCATATGCCACTGACTATAGATTGAAGCGAGGAGTGTCAATGTCATCATCTCAACTCAAACAGGTTTTGGGACCACTGCAACTGTGGGGAATCGCGGTCGGACTGGTGATTTCGGGCGAATATTTTGGTTGGAGTTATGGTTGGGCTTCGGCAGGGACCTTGGGTTTTCTGGTCTCGACCTTGTTTGTCGCGCTGATGTATACGACGTTTATTTTTAGTTTTACCGAGCTGACGACAGCGATCCCGAATGCGGGTGGGCCGTTTGCCTATGCGAGGCGGGCATTTGGCGATACCGGCGGCTTTATCGCGGGTTTTGCGACGCTGATTGAGTTTGTTTTTGCGCCGCCTGCGATTGCGCTCGCCATAGGGGCTTACCTGAATGTGCAGTTTCCGGGATTGAGTGCCAAGACCGCAGCGGTGAGCGCCTATGTGATATTTATGGGGCTCAATGGCATCGGGATGAGCATTGCCGCGATGTTTGAGTTGGGCGTGACCATTTTGGCGATTTTGGAGTTGCTGATGTTTATGGGTGTGGTTGCGCCGGGCTGGTCATGGTCGCATGTATTGGCACACGGCTGGGCCGGGCAGGATCACTTCAGTATGACGGCTGTAAGCGGCATACTGGCGTCGATTCCCTTTGCCATCTGGTTTTTCCTTGCGATTGAAGGCGCTGCCATGGCGGCAGAAGAAGCCAAAGATCCCGGACGGACCATCCCGCGTGCTTATATCGGCGGCATAGTGACGCTCTTGGTCTTGGCATTTGGCGTGATGATCATGGCGGCGGGTGTCGGTGACTGGCGGCAGTTTGCCAGTGTCAATGATCCTCTTCCTCGAGCCATGAGTCTGGTGGTGGGGAGTCATAGTGGCTGGCTGCATATGCTGGTCTGGATTGGCTTGTTTGGCCTTGTGGCGTCTTTTCATGGCATTATCATGGGCTATTCGCGGCAGATTTTTGCGTTGTCACGTGCAGGGTATCTCCCATCCGGACTGGCTCGTCTCCATCCGCGTTTGGGTACGCCGTTATGGGCGATTCAGGCGGGTGGTGTGGTGGGGATCGTGGCGATTTTCAGTGACACGGCCATCCAGTTTGGTGGGCAGACATTGACGGCCAATATTGTCACGCTGTCGGTGTTTGGCGCAATCGTTATGTATATTAGTGCTATGGCGTCATTGATCCGTCTACGCAGATTGGAGCCGGATTTGCTGCGTCCTTATCGTGCACCGTTTTATCCGGTATTCCCGTGGATTGCCTTGTGCTGTGGTGTGGTATGTCTGGTGACTATGATTTATTTTAATGCGGTGCTGTTTGTCGTTTTCCTCTTGCTGTTTGCACTGGCTTATGGCTATTTCTGGCTGACCCGTTATCAGCGTCACCCTGTGCTCGCTTCGGTGGATGCTTTGCATCCGGTGGAGTAAATTATGAGTGCTTGGCGAGAGGAATTCTGGAGCGTATAGACATGCCACATTATCAGACGACGCTGGTCGGACAGGTATTTCATTTTGCCGATCTGCGCGAGGTGATGGCGAAAGCAAGTCCGCATCGATCCGGTGATATGCTTGCAGGTCTGGCTGCTCGCACGTCTTTAGAGCGCATGGCGGCGCGCTATGTGCTCGCTGATCTGCCACTGACGACCTTTCTGCAGGAGGCGCTCATTCCCTATGAGTCCGACGAGGTGACGCGGCTGATCATCGATAGTCATGATCGTGCAGCGTTTGCACGGGTATCTCATCTCACGGTCGGGGGACTTCGTGACTGGCTCTTAAGTCCTGCGGCAGATACCCAGACCTTGCAGCGACTGGCGCCGGGCCTGACCCCAGAGATAGCGGCCGCGGTCAGCAAGCTGATGCGCAATCAGGACCTGATCGCCGTGGCAGCGAAGTGCTGTGTGGTGACGCGTTTCCGCAATACGCTTGGGCTGCCGGGGACGTTGGCAGTCCGGTTGCAACCCAATCATCCGACTGACGATCTGCGCGGCATTGCGGCATCGACGCTCGATGGCCTGCTGTATGGTGCGGGCGATGCGGTGATCGGCATCAATCCCGCATCCGACAGCCTGCCGGTATTGGGACAGCTTTCCTATCTGCTGGATGCCTTGATTCGTGAGCATGAGATTCCGACCCAGTCCTGTGTACTGACCCATGTGACCAATACTCTACGCCTCATGGAGCAGGGCGTGCCGATTGATCTGGTCTTTCAATCGATCGGTGGCACTGAGCAGGTCAATCGTTCCTTTGGTGTGTCGATGGCTCTGTTGGATGAGGCATATGCGGCTGCTCTTTCGCTACAGCGCGGTGCGGATTTTGCGGGGCAACGTGGGCAGAACGTGATGTATTTTGAGACTGGGCAGGGTAGTGCGTTATCTGCGAATGCTCATCATGGCGTCGATCAGCAGACATGCGAAGCTCGTGCCTATGCCGTGGCACGGCGTTATCAGCCTTTGCTGGTCAATAGCGTGGTCGGTTTTATCGGACCTGAATATCTCTATGATGGCAAACAGATCACGCGGGCGGGGCTTGAGGATCATTTCTGCGGCAAGCTGTTGGGTTTGCCAATGGGCTGCGACATCTGCTACACCAATCATGCCGAGGCTGATCAGGATGATATGGATAATCTGATCGTGTTGCTTGCAACGGCAGGGCTGAATTTCATGATGGGTGTGCCCGGTGCGGATGACATCATGCTTAATTATCAGAGCACGTCATTTCACGACCAGCTCTTTGTCCGCGAGACTTTAGGCAAGACGCGTGCGCCTGAGTTTGCGGCATGGCTTGCCTATATGGGCATGACCGATGAGGCGGGGCGGTTACGATCACTGTCACGTCCGGCGCTGCAAGCGCTTGATCTGGACCCGACTGGATGGCTCAAGCATGTCAGTTAAACAGACGCGTACTCAGACTCCCGAAATCATTTCGGCGGATGTCGAACGAGAGGCTGTCGCATCGACGGCTGAGGATAGTTGGATTGATTGGCGACAACACACGGCTGCCCGTATTGCACTGGGGCGCGCAGGGAGCGCACTGCCCAGCCGCGAGATCTTGAGTTTTGGCCTCGCGCATGCACAGGCTCGAGATGCCATTCATACCCCGTTGGATACAGTCGCATTGCAGGCGGAACTTCAGGAGGCAGGCTGGCCGACGCTGGTCACACGCAGTCAAGCGATAGATCGGGCGCAGTATCTGATGCGGCCCGATCTGGGACGACGGCTGGCAGAGGGTGAACTGCTATCAGATCATTTGTTCGTTCAGGCAGATCGGTTGCAAGACCAGATGGGATACGACCTTGCATTCGTGGTGGGCGATGGGCTGTCCAGTATCGCGGTGCAGCGTCATGTGATGCCACTGTTGCATGCGCTGAAGCCCTTACTGGATGATCGCTACTGTGTGGCACCTGTGGTCATTGCCACGCAGGCCCGGGTGGCACTGGCGGATGAGATCGGTGCACAGATCAAGGCGCGACTAGTGGCGATGTTGATCGGTGAGCGACCGGGCTTGAGCTCACCGGATAGTCTCGGGATCTATCTGACGTATGCGCCTCGTGTGGGGCGTCATGATGCAGAGCGCAACTGCATCTCCAACGTCCGCCCCGCAGGGCTCGACTATGCGCCTGCGGCCTTCAAGCTCCATTGGCTGATCACGCAGGCACTACAGCGCGGACTGACGGGAGTGGACCTGAAGGATGAGAGTGACCTGTCGCTGGCATCTGTAGCAGCGGCCCAGTTGCCATAGGCTTTTCACATGTCGTTGCGCATGAGCGATCAATACTCTGCAGTACCTTCCAGATAAAACACACATTGTCCAGTGAGCTCCACGCGATCACCGATCAGGTGGCAGGTCATCTCACCACCACGGGGGGATGCCTGATAGGCGCGGAGCGTGTCTTTACTTAACCGCTCGCACCAGTAAGGTGCCAGCATGCAATGGGCTGCGCCGGTTACTGGGTCTTCGTCGATGCCTTTGGCGGGTGCGAAATAACGACTGACGATGTCGTGAGTATCTTCTCCGGCTGCGGTGACGATGACACCCGGCCGATCAAGCGCTTTGATCCCAGCCATATCCGGACGGAGCGCACGTACGATGTCGCCATGCGCAAGGATGGCCATATAATTAAAATCATTGACATAAACGGCAAGCGGCGTCACACCCAAAGCCTCAGCGAGCCCCGCAGGTGGTGTGGTCTCAACCGATGGTCGAGCAGGGAAGTTCAGGATATAAGCGCCTTCCGCCTTGGTTACGGTCAGTGGACCACTGGCCGAATGAAAAGTCACCGACATACGATGTGTCTCCAGACGCTGCATGACCACAGCAGCACTGGCGAGTGTGGCATGCCCACAGAGCGGGACTTCAACTTTGGGGGTAAACCAGCGCAGTTGATAGTCGCTGTCATCTCGCACCAGAAAAGCCGTCTCGGACAGGTTGTTTTCTGCGGCGATGGCGAGTAGCGTAGCATCATCCAAAAAATGATCAAGCAGCATCACGGCGGCAGGATTCCCGCCAAAACGACGGTCGGTGAAGGCATCTAACTGATAAAAAGGAATGGTCATGGCGGCTATCCTCAGCATTCGTAGGTGTCGCGGATCAGTATGCGCATCTTGCGCGAGCAGGATCAATACCTTCGACTGAAATATTAACCATGCGGTCAGATGACGATTCCGTCTAGCAATTATCGGTGTCCGATAATTGACAAGTTTTAAAATTGAACTTAATGTGCAATCCTGTGCATAGGGCAGGCGTCTATCGGGTCGTATGCGAAAACGCCATCATCAAGGCACATCGTCCATCACACTCAAGGCAAGGGGAAATATAATGGCTGTCAATCAAGTGGTGCTGCATCAGTGGGAAGTGTCGCCGTTCTGCCAGAAAGTGGCACGTATGCTCAAATTCAAAGGCATTGCTTATGAGGCTGTGAACTATAACGGGATTTTGGGTGCCAAGGTGCCGGGCTTAAGCAAGGTCGGTAAGGTGCCGGTGCTGGATATCGATGGCAAACGCATACAGGACAGTACGCGGATTGCCCGTTATCTGGATGAGGTTCAGCCTGAGCCAGCGCTCTATCCGGCAGATCCGATGCAACGCGCCATGGCGGAGCTGTGGGAGGATTGGGCGGATGAGCTGCTTTATTTCTATGAGGTGTATTTTCGTGTGTTTGATGCACAGGCGTTGGAAAAGGTGCTGGATATCAGTGCTGCGGGGCGCCCAGCCTATGAGCGCGCGGTGATGAAACCGTTGCTCAAAACCGCTCTCAAGCTGCAAGTCACCATGCAGGGTACGGGGCGTATGGCGGCGGCGGATGTCGAGGCGGAGTTCCTGCGTCATCTGGACCGGATTGCGCTGGTCTTGGGTGCGACCGGCTGGCTGGTGGGCGAGCAGCAGACGATTGCGGATATTGCGGTCGGTTCGCAACTCATGGAGATCGTTCGTACTCACAGCCGGATGCGTAGTCAGATCTATGCCCGACCAGCAATCGCTGCGTGGCTGGACCAGTTATGAGTACCTCAGATCAAACGACCCTCACGCCATGTGCGCTGGTGATTGGTGTGGGGGCATCACAAGGCATCGGCGCTGCCGTCTGCCGACGCATCGCTCAAAGTGGTTTGCATGTCTATGTGGTGGGGCGTACACGGGAAAAGATTGACCGTATCGTCGCCGAGATTACTCGCACAGATGGTCGTGCTACTGCCTATCAGGCCGATGTGACCAAGCCTGATGAGGTGGCGGCGCTGATCGCAAGCTTAAGCCAGACACATACGCTGGAGCTGGTTGTACACAATGTCGGTAGCAATATGCCTTCGCGTTTTCTGCAGACCCAGGTTGCTTTCTTTGAGCAGATGTGGCGTCTGACTTTCCTGTCGGGACGGATGGTGGCTGAGCAGGTTTTGCCCATCATGCAGGCACAAGGCCGCGGGACGCTGATCTTTACCGGAGCCAGTGCATCTCTACGCGGGAAGCCGCTATTTGCTGCATTCACCAGTGGTAAAGCAAGCATGCGTGCTTTTGCGCTGCATATGGCTCAAGAGCTACGTTCTGCGGGTGTACATGTGGCGCATGTGGTGATCGATGGCATGGTGGATGGTGATCGGATCAATCAGTTCGGCTATGGGGCCGGGCGTCTCTTGCGTATGGGGATGAAAGGACTGGACGGCAGTCTGAAGGTCGATCATATCGCCGAGCAATATTGGCAATTGCATACTCAGCCGCAAGGCGCATGGACCCATGAAATGGATCTCAGACCTTATCGGGAGAAATTCTGATGACCAAAAAAGTACCATCCTCATCAAGATCAATACTCCTGATTGGGACACAGACCATCGGGATTGCTGATGCCTTGGCGAGATTACGCCAAGGTCAGACAGTGATTGGTGCTGAGCATGGCAAACCGGGAGCGGCAGTGGCATTCGCGCAAGGGGTGAACCATCTTACGCTGGATGTGACTGATGAACAGGCGGTTCGAGCTTTGTTTGCGCGGTTTGATCGTGCTCAGCTGTTGCCCGAGCTCGTTATTATCCTGCCGCCTCGCGCTCAGGTTGAGCGTTCACGGCATCCTGCGGTGAGCGAGATTGAGCAGCAGTGGCGTTTGACCGCATACAGCGCATTTCTAATCGCCCAAGCGGCGATCAGAGGAATGCAGAAAGAGGGCGGGACCGTGATCTTTGCGGGTAGCATGAGCGATAAGTTAGCTGATGCGGACGAGGCGGCACGCTTTGCAGGTCTGCGGACACTGGCACAGTCGCTGTCACGCGAGTTCCAACCGCAGGGCATTCATATTGCGCATGTGCAGCAGGCTGGAGAGGAGCATGCTGAGGCATTGGCTGCTTTAATTGATCAGCTACACTGCCAACCACGTGATGTCTGGTCACATGAGGTAGATCTGACGGCTTAAAGTCAGGCCATAAAAAACAGGGCAATAGCCCTGTTTTTTATGGCCGTTAATAATGCTTTATTTGCGTTTCGGACGGTTGGTGATCTGAGTACCCATGCCGACATCGGTAAAGACTTCAAGCAGAGAGGCATGCGGTACACGACCGTCGATGATGTGGGCGCTGATCACGCCATTCTTCACGGCTTCCAGTGCGCAACTGACTTTGGGGATCATGCCCCCGTAAATGACGCCGGTATCGATCAAGTGATCGACGTCCTGCGTGGTCAGGCCTGTAAGAACCTGCTTATTGGCATCCATCACGCCGGGGATATTGGTCAGCAGCACGAGTTTTTCGGCTTTCAGAGCTTCGGCGACTTTACCAGCGACGAGGTCGGCATTGATATTGTAGGTGTTGCCTTCTTCATCGACACCGAGCGGGGCGATGACCGGAATGAAGTCACCCTGCATGAAGAGGTCTAGTACGTCGGTCTTGATGCTGACCACTTCACCCACTAAACCCAAGTCGATGTGGTGGATTTGGCCGTCTTCGCCTTTCTTGTCCAGATAGAGTTTCTGAGCGCGGATCAGGTTGCCGTCTTTACCGGTCAGTCCGATGGCACGACCGCCGTTTTTGTTGATAAGACTCACGATAGATTTGTTAACGCTACCACCCAAGACCATTTCGACCACTTCCATGGTGGGCTCGTCGGTGACGCGCATACCGTCGATGCGGTCGGAGACACGGCCCAGTTGCTTGAGCAGGTCATCGACCTGTGGTCCGCCGCCATGAACCACGACCGGATTGATGCCAACGGTCTTGAGCAGCACGATGTCACGCGCAAAGGAGCTTTCGAGCTCTGGATCGGTCATGGCATTGCCGCCGTATTTGACCACCAGGGTTTTGCCGGCAAAACGCTGGATATAGGGCAGGGCCTCGGTCAGAACCTTGGCGACATTCAGGGCTTGCTCATTGTTCAGCGGCATGGTCGTCTCTCAATTTATAGGGTTAGTGCAGCATCAGGGGAGCAAGATCGCGGGGGATCTTGGATGCGAGCATCGGGTCTTGTTTGGCGATCAGATCGTGCAGCGTCTCGCGGATACGCTCGACGGCAGCCATCTGGTCGGCTTCAAAGCGCAAAGTGACAAATGCACCCGTGTTCGATGCGCGTATGATGCCAAAGCCGTCGTTAAAATCAAGACGTACACCGTCAATGGTGGTCAGTGTGGCATTCGGGATGCTGGCAGCGTGCTCGGCCAAGCTCGGGAAGAACTGTGCAGGCAGATCCAGATCGAGCGGCAGATAGATGTCGGTCGTACCAATACGGGCAGGCAGACTTTGCAGGATCTCTTGCAGTGGCTCACCGCGTTGACCCAGCCATTCTGCCAGACGCAGGGCGGCATACAGGCCGTCGTCGGTGGCATGACCACGACCATCATTAAAGAAATAATGCCCTGAGAATTCGCCACCAAAAGCGACTTCATGCTTATCCGACATCACGGCATGACGGATAAAGGTATTGCCACTCCGGCTCATGATCGGGCGGCCGCCATGCGAGGTGATGATCTGCGAGACCATACGGCTGCATTTGACGTCAAACACAATATCGGCGCCAGGTTTCTGTTCCAGAATCATCATGGTAAAGAGCGCGATGAGCTGATCAGAGGTGACGACGGTGCCGTTTTTATCCACTACGACCAGTCGATCGCCATCACCGTCAAAGGCGAACCCTAAGTCAGACTGCGTCTGGCGGATACGCTCAGACAGCTCGGTTAGGCGATTAGGCTCGGTTGGGTCTGGGTTGCCTTTGGGATAGTGACCATCGGGATTCAGATTAATTCCTGTCACATCGTAACCCAGGATCGAGGTGGCTTGTTCGGCGATTTCACCCATCATGCCGTTTAGGCCGTCGATGACGATGCGGTACTCTTCGGCCATGATGATGTCGTTGAGCATGTTATCCAGATAATCCGGCGTAAACGCACGCTGGATTATCTTGCCTTTGCCTTCGACAAAGTTGCGATTTTTGGCGCGTTGGTAGATGGCCTGAATGTCTTCGGGCATCGGGGATTGCATCTGCATCAGCCATTTGACGCCATTGTATTCTGCGGGGTTGTGACTGGCGGTGATCATGATGCCGTTACCCGCGCGCTCGCGTGCGGCATAGTGCATAACCGGCGTTGGTACGCGACCGATATCAATGACCTGTAGGCCCGATTCGGCCAGTGCCTCGCGCATGATTTTGGCGTATTCTTCACTGGTGGTACGGGCATCATATCCCACGACGACTTCAGTCTGACCACGTGATTTCAGCTCGCTACCCAAAGCACGACCAATTGGATTCATCCAGGTTGCCGTCAGCTCACTGACTTTTCCACGAATATCATAGGCACGGAACACACGTTGCGGCAGTTCATCTTTGGCGACCACAAACTCAAGATCGGGCAGGAGTACATCGTCGTCCAGCTTGAAATCAATCACATTGCTGCGTTCAGCGGGTGTTTGGGTACTGGCAGCCGCTGCCTGTAATGCTGGCGCACGGCTTTCGGCCAGCAATGCGTCGATCTCGGCATCGTTGAGCAGTAGATCATCATGCTCTAGGGCGACGGGTTGTACGGATGCAGATGGCTTGGTGGTGGGTTCAGCCGCTGGTGCTGAAGCAGTCTCCGCCAGAAGCGTGGGTTTGCTGATGGCTGTGGCTGTAATGGCGGGTGTGAGTGGGTTGATGATGGGTGCCTGAGCCGCAGTGGCTGATATCGACACGGGTGCAGAAGAGACCAACTGGGCAAAGTCATCCAGAATCTCATCATCAGTCGGGCCTTTGGGGGCCGTTTGCGCGGATGACGAGGAGGGTTTGATCATCGACCAGCCCAGCAGGGTCAGAATGCCGCCGATCAGCACAAACAATGCAGATAGCAGAGGCAGATTTTCTAAGGGATTCCAAGAGAATACAGTCGCTTTGCCAACGCTCAAATGCCAGCCCTTGGTCTGCAGCGGGATATCATTCATGGCAGCATTGCCATTGTTTGGGCTCTGGAAAACATTGATGTTGGGGCTATTACCCGTTTGCTGGGATACGGTTAACTGAATATAAGGCGGAATAATTCGGGACAGATCATTCGCCAAAGGGGCAAATGGACGTTCACTGATCACATAGCCGCCATTGGCAGTAGCACTAATCGTGACGACGGTTGCACGACCGTGGACCATGCTAACTTCTGGAGAAAGTGGTGCTTTACGCGCCCGATTCAGCATATCCTGATCAACAAAGTTCAGAGTACTTTCGACGCTTGCCGCATCAGTCATTGCAGGTGTGGCCTTACTATGGCTGGATGTTGTAGGTGCGTTTGAGGGCGGAATAATGGCTTTGACCGTGCTGGTTAGCTTTAAGCTCGGATCCTGTGCCAGCAGGTCGCCTTCATTCTTCCAGGCGTGGACCTGACGATCAATCAGCAATGCAGCCTGCTTACCGAACGACTCTGTACTGGCCAGATCCTGACGGCCAGTGACATGGCCTACCAAAAAATAGCTGGCACTGCTGAGTCCTAAGACAACAGCGATATGAATAACCAGAGATTGTGTACGATGATTGGCCGTGGCGTTAAAAGGAGATTTCTGCGTTGAGCTGGTCTTGGGCGAATGAGCCTTAAGAGAAGAAAGCGCCGAAGCAGGTTTGAACGGTTTTTTCATTAAAAAAGTTCCATTTTAATCATGTACACCGGGTCAAGGCGTGCATCGTCACGCAAAATAAGCATACAAGACCCTCCATGGCATTGTGGTGCTTGTGGCGAAAGCCATCCCATCGAGGGCCTGAATAGTCGGGAATGACATCAGGTTGCATTCCCAACAATCAATTACTGACGTCCTGTGTGGCCAAATCCACCTGCACCGCGCTCGCTGGTCGCAAATTCTTCGACGATCTCAAACGAGGTTTGCACAACAGGAACAAGCACATATTGCGCCATCCGTTCACCAGGTTCAAGTGTAAACGCTGTAGTGCCCCGATTCCATACCGAAACCATCAGTTCACCCTGATAATCAGAGTCAATCAGACCGACGAGGTTGCCAAGCACAATGCCGTGTTTGTGTCCTAAGCCTGAACGGGGCAGGATCAGACCCGCATAGCCTGGATCCTGAATATAGACCGCCATACCGGTTTTGACGAGTCTGCTGCTGTTGGGCTCAAGGATGATTGCTTCATCCAGACAGGCACGCAGATCTATCCCGGCAGAGCCAGATGTTGCGTGTGCAGGCAGAGGCCATGTTGTACCGATGCGGGGGTCAAGAATTTTAAGTTGTAATTTCATAGCTGGGTTCAGTGATTGATAGGGGCGTCCATGATGTCCGGGTACAGCATGTTTTTATCATGCTGATCTTAGCATGGCTGATTCAGGCTTGCATGCCATGCCGTCGGTTCTGGACGCCATGGCACAGGGGCTTGGTTATTTCATTAAGGCTTTCAGATTGGCGAGATAGGCAGCAGCCTGAGCCTTTGGGTCTACATTGCTGGCGTTCTTTTTCTTCTTACCTGACCATTCCAGCTCTTCTTCGGGTAGTTCGTCCAGAAAGCGGCTCGGTGTGGTTTGACGCAGGTTGCCGCCCATCTTGCGCTGCTCGGCCAGCGTCAGGGTCAGGCCTTGGCGCGCGCGCGTGATTCCCACGTACATGAGGCGACGCTCTTCTTCGACGGTGTCAGCGGCGATGGAGTTCTTGTGCGGCAGCAGGTCTTCTTCAAGCCCCATGATATAAACATAGGGGAACTCAAGCCCCTTGGCCGCATGAAGGGTCATGAGGTTGACCTTGTCTGTGTCTTCTTCTTCCTGCTGTTGCTCCAGCATGTCGATGAGGACGAGCTTGCGGATCACGCTTTCGATGTTTTTTTCGTCCACATCGTCGGCGCGGTTGATCAGGCTTTGGATACTGGTAAAGAGCGTCTCGATGTTATCGAGCTTGTTCTTCTCGGCTTGCGGGGTCGCGGCCTGCTCCTTGACCATGTCGATATAGCCGGTCTCATTGATCATCTGGCGTACCAGCGGTAGCGGCTCATCGTTGTCGTGCAGATCGCGGGTGTATTGCTCGATGAACTGGGCAAACTCATGCAGATGCATGATGGCTTTCTTCTGGCTCATGGCCATGCCGAGACGCAGATCACCGGCAGCCAAGAGCAGCGACATGTTGTGCTCTTGGGCAAACAGACCGAGCTTCTCCAAAGTCGCGGGTCCGATCTCGCGTTTAGGCGTGTTGATGATACGCAGGAAGGCGCTGTCGTCATCGGGATTGATGATCAGACGCAGGTAGCTCATCACGTCCTTGATCTCCGCGCGGGCGAAGAACGACGTACCGCCCGAGAGCTTATACGGGATCTGCATCTCGCGCAGCTGGGTCTCCAGCACGCGCGCCTGAAAGTTACCCCGATAAAGCACGGCGTAGTCCTTCCATGTTTTGCCGTTCATGAGCTTGTGGGTCATGATGTCGTGGACGATGCGTTCGGCTTCGTCATCGTCATTGCGGCAGTGAATGATACGGATCACGTCCCCGTGACCCTTATCGCTCCATAGGGCTTTTTCAAACAAATGCGGGTTGTTCTCAATCACCGTATTGGCGGCCTTGAGGATACGGCTGGTCGAGCGGTAATTTTGCTCCAGCTTAATGACCTTGAGGCGTGGGAAGTCCTCGGCCAAAAGTGCCATATTCTCAGGTTTTGCACCGCGCCACGCATAGATCGACTGGTCATCGTCGCCTACGGCGGTGAAGTAACCCATGACCCCGACCAGCAGTTTGACCAACATATACTGGGCGGTGTTGGTGTCCTGATATTCGTCCACGAGCAGATAACGTACGCGGTTCTGCCACTTCTCGCGCACTTCGGCATTGTCTTGCAAGAGCCGCGTGGGCAGGGCGATGAGGTCATCGAAGTCTACGGCGTTATAGGCGCGGATGTTGCGCTCGTATAGTTCGTACAGGTGGGCGAGTTGTAGGTCTTCGTTGGTCTGGGCAGTGCTCATGGCTTGTGCGGGCAGCATGAGGTCGTTCTTCCAGTCGGAGATGCGGCGCATGGCTTTGGCGATCAGCTCTTTGCTGTCGGCACCGGAGAGATTGTCGCGCTGCATGAGGTCCATGAGCAGGCGTTTACAGTCGTCGGCATCCAGAATCGAGAAATTGTTCTTCAGGCCCGTATGTTTGAGCTCGGTACGCAGCAGGTTCAGGCCAAAGTTGTGGAAGGTCGAGACCGTGATGCCTTTTAACTGATCGCTCGGCAGGAGCTTGCCCACGCGCTCTTTCATTTCGCGTGCGGCTTTGTTGGTAAAGGTCATGGCCGTGATGCGATAGGCCGGAATATTACACTGCTGGATGAGGTAGGCGATCTTGCGCGTGATCACGGCGGTCTTGCCGGAGCCGGCACCAGCCAGCACGAGCAGGGGGCCAGTGACGTATTCCATGGCTTCCTGCTGGCGGGGGTTCAAAGGGGGTAGTTTGTGACCGCTCATGAATCGTTCTCTCTCGTTGAGCGACTATTATAGAGAGGTCTGAAAGATGCGGATAGGTGTGCGTGTGTAAGGTGGATAAGCGTTGTTCAGGTTTGTTGTTACATGTAACTAAGACTGACTTAGCGTGTAGATCTACGGCTTAGGCCAGTCAAATGCACTGGTAAAATAAATCGCATCCATATCGGCATAGGTCTGCCAATCGGCGGGGTAGGTAATGCGGTACTCGACAAAGTAGTCACCAGACTGACCGACGACTAGCTGTGAGGAGACGAGCTGATATTTACCGGCAAAATTGGCGTGGAAATGATAGCGGGCCGACAGTGCTTTTAGCTGTTCGGGCGTGACGAGCACATTACCTGACGAGTCGAGATGGGCATCGCTATAGTGCTGCCGGATTTCGTTTTGTTTGCTGATAAACTCATTCGCTAGCAACTGTCCATTGACTGGATAAACATACACCGTAATGACCATCGGTAATTGCGTGCTGTTATAGCCGATCGAGACATCGGTGCCTTCCGTATTGTAAGTCTGGAATCGTGTGCCGACACGCTGAAAATTACCAATCTGCAGCGGAAACAGAAAGCCTGATGGCGCGTGCGTGACTGCCGACTGCGCTGTGCTGAAGGTTGGTGCATGCGATGAAGTGGCGGCGATCACTGGCGCGGCAAGGCCTGCGCCGAGGCATAGCGCCAGAGTAAGACGCAGCACGATCTGATGGACCTGAATGCGAGATTTAAATATCATCATCCAGCAGATCCAGTTGCTTGGCGAGTTGATAGAGGTTGTTTGAGCGCGCACCGCTGCGGCAGAAGACCAGCACGGGCTTGGGCAGGGTATTCACATGCTCGGCAAAGGTGCGCACGTCAGCTTCGGTGATCTGACCGCTGATCACGGGCTGAGCCACATAGCTTAAGCCCGCCGTGATGGCCGCTGCCTGAATCTCGTCGGAGGTGGGCTGCGCCGGGCCGCCTTCGTAGTCGGGACGGTTGTTGATCACGGATTTAAAGCCTTGGGCTGCGGCCTCGCTCATATGCTGGGGCAGAAGCTGGGCGGAGAACTGGATCTGTGTGGTCATGACTTAAGCCTGATGAACGCAAAAAATAACAATGAATAAAGCAGCGACAACCCTGCTGCTGTGTCTGAAATCGTCGTATCGCGCCTATTTTTACAGAAATCGCACAGGACGAGAAGTCTTTTACTGTTCAATACCTTGAGTTGTATCTGTCCTGCCTTGTCCCTAAAAACGGCTGGTCGAAGGCTGAAACAAATGATTCTATAGATAGAACAATATGTTCTGCTTAAAAGACTATTAAGCCAAGCGGTCTTTTCATAGACTGCTTTTCCGTTAAGATCAGTTTCAATGTTGTTCGCTACAGCAATAGGCTTTGGCCTTTTGTATAAGCGTCTGACCCGAAGGGCATAAAATATGACTCAACCACAAGGCTATACACGCACGGCGATCGGACTGCACTGGATCATTGCTTTTCTGATCATTGCCGCTTTTGCACTGGGGCTGGTGATGACGGATATTCCGGGCTTCACCATGATGAAGCTGAAATACTACTCCTGGCATAAGTGGCTAGGGGTGACGGTATTTTTCCTTGCTATCGTGCGGGTGGCGTGGCGGCTGATGTTTACGCCGCCGCCGCTGGATGCATCGATCTCGCGTCTGCAGCAGGTGGCTGCGCATGGCTTGCATATGCTGCTGTATGTGCTGATCTTTGCAGTACCGCTGTCGGGGTATTTCTATAGTCTGTCGGCGGGTTTTCCGATTGTCTATCTCGGGATTATTCCGATTCCCTCTCTGATCGGGCCGCATCCAGAGCTTGCAGACAGTCTCAAGGAAGTGCATGTGGTCCTGGTCTATACCATGGCGGCACTGGTCGGACTGCATGTGTTAGCTGCGCTCAAGCATCACATCATCGATCGAGATACTACGCTGACCCGTATGCTGCCGTTTCTGAATAAACGTTCGTGATGCTTATCCTTGATGTAGGAAAGCTTTTGAAGTTGAATCGAGTTTCATGTAACAAATAAATCTGATCCACGATATGAGGATGATGCAATGTATACGATGAAGAATCTGGCTGCTGCCACCCTCGCAGCGACGATGGGATTGCTGGTCAGTGTCGCAAGCCACGCCACACCGATCGATGCCGCCAAAAGTACGGTGGTCTCAACTGGCAAACAGCTGGGCGTTCCGGTCTCAGGCAAGTTCAAGAAAATCTCGGGCGATGTGACGTTTAATGCCACAGCGCTGCCGAAGTCCACGGCCAAGATCGATGTCGATGTCGGCAGTTATGACATGGGCATGGCTGACTATAACAAAAACGTCACTGGCCCCGATTGGTTCGACGCCGGTAAATTTCCTAAAGCCACCTTTACCTCGACCAGTATCAAGCAGGCTGGCGCAGGCTATACCGTTACCGGTCAGTTCAGTCTAAAAGGCAAGGTGCAGAATGTCAGCTTCCCGGTCACCGTGCAGACAGTGGGTGGCGAGCAGGTGTTTGATGGTGTACTCACTGTCAAGCGTACTGCCTTTGGCGTTGGTAGCGGTGACTGGGCGGATACGTCAGTAGTCGCGGATGATGTGGCGATCAAATTCCACATCGTGGTGCCGGTCAAGAAGTAACGCTCAAGAATGAGCGAGCAATAAATCGTTTTGCAGTTTTCCTGTTGTACCAATGATGCGCGTACAGCGCTTATTTAACCTTTGAGGTGTGTGATGAAAAAAGTTTCTCTGATTGCGGCCATGGCTGCATTGATGGCGACCAGTGCCTTTGCCAAACCCGTGACTTACAATCTGGACCCGACCCATACCTACCCGAGCTTTGAGGCCGATCATATGGGCGGTATGTCCAAATGGCGTGGCAAGATCGACAAGAGCAGCGGAACTGTGGTGTATGACGCAGAAGCGAAGAGTGGCACTGTGGATGTGACCATGCAGATGGACAGCATCGACTTTGGTTTCGTGCCCATGAACAACCACGCCAAGAAGCCAGAGCTGTTTGATGTCGAGAAATTCCCGACCGCAACGTATAAAGGCAAACTGGTGTTTGCTGGTGACAAGCCTGTGGCTGTAGACGGTGAATTGACTCTGCATGGTGTGACCAAACCCGTCAAACTTGAAGTCAAAACCTTCAAATGTATGATAAATCCGATGTTCAAGAAAGAAGTCTGCGGTGCTGATGCCTATGGTAGCTTTAACCGTGCCGATTTTGGCGTGGATTATGGAAAGGCCTATGGCTTTGATATGGGCGTCAACATCGCCATTCAGGTTGAAGGTATCCGCGCTGATTAAGTGGGATACGTCCATAAAAAAGACCGCTTATTGCGGTCTTTTTTATGGAGAAAAGCGAAATCAGAGATAGAGGACCTGCATGATTTCGTATTCAACCACGCCTTTAGGGGTCTCGATCTTGACTTCGTCACCTTCGCGTTTGCCGATCAGGCCACGGGCAATCGGGGAGTTAACCGAGATCTTATTGAGTTTGAAATCGGCTTCGTCGTCGCCAACGATCTTGTAGCTCTTACGCTCTTCGGTATCGAGGTTTTCGATCTCCACCGTCACGCCAAAGACGATACGCCCGTCGTGTGGGATCTTGGTCAGATCAATGATTTCGGCTGCCGACAGCTTGGCTTCGATTTCCTGAATGCGGCCTTCGGAGAAACCCTGCTGTTCTTTGGCGGCGTGATATTCGGCGTTTTCTTTCAAGTCACCGTGGGCCCGTGCTTCAGCAATCGCCGCAATGATACGCGGTCGCTCGACGGTTTTACGCTCTTGCAGTTCCAGTGTGAGGGCCTGATGGCCTTCAGGCGTCATGGGATAACGTTGTACCATAATTACATCCAATCATGCGGCGCATCTTCGCCAGTCGTGAACGACTCTGCATCAAAGATGCCAGACAGTCGTTCTATCGATTTCATAAGTGAAAAAGCGAAAGTACATTACTTTCGCCATTTTTGCCTTAAGCTTTTTCGCTTACGACCCATTCATTAACAATCAAAAAACGGACCCGAGGCCCTCAAGGTGGGCCTCAGTCTATATAAGGAGATTACTTGGTATGCACATCCTGCAGGCGGTAGACATCCATCGGCAGAGGGATGTTTAGCGCCTGACAGACCGCATCGGCACCGCTGATGGTGGTGGTGTAATACACCTTGCCTTGCAGCGCGCTACGGCGGATGGAGAACGAGTCCTGTTGGGCCTGTTTTCCTTCAGTAGTATTAATGATGAGGTGAATTTCACCATTTTTCAAGCTGTCAACGATATGAGGACGACCTTCGGTCACCTTGTTGATGCGCTCGCACTCGATGCCTTGCTCACGTAGCAGTTTGTAGCTGCCGCCGGTGGCGATCAGGGTGAAGCCGAGGTCGGTCAGCTTGCGGGCGATCTCAGGCAGGGCTGCCTTGTCGCTGTCACGCACAGAGAGGAAAGCGCGCTTGGTTTCACCCGGCACAGGTTTGCCCGGCAGACGCTCGTTACTGCCGATGACAGCCTTGTAGAAGGCTTCACCGAAGGTCTTGCCGATACCCATGACTTCACCAGTCGATTTCATCTCAGGTCCGAGGATTGGATCGACACCGGGGAATTTGTTGAACGGGAACACCGCTTCTTTGACCGAGTAATGCTCAGGGATCACTTCGGCTGTGAAGTTCTGCGATTGCAGGGTTTGTCCGGCCATACAGCGTGCGGCGATCTTGGCGAGGCTGACTCCGATGGCTTTGGACACGAATGGCACGGTCCGCGAGGCACGCGGGTTGACTTCAAGCACATAGACATCGTTGCCTTTGACCGCGAACTGCACGTTCATGAGGCCAACTACACCGAGCTCACGCGCCATGGCGATGGTTTGCTCGCGCATGACGTTCTGGATTTCAGGTGCCAGCGAATAAGGCGGCAGCGAGCAGGCGGAGTCACCGGAGTGGACACCAGCTTGCTCGATATGCTGCATGATGCCGCCGATCACGACGGTCGTGCCGTCCGATACGCAGTCCACGTCCACTTCGATGGCGTCATCGAGGAAGCGGTCGAGCAGGACCGGCGCGTCGTTGGAGGCCTGTACCGCGTCGCGCAGGTAGCGCTTGAGTTCGTCTTCGTTGTAGACGATTTCCATGGCGCGACCACCCAGTACATAGGAAGGACGAACCACCAGCGGATAGCCGACCTGAGCCGCTGCCAGCAGGCCTTCTTCGGCGCTCTTGACGATACGGTTGGGTGGTTGCAGCAGGTTCAGACGGGTGACCATCTGCTGGAAGCGCTCACGGTCTTCTGCACGGTCAATGGCGTCTGGCGAAGTACCGATGATCGGTACACCGGCTTCTTCGAGGGCACGGGCAAGTTTCAGTGGGGTCTGACCGCCGTACTGTACGATCACACCTTTGGGCTTCTCTATACGTGCGATTTCCAGCACGTCTTCGAGCGTCACTGGCTCGAAATACAGCCGATCCGACGTGTCGTAGTCGGTCGAGACGGTCTCAGGGTTACAGTTGACCATGATGGTCTCGTAGCCGTCTTCGCGCATGGCGAGGGCCGCGTGCACACAGCAATAGTCAAACTCGATGCCCTGACCAATCCGGTTCGGGCCACCGCCCAGCACCATGATCTTGTCACGGGTCGAAGGCAGCGCTTCGCATTCGTCTTCATAGGTCGAGTACATATACGCCGTGCTGGTCGCAAACTCGGCGGCGCAGGTATCCACGCGCTTGTAGACGGGATAGACGCCCAGCGCCCAGCGCTGTTTACGCAGTTGCTTTTGTGAGATGCCGAGCAGCGTCGCCAGACGCAGGTCAGACAGACCTTTGCGCTTGTATTGACGCATGTTCACTTCGTTCAGGCCTGCAACGCCATGCTGGGCAACGGTGGCCTCGGTCTTGACGATGTCTTCGATCTGGATCAGGAACCATTTGTCGATCGCGGTGTATTCATGCACCTGATCGAGCGTCATGCCGTGACGGAATGCGTCGGCGATGTACCAGATACGCTCGGCACCGGGGACTTTGAGCGCGAGGCGCAGTTTGTCCTGTGCATCTTCAGTGCCGAGAGGCAGTTTGGGCGTAAAACCATCGACACCGACTTCAAGGCCTCGCAGGGCTTTCTGCATGGATTCCTGAAAAGTGCGGCCAATTGCCATGACTTCACCAACTGACTTCATCTGCGTGGTCAGGACGGCATCGGCTTGCGGGAATTTTTCAAAATTAAAGCGCGGGATCTTGGTCACGACATAGTCGATCGACGGCTCGAAGCTCGCAGGCGTCGCACCGCCGGTGATGTCGTTTTTCAGCTCATCCAGCGTGTAGCCGACGGCGAGCTTGGCAGCGATCTTGGCAATCGGGAAGCCGGTGGCTTTGGACGCCAGCGCCGAGGAGCGTGATACACGCGGATTCATCTCGATCACGACCATGCGGCCAGTCTCAGGGCTGATCCCGAACTGTACGTTTGAACCACCAGTCTCAACACCGATCTCGCGCAGGACGGCGATCGAGGCATTGCGCATCAGTTGGTATTCTTTGTCGGTCAGGGTCTGCGCGGGCGCGACGGTGATGGAGTCGCCAGTATGCACGCCCATCGGGTCGAAGTTTTCGATTGAGCAGACGATGATGCAGTTGTCGTTTTTGTCACGCACAACTTCCATCTCGTACTCTTTCCAGCCGATCAACGACTCGTCGATCAGGAGCTGCTTGGTCGGGGAGAGGTCGAAACCGCGTTCGCAGATCTCGATGAACTCTTCGCGGTTGTAGGCGATACCGCCACCCGAGCCACCCATGGTGAAGGATGGACGGATGATGCAGGGGAAGCCCATCTCGGTTTGAATCTTGAAGGCTTCTTCCATGCTGCCGGCGACGGCGGCACGCGGGCATTCAAGGCCTATACGGCGCATGGCTTGGTCGAAAAGCTTGCGGTCTTCGGCCATCTCGATGGCTTCTTTGCTCGCACCGATCAGCTCGACGTTGTATTTGGCCAGCACGCCATTGGCGTCGAGGGCCAGTGCGCAGTTGAGCGCAGTCTGACCGCCCATGGTGGGCAGGACGGCATCGGGGCGTTCTTTTTCGATGATCTGGGCAACAGTCTGCCAGGTGATCGGCTCGATATAGGTCGAATCGGCCATCGACGGGTCGGTCATGATGGTTGCTGGATTGGAGTTCACCAGAATGACGCGGTAGCCTTCCTCACGCAGCGCTTTACAGGCTTGGGCACCGGAGTAGTCAAACTCACAGGCCTGACCGATGACGATCGGACCGGCACCGATGATGAGGATGGATTTGATATCGGAACGTTTGGGCATAACAGACCTCAATACAGGGCTTTCATGGGAACGTGGCACGTCGCCATGGATTTCAATAATAGGGGGGCGAGCCGGTCGGCAGCGACGGAACGTCCTGCCTGCTGATTATCAGCAGTGGACGTATTCGAATGTGTATTGCCAAATCCAATCACTTTGCGCAGGTCAGTATTTTTGCCATCTTTCATCACGGACAACATGGCGAGCATTTGCTCCGGCGTGCTGTTGTCGATGACTTTACGATAGTCTGCGGGCGTGTCTGTGGCGGCTTGATTTGCACCTGCCATGACCGAGGCTTTAAGTAAAGGTGCTGCGGTTGTCAGCAAGATAATGTCATCAGTCACGCGATCAGGGTGGATGTGGACATAATCTGCGACATCACTGCGAACCAGTGCTTTGTAGTTATCTGCTGACGTTTGTGCACGTACACAAGCCAACTGTTCAGGTGTTACCGCATCGGGATGATCCTGAAATGGCCAGTTGGGCATTTTGACCTTGATCATCTCGATGACTTCGCTCATGGGCATGGCTTGCGTGACCAGATCAGTGAGTTGCGTCATTTGTAACTCAGATGCATTGCTATCCGGCACAGCGCTGGATACGGCGGCATGCGCAACGGACGTGCCCAGTGCAGCCATACCGATGCAAAGCATCAGCGCAGCTGCCCGACGATGCCGGGACCAGACTGGGCGGGTGTCCGTGCGGATGTACAACATCAGGCGTGAACGCCTTTCTTGGTGGCGTGTGCTTGCATCAGCTCGATAAAGTGATCAAACAGCGGCGCGCAGTCGTGTGGACCGGGGCTGGCCTCAGGGTGACCCTGAAAGCTGAAGACCGGCTTGCTGTTGTGATGAATGCCTTGGTTGGAGCCGTCGAACAGCGAACGATGCGTCACACGCAGAGTCACGGGCAGAGTGCTTTCATCCACCGCAAAGCCATGGTTTTGGCTCGTGATCATGACGGTGTTGTTTTCGACGTTCTGCACTGGATGGTTGGCACCATGGTGACCGAACTTCATCTTCATGGTCTTGGCACCGGAGGCCAGCGCCAAGAGTTGATGACCAAGGCAGATGCCGAAGACGGGCAGATCGGTGGTATCCACGATGGCGCGAATCGCTTCAATCGCATAATCACAGACCGCCGGGTCGCCGGGACCATTCGACAGGAACACGCCATCGGGATTCATCGCCAGCACATCCGCAGCCGGCGTCTGGGCGGGAACCACGGTCAGGCGGCAGCCACGATCCACCAGCATGCGCAGGATATTGGTCTTGACACCGTAATCATAAGCGACGACGTGGAATTGCTCATCGGTCAGTGGCTTGAAGCCTTTACCAAGCTGCCATGAGCCCGAGGTCCAGCTAAAGCCGTTCGGATCGCAGCAGACTTTGGCGAGGTCCATACCGTCGATACCGGGGAAGCTGCGTGCTGCAGCAAGCGCGGCATCGGGCGTTGCGCCTGCACCAGTCAGGATCGCGCCATTCTGTGCACCGGTGGTACGCAGGATACGGGTCAGTTTGCGGGTGTCGATATCTGCAATGGCAACGACCTGATGTTCTTTCAGATAGTCACTCAAAGATTTGGTCGAGCGAAAGTTGCTTGCCATGAGCGGCAGATCACGAATGATCAGGCCTTGTGCCCAGACCTTGTGAATCCGACCGGATTCGGCATCTTCGGCGTTGGTGCCGGTATTGCCGATATGGGGATACGTCAGGGTGACGATCTGCTGTGCGTAGCTGGGGTCGGTGAGGATTTCCTGATAACCGGTCATGGCGGTATTGAAAACGACTTCACCGGTTGTGAGGCCTTCTGCGCCAATGGATTGACCGTAAAAAATCGTACCGTCTGCAAGGGCTAATATGGCGGGCGTGTGCAAATCTAACCTCCGATGCTGGACCTTCCGCAAGCGGTGCCGTTTTGTCCGGTTGCGGTTATAAAAAACGAGCAGGGACGGAGTCCTGATGTCGGTCGCCTGTTGGGATCATCATACAGCGGTGTGAAGCGCTGTGACTTTGCCGTAAACAAGGCGCGACAAAAGGGAGAGCGTCAATCTGGATCACAAAATAGGATCTCTGTCGCCCTCACGTCTGCTCGTTTGAGATTAGGAGCATATTCTACGGATTTTGCCCCATATTGTCCATGATTGATTGCAGGAAATGCTGTGGATATTCCCCGTAGCAGGCATCTCTAGGGCTGGTGAGGCGTTTATGAGGATCAGGCAGCAGGCAACCGGATGGTCCAGCCAGCGCGCAGATGAAAATTCGCCTGATCGGCAGGGTGATGTAAGGCCAGATAGTCTAGCTCTTCTGCGACGCCCGCATTCGGCAGCGGCTGGATTACGGTGGTCAGACCGATCGCCAGTGGCAGCCCGGCCAAGCCTAACATCGCCAGATCCAGCTCGGCATGCAGGGTAAAATCCACGATGGTCAGCGCACGTAAGGCGCGGCCTTCTGCTTCAGGAGGCGGTAAGGTGTCGGGCGTACGGTAGGCGCTAAACTGATAGAGATTCCACGCCATGCTGGGCGAGAGATTGAGCTCAAAATAACTCGGCTGCTCGGATGTGTCAGCGGCGAAAAACGCTTCAAAACAGGTGCTGGTCCAGAGATTGTGCGCGCGGTGCAAGGCCTCGGACTCAGGCCAGAGGATCAGCAGAGCTGGATCATCGACCTTGAATCGAATATGCAGGATATCCCCATGGCGCTCGGCGCTGGCCTTGACCTGATACATGGGCTTGAGTGGCGGCACAAAGGGCGAGAGAGTATGCCACTGGATGTCTTCGCTATGAGAACGTTTCACGATGATCACCTATTTGCTGTCCAGTGGGGGTGTTTGGTTTATAAAGGGGCGATGGACCGTCGTCAATCCCCCTTCATACCTAGTCCTGTAGTGCTTTATGGATGACTTCGCGATAGCCGCCACGACTGAGGGAGCCTTCGGGCAGTGCATCAGCATTCACCAGTAGCTGACGCAGTTTAGGGAGATTCCATGATGGAGCGGTCGGCAGCAGGTGGTGCTCCAGATGATAGTGTTCATCGTGGGGGGCGATCAGCATCTTTTCCCACCATGCGGCGTCGGTTGAGCGGGCGTGCAAGAGCGGATTGGTGCTCAGGCTGTCAGGGACTACGGCATGATCACCGATCTGACGGATCCGTAGGAATACCTGAAACGGTGACAGTGTCGCCAGAATCCACAGCAGATAAAGCCAAGGCGCATGCAGGGCATACAAAATACCAAACATGATCAGGTTGGTGATCACAAAGGGATGCAGATTGCGGATCAGGGTCTGGCTGATGGTGACCAAACCGCGTGGTGCGTCGGGATTTTTGATGGCTTGACCATTCAGCATGTATTGCAGTTGCTCGGCATGCATGAGGAAGAGGCCGGCATAGGTCTTGATGCCGGTGACACCGGTGATGTCCCGGATGATCTTGCGCCGGAAGCTAGCCCGGCTTACGGGATAGTTCTGAGTCATGACGAGGTCTGGGTCTTGCGCGGTCCCCGCCAGCCGATGGTGCGCCATATGGTAACGGCGATAGCCTTCGAGACTCTGGAAAGCCGGCTGGGCACAGAGCCAGCGGCCTGCCCATTCGTTGAGCTTGGGGTTGGCAAACAGTGCCCGATGCGAGGCGTCATGCATCAGGATAGCGAGGCCGACCTGCGCCCCCGCCAGCAGGATGGTCGTGACCAGATAGCTCAGTGGATTGGGAAAGACCATACTTAAGGCAAACGCAGCGATGATCAGTAGCCAGCTCTTGCAGACTGCCCATGCCCCAAGCCAGTCGGATTTCTGGTTCAAGGTGGCGCGTTGTTCTGGAGTAAGCGTAAAGTCGGGTGCCGATACAGCAGTCATGGCAGATCCGTCCATGTATGATTATTGGAGATGGTTATATTTTAGCAGACTGTGCGCGGCACTTAAGGGAAATGGGTGACTCGTGCGTATGAGTGGTCGATGGGGCTGTAAGCTGGATTCGGCATGAAACCTGCTGGGAGAAGTGAACACGCAGACAGTGACCGGCTTCCTCTGGTGAGGAAGCCGGAGGATCCTGATTAGCCAAACACATGCTGCAGGATGTGCGCAGCACAGCGATCCGGCGAGTGAAGGGTGGTGTCGATGGCGATACTGGGGGAGAGGGGTTCTTCGTAGGGGCTGGTGAGTCCGGTGAAGTTGGGGATCAAGCCTTGGCGCGCTTTTTTGTACAGTCCTTTAGGGTCGCGGGATTCGCAGACCGACAGACTGGTACTGATAAAGACCTCATGGAAGTCTTCAGGCAAAAACAAGCCTTTGGCACTGTCGCGGTCAATGCGAATCGGGGAGATCAGGGAGACGATCACAATCAGGTTGGCATGTACCATCAGCTTGGCAACTTCGGCGGTGCGTCGCACACTTTGGGCGCGGTCTTCGATAGAGAATCCCAAGTCCTTGTTGAGACCAGCACGCAGATTGTCACCGTCCAGAATGGTCGCGGCTTGTCCGTGTGATCTGAGCTGAGCGGCGAGCTCTTCTGCAATCGTGGACTTGCCTGCGCCGGAGAGGCCGGTGAGCCAGATGCATGCAGGTTTGAATGCGAACGGGATATTTATCTGAAGAGACTTCTCAGTCTCAAGTGAAGGGGTGTCGATAGAAAGTGGGTTCAGAATGCTCATAGGTTACCTTAAGTCATGTGTATTAACGTTCATCACAGCGTTGATCGGATGAGTTTTTTGTCAAAGTAATGAGACATTAGCATGGATTGTTGTTGTGGAAGGAGATCATTGAACATCCACATCAATCACGCAAGGCGTGAAGCCACGTTCATCGAACCAGCAGATGCCTTCTTGTACTGGAACCAGAATTAACGTATAGCGTCCGGCTATTTCTGGCGCCTGAATTTGCATCGGTATCCGCAAAGGTATCTGCGGGTGTACTTCTGCGGCAGGCAGCGGTGTGCGGATCCCATCATGAACCTGAGTCTTATGGTTTTTGCCTTGCCAATGATAGGATAAATTGATCGGCAAATCCGAATAGTTTACCCAGCTCTGCGCGGATAAGTTGGTTAATTCCACATCCAGCGTAAAGTACTCAGATCGTACTACTGTTTGGATTGGTGTGAGTGGCGTCATGCAGCCTATGGTGTCATGAATCGCATGGACCTCCAGATCATCAATCTGATGCGTGGTGATCCGTAAAGTCGGTGTCAGGAGTTGGGAGGGTTTAATCAGGCTGTCAGGTTGTTCGAAAGTCACGACGGATTCATAGTTTAAAAGCTCACGGTAGCCTTTTAGGCCATATTGAGAGAGGGCGCAGACCATTTTGTAGGTGCCTTGCGCTAGATGATTGACGGGGCATGCGATCTCGATCCGATACTGTCCTGTATGAGTGAGGGTATGTCTTGATGTGCGTGCGTTGTGGGTGGCATCCAACACCAGTCGTCCTTCATGGTCAAATAGAGACGTGCGGATACCCAGATGCTCAATCATGCCATTGGTTCTGACCTTCAGATGTAAGCGTAGTGAATGTCGTTTGATCTGAATAGGTGGATTATCCGAACAGAAATATAACTCAGCAGGCTTATAGAGCGTGTAGCGTTTGGTGTTGGGCTTCTGATGCAATGGATTTGTGCGGTTGGCGTACCAGATTCTCAACGTTTGATAGAATTGCAGATCTGCTTGATTCATGGCGGTGAGTTTGGCATGAAGAGCGGGTGATATCTCATGCACTGCTGGACGATCTTTAGTCACATTGAAACGCGGCATGGGGGCGATTTCGCGAATATGTAGCAATCCGCGTACGTCATTGATGAATTGAGGCATATCTTCATAGAGTCCCCACAGATCGTAATGCGTAATGGCGGTGAGGGCTTCCTGCAACCGGATATCCGCTGTGCGCATGCGCGTACTGATGATATTTGAAAAGTGCTCGATATAAGGATTCTGGATATACCAGTCCAGAACCGTATCATGATCTTCACCATCGGAGGTGATAAAACGCTCGGCTGCTTCCCATAGTCCTGGATATTGCTCAGGATTGTGGTTGTTGACGACAAAAAATAACCATGAGATCGCTCGGTCTATCGGTTCACGGATGCAGGTGATGTATTGATAGTGCGGCGTCAGGCCTTTGCCGTCAAAAGCGACATGTGCCGAAATGATCGGATAGATGCCACCATATTCCCTGATGAGTGCATGATGCATACCAATGGAGTTGTCCGTCACTGCGGCCGTACCTAAATTCTGCCGAAACCATGCATTGACTGCCTGGCCTGCAGTTTTAGGGAGATGGTCAAAAATAACTCGACCATTGAACACACGGTTTTTGCCTGTCCCGATCAATTGATTGCCTGCGAAGATGTCATGTGTTGAAGGGTATATCGAGCCGTTTATCCGTCATCACGACAGACGAAGTTATAGGCTGTCCACGTGATGACTTGGTTAATGCGAAAAGTATGCCGAATGTGGATGAGTCTTTTGGTGTTGTAAGATGGTTCGCGTTTTGGGCCGTTTTAAGATCCATTTTGTTTTAGCCGTTTTTATTTCGGCATTGTGGGAGTTGCCTGTAAACCTCATGTTGCTGATGGGTGGGTGGTCAAAAAGAGAATATTTACCCGCTTATCCATTAGGCTGCAGTTACAGAGCATAGAAGTGGCTCGAATCATGGCAGGTCTGTTCAAAAATGATGCATGGCGGTTTTGAGACGCGACCTTTAGTTACGTGCCGTATTTAGACGCAGTCTCGCCTTCATGGCGACTTCCGGTTAGACTTGTGCGCATGATTGTTTGATTAAATGTATTGGCCCATAGACTGTTATGACTGAAACACGTGTATTGACCGGGATTACGACTACCGGCACCCCTCATCTGGGCAATTATGTGGGCGCGATTCGCCCGGCGATTTTGGCGAGTCAGGATCCGCAGGTTCGCTCCTATTATTTCATGGCAGATCTGCATGCCCTGATCAAGAGTCAGGATGCCGAGCGCGTCTACCAGTCACGCCTTGAGATCGCTGCCACGTGGCTGGCTTTGGGTCTGGATACCAGTCGTGCGGTTTTTTACCGTCAGTCCGATGTGCCTGAGACCACAGAGCTGATGTGGATGCTGGCGTGTGTCTGCGACAAGGGCCGTATGAACCGTGCGCATGCCTACAAGGCAGCCGTGGCGGACAATCAGGCTGAAAGTCTGGATGATGACAAAGGCATCACCATGGGGTTGTTTTCCTATCCGGTGCTGATGGCGGCTGATATTTTGCTCTTCAATGCCCAAAAAGTACCAGTCGGACGCGATCAGATCCAGCATATCGAAATGGCACGCGACATGGCCACGCGCTTTAATTATCTCTATAAAGACGAGTTCTTTACCCTGCCTGAAGCGGTCGTCGATGAGACCACCGATGTGTTGGTAGGACTGGATGGTCGCAAGATGTCCAAGAGCTATAACAACACCATTCCGCTGTTTTCGACCGAAAAAGAGCTGCTCAAGCTGATTCGCAAGATCGTGACCAACTCGCTTGAGCCCGGTCAGCCCAAAGATTGGCAGACCTGTTCGTTGTATGCGATTTATGCGGCTTTTGCATCCGCCGATGAAGCAGCAGCGATGCGAGTCAAATATGAAGAGGGCATCGGCTGGGGCACAGCCAAGAGCGAGGTATTTGAGCATCTGAATACGAGCTTGAGCGTGCCACGTGAGCGTTATATGCAACTCATGCAAGATCCGGGACATATCGAAGAGATCCTGCTACAGGGTGCTGCACGTGCGCGGGACGAAGCTTCGCCATTTCTAGCTCGCTTGCGCAAGGCCGTGGGGCTGGGGCGTTTTACGGGCTAATCTGGCATCTGTCGCATGTCGCTGATTCGGCATGCGACAGGATGGGCAAGTAGACCTGTCGCATGGATCTGCTAGCTTTGCTCTGCACGACACGGGTCGCTGTGACTCTCGTTGCCGTGAACATGAGGCCTTTGGACTAATCCGACTCCAGGGTCTGATGTGTCGGTTTTTTTATGGCGTGATGAAATTGTGCGGCTGTCACGCCGAATTAGGTCAGTTTCATCAGAAATGTGAATAATTCTGACCAGATGATCTTACATATCGGTATGACATCTCCACACTTTCTGCGGATTATTTTGCGAACATGGCTTTGCTGGCAAAGCGCAAGTTTTGCGCTTTGCTAAATTAATTATTTGCATTTCATTTCAACTTCACATCTTTGAGATGTTTTTCTGTTAAACCTGTTGCGCACTTTTTGCCTGTCCATGCTGCAGGTGTGGTCTGCGGCTTCAGCATGCGCGGTAATTAGCAGATGTATTGTGATCAGTTGCTCTTTTCTTCGTCTTTTTTGCAATTCTGACATTGCGTGTAAGTAAATCGGATTTTCTATGGCCATTGAACCTGTCGACCACCAATCTTCTCCCGTCTCTCCGTCACCCGCGGGAGCGACCCCACCACGTCGTTCTGGGTTATGGCGTCTGATCAAATGGCTGGTCTTTCTTGCAGTGGTCGTGCTGGGGATTGGCTGGATCTGGCATCATTTTCATGCTGCGCCGCAGGCTGGTGGTCACGGCGGTGGTAAGGGGCAGGGTCGTCGCGGGGGGCTGGCACCCGGTCAGGTGATGCCGGTACAGGCGAGCAAGCTCGTGGCAGGTGACCTGAATATCTATGTGACTGCGTTGGGCAGTGTCGTACCCTTGAACGCGGTCACGGTGAATACCCGCGTCGGCGGCCAACTGATGTCGGTCAACTTTGCTGAAGGACAGGAGGTCCATCAGGGCGATGTGCTGCTGCAGATCGATCCACGTCCCTATCAGGTGGTGCTAACGCAGAATCAAGGCCAACTGACCCGAGATCAGGCATTGCTTGCAACCGCTAGGCTTGATTTGGGCCGCTATCAGCAGTTGATCAAATCTGCATCTATCTCGCAACAGCAACTGGATGACCAAATCTCGCTGGTCCATCAATACGAAGGCACCGTGAAGTCCGATCAGGGTCTGGTCGATAGTGCCAAGCTGAATCTCGAATATTGTCGCGTGCTTGCTCCGGTCAGTGGTCGTCTGGGCCTGCGTCTGGTCGATCCGGGCAATATCGTGCAGGCCAACGGCACAGCTATCGTGACGATTAACCAGTTTAAGCCGATCTACGTCAGCTATGCCATCCCGGAAGATCAAGTCCAGAGTGTCCTGAAGCAGGTCCATGGCGGTCAGCGACTGCGTGTTGATGCCTTTGATCGCGCCCAGCAGAATCTCTTGGCGACTGGCGAGCTCAGCAGTTTGGATAACAGTATCGATCCGACCACGGGTACGCTGAAAATGAAAGCCAAGTTTGGCAATGACAGCGAAAACCTCTATCCAAACCAGTTCGTTAATGTGCGTATGCTGGTTGAAACTCAGCACAACACGACGCTGCTGCCATCGGCTGCGATCCAGCGTGGCAGCAAAGGCACCTTTGTCTATGTGGTGAATCCTGACAGCACCGTGACGGCGAGTCCGGTCAAGCTGGGTGCGGTCGATGGCGACAATACCGGCGTGATCAGCGGGGTCAATGCAGGTGATCAGGTGGTATTTGATGGTGCGGATAAACTCAAAGACGGTGCCAAGGTCAGAGTGATCGATCCCAAGGCGCGAGATATCGGCAACGATGCAGCAATGAGCGGAGCAACTGCCAAAGGTGGCTGGGGAGGGCATCATGGTGGCGGGCATCATCATCACGGCGGTGATCAGTCTCAAGCTCCCGCAGCCTCGTAACGGAGGCCAGTCATGAATCCATCCCGTCCGTTTATTTTACGACCGGTCGCGACGTCACTGTTGATGCTGGCGATCCTGCTCTCGGGTCTGGTGGCGTTCCGCTTCCTGCCGATCTCGGCATTGCCAGAGGTGGACTATCCCACCATTCAGGTAGTGACGCTGTATCCGGGTGCCAGCCCTGATGTGACAACTTCCTCGATCACGGCGCCTTTGGAGCGTCAGTTTGGCCAGATGCCGGGGCTGAACCAGATGTCGTCCACCAGCTCTGGCGGCGCTTCGGTCATTACCCTGCAGTTTGATCTGTCTTTAAGCCTCGATATTGCCGAGCAGGAGGTGCAGGCCGCGATCAATGCGGGCGGCAATCTGCTGCCGACCGACCTGCCGATGCCGCCGATCTATAGCAAGGTCAATCCAGCCGATACGCCTGTGATGAGTATTGCGATTTCATCCAAGACCATGGCGTTGCCGCAGGTCGAGGATATGGTCGATACGCGGCTGGCGCAGAAGATCTCGCAGGTGTCGGGTGTGGGTCTGGTGAGTTTGTCGGGTGGGCAGCGTCCTGCCGTACGTATCCAGGCCAATCCAACGGCACTGGCGTCTTATGGCTTGAACATCGACGATGTACGTACTGCAATCGGGAATGCCAATACCAATGCGCCCAAGGGCAGCTTTGACGGAGCGATGCGTGCGTCCACGCTGGACGCCAATGACCAACTGAAGTCGGCGGATGAATATAAAAATCTGGTGCTGGCCTATCGCAATGGCGCGCCGATTCGGTTGTCGGATGTGGCAGATACGATTGATGGTGCCGAAAATACCCATCTGGCGGCTTGGGCCAACAAAACGCCTGCCATTATCCTCAATATCCAGCGCCAGCCCGGGGCTAACGTGATTCAGGTGGTGGACCAGATCAAGGCTCTGCTGCCGCAACTGCAGCAAGGTCTGCCGCAGGCGCTGACCGTGCAGGTGTTGACGGACCGGACCGATACCATCCGTGCCTCAGTAACGGATACCCAGTATGAGCTGATGCTGGCGGTGGCACTCGTGGTGCTGGTGATTTTCCTGTTTCTGCGCAATCTGCCGGCGACCCTGATTCCCAGTGTGGCGGTGCCGCTGTCGCTGGTTGGGACCTTTGGCATCATGTACATGACCGGGTTTTCAATCAATAACCTGACGCTGATGGCGCTAACCATCGCGACTGGCTTTGTGGTCGATGATGCGATCGTGATGATCGAGAATATTGCCCGTTTCATAGAGGAGGGTGACAGCCCGCTGGAGGCTGCGCTGAAGGGTTCCAAGCAGATCGGCTTTACCATTATCTCGCTGACGATTTCACTGATCGCGGTACTGATTCCGCTGCTCTTTATGGCAGACGTGGTGGGACGGTTGTTCCGTGAGTTCGCCATTACGCTGGCGGTGACGATCCTGATCTCGGCATTCGTGTCACTGACCCTGACGCCGATGATGTGCGCCAAGCTACTCAAACATGTACCTGAGGCGGAGCAGGGCAAGTTTTATCATGCCAGTGGACGTGTGTTTGATCGCATCATTGCGTGGTATGGCAAGTTGCTCACATGGGTGCTCGATCGTCAGGTATTGACGCTGATTGTTGCAACGCTAACCGTGGTATTGACTGCGGTACTCTATGTCGTGATTCCCAAAGGCTTCTTTCCGATTCAGGATACGGGGGTGATTCAAGGGATCACACAGGCCACGCAGTCGATCTCTTTTCAGGGCATGGCAGAGCGTCAGCAGGCGCTGGCCGATGTGGTGCTCAAAGACCCTGCTGTGGAGAGTCTGACGTCGTTTATTGGGGTGGACGGCACCAATACGTCGCTGAATAGCGGCCGTATGCTGATCAACCTCAAGCCCCATGGCACACGACCATCGGCATCGGATGTGATTCGCCGTCTTGAGCCGGAGCTGACTCAAGTGCCGGGCATCTCGCTGTATATGCAACCGGTACAGGATCTGACCATCGACGATCAGGTCAGCCGCACGCAGTATCAGTTTACATTACAGACCCCAGATACGCAGGCGCTGGCAACGTGGGTGCCCAAGCTGGTGGATCGCCTGAGTAAAGAATCCAGTTTGGCAGATGTCACCAGTGATCAGCAGAACGAAGGTCTACAGGCATTTATCGATATTGACCGCGACGCGGCAGGTCGCCTTGGGGTGACGCCTGCGACCATCGACAGTGCGCTCTATAGTGCCTATGGTCAGCGGCTGGTTTCGACCATCTTTACCCAGTCCAACCAGTACCGCGTCGTGCTTGAGGTCAAGCCGGAATTTCAGAAAGGGCCGATCTCGCTGAATGACCTGTATGTCACGGCCAACACGTCAACGACTTCGACAACCTCCTCCACCTCGGGCAGCACCGGCGCGGCGACCACCACCACCAGCGTGGCGACGCGTCAGGTGCCGCTGTCGACCTTTGCGCATGTGGTTGAGCAGCCGAGCCAACTGGTGGTCAATCATCTGGGGCAGTTCCCGGCCAATACCATCTCGTTCAACCTTGCGCCCAATGCGTCGCTGGGTGAGGCAGTCAAAGCGATTCAGGCTGCCGAGCAGGAGCTAGGTATGCCCGCTAGCATCCAGACCCAGTTTCAGGGGGCGGCGCTGGCGTTTCAGGCGTCGTTGTCCAATGAGCTGTGGCTGATTCTGGCGGCGATTGTGACCATGTATATCGTGCTGGGTGTGCTCTATGAGAGCTATATACATCCGATTACCATTCTCTCGACCTTACCGTCGGCGGGTATCGGCGCGCTGTTGGCGCTGATGGTCTCGGGCACGGACTTAAGCGTGATTGCGATCATTGGTATTATTCTCTTGATCGGGATCGTGAAGAAGAATGCGATCATGATGATCGACTTTGCGGTCGAGGCCGAGCGGATCGAGGGTAAATCGCCGCGTGAGGCGATCTATCAGGCTTGTCTGTTGCGTTTTCGCCCGATCCTGATGACCACGATGGCGGCTTTGCTTGGCGCCTTACCGCTGATGATTGGTACGGGTGTCGGCTCGGAGTTGCGGCGTCCCTTGGGGATCGTGATGGTGGGTGGGCTGTTGCTCAGCCAAGTGCTGACGCTGTTTACAACGCCGGTGATTTATCTGACCTTTGATCGTGTGCGCGAGCGTCTGGTGAATTGGCGTAATCGCAAGGCGTCACAACCTGCGATGGATCATCCGAGCGGCGGTGCCGCATCATGAGTTTTTCCAGTGTCTTTATCCAGCGCGCAGTGGCGACAACCCTGCTGAGCGCGGGCCTTGCCCTGTCAGGAATTCTCGCTTTCAAGCTTCTGCCGGTCTCTCCGTTGCCACAGGTGGATTTTCCGACCATTTCGGTGTCGGCGAGCCTGCCGGGGGCATCGCCTGAGGTCATGGCATCGACCGTGGCGACGCCGCTGGAGCGCTCCTTGGGGCGCATCGCGGGTATCACTGAGATGACGTCCAGCAGTTCGCTGGGATCGACGCGGGTGACACTGCAGTTTGATCTCAATCGTGACATTGATGGCGCTGCGCGTGATGTGCAGGCGGCCATCAATGCCTCGCGCAGTCTCCTGCCATCAGGGATGCCTAGCAATCCGAACTATCGTAAGGTCAATCCGGCGGATGCCCCAGTGATGATTCTGGCGCTGACCTCAAAGACCATGAGCCGTGGTCAGATCTACGATGTGGCCTCGACCATACTGGCGCAGAAAATTTCGCAGATACAAGGTGTGGGGCAGGTCAGTGTCGGCGGTAGCTCCTTGCCCGCCGTGCGTGTGGACCTCAATCCCACAGCGCTGAACAAATACGGCATCTCGCTTGAAACTGTCCGTACGACGCTGGCCGGAGCCAATGCCAACCGCCCTAAAGGCATGCTTGAGTCCGATAACCAACACTGGCAGATCTATGCCAGCGATCAGGCCAAAACAGCCAAAGAATACATGCCTTTGATCATCAGTTATCAGAATGGCAATGCAGTGCGTGTGTCGGATGTCGCCAATGTCACTGATTCGGTGGAGAATGTGCGCAACGCAGGGATGGCTAATGCCGAACCCGCCGTACTGCTCATTATCAACCGTCAACCCGGTGCCAATATTCTGGATACCGTGGACCGGGTGCGCAATCTGCTGCCGGTTCTGCGGACGCAACTTCCGGCCGCGCTGGAGGTCAATGTCGCCAATGACCGAACACCGACCATTCGTGCGTCGCTCTTGAGTGTCGAAGAGACCCTGATGATCTCGATTGGTCTGGTGATCATGGTGGTGTTTTTATTCCTGCGGAATGGTCGTGCCACCCTGATTCCAAGCATTGCGGTACCGCTGTCGCTCTTGGGGACTTTTGCGGTCATGTATCTGGCGGGATTCAGTCTGAATAACCTGTCGCTCATGGCACTGACGGTCGCAACCGGGTTTGTGGTGGATGATGCCATTGTGGTGCTGGAAAACATCATGCGCCATATCGAAGAAGGTATGCAGCCGATGGCGGCTGCCATGAAAGGTGCGCGTGAAGTGGGTTTTACTGTACTGTCGATGAGCATTTCGCTGATTGCGGTCTTTATTCCGATCCTGCTGATGGGAGGGATTATCGGTCGATTGTTCCGCGAGTTTGCTGTGACCTTGTCTGTTGCGATTTTGGTATCGCTGGTCATTTCGCTGACACTCACGCCGATGATGTGCTCAAGGTTGATCAAACCGATCAGTGAGCGCAAGGAGCCCGGACGACTATTTCAGCTCAGCGAACGTGTTTTTGATGACCTACTGGATAGCTATCGGCGTTCGCTGTCGTGGGTGCTGCGCCATCCGCTGATCGTCACGCTGATCTTGCTGATCACCATCGGTCTGAATATCTATCTCTATATCGTCATCCCTAAAGGCTTTTTTCCACAGCAGGATACGGGAAGGCTCATGGGCCAGATTCAGGCGGATCAGAGCATTTCCTTTCAGGCCATGCAGCAGAAGCTCACCGACTTTATGCGCATCGTCAAGAAAGATCCGGATGTGGATACGGTGGTCGGCTTTACTGGCGGTGGTCAGACCAACGGCGGCAATATGTTTGTTGCGCTAAAACCCTTAAGCGAGCGGACCTCTACCGCCGATGAGGTGATTGCCCGTCTACGAAAGAAAACATCACATGAGCCCGGTGCCACGCTGTTCTTTCAAGCGGTGCAGGATATCCGGGTCGGTGGGCGGCCCAGCCAGGCACAGTATCAATACACCTTGCAGGCCGATGATCTGGATACCTTGAATCAGTGGGCACCCAAAATTCAGGCCGAACTGGCCAAGTCCAGTGTACTGGCGGACGTCAATACGGATCAGCAGGGCAAAGGTTTACAAACCACACTGGTCATGAATCGGGATGCATTGGCACAGCTCAATCTGACGGTGACGCAGGTTGACTCGATTCTGAACGATGCATTCGGTCAGCGTCAGGTCTCGACCATCTATATGCCGCTCAACCAGTATCATGTGGTCATGGAGGTTGCCCCGCAATACTGGCAGAGCCCGGAGGCACTCAAACAGATCTACCTGATTACACCCGCAGGGCAGTCGGTGCCGCTGTCTACGGTTGCGCACTATGAGCCGACGTTTACCGCCCTGAGTGTCAATCATCAGGGGCAGTTTGTGGCGACGACCCTTTCGTTTAATCTGCCAGTGGGCAAATCGCTGTCCGATGCTACGACCGAGATCGACGATACCATGGCACGCCTTGGGGTGCCAAACTCGATTCATGGCAGCTTTCAGGGTAATGCCAAGGCGTTTCAAAGTTCGCTCAATTCGCAGCCACTGCTGATTCTGGCAGCGCTAATCACGATGTATATCGTGCTGGGCATGCTCTATGAGAGCTATATCCATCCGATCACCATTCTCTCGACCTTGCCGTCGGCAGGTGTTGGCGCACTCTTGGCCCTCATGCTATTTAATACCGAGTTCTCGATCATTGCGCTGATCGCCATTCTACTTCTGATCGGGATCGTGAAGAAGAACGCCATCATGATGATCGACTTTGCGCTCCAGGCGCAGCGGCAGCAGCATCTATCAGCACGAGATGCGATCTTTCAGGCTTGTCAGTTGCGCTTCCGTCCGATCATGATGACGACCATGGCTGCGCTCTTGGGCGCGGTGCCGCTGGCGCTGGGGCATGGTGATGGAGCCGAGATGCGTCAGCCGCTGGGGATTGCCATCGTGGGGGGACTGATCGTCAGTCAGTTGCTGACGCTGTTTACCACGCCGATCGTCTTTATCGGTATGGATAATCTGCGCCGTCGCATCCAGCGTCTGCGTGGCCGTCCTGAAGATCATGCACCGACGCCCTTGACCGATACGGTCTAAGGTCCGCAGATTTGTTTCACCGGGCCGTCGTTGTATCGCCTTTGTAGCCGTTAGGGGTGCGAGGGCGTTACGGCGGCGGCTTTGTTGTCTCTGGAGTACAGGCTTTATCAGGGTTTTCCATGGCTTGGCACTAGCAAAAAAGCTCAAGTTGCAAATGCAACATGCCACGTTTTTATCATTCCTTTTATGCTAGATTAACCGCTTGCGCGTCGCGCATAGGTACAAAAGCCACACGTAAAAAGGATAGTGATTAGGAATTTGACGATGACAACGACGAGCACTCACGATAATAGCCATGCCTCTGTGTTACATGAAACGCGATCTTTCCCACCTTCGGCTGAGTTTGTCTCCCGTACCGCAATCAATGCCGCCGACTTTGCCGTACTCAATCAGGCCGCCAGTGATGATCTGGATGCATTCTGGAGTAGTCGTGCACGTGAGCTGTTGAGCTGGCAGACCCCGTTCACTCATGGGCTGGATAACAGTAATGCACCTTTCTTTAAATGGTTTGAAGACGGCAAGCTCAATGTCTCCCATAACTGTCTGGATCGTCATTTAGAGACTCACCCTGACAAGACCGCGCTGATTGCCGAAAGCGATGACGGTACCGTCGAACATATTAGCTATCGTGCCCTCCACGAGTCGGTCAGCCGCTTTGCCAATGGCCTAAAGTCGCTCGGTGTGGCAGCTGGCGATCGTGTCATTATCTATATGCCGATGGTGGCCAATGCGGTCGTCGCCATGCAGGCGTGCGCACGGATCGGGGCGATTCACTCCGTTGTATTCGGTGGTTTTTCGGCTAAGAGTCTGGCGGAGCGTGTGCTGGATGCCGAGGCGAAAGTCGTGATTACTGCCAATGTCGGCTATCGTGGCGGTAAGGCCATCGAGCTTAAAAAAACCGTCGATGAAGCCCTCACGCAGACCGGCGATACGGTCTCGCATGTGGTGGTATGGGCGCGTGATACGTCTACTACGGCGATGGGCAGCAAGGACATCTGGTGGCATGATCTCGTGGCCGATCAGTCGCTGGTCTGTGAGCCTGAATGGCTGTCGGCGGAGCATCCGCTTTTTATTCTCTATACCTCAGGATCAACTGGTAAGCCCAAAGGCGTGCAGCATTCGACCGGCGGCTATCTGCTTGGGGCGCTACAGAGTTTCCTCTGGACTTTTGACCAGACGCCATCGTCTGCAAATGATGTGTTCTGGTGTACTGCCGATGTGGGCTGGATCACCGGACATAGCTATGTGGCCTATGGACCGCTGGCGGCTGGGGCGACTCAATTGATCTTTGAAGGGGTGCCGACCTATCCGGATGCATCGCGTTTTTGGCGTATGATCGAGCAGCATAAGGTCTCGATTTTCTATACTGCGCCGACGGCCATACGCTCCCTGATCAAGCTTGGTGCTGATTTGCCGACGAAGTTTGATCTGTCGTCTTTGCGCTTGCTGGGCAGTGTTGGTGAGCCGATCAATCCCGAAGCGTGGATCTGGTATCACAACGTGGTTGGCGGTGGTCGCTGCCCAATCGTGGATACATGGTGGCAGACCGAGACCGGGAGCCAGATGATGACCCCGCTTCCAGGTGCCATTGCAGCCAAGCCGGGCTCCTGTGCACAACCCTTGCCAGGGATCTTCGTGAATATCCTTGATGAGCACATGGAGACCTGCCCGGCGCGCGATACCGGAACGCTTGTGATTGAGAAGCCTTTCCCCTCCATGGTGCGCACGCTGTGGCGTGATCCGGAGCGCTTCCAGAAAGCCTATTTCCCCGAAGAGTTCGGCGGCCGCTATGTGGCTGGTGACAGCGCTATGCGCGATGAAGACGGCTACTACTGGATTCTGGGCCGCATCGATGATGTGCTGAATGTCTCCGGTCATCGTCTGGGCACCATGGAGATCGAGTCGGCTTTGGTTGCGCATCCGAGCGTAGCTGAGGCGGCGGTGGTGGGTCGTCCTGATCCGGTAACCGGTGAGGCGGTGGTGGCATTCGTCACCCTTAAACAAGCTCGCCCGACCGGAGCCGAGGCTCTTGAGATGATCAAGACGCTCAAGGCTTTTGTGACTAAAGAAATCGGCGCAATTGCTCGTCCCGCTGAGATCCGCTTTAGCGATGCACTGCCCAAGACCCGTAGTGGCAAGATCATGCGTCGTCTGTTGCGTGCCATTGCCCGTGGTGATGCGATCACGCAAGACATCTCGACTTTGGAGAATCCCGCCATCATTCAGCAGTTGCAAGAACAGGCCTAAGCTCAGTTAACATAAAAAGACCGCTCATCAGAGCGGTTTTTTATGGCAGATTTGATGAAGGTTTATTAGGAACGCTTTTCGGGAGCTGGGCCTTATTGCAGTTTGCTGTTTTGGCAGCCTGAGCTTGCGCATTCTCGGATGCGATCCTGCAGGAATTCCGAGCGCTGAATGGTGATATCGGTCGCACACTTCAGATTGACATAAAAGCCAGTATCTTCACGCCGTGAGCAATTGTCATTACGTTGATGCATCCATTGCAGTTGCCCGGCTTTCAAGGCCCGGTTGCCGTCGCCATCGAGTTTGCTGCCGAGTTTCTTATAGTTGTCATTCAGCTCCTGATCGGCGGCCTGATAAACCTTGTTTAGGCAGTAGAGGCCATCGAAGTCATTGTGTGGGGTATCACAGGCCGAGTTGGCGTGAGCTTGTGAGAACATCAGAGCGAGGGTTAGGAGCAGGGCAGAGGATTTGAGCGTGTTCATGATGGGTCCTTGGTGTTTTGGTTTTGAGATATGTGGATGAACTTCCTGAAGTCTTTTCGTCGTCAAACGATGCGATCACGCAGATACGGCCCGCTTGATTGCCGTATCTCCATGGGTAAGTTAGCCTTTTTGCATATGAGAAACCATGACTAAAGCGCTATTTTATCGATTTGGTCCGGTTGTATGCGGATGAAGTCATACTGGGCGGTATTGGAAAATTGTGATGCGTTCTGGACGATCCATTGCTGAGCGGCTGAGACACACTTAAGATAAAAAACGCCTGCAGGGATGCAGGCGTTTTTCGTATAAGGGGCTGATGGGCTTAGATCGTCAGATTCTTGACCGGCCACAGACCGCGCTCTTTCCAGCGGCGCATGTGTGGCGACTCGTCATCCAGCCAGTAGGCATCGGTGTCCGTGATCACGAGCAGCTCTTCAAACTTGGCACCGACACCCTGAAAGCCCAAATGTGGCTCGACCGCCCACAGACCCGGTACGGGAGGATGGTTGGAGCTGGCGTTGGAGGACCAGATCGGCGACCAGCCTTGCTTGAGGCCGATGGCAGCCATCTTGCCCAGCGACTCGACGGCTTGAAAGCCGAATTTAAAGAGGGTATGCGGTTTTGCACTCTTGCGGATCGGCATTGGCTCGACGGTATGTGCCAAAGTTTGGAATGGATAGGCCTTGTGGCGTGCCTCGTAGCCTTGCTTGGCGATCAGAAGGTCCACGGCTTGCGAGACTTCACGCATCGGGCGGCGTTGTTTGATCAGATCCAGAATCATGGCGCGGTGTTCGGCCAGATCATCGATCACGCGATCCAAGACTTTGTTTTCACCCAGCACGCTGCTGTAGCCGATGTCGGCGACATAGCCGTTCACGACAGGTGCATTGTCAAGGATGAAGGGCATGTTTTCTTCCAGACGACGGTTGGTCGGCAGGAACTGCAGGGCGATCTTAAAGCCATAGAACGCAGTACGGTCACCGAACCATGCAAACGGCGAGTGGAACCAGTCGGTCACGCCATGATCCAGCAGCCACACTTCCTGCATACGCGCGGCTTGTTTCTCGGTGATACCGGGCTTCAGCTCTTTGGCGACGGCTTCGGCAGCGGCGTACGCGAGGCGCTGCACATGACGGAACTGTTCCAGATCTTCCGGCGTCGGGATATATCCGGTTTTGACGGATTCCTGTAGAGAGAGGCGTTTCTTTAGCATGATGGGTACTCTTTTATCATGGGTCTGGTGGTATCAGAGATCAGGTCGGATCGCGGCAGATTATAGGATTTGTAGTCCCGGATCGAATTGGCCTTATGATACGAGATTTAGTGATCAAAAACGCAAAAGAATCCGATAAAACTGCGTGAATCCTCAATGATTCACAAAATGGTCATGATTTATTTATATTTTTATGATTTTTAAGAAAAATCTGCAATTCATCAGCACGACATTTTAGTCCTGTATAAAACGGGTCATTATCAATTCCTATATTTTTTTGTGAGTGTTTTTCATGAAAATGTCTTCTGTTTTTGTTCCAAAATTGCTAGTTAGCCTAATGGCCGCCGCCAGTGCCACTGCGTGGGCAGATGTCTCGGTCAGCGCCAGCGTCAGCATGAGTACCAGTGTGAGCACGGCTAACACTAGCAGCAGTGCCACCGGAAGTGCAAACGATGCCAATACCACGACGCCGATCAAGCATGTGATCGTCGTGATCGGTGAGAACCATTCGTTTGACAATCTGTTTGCCACCTATCAGCCTCAGAATGGTCAGAGCGTCAAAAACCTGCTCTCTGAAGGTATTATCACCACCCAAGGCGGTCATGGTCCAAACATCAATCTGGCCCTGCAGAATCAGGCGACCGATACCACCACGTATTCGATCAACCCGCAGCGCACCACAAGCTATGGCTGGATGCCACAGGTCAATGCCATCGGTCCGATTAACGATCCGCGCTATACCAGCCTGCAACTGGTGAACTTCGTGCCGACGCTGGTCGGCCCTGCCAATGGTCCGTTCCAGATCACCAAGTGGGATGTGCCTTACTCGACACCACTGTCCGTGACTGGCAGCCCAGTGCACCGTTTCTTCCAGATGTGGCAGGAGACTGGCGGAACCAATGCCAAGCCTGACCTGTTTGTCTGGACGCCATCGACGACAGGTACTGGCGGTGCGACCAGCGTCGCTGGTATGTCTCCGACACCGTCGAACCCGATGCAGGGCAGTGAGGCTATGGGCTTCTTTAACATGGCTCAAGGTGATGCGCCGTACTTCAAGAGTCTGGCGGACCAGTACGCCATGAGTGATAACTTCCACCAGTCCGTGATGGGTGGTACGGGCATGAACTTCTATGCCATCTCGACCGCAGGCGTGCTGCCGGTGTATAACGTCAATGGTGCGCTTGCAACGCCGCCTACCAATCAGATCGAGAATCCCAATCCACAGGCTGGGACCAATAACTTCTTTAGCAATGACGGCTATAGCGGTGGTTCATACGTCAACTGTGCAGATACAACACAGCCCGGTGTGGCTTCAATCACGGGTCTGCTGAACCAACTGGGTCGTGATCCGAAATGTGCCTCGGGTGCCTATTACCTCGTCAATAACTACAATCTGCCCTATAACTCGACCGGTATCGTGCAGCCATTGGGTGCGACCACCTATACTTTCCCGCCGCAGACCACGCCAACCATCGCCGACCTCTTGACCAACAACAGCGTGAGCTGGAAATGGTATACCGGCGGTCGCAATCTTAATGACTTCACCTCGACTTACTTCCCGGGCGTGACCAACGATATTATCGACAATCTGGTCTATAACAACATCGGCGATCCACTGGTCGCTAATACCCGTGTGATGACCGGTCCGATGCAGAATAACCTGCAAGGTATGTTTAATTTCTATCAGGACGTCGCTGCAAACACCCTGCCTGCGGTGACTTTTGTGATTCCGCCGGATCTTGAGAGCGGTCATCCCGGTCAGTCGGCACCCGTCTTCTATGAAGGTTTCCTGTCCAATGTGATCAACTCGGTACAGGCCAATCCTGCGCTATGGCAAAACACGGCGATTATCGTGACCTCGGATGAGGGCGGTGGCTACTTTGACAGCGCACCGATCCAGCCACTGGACTTCTTTGGTGACGGTACCCGTATCTCCATGATCGTGGTATCGCCTTATGCAAAGAAAGGTTATATTGATCACCACTATGCCGATCATTCGTCGATCATGAAGTTCATCGAGAAGAACTGGAGCTTGCCGACTATCTCGCCGAACAGCCGCGACAATCTGCCAAACCCAGTGCAGACCAATGGCAACTATCTGCCGAGCAATGCGCCTGCGATTGACGACATGTCCGGACTGTTTAACTTCTGATGATGTTGCGGATCATCTTGATCCGATGAATTCGGAAAATCCCCTCGCATGAGGGGATTTTTCTATGATCTGAGCGAGTGAGGATGTGTCGTGGATGTACTGGCGTCGATCAAGAAATCAGACCAAGGGCCGTGCGTGATTCGTAGGCGTTATACCGCATCGCTGTCACTACTACTGCTGGCATTGGCTGTGTCTGCGTGTCATGAACAGGCGGTCCGTCAGGATAGCGGGGCAGAAGCACGCGCCGAGCAGCGCCGCTATCAGCCCGTCACGGTCTCCCACGCTGACTCACTCGCCAATGACAATATTTACAGCATGCAGGTGATCGCAGCACCCAAGGTCGCACTGATGCAGGCAGTCGGTCGCAAGATCTTCTTTGATCCTGCCATGTCGGGCTCAGGCAAACAGTCCTGTGCCTCCTGCCATGATCCGGCCTATGCCTATGGTCCGCCCAATGATCTGGCAGCGCAACCCGGTGGGGCAGACTTGAGCCTGATGGGCAATCGGGCCGTGCCGTCATTGCGCTATAAGGATCGTCTGCCGGCGTTTGTCGAGCATTTTTATGATGATGACAAACCCGGTGCGGGTGATCAGGGGCCGACGGGTGGCTTTGGCTGGGATGGCAAGTTTTCGACCCTGCATAGTCAGGCGGCACTGCCACTCATGGCACCAAACGAGATGGCCAATGCCAGTCCTCGCGATGTGGTGCGTAAACTACGCAAGGCCAGCTATGCGCCGTTGTTTCGCGAGACTTTCGGCGCACATGCTTTGGATGATGAGGCCAGTGCTTTTAAATGGATGACACTGGCGCTTGAGTATTTCCAGCGCGATGCCAAGGAGTTTTTTCCCTACAGCAGCAAGTACGATGCTGTTCTTCGCGGACAGGCGACCCTGAGTGCAGATGAGCAACATGGACTAGAGGTTTTTAATGACCCTTTGAAGGGCAATTGTGCCTCCTGTCATACCAGCAAAATTTCGATCAGAGGGGGATTGCCGCAGTTCAGCGACTATGGCGTGATCGCCATCGGGGTGCCACGTAATCCGCAATTGACCATCAATCATGATCCGGCGTTCTATGATCTGGGACTCTGTGGCCCGTTCCGCAGCGGTCTTGAGCAGCAAGCGGCGTATTGCGGCGCATTCCGTACCCCAAGCCTGCGCAATGTCGCGCTACGCAAGACCTTCTTTCATAATGGCAGTTTTCACAGTCTCAAAGACGTGCTCGAATTTTACGCCACGCGCGATACGAACCCTGCGCGCTGGTATCCACGGATCCAGAGTGGCCCTCATCGGGATGAAGTCGATGTCTACGATGATCTGCCAGCCGCCTATAAAAAGAATGTCAACCGTGAGGTGCCATTCCAGCCGGATACACATGGCAAAGCGCGCCTGACGGACGCCGAGATCAAGGATATGATCGCATTCCTGAATACACTGACCGATGGCTATACTGTAGCGCAGTCGGGTAAAGTCGTCGCACGTAGACCCTAGGAGAGCACTGTGAATAAACGCGCAGTTGGGCTGCTCTGTCTTGGTATCCTGCTATTGGGTGCAGGGCTCGTCTACTGGTTTGCGCAAGGTAGTGCTGCACCGACTGTGGCCCCAGTAACGGCGGCTGCGCCACAGGTCGCAGCCAGTTTGCCGGTATCCACGCCCGTAACGACAGTCGTGCCGCCAAAAGTGCTGCCGTCTTTGATGGCGAAAATCAAAGCTGAAGTCCACCACACACCGATGCACAGACCCATGACAGTGGTCGCGAAAAACTGGCTGGCCTGCCAAAGCGCTGACCTCTATAACGCAACCGAGGCTCAGCTTGAGCGGCAGGATCCGGCGGTCTCGGCACAGTTTCAGGGTGATCCAGCGCCTTGTCTGATGCTCATGCAAGGCCAGCACATCCGTATTGCCCACCAAGATGCGGACAGTACAATTATCGCTGTGCATATCGATGGCGGGAGTACCGACCTGTGGACTGATGCAGCAGCACTGGCGGACCATGTCCCTGCGTCATAAGACAGCATGCCTCATCCATGCAGTGGGAATGCACCGTGTACCGCGTGAATGATTGAGTCAGGCATCAGCTATTCTGTCCGGCAAAGCTGTTATCCAGCATGGTGCAGAAGTCTGCTTTATTAAACTGATGAAATTTCTTTTGCAGTTCATTATGCGCAGCATCAATGAATTGGTCATCGTGCTCAGGCAATGCCGAACCGCATTTGGCTTTGGTTTTGCCGATATCCCGGATGATGATCTGAGACGAATGCTCCTTGAGTGGGCAGGCGTGGATGGCCTCTTTGAATGCAAGCCAAGTGATGTATTCCTGATGGCAGGCATCGATTTGCGGGTCGGCAAAAACGGATGTAGAAATAAAAAAAGCACAAGTGTAAATAAATATATTTAATTTCATGGTCTTAGTCCCTTAAGAATCCGCGTGTAGCATGCCATAAATGGGGTAGAAAGCACAGGCCTGAATGACAATTTCGAGCATGAGTTTATTTGATAAGCCATGGCCTTTTACGGACATAGATGTCAGGCATAGCTGCTGAGCCCCGTTGTTTCTGCCTTGCTCTTCATGATGAACATCGCTACATTGGTAGTTGGCCATCTCAAGGTATGTATCAGCAGTGCATCTGCTCCTACCTCTGTTCGGCATGATTGATTTCCTTATCCTTAAGCGTTACACCTTCTGAGCTTCGTACCATGAATGTATTGATAGTCCATGCCCATCCTGAGCCGCAGTCCTTCACCACGTCGTTAAAATCTCTTGCAGTCCAGCAGTTGACTGAGGCAGGGCATACAGTGACCGTCTCTGACCTATATGCGATGAACTGGAATCCTGTGGCATCGGCTGAGGATTTTAGTGTACGTAAAAATCCAGAATATCTGGTCTATGCGCTGGAACAGCGCCATGGTTATGAAAGCGGTACGATTGCTGCTGATATCGCAGGCGAGATCGAAAAAATCAAAGCCGCCGATCTGATTATTTTTAATTTCCCGATTTACTGGTTCTCGGTGCCTGCGATTCTGAAGGGCTGGATTGATCGTGTGTTGGTCTCTGGCCTGTGCTACGGCGGCCTGCGCTTTTATGATCAGGGCGGCTTGAAAGGCAAGAAAGCCATGCTGACCTTTACGCTTGGTGGTCGTGAGCATATGTTTGGTACGGATGCGATTCATGGCGAGCTGGATGTCATGCTACGTCCGCTCTTGCGCGGTACATTAGCCTATGTCGGGCTTGAAGTCCTGCCGTTCTTCCCGGCTTATCATGTGCCTTATATCACGCATGAGGCTCGCGTCGAGATGCTGGATCAATATCGAGCGCATTTGGCCAATCTTGATCAACTGCAGCCACTGACCTTTCCGAAGATGGATCAGTTCGACGCCAAGCTTTATCCCAAAAAAGATGCTTGATATCCGGTAGCAGAGGAAGTGAGGTCATTGGCCCTGAGTCGAGTGGCGAATGACCGAGGTATTTATAAAAGAGGTGAGTCACATCTCTGGGATCGATGGGTCCGTCATCTAAAAATTCAATAAAAAAAGGCTTGTTCAGGCCAAACGGTAGACCTGAACAAGCCGAAGGGACATGCTTTAAGACATCATGATGCGATTGATGCACATCATGATGTCGTGGCGAATGCCTTACATCGTACTTGCGGTGGATGTTCAGTTATGAGGCAGCTTTGGGCTCTGAAATGGGCTCCATCATGCCGCAAAGGCCTGAGCGGTCAATGATACGAATATCTTTGCCGTTAATTTCGATCATCGATTTGTTTTGGAACTGGGTAAAGATCCGGCAAACGGTTTCCAGTGTCAGACCCAGATAGTTGCCGATATCGCTCTTGGACATCGGCATATGGAAGTGGTCACTAGATAGGCGGCGACGTTTATAGCGTGCCGAGATCGACAGCAGGAACATGGCAACGCGTGCCTGAGCCGATAGTTTGCCCATCGCCACCATGACCTGATGACCTTGGCGGATTTCATTACTCATTAGGCCTAAGATATGGTCTTGCAGACTGGGAATGATCCGGCCCAGCGCATTCAGGTCTTGAAAAGGAATCGCGCAAATGCTGGTGGTTTCGATGGCATAGGCGTTGTTGACATAGTTCTTGCTGCCAATACTCTCAAGGCCAATGATCTCCCCCGGCAAATAAAAGCCCGTGACCTGCTCAATACCGCTGTCCAATATAACGGTAGTTTTGATTGCGCCTGCACGAACCGCGAAGAGTTGATTGAACTGCTGACCTTGGCTGTAAAGCGTGCCGTAACGAGGCAGGGGTTGACCTCGCTCAATGATGGCATCCAGTTGCGGTAGTTCCGATTCCTGCACGCTGGGCGGCAGGCAGATCAGGTGTAATGCGCAGTCGCGGCAGTGTGTCTCTCTCAGATTTGGTTCAGTCATCATGTTTTTGATGGCGATGTTCATGTTCCCCCCTGTGTGCCCATCCCGAGCAGTCAACGCGGATTAGTTCCGTCTATAAAATATACGATAGCAGAAATATGCGTGTTTCAGTTGGCAATTTTGCGCTGTTGTATAGCAACCTTGATCTAAATCAAACGTCAGATGATTGTACTGACGTGGCGGTGCAGATAGTAGTCGCGTAACTGGTTCATCGCGAGCAGTGGAATAAAATCATGCACTTTGGAGTGTGCACGCAGACGCATGCAGATTTTGGTATAAGTGAACTCTACCTGTGCCACAGGGATGTGGGCATCAGTTGCGATTTCTCGTAATAAATCATGATCTATTCCGCGACTCATGGCATGACTCCAGTGATTGTGCTGGTTTAACAATAGTGCATATGGGCCATGACGACCTTGTTATGGATCAAGGTTGGTAAGTGCTTCGTCAGATGGCTGCATGCATGTATGGGACTTTGTATTAAAGTATAAAAATGATCGTGATAGGTGGTTTGAATCTGATACGAAGAAAAGCTTTATATGAAAAAGAGTACAAGATGAAAAGGAGCCTGACATGAAAACGGAAAATGAGTTCTATAAACAAGAACTCAGGCGGCTACAGATTGCACTGGTTCAACTGCATAGATACCTGATCGCTGAGGGCAGGCGTCTTTTAGTGATTTTTGAGGGGCGCGATGCCGCAGGTAAGGATGGCGTGATCAAACGTATCGTCGAGCATCTAAGCCCGCGTGAAACCCGTGTGGTGGCACTGGGCAAGCCGTCAGACAGCGAACTGACTCAGTGGTATTTTCAGCGTTACTGCGCACATCTGCCAGCGGGTGGCGAGTTCGTGCTCTTTAACCGCAGTTGGTATAACCGTGCCGGAGTTGAGCGGGTGATGGGCTTTTGTTCTGATCATGAATACCAGTTATTTATGGAGTCGGTCGTGCCTTTTGAGCAGTTACTGGTGGCATCGGATATACAGGTGGTCAAGTATTATCTGGATATCAGCCGTGATGAGCAGCAGGCGAGATTAAAGGCGCGTGCTTCAGATCCATTGACGCAATGGAAAGTCAGTTCGGTCGATGAGGTAGCGTTGGCACATTGGAGCGCTTACACGGATGCACGCGATGCCATGCTGACTCGGACGCACCATGCACAAGCACCTTGGGTGGTGGTACACACGGACCATAAGCATGAGGCGCATATCCATCTGATCCGAGATTTACTGCAGCGCATTCACTGCCCAGCCATTCAGCCTGAGCAGTTTGCGCCTGATCGGGCAATCGTCTTTGATTATGATCCTGCACATCAGCATCTGCTTGCGCATTGAAAATGATCCAATTCGCAAGCTTTTGCAGGTGACGTACTTTGACTGTTGCAAACTTGAGTGGGTCGCTCGACTATGCGGCCTGACGACGGATTTTTTTCTCATCAAAGCGTATGGTCAGCACAGGGACCTCGGCATGACGGATCACATCTTCGGCTACGCTACCCAGCATCATGCGCTTCATCCCGCGACGTCCATGGGTGCCGATGACGATCAGATCGGCATGATATTCCTTGGCACTTTTCAGGATTTCATGCGCAACGTCGGTATTCGTTTGCGGCAGTAATTCAATCAATTGGGTGTCGAGAACACGGTTTGCCAGATGATGCGCATCTCTTTGGGCGTGGGCCAGTATATTTTTGCCTTCCTGTACACAGGCATCATGAAAGACGCGGTAATTGTTGGAGCTGATTTCGGGTGGGTAGCTGACCAGCGGATTTTCGACCACCGTCACGACGCGAATTTGGCTACCTTCTTTCACGAGACGCAGGGCTTCGTGCAGCGCCAGAAAGGAGGTTTCACTGCCATCAATGGCCACAAGGATATTCTGATACATGTTATTGCTCCGGTTGGGAAGATTTACATGATGTTTTTGATTTCGATCACAGGACATGTGCATGCCTTGACGCGAGGGGGGGGGGCGAGTGAGCCTGCCGCAGGCTCTGGGATGATTTCTTATGCCGGACGACTGCGAGACATTCGGCGTATAGATTGAGCCAGTCGTCTTTGCTGCGGATATCATGGCAGCTGTAATTACATTTGGTTTTATCGGCTCCTGAGTATTGTTCGATACTGCAAGGCTGATGACATTGGGCAATCTTGAGCATTAGATCAAAGGCCACGCGTTCTTTGGTGTCCCGTGGCTTAGACAGGGATTGGGTGAGCGTATCCATGATCCACTCCTGATGATATTCAACTGAGTTGTTGGGTGTCGGTAGTCTGATCTGCGGTGGGCCCGCGGACGATCAGTACCGGAATTGGTGACTGACGTATCACGTCTTCTGCGACGCTGCCGAGGAAGAAACGTTTGAAGCCGTGACGGCCATGTGTGCCGATGACAATCAGGTCGGCCTGACAGTCGTGAGCCGCTTTTTCGATTGCGCCAGCAATATCATCGTGGCTTGAATTGATGCCCAGATCAATCAGTTGCGTATTGATCTGAATGTGCTCTGCACGCGTTGCGGCCTGAGCCGTCTCTTGCAGAATAGTCTGGGCGCGCGTCAGGAATTCTTCGTGCACGGCGTCGAAGTTAAACGGCATAGCACCGTAGGGGCTGCCATAGTTGGCCAGTGGATTATCCACCACGGCAATCGCGGTGATGCGCGCACCGTCTTTAGCAAGGCTGATGGCTTCTTTAAGCGCGAGATTGGCGGTGTCACTGCCGTCAGTGGCAAACAAGATATGTTGATACATATTGGGGCTCCTTTATCTGTTGATCACTACAACGTTGGTCAGGCTGAGAAGCCAGAGCACCCAGATCGATCAGGTATGGCATTCCCTATGTCTGTCTTTGATCTTACGCCGTGCCATGCGGCTGACATTGATATGCATCAACCTTGCTGGCCGAGATCCGCTGTCGGCTAGTTGGTAAAAATGGCGACATTCAGGATGCTGGTGATGATGATGGAGTAGTAAAAAAACGACACTAGGCTATGCAGCAGAACCAGCTTGCGCACATCGCGATTGGTCAGGTTGACATCACTGCTTGAGTAAGTCAGCCCGACCATGAAGGACAAATAAAAGAAGTCCAACTGCGACGGATATGGCGTGTGATGAAAGACAAATCCTCCGCGCACGCCGCCTTTGGCGGGTTTGCCAGTGGGATCGGTTTTGGCGTAATGAATCTGACAGTAATAGCGGCCAAAGCTGGTATGCAGTAATAGCCAGGAGGCAAAGATGGCCATGGCACACAAGGTAATCATCACGTGATCATGCTGGTGCGGTGCACTATGGATGGAGTTCAGGAGAATGCCGAAGCAGATATTGCTGAGTAGGGCGGTCACGATAATGGTGATCAGCACGGTCATGGCATGCGGCGTGCGTCTTGTCCGTCTCTGCGTGGCGTGGGCATCCGCGTCTACGGCAACCAGTGCGATCAACAGTAAATAAGTCCCGGTTGAGATAATCCAACTGAGCAGGAGGGCTTTCTGCCAGCCGATACGCATCGACAGGAGTCCATCACAGAGTAGTCCAAGCAAGACGACCATACTGACCCGATGGGGATTATCCAGATGCCATGCCAGCCGCCGAAGCGGATTATGTCGATGTGGCGCTGGATGCCGTACCGGATGCACAGGCAAAGGTATTTGGGGGGATTGCGTGAGCTCTGGCCCACTGTCTAGAGCGGCGTCTGAGTGAATGGCGGTGGGGAGTGGTTGATCGCTCATCACGGTTCCTTCCGATGTCTTTGATATTGAGCAGACATCAGACCAAGTGATTCAACCACAGTGGATAGGACGTCGCGCCGAGCATCGCCAACTGCGTGATCTTCATCAGCAGGCAGATCCATCCCATGACCGCCTCCCATTGCAGGGTTGGGCGCTGTGGGCCATAGGCATTAAAGCCGTCCCATCCGCGTGCCAGAATCAGATATAGACCGACCGGGATATTGATGATCGGGATAAAGACCAGAATGACTGCATAGCCAGAATGACCTAAGTCATGCAACCGGCGGATACCCGCAATGCCGATCCCATAAAGCAGAGCCAACAGAAGCGGACTTAACCAGAGCCAAGTGGAGACTTTGAGTGGTGTCGGCTCAGTCATGAGATGGCTTAAGCTATAGGCTCCTTCAGACACACCGATAACCAAAGCGGCCAGCGGCAGAAAGAGCAGAAACCAAATCAGCGACCAGCCCAGAAAGGACAGGCGACTAAACCGTCCTGTGGATTGCCATGGATGATCGTGGGACAGTGCCTGTGACTCAAATTCCGACACGGCGGATGACCAAACAACGGGATAGGTGGGGGAGTTGGGGTGTAAAACATCCATGATCGTACTCCACAATAAGAGTGAGGACTCGCATCAGTATTGAATTACGGCAGGCGATTTGCATTGACTTGGATCAACCTGTGTCTTTTCTTTTTTTATAAATATAAATCTTGAATTAACGAAAATCTATCACTCCCCTATCTATGCAAGATCGCAGTAAGTCATATGTGCATGCCCGTTTTTGATCGGGATGTCTGTGCATCAACTTGTGGCCGGTGAGTATCAAGTTTGATCTGTATCAGAGTTTCTCGGCATGGTTCCACAGAGAATAGCCGGTGACGGAGTACCCCTGATCCATGGATGGATGCCTATATAGAGGGAGCACATGATGAAATCTGATCTGAAGCTGCAAAAGGTGATTTTTGAAGCATTGCACGATCATCCGACACTGGATGCGCGACATATTGGGGTTGCCGTTGATGCGGGGGTGGTGACGCTGTATGGCCATGTCAACAGCTATGGCGAGCGTTGGGCGGCTGAGCAGTTGGTGCGTCAGTATCCCGAGGTCATGGCGGTTGCGGTCGAGATGGACGTGCAGTTGCCCGAGTCGGCCAGACACAGTGATACCGAAATTGCGCATACCGTTGAGCAGATGGTGGCGACGCTGATCCAGCAGATCGATATGCCGCATGAGCATCTGGAGATTACGGTTGAGCAGGGCTGGATCGTATTACGTGGCGTGGTCTCGAGTCTGGCACATCTCGCGGCGATACAGGCGCGTGTGTCGGATATCGCAGGCGTAAAAGGGATCAGCATATTGATTGATGTACAGCCTGAACTGTCGGTGGCTGCGGTGCGGTTGGAGATTGAGCGGGCCCTAAATCAGCGTGCCTATCCGGATGCGCGTCAGATTCAGTTAACTGCCAGCGGATCAGAGCTGGTCGTATCGGGGCAGGTGCAGGATTGGGCGGAGGCCGATCTGGTTTGTAGCGCCGCATGGAATACCCCCGGTGTGAGTAATGTGATCAACGATCTTGAAATCGTTGGTGCTGAGTGCTGAGTGTGGGGCCTGCCAAGGAGAGTAGTCGTAGGGTCGTTTGCTTTTAGAGAATGCGTCAGTCGTTGCAAATTTAAAAAATCAAACATGATGGTTTTGTGATCAAGTTTGACTCAGATCAGAGTTGGTAGATTCAAATTGCGCGATGCTAGAGCCAGATAAGGATATCGGATCGCAGATGCATATCGATGAACATGGGTGATGAGCGATCAGAATACACAGGCTTAGTACTGCATGTGATGCGGTCACTGAGTCTGAAGGGATATTCACGGTGCTTATGACTGGGGAGAGTGCAATGAACTTTGTCAGTGTGAATGCCAGAGAAGTCAGCAAAAGCTGGCTTTTGAGCCTTGCGCGCGGGATCATCTTTTTGCTGTTTGCAGTCATGATCGTGGGATGGCCTGCCATCACGGTGCGTACGCTGGGTGAGCTGTTTGCTTTTTTTATTGCAACTGATGGTGTGTTGGCCTTGTTTACAGGCTGGATCAGCCGTCATGGCGGTTTGATGGCATACGGTGTGGTGTCTTTGCTGCTGGGGGTCTATGCACTCTTTCCCATTCCTAATCTGGATTTGTTTTACTGGGCGGTGATCGCTGTCTGGGCTGTAGTGCGGGGATTTTTTGAGATCAATCTGGGTGTAATCATCCATCGTACGGAGAACGACTGGTGGCTGATCAAGTGGTCTTACATCTTGTCCGGTGTCGTGGCGATGTCTTTTGGTTTACTGCTGACGCATCAGCCGGTGACGGAGTTGTTGGGTTTTATCTGGGCGCTGTTTGCCTTTGGGTTGATCTCGGGTTGCCTTTGGATCGTGATTGCGCTGAACAGCCATGACGTCCGTCAGCGCCTGCAACACCGACCATTGAAATCGCACCATTAATTTTTATTTCGCGTGTACAGGAGTTGCCATCATGATCTATGCCGATTTATTACGAGACCAGAGCTTGCTGATCATCAAGCCAGTCGGGACGCTGCACCAGTCTGATTTTGAGCGGTTGTCGCTTCTGGTCGATCCTTATCTGGCTGAAGAAGGCGAATTGCATGGTCTAATGATCCTGATCAAGTCTTTTCCGCATTGGGACAGTTTCCAAACGCTGCTCACGCATATGCGCTTTGCCAATGACAGGCATAAACGCATCGAAAAAATTGCCGTAGTGACCGATGATTTTGTGCTGTCGATGATGCCTGGTGTTATCCGTCATTTTATGCATGCCGATGTGCGTCGTTTTCATTATGCGGATAAAGAGCAAGCTTATGCATGGCTGCGTGAAACCGCCGATGATTCGATGTGTGATGCTATGCAGGCCGCCTTGGAGTGAGATTGACCTGATGCGGTAAGGGTGGTCCAGTGAGGAGAGGCGTGCGATGAGTCAGATGACGGATGTGATTCAGGCCGCAGGGACATTGATCAATGCGGCAGCTACGATCTTGATCGGGGTTATTTCCATCGGGTTTTATCGCCGCACCTCACAGATCTCCCACTGTGGTAATCGGCATGAAGCGCTGCATAAATGCATAGAGCGCTTTGACCGGATCTGGAGTACCCGGGACTCAGAGCACACTTTTCTGCATCCCAAGATGTTTTATGAGAGCTTCTGGAACTTTCAGCATGAGCAGTTCATTTTATGGTGGCGCTATGGGCTGATTGATCTGGATCTGTTTGAAAACTGGATGATCACACGGCAACAGCAATGGTTGGAGAATGAGAAAATTGGCGGTATGAGCTACCGCACAGGCTATGAGCAGACTGTCGGGCAGTGGAAAAAACCCGAATTCAGACGCTTTATGGATGCAGTCCATGAAGATGCTATCGCGGCAGTGCAAATCTGGAGCAAGCATCAGGTTCCGGCGATTGCAGCACCGGTAAAGGCACCTTTCTGGGGCAAGTCGTTATTTAGATAAATCATCATAATCTTGAGCAAACAGAATCTACAGCAATAAGCATCAAAGGGATTGTTTTAAAAAAATAAAACCACGGGAAAGGATGCCGTGTAAATCGAAAGGAGAGGGCCATGAACATGAGTCTGGTTTCGATGCTAGAGGCGAATCAGCCTTATCCCCAACCTGTGTCTACTGAATCCGTGCATTGCCGCTCTAAAGCGGCGATGCGGCAGTGGCTGGATGGATTTTCAGTATTGCAGGTCGGGGAGACCGCCAAAAAAGTCCACTACATGTTGCGCGAACTCTGGGGGCTGGATTGCGAGGAGCGTTACCGGCTGGAGCTGATGGAGATGTTGCAGCCAAAACTGGTACAGATGCAGCTCTCTCTGGCTCGGCATTACCATGATCAACATGTGGTGCTGGACCATCGGGCGATGCGCATCGCCGAGTTATCCCATCAGCTCCGGATTTTGGCGATCATGACGTATCGGCGAATTGCCCTTGGTTTGCTGTCAGATGGAGTGACTGATCGACGCTGGGGTGTCAAACGCCGAGCATCGATGCATGAGATGGTGGCGTTGGCTTTGTATCGGGCATTGCACGGTTTATCTGAGCTGTTTGTGGATTTATGGACGTTGTATTTACCTGTCTATCGTGGTGGCTGGCTGCGGCTGCATGAACTGTATCAGATCGCCCGTGAACAGCGTCTGACGGCCTGTCAATTTGAGGCTGATCATGTGGGCTCGGACGCAGACAATGAGCGGCCGGCACTGTCGATTCATCAGCTATATCTCAAAACAATCTTTCTCTCAGGTTGTCAGACCAATAGCTTAAGACCGGCCAACATTCAACGCCTGGCGGCGATCAGCGAGACATGGAGCCACCTCTTTGTGTTTTCGGTCAATCCCTGCCTTGCGACCTGGATGACAATCGACCCGAAGCTGGATCAGGCACCGACGCCATATCCATTGGCGGCTAATCAGGGCGGGCCGCGCTATTATCTGGATATCGAGCCACTGCGAGTTTATCTGGCTCAACAGCATGGAGTTGGCGATGTAAACATGGATGCTGAAGCAAAAGCGTCGGAGCTCTTGCAATATCATCTTTTGCGTGTCCTGCGCCCGCCGATGACGAGGCGTTTTGAACGCATGCCCGGCAGTGGTGAAGTCGATGTAGCACTTGGGATTATTGGCACTCATTTTCAGGCAGCAGGGCAAAGTCCGTTTGAAGAGGTTATACAGGCGCAATATCTGGTCAATGAGGTTGCGTCGTTTGCACCTTCTGTTTCAACGACCAATCAGGATTATTTCGACATCCCTCAGGGCCGAGATTGCTGTGCCGAGGCGGTGCGTACGCATCATTGCCGCCTGATCAATACCAGCCAACTGGGCTATGGCCTGTATTGGGACAGCGAAGCGCCACTGGCACTCCGCTGCGGAGAGTTGATCAGTGTTTTTGATGGTACCTATGCCATATGGCGTATCGGGTTGATCCGTTGGCTGCGCCAGCAGTTAGGGCAAGGGGTGGAGTTTGGTGTTGAAATTTTGCAGGTTCAGTGTGCCGCCTGTGGGGTACGCAATCTGCATCAGCGCGAATTCGCCGGGCACTACATGCGCGGGCTACTGCTCGCGAGCGATGATGACGCAACGCCCCAGCGGCTCTTGGTGCCATGTGGTGCGCTCAAACCCGGACATAAGGTGGCCTTGAGACAGCAACAAGAGGAAACCATCGTGCAACTGCGGGCTGTGGTTCTCAGTACACCCAGTTTCAGTATCTTTGAATATGAGCGGTATCCGGCAGCGGTGTCGGTACCTCCCGCCGTAAAAAATACTCAGTCATCCCTACCTTTTGTGGATCACGCAACCATTCCCGCCGATCTGTCGATGATGTCTACAGGTCATATGGCGGCGGGTGATCCTTGGCGTGATGTATGGGACGAATTGTAGTCGGTGATCACCGGTCGAGTGATGTAGTTAGATGATTACTGGACGGCAGAGCATATACAGTGCTGCCGCAAGCGTGAGATAGCATGCCAATGACGATCCAAGATATCTAAACAACTTAATACGGGGGATATAACCAACGCCGCGAATAAAACCGGCACTCATGGACCAAAACAGCAGACTTGCGGCTGCGTGATCGGCATAGCCATGGGCATTGATCAGGATTCGAGGGTAAATACTGATGCCCAGACAGATGACCATCGCGATCAGCAGGGGCACGAGCGCCATAGTATGCGTGGGGGCAAGCTGTGGTGCTGTGTGCTGTGTATCAGATATGTTGGTGCTTGAACGATTGGACATGTCTCTGGGCATGCTGGTAGGGATGTTTGGAGGCATAGTCATGATGCGTACCTGTGACGAATAGTGAGCGGTTGCAATCAAAAAACAATCTGAATATCCGAATAAACGCCGCCTGACCTTCGATCAGGCGGCGACAAGGCGTTGTTATTGGTCTGCTGGATGACTGCGGTCATCCTCGTGCTCACCCCACATGCCGTTCAAGATAGCAAGCAGGATGGCAAAGCCGACGCCTAAGACCCAAGTGAAATACCACATGTTGATGCTCCTTGATCATTCGCGCTTAATAGGTGCTGTGACTGTTTTCACGGATATAGGCTGCCGTAACTTTGCCGCGCATGACTGCATATGCCCAACGGGTATACAGCAAAATAATCGGTACAAAGATTAGCGCCACGATCAGCATGATAAACAGCGTCAGATGGCTTGAGGTGGCGTCCCAGACGGTGAGACTGGAGCGCGGATCACTCGAGGATGGCATGATGAAGGGAAACATCGAGACACCTGCGGTTGCAATAATCCCGGCCAGCCCTGAGGCGGAGCAGACAAAGGCCAAGAATGTTTTTCCTTGGCGAGCCAGCCATGTGGCGCCCAGCATACCGGCATAGCCCAAGAGTGGAAAAGCGATGATCCAGTGGCATTTGCTGTAGTTCTGCAGCCAGCCAGATGGTGTGCGCACCACAGTCTTGGTCAGCGGATCGGAGAAGCCCGCATGGTTTATCGCTGAGCTGATGCTGTAGCCATCAAGACCATAAGCTACCCAGAGGCCTGCCACACTGAATAGCACTACGACGAGGACACCCAGCAGATTGACCCATTGGCGGGTACGGCGTTGAATGTCGCCTTCGGTGCGATGCATGAGGTACACCCCGCCATGCAGCGTGATCATGGCGCTTGAGACCAGACCGCAGAGCAGGGCGAACGGATTGAGCAGACCCCAAAACGAGCCGTCGTAGGTCGAGACCAGATTCTGGTCAAAGTGGAAGGGGACGCCCTCAAGCAGATTGCCAAATGCCACGCCAAAGATCAGTGGCGGTACAAAACTACCGACGAAGATCAGCCAGTCCCAGACTGAGCGCCACAGCGGATGCTCAATCTTGCTGCGATAGTCAAAGCCGACCGGACGGAAGAATAGCGCCCATAATACGATCATCATCGCCCAATAAAAGCCCGAAAAGGCCGTGGCATAGACGAACGGCCAAGCCGCAAAGATCGCACCACCGGCAGTGATGAACCAGACTTGATTGCCGTCCCAATGCGGGGCGATCGTGTTGATGGCGACACGACGCTCAACGTCGCTTTTACCGACGAAGGGCAACAAGGTACCTACGCCCATGTCATGGCCGTCCATGATGGCAAACCCGATCAGGAGGATGCCGACCAAGAGCCACCAGATGACACGTAAGGTCGGATAGTCGATAAGATCAATCATGCTTAACTCCTTAATGACTGGTGGTTGTGGCGTGGCTAGCGTGATGCACATCCAGCGCATAGCGGCCGGTGCCGAGGCTGCCCGGACCTTGACGGGCGAATTTCACCATCAAATAGACTTCGGCGATCAGCAGCACGGTATAGAAGCCGACAAATCCAGTGATCGAGCCATAGACGCTCTGTACGGAGAGAGTCGATACCGACATGTGAGTGGGCAGCACACCATAGATGGTCCAAGGCTGACGACCGTACTCGGCGACAAACCAGCCCAATTCGGCAGCAAGCCATGGTGCAGGCAGCATCCAGAAGGCCCAGCGGAACAGCCACAGGCGACGGGACTCAAAGCCGGGCTTCAAGGTATGCCAGAAGGACAGGGCAAACAACGCCAGCATCAGGAAGGCCAGACCCACCATGATGCGGAAACTCCAGAACAGCGGTGTCACGTGAGGGATGGTGGAATCCACAGCCTGCTGAATCTGGGCTGGCGTGGCTTGAGACACATCATCGGTGTATTTCTTCAGCAGGAGGCCAAAGCCCAGATCGGCTTTATGCGCATCAAACGTGGCTTTGAGCTCAGGCAACTGTGCCGACATCGGTTGTGCACGGATCGCTTCCAGTGCAGATACTGCCTGCATGCCAGACAGGATACGTGCTCGGTTTTTCTCTTTGATCTCGATGATGCCGGGGATCTGCTTGCTTACCGAGCGAGTACCGATCAGGCCCATGACCCAAGGAATCTGCACCGACCAGTCATTCTTCATCTCGCGCTCATTGGGCATGGCGATGAGGTTAAAGGATGCAGGTGCAGGTTCGGTATGCCACATGGCTTCGATCGCGGCGAGTTTGGTTTCCTGTGCTTCACCGACGGTATAGCCTGACTCATCACCCAGCACAATCACCGACAGGGCTGAAGCGAGACCAAAGGCAGCCGCGATGCGAAAGCTGTTCTTGGCGAACTGGACATTTCGGCCTTTGAGGATGTACCACGATGACAATGCAAGCACAAAGATTGATGCCGTGACATAGCCGGCCGAGACGGTATGGACAAATTTGGCCTGAGCAACGGGGTTGAACAGGATCGTCCAGAAGTCGGTCATCTCCATGCGCATGGTGGCGTAATTAAACTCGGCGCCGACGGGATTCTGCATCCATCCGTTGGCGATGAGAATCCACAAGGCGGAGAGATTGGAACCAATCGCCATCAGGATGGTGACCAGAAGATGCTGCTGGCGCGACAGGCGCTGCCAGCCGAAGAAGAACAGCCCGATAAACGTGGACTCAAGGAAGAAGGCCATGAGTCCTTCGATGGCCAGCGGTGCACCAAAGATATCGCCCACATAGTGCGAGTAATACGCCCAGTTGGTGCCGAACTGAAACTCCATCGTGATGCCGGTAGTCACCCCCAGCGCGAAATTAATTCCAAACAGTTTGCCCCAGAAGCGGGTCATGTCCTGATAGATTTGCTTGCCGGTCATGACATAGATGCTTTCCATGATGACCAGAATCCACACCATGCCGAGCGTGAGCGGCACGAAGAGGAAATGATACAGGGCGGTCGCGGCGAACTGCATCCGCGACAGGTTGACGAGTTGTTCACTGATCATGGTTGCTCCAATGATGGTGCTGATTAAAAGACGAACGTATTCACAAGACAGCCCGCGACAGGGCTGCTTATCCAGATCAAGGATGTTTCGCCGGGATCAAGAGGTGATCCGCTGCGCTTTGGGCCGTTACGGTGACGTGTTGATCGCTGATCCAGCATGCCCAGATGGTGTAGAGCAAAGCAAACTTGATGGCCAGTACGATCAGAATATCGCGCAGTAGCTTACGTTCAGGCGTTTTCATCACGTCCTCACAGATCGTCGAGTACATCTTTACATCACGGTAGCAAGAAACAAACATACCGTTTGGTATACCTGATCTTAGCTTGATCTGAATCAAGCGCGCTTGTGTTAAATGCCTACAACACTTGTCATAACGGACCTCAATCAGGCTTGATCTGGATCAGGGTTGAGGGACTACTCAGGGTCTATGCTCAGGTTAGGCATCGATAAATAAACAGGGGGAGTTATGGTGATTGCCAATCGTTGTGGCGTAGTCATGGGGTGCTTTCGTTGTCCATATCAGATGGATGTATACACGCTGGATTGTGTTGCGGGAGCGAGCTGCGTGCATTGTCAACAGTCGATCCTTCGAGCTTTTAAACTCAAAGTTGCTCGTAAAAAGATCAAAACCATCGGGATTAAAAATCTGGCGTAATGGGCTAGAAGTATTTCTATTCTGATGGCATCTGGTCTGTGCGAGTCCTGCTGGAGTGAACAGCATGACTCGTGGTCTTTATAGAGCAGTCTTTGTTATCAATTCTATTCAAAATATCAATGACGGCTGTTCAATCCCTAAAGGGTTGTAGCGAGATTGCGCTTGTCTTGCAAAAGCGTTGATTAATCGCATACAGCTATTGCTTCTGTACCAACAGTAGTTCAGCAAATCTCTTATCCCGCATCATATTCTGCAGTATTCAATCATCATCAATATTTTGATTTTTAATCATAAAATTAAATGGCACGAAATTAGCCATATTCACGTGCACTGATCGCTATGGGCAGTCAGTCATGGATTCTGCATTTAATTCTTTAAAGCACACGGCCTGCTACGTGCTGCATCTGTGGAGGGGGGCAACATGAGTGATGATGGATTTAAGAATAGGGCAGATGGTGTTGCTCGGGATGCCTTGCGTGTAAGTGCAGTCAATCTCTCGTTTGGGGGCAATCAGGTGCTGCAGGATTTGAGTCTCGCGGTACCTGCCGGAGGGATCACAGCGATCATTGGGCCCAATGGTGCAGGCAAGAGTACCCTTTTGAATGTGATCAATGGACTGTATCAGGCGCAGTCTGGACAGATCACGCTCTTTGATCATGCACCGATCGATCAGGCGATACAGACGCGACACGCACGTCGCATTGCTGAGCTGGGCGTTGCACGGACCTTCCAGAATCTAGCGCTGTTTAAGACCCTGTCTGTCAGAGACAACATCCGTGCAGGTCGACATCTGCGTGAAAAAAGTCATTGGTTTGCGCAATGGCTGGGACTTCCGGCTGCACGTCGGGAGAAACGGTGTGAGGAGGAGGTCGTTCAGCAGATTCTCGATGAGCTGCGCTTGACACTCTGGGCGGACTTGCCAGTGTGTGAGCTGTCCTACGGTATCCAGAAGCGTGTCGAGTTGGCCCGGGCACTGGCTGCTGAGCCACGACTCCTGCTGCTGGACGAGCCTATGGCAGGGATGAACGTGCATGAGAAAGCAGAGCTAGCCGTTGATATCCGCCAGATCCGCGACCGTTTCGGTACGTCGATCATCCTGATCGAGCATGATGTCAAAGTGGTCTTCAGTCTCGCCGATCATATCGTGGTACTGGATTACGGACGCAAGATCGCTGAGGGAGATGCCGAGACGATTCGTCAGCATCCTGAGGTGTTGGCGGCTTATCTGGGGCGTGCCAAGCGCGAACAGAGACAGGCTGAAGGAGTACAGGCATGAGTTTTTTATGTGAGGTGCTGTTGGGTGGCATGCTGTCAGGTGTGTTGTATGCGCTGGTCGCGCTGGGCTTTGTCTTGATTTATCGGGCATCTGGAGTGTTTAACTTTGCCCAGGGAGCGACGGTGCTGTTTGCGGCGCTAACCTTCGTCAGTTTGCTGGAGCGTGGGCTGTCATTTCTGCTTAGTTTTGTGATTACGCTGGCGGTGTTGGTGGTGCTTGCCATCACGACCGAGCGACTGGTGCTGCGACCGCTGGCCAATCGCCCGCCGATCACACTGTTTATGGCGACTTTGGGTTTGAGCGTCTTAATCGAGGGTGCCGCCCAACTCGTCTGGGGAACACAGGTTCATGGATTTGATCTGGGCATAAGCGAAGATCCGATTTTCTTGGGGCCGGTCTTGCTGAACCGTTTTGATGTGGTTGCAGCGGGCATAGCGGCAGGTCTGGTCATCTTGTTGACGCTGGTCTTTGGCCTTACCCGCATTGGATTGGCGTTACGAGCCGTGGCGGATGATCCGCAGGCGGCAGAGTCCATCGGCATTAATCAGCACCGTGTGTTGATCCTCGTGTGGTCAGTGGCCGGTTTTGTGGCACTGGTGACGGGTCTGATCTGGGGTGCGCGCTTGGGTGTGCAGTTCTCGCTGTCGCTGGTGGTCTTAAAAGCCCTGCCGGTCCTCCTGATCGGTGGTTTTGGCTCGATCAGCGGGGCGATATTGGCGGGACTGATCGTCGGTGCAGGCGAGAAACTCGCCGAGGTGTATCTGGGCCCGATCATCGGTACAGGCATTGAAAACTGGTTTCCCTATGTGCTGGCGATCATCCTCTTATGGTTCAAGCCCGACGGGCTGTTTGGTCAGGCGCAAGTGGCGCGGGTCTAAGTCAGGAATTTAAGGAGCTTTATCATGAGTCAATCCGGTGTTCCGCTGTCAGTCAGCGGTCTAGTGCCCGTGGTGATAGGAGAGGCGACTCGCGATGAGACAGGGCATCGCGCTGCCATCATCCGGCGCAGCGTTGCGCCGTTATTCGCGCTCGTGATTTTGTTGCTGGCGGGGAGCATCAGTCTCTTTGCCAGCGAATATTGGCTGAGCGCCATCCTGACGCCGTTTCTGATCCTGTCACTGGCGGGTGTGGGCCTCAATATCCTGACCGGCTATACCGGCTTGTTGTCTCTGGGCAGTGCGGCATTTATGGCGATTGGGGCTTTTGCGGCCTATGATTTACAGCGCTATGGGCATGTGCCGTTCTTGCTCAGTCTCTTCTTGGGTGGGGCAGTGGCTGCCGTGTTTGGTGTGATTGCTGGGTTGCCCAGTCTGCGTATTCGCGGCTTCTACCTCATTGTTTCGACACTGGCCCTACAGTTTTTGGTGCTGTGGGTGCTGACGCAGTTTGGTTGGTTTTCTAATTACAGCAGCTCAGGCGTGATCAGTGCACCACCGATCATCATCACAGGCTGGCAGGCCGATAGTCCTGCAGGACATTACCTTGTAACGCTTGTCATCGTCTGGTTGCTGACTTTGGCGGCTTACCGTCTGCTATATCGTACTCGGCTTGGGCGTAGTTTCCTCGCAGTGCGTGACATGGAGATTGCGGCGCGCACCTCAGGTATCGCGGTGTTTGGCGTCAAGCTGTGGGCCTTTGCCATCAGTTCGTTTTATCTCGGGGTTGCTGGTGCCTTGTGGGCGTTTACCTATCTGGGGACGGTTGAGCCAAATGGCTTTGATCTGTCACGTTCGTTTCAGGTTTTGTTCATTGTGCTGATCGGTGGGCTGGGGCGCCTGTCGGGTGGTTATCTCGGTGCGGCTTTTATTGTCCTGTTTCCGATTGCGCTTAGTCAGATCCTGCATGCGGTCACGGGCAATAGTGTGGATGGTGCGGTGATCGAGAATATCCAGAAGGTGGTCTTTGGCGCGCTCATCATTGCCTTCCTGATCAAAGAGCCGGAAGGCTTGGCCCGTCTGCTTCAATGTGTAGCGCGCTTTCGTGTCGGTCGGGCGCAGGCTGGCAAGCGCGAGCAGACGACTTAATTTTTCTTCGCTGATTTGCACGATAACTTAAAAATAGGGGTAGAGACCATGAACCATATCTGTAGTCCATAAGTTCTCTCATCACAGGGTTGATCCCTGAACGTCCGACCGGACGCGATCCAGCCTGATTTGAATGATCCCGTATGTCGCAATGATGACGTACAGAGCCTTGTTTTGTCTTGATTTTATAAATGATTGATTTTTGGAGTCAGTGTGATGCATACCATGTTATCGAATATAACGACCCTTTCGGCACGACCCGTGCGCCGCCGCCCGTATCTCTCAGCCTTGGCAGCGGCAGCTCTGATGGCGAGTGTGAGCGCGACCCATGCCGATGTGCCAAAGACCCCTGCTGGCGGTGATCAGTATTTTCCGCTGCAGAGCTACCGGGTCGGGCCGTATGCAGCGGGTGGTACAGGGTTTTTTGGTGGTTTTATTGATTATCTGAATCTCATCAATACCCGCGATGGCGGGGTGAATGGCGTCAAGCTCATCTGGCGCGAATGCGAGACCGAGTATGTGGTTGAAAAAGGTGTCGAGTGTTATGAGCGACTTAAGAAAGGCCCGAATGGCGAGCCTGCCACCGCAACCAATCCACTGTCGGTCGGTATTGCTTATGCCACTCTAGACCGATCGACTGCCGACAAGATTCCGCTGATCACTATCAACCATGGTCGTACTGATTCGACCGATGGCCGTGTGTTCCCTTATGTCTTCCCGCTACAACTCAATCCCTATAGCGAAGTCTCGGCGATCATCAACTACATCGGCCAGCAGTCGGGCGGCTTGGCTAAGCTGAAGGGCAAGAAAATCGTGGTGCTCTATCACGGCTCGCCCTATGGCAAAGAGACTATTCCGGTCGTTGATCTGCTCGCCAAGCAATATGGCTTCACCGCCACCCAGATCGAAGTGCCGCATCCGGGTAATGAGCAGCTTTCGCAGTGGCTGACCATCCGCCGCGAGCAGCCGGATTGGGTGATCCTGCGCGGCTGGGGCGTGATGAATCCGGTGGCGATCACGACAGCCAAGCGCACGGGCTATCCGGTCAATCACATCATCGGCAATATCTGGAGTAACTCCGAAGAAGATGTGATCCCGGCGGGCGATGCGGCCAAAGGCTTTATCTCAATCACCACCCACCCTTCGGGCACAAGCTTCCCGGTATTGCAGGAGATCAATAAATACATCGTGTCGAAAGGCAAGGGCAATCTGGCTGATCCCAAGCGGTTCGGCACGGTGTACTACAATCTTGGCGTGGTCAATGGCATTCTGAACGTCGAAGCGGTGCGTGTCGCGCAGAGCAAATTCGGTAAGCATCCGCTCACTGGCGAGCAGGTGCGCTGGGGCTTTGAACATCTGGATCTGGATGATGCCCACCTCAGACAACTGGGTGCGCTGGGCCTTGTACAGCCGCTCAAGCTGAGCTGTGCCGACCATGAGGGCGGCGGTGCGGTGCGCTTCCAGCAGTGGGATGGGCATCAGTGGAATGTGATCAGCAACTGGATTCAGGCGGATCGGGCAACCCTGCGTCCGATCATCGAGAAATCCGCACTGGCCTATGCCAAAGAAAAAGGCATCACCCCTCGCGATTGTAAGGCTGAGCAATAACGCTGTGCAGTGATTGACGTATCCCGATCCGGCACTGTGCCCAGTCGGGATTTTCGAGGTGTATGTTCAGGAGGTTCACTATGACACAGTTTCATGAGCCAGCTACACCGATTCTTGAGGTCCAGCATCTCAAGGTCGCCTACCAGCAGGTGATCCATGCAGTGCATGACATCTCGTTTAATGTAGTAGCAGGCGGCTTTACCGTCCTGCTTGGAGCTAATGGCGCAGGCAAATCGACCACGCTTAAAGCCATCTCCCATTTGCTTGGCGCGGCGCGTGGTGCGATCACTCAGGGCGATATCCGCTATCAAGGGCAATCAATCCTTGCAAAAGAGCCACACACTTTGGTACGCGCCGGCCTTGCGCAGGTGCTGGAGGGACGGCGCTGTTTTCCGCATTTGACGGTGGAGGAGAACCTGCTGACGGGCACGCTGGGTGGTGCCCTGAGCCGTGCCGAGATCTGTCGTCAGCTTGAGGAGAGCTATGCACGTTTTCCACGTCTTAAAGTCAAGCGTACCCAGTGTGCGGGTCTGACGTCAGGCGGCGAGCAGCAGATGCTGGCGATCGCACGGGCGCTCCTGACCCAGCCCAAACTCTTGCTGCTCGATGAACCTTCTATGGGTCTTGCGCCGCAGATCGTCGAGGAGGTGTTTGCACTCTTGCATGAGCTGCATCAGGCGCAGGGCTTGAGTCTTCTTGTTGCCGAGCAGAACGCACATGCCGTACTGCCTTATGCACAGGATGCCGTGGTCATTAGTAGCGGCAGCAGTATCTGGCAGGGGCGGGCAACCGATTTGATCGACAGTGATGTGCTGTCGGATTCTTATTTTGGGGCTCGCGAGACTTTGCCTGAGGCAATCTAGCCGCTGCTGATGTCCAGTTTTCCAAAGGGATGAGCAATCATCCCTTTTTTTATTTTAACGCCTGTATGGCTAGGGGGCAGGACAAAAGGCGGATATGCCAAAAATGAATATAAAAAGCGAAGCTTTACCACTGTTGTTCTATTAACAGTGATCCAGCAGGCGGCGCGTGAGCAGTCACTCATTATTGGATGATTTTTATAAATTTAACAATTAAAACAACAAATTAAAATTTGGTACAGGCGTTGCTCTATAGCTAGGGTAGGCCGCTCTTGCATGCAGAGTGTATGGGAGCGGCTTTTCTATCATTTCTTTATCTGAGATTGGAGCAACCCATGAGCATTGATTACGATCAGGTCCGTAGCCACATCCGAGCGCTTGCCGACGAGCACATTCGTCCTAATGCCGCGCACATCGATGCGACCTATACCTACCCGCGAGACAACCTCAACGCCTTGGCCCGTGCCGGATGGAACAGCCTGTTCCTGCCTGAGCCGGATGGCGGGCTGGGGTTGGATTTCGTCTCTTTTGCCATTGCGTCCGAAGAAATCGGCCATGCCTGCGCCTCGACTGGCCTGGTCTATGTCATGCATTCTGGTGCATTCAAGACCATTCAGCTCTATGGCAATGACGACCAGAAAGCCCGCTGGCTCAAGACCGCGCGCGATGGTCTGGTCGGCACATACTCCACCAGTGAAAAAGCCTCGGGCGGGCACTGGTGGTTTAACTTCAGCGAGGCATCACGGTCGGGCGCTGACTATCTGATCAATGCCGAGAAATCCTTCACGACGAGCTCAGGTCAAGCCGACTACTACCTCGTGCAGACCCGCACCCCGGGTGCCAAAGGTCCGACCGAGATTTCCTTCTTTATCGTCGATGGCAAGGTGCCGGGCATCCAGGCCGGGACGTGGGAAGCGCTTGGCGTACACGGCAACCACAGCGGCCCCATCCGTTATGAGAACGTTCATGTACCTAGTCGCGACCGCTTAGGCGATGAGAATCAGGGTAAGGACATCATCTACCACGGCGTATCGCCGGTCTATCTGATCGGCCTAGGTGCAGTCTGGCATGGCGTGGCCCGAGCGGCGCTGGAAGAGGTGGTCAAATATGCCACCCGTACCACCCATCAGGATTTCAACCGTAGCCTCTCGGACTATCAGGTGCTGCGCCAGCAGATCGGCGAAGCCAAGATTCTGGTTTCAAGCCTTGGCCCATGGCAGGTGGACCTCGCACGCCAGCTCAATGAGTTAGAGGCTGCAGGCCGTCCACAGGGCGAGATCCTGCTGCCGCTTACCGAGTTCAAAGTCCATGCCGCCGAGGTCGCCAATAAAGTCGTCCGCCTTGCGCTCGATATTAGCGGCGGCTACGGCTACAAGCGCGGGGTGCTAGAGCGTCTGTTCCGTGATGCGCGTGCCGGGATCGGTATGGGTCCTTCCAACAACATCGCCCGCGAATGGATCGGCAAAGGTCAGGTCGGCCTGCCGCTTGAGCTATTCGAAGCTGGCGGCGAATAAGCATTCTTTCATTTTCTTAAGTTCTTTTTTTTCTCAATCAGGGGAATCTTTCATGTTAAAACAGAAATTCTTACACGCATCATTCATCACTGTAGTGACGTTGGCAGCCAGCTCGGCTCAGGCGGTCGATCTTGATGCTGGTGACTATGACACAGCACCTGCAGGCACGACCTTGGGGCTGTTGTACTTGCAGGACGGGCAGTACAACAGCCTGTATTCCGGTAGTCATAAAGCTCCGGGTAATAATGGCCTCAATACCGACTTCGGCATCGCACGTCTGGTGCATTATACCGATATCGGCGGGGTGCTGACGTTGCCACAGATTCTGATCCCGTTCGGTCATGAGACAGGCACCAATGATACCAGCGGTCTGGGCTCAGCCAGCGGACTCGGCGACATCATCCTCGCCATCCCGACATGGCTGATCAATGACACGCAAAATCACACTTACTTCGGGCTCACGCCTTATCTATTCCTGCCGACCGGCGACTATAGCAGTAGCCATGCGCTCAACATCGGTCAGAACCGCTACAAGCTCAATCTCCAGGCGGCGTTCTCGACGCGTCTTGCACCCAATATCGCATGGGATGTCGCAGGCGATGTGACGTTCTACGGGCACAACACCGATGCCGTCGGCGGCGGCACACTCACACAGAAGCCCGGCTATGAGCTACAGACCAGCGCACGCTACTTCCTCACACCCAAGGCGGATATCCGTGCCGGCTTAGCCTATATCAACGGCGGCGATACCAAGCAGAACGGTGTGACCTCGGATGCCACGACCGAGAGCAAATTCTGGGTGGGTACGGGGCTATGGGCGTCCGACAAGACGCAAGTGATCTTCACCTATGGTCGTGACATCGCCGTGCAGAACGGCTTTAAGGACAACAACCAGATCAATCTGCGCTTGCTGCAGGTTTTTTAAGCCAGACGTGACAACTGACCTGACCAGGTTTATCCGGCCAATCCATGCTTGTTGACTGTTGCTTGAGAAACACCAGTTCAGCAAAAACAGGGTTGCTGGGGCAACAGTAGGATCTCAAGTTTTGTCTAATCATTTGTTTTAAATATTAAAAGTGATGTGGCATGGATTTCGCGTTATATAAGTCATCTTGCATGACGTTCTTACTGTTTTGCATACCGTTTTTCATGCTGTTTTTTGATTTGGAGTACACCCATGAGCCATGCTGAATTATCCAAAGCCACATCCCTGCGCCCTTTAAAGCTCACCGTGGTTTCAGGTGGACTGAATGCCCCATCCAAGACTGAAGGGCTCTTGAATGCCATTCTGGCTGATCTTGAGCAGGCGCTGCCGCTTGAGATTCATTACATCAAGCTGAGCGAGATCGGCAGCCTCTTGGGTGGTGTGGTCAGCCGTGATGACTTACCGCAGGCGGTACAGCTAGCCTTACAGGCGATTGAGAGTGCGGATGCATTGATCGTAGGGACACCGGTCTACCGTGCGTCCTTCACGGGACTGTTCAAGCATCTGTTTGACTTCGTTGATCAGTTCGCGCTCGCGGATGTGCCAGTTTTGCTCGCTGCATCGGGCGGCAGTGACCGCCATGCGCTGGTTCTTGAGCATCAGTTGCGTCCGCTATTCAGTTTCTTTCAGGCCCAGACGCTGCCGATCGGCGTCTATGCCACTGATGCCGATTTTGCCCACTATCAGGTGACGAGTCCGGCACTGAAAGACCGCATCAAGCTGGCCGTGGCGCGTGCCCTGCCGGTATTGCGCTATGCCGCAGTCCAGCCTGCGCGTGATGATGCGACGTTCTTTCAGCATCAGGCCCATGTGCAGCTCAACAAACCTGTCAATCAGCCGCCCGTGCTGCCATCCACGCAGGTGCCGAGCCTGCATGCGGCTGATCAGGCGCTACATGGTTCTGTCGAGACAGCGCGCAAAGTCTCCGCGTCGCATTCATCTACCCCACATGTCGTCAATCTTTAATTTTTTAAAAGGAATCCCATCATGTCTATTACTCCTCAAAATCCGGTCAAATTCGCTTACTGGGTGCCTAATGTCAGTGGTGGTCTGGTCGTCAGCAACATTGAGCAGCGGACCGACTGGAGCATCGACTACAACCGTAAACTGGCCCAGGCGGCCGAGCAAAGCGGCTTTGATTATGCACTGACCCAGATCCGCTTTACTGCGGGCTATGGCGCAGAGTATCAGCACGAGTCGGTGGCATTCAGCCATGCGATTCTGGCGGCCACTAACAAGCTCAAAGTCATCGCGGCAATCCTACCGGGTCCGTGGAATCCCACCTTGGCCGCCAAGCAATTGGCGACCATTGATCAGCTTACCAATGGCCGTGTGGCGGTCAATATCGTCAGTGGCTGGTTTAAGGGCGAGTTCACCGCGATTGGTGAATATTGGCTGGAGCACGATGAGCGCTATCGTCGCTCAGAGGAGTTTATCCGTGCGCTCAAGGGCATATGGACTGAGGATAATTTCAGTTTTAACGGGGATTTCTATCGTTTCCACAACTACACCTTAAAGCCCAAGCCCCTGCAAAAGCCGCATCCGGAGATCTTTCAGGGTGGCAGTTCACGCGCAGCGCGTGACATGGCGTCCCGGGTCTCAGACTGGTATTTCACCAACGGCAACACGGTAGACGGGATCAAAAAACAGATCGACGATATCCGCGAGAAGGCCCGTGCCAATGGCAATCATCAGGTCAAGATCGGCGTCAATGCCTTCATCATCGCCCGCGATACTGAAGAGGAAGCCCGTGCCGTGCTGCAAGACATCATTGATCAGGCCAATCCCGAAGCCGTGCATGCCTTTGGCGATGCGGTCAAGCAGGCCGGTCAGGCGAGTCCTGAGAAAGAAGGCAACTGGGCCAAATCGACCTTTGAAGACCTCGTGCAGTACAACGATGGCTTTAAGACCAATCTGATCGGCACGCCGCAGCAGATCGCCGAACGCATTGTCGCGCTAAAAGCGGTCGGTGTGGATCTGATCCTGTCGGGTTTCCTGCACTTCATCGAAGAAGTGGAGTATTTCGGCGCGAAAGTGCTGCCGCTGGTGCGTGAGCTCGAAGAGAAAGCCGCATCGCAAGCCGCTCAGGAGAAGGCCACTGCGGTTGCCTGATGGCGCTGAATTAAAAAAACACCGTGGCATTGGGTCCACGGTGTTTTTTTATGACGTATTCAGTCTGAATCAGATCAGCAGTAACCGAAATAGAGCGAGCCGCTGGGTTTGCAAACTTGCTGTCCGATCTGTGGCGTGGGCACAAAGTCTTGTTCAATCGTGATCGTATAGGGTGCAAGCGCATCCGCATGCGCACTGACAGGCGTGCTGTTCGAGACGTTGGCGATCTCTGATGGTAATGGATCGTTCACATGGATTTCGTAGTGTACGGCGTGGTGAAAGCGCGTGCCTGTCGAGATTCTGCTGATCTGACCGATCAACTCTAACTGGGCATATTGGGCGTAGCGGGATGTTATCGTCCGGTCATGAGCCGGTGCATCCCTGACGTGGCTTTTGCCATACCCGATCCATGAGCATCCTGCGAGGGACCAGACCAAACTGGCCAGTAGGGCTGCCTTGACGATGATACGGGACATCCGTTTTCTCCGAGCGTGATTGATGCAAAAGTCGATTGTGACATCATACGCAGGAGCGAGCTGATCATTCAAGCATGGGCGATAGACTTAGTCGATATCTTGCAGCGTGCGCTTGCTCACGACCAGCTCCCCCAGCTCGATCAGCCGTGCCCGCACGATGTTGCGGCTTAAGCCAAGTAGATGTGCGGTATGGACCTGATTGTACTGGGCGTATTTATACGCCGTGCGAAAGAGCTGATCTTCAAGATAGCGATGCACCTGTCCTTGCTGCTCCTGAAAGAGTTGCTCCATCACATGGTGCAAAAGCTCTTGCGAGGAGCGTCCCGCAGTCGATAACGCAGCATCGGCCTGTGCGGATTTGACAGTTTGCAGTTGCGAGACCTGAATATCATCTGCATCAATGGTCTGCTGACGACAGATGAGCAGCGCATGATGAACGACATTTTCAAGCTCGCGAATATTGCCGGGCCAAGAGTAGGCGAGCATCTTTTGCCTTGCGGCTGACGTGACCTTGATCTGGCCGTAATGTAGGCGCGTACTGTATTTATCGATGAAATGCTGCACCAGCGGCAGGATATCGCCCACGCGCTCGCGTAGTGGTGCAATCTCAAGGTTCACTACATTGAGCCGATAATACAGATCCTCGCGGAACTGATCTGCCGCCACAGCTTGCTCCAGATTGACATTGGTCGCCGCCAGTACCCGTACATTGATCGGGATCTGCTTGCGCGAGCCAAGCCGCACCACTTCGCGCTCCTGTAGGACGCGCAAGAGCTTGACCTGTATCCGCTTGGACAGATCGCCGATTTCATCCAGAAAGATCGTGCCGCCATGGGCCGCCTCAAACCAGCCTGCATTGGCCGACAGCGCACCGGTAAAGGCACCTTTCTCATGACCAAACAGCTCGCTCTCGACCAGTGTCTCTGAGAAAGCACCGCAGTTCACGGCGATAAAGGGTTTATGCCGACGTGTGCTCAACTGATGAATCTGGCGGGCGATCATTTCTTTGCCCGTACCGGTCTCGCCTTTGATCAGGATGCTGGCCTCGCTGGGGGCGATCTGCTGGATGTAGTCAAACAGTGCCTTGGAGCGTGGGTCGGCGTAGACATGCTGACCAGACTCCGCAGACAGTGCAGATGAACTGCGCTCAATCACAACGGGAATGGTGGCGATATACTCTCGGCTCATTCGTCATCCTTAGGAATAAAAGCTAGGCGTCGGCAGGCGATCATTGAGCGCCCACTCACCCAGTTCAGCGATCTTGTAGTCCACCGGATCATGCAGCGTTTGCGTGCGTAGATTGCGCCAGTAGCGGTCGAAGCGCAGTGCGGCATGGGTGGCGCGTGCTCCGGCAACCTCGAACAGACGGTTGCTGATGTCGAGGCCGACTTGAGTCGAGGCGACTTTGGCGGTCGCTACCGCGATGGCGACTTCGCCACGTTCATCAAGGGTGAGGCTCTCTGCTTTGCTCCATGCGGCTTGCAGTTTCTCTGTTGCGGCAGCAGCCAAGAGGCGCACGCTTTCAAGACCAACCCAGAATTCGCCATAGTGTCTGAGGATATAGGGGTCCTCAGATGCGGCATTGGCTGGGCTGCGATGCCATGCGCGGGATTCGTTTAAGGTGTAATTTTTGGCTTCAAAAAAAGCCCCTTCTGCAAGGCCCAAAAACATCTGCACGAAGACAAGCTGGGCGATCAGCGGGCGCAGACAGGCGAAGGGTGTACTTAAGGGGCCGGGATTGAGCAGCATTTCGTTTTCTTCAATCCGGACGCGCTCAAAGATTGCGCTGCCACTGTCGGTCTGGCGCTGGCCGATATTGTCCCAATCGTGGTAGAGCGTGATGCCGGAGCGTGTGGTCGGGATGGCGGCGAGCAGGAGCTTGCCTGTGTCCTCATCCACGGCAGAAGCAATCAACATCTCCGAATCGAGGGCACCCGAGCAGAAGCTCTTCTTACCCGAAAATTCGCGATAGTCGCTGAACTGTCGGGCGGTGGTGCGTGTATCTAAAGGATTTAATGCATTGCCCCAGAACCATGACCTGCGGGCGGTCAGCTCATACCAGCGTTGCCACTGCTGGGGCTCGGCAAAGAGGCGCACTGTCGCCAGCATCAGATGATGAAAGCCATAAACATGGGCGATCGAGCTGTCTACCTGCGCAAACAGTCGTACGACCTGCATCACATCATGCCAATCGCCGCCGAGCCCACCGTAGGATTTCGGGATCGAGAGCGCGAGCAGGCCGCTGCTTCTGATCAGGTCACGTTCATGCTTGGGGGTGCCACCGATGCGATCACGCTGAACGGCAGTACTGGCGAATTCATCGCGCAGTTGGCGGGCTTTTTCAAGTGGCGCGACGGTAGTATCTGTCGCAAGGGCTTGGATGATGGTCATGGGCTGTTCCTGTCGTTGTCGCCTGCTGCCGCGGCCAAAGGGCTATGGTAGTCCGTGTTCATGCCGGAATTTTGTTCTTGGCCGCTGCGGGCAGCACATCATTGGCAATCATCTCGCCAAAAGGACCAGTCAGATTGGTATGGCCTGACCTTGCAAGGCTGCCATAAGGCTCCGGCAGCAAGGGGAAGACCAGCTCGGCGAAGCGATAGGCCTCTTCCAGATGCGGATAGCCCGAGAAGATAAAGCTCTCAATACCAAGGTCGGTATATTCTTTAATGCGTGCCGCAACGGTCTTGGGATCACCGACCAGCGCTGTGCCTGCACCACCACGTACAAGGCCCACTCCCGCCCAGAGGTTAGGCGCAACTTCCAGACGATCCCGCTTGCCGCCATGCAGGGCTGCCATGCGCTGCTGACCGACCGAGTCGAAGCGGGCAAAGGACTGCTGGGCTTTCTCAATCGTCTCATCCGAGATATGCGAGATGAGCTCATCCGCAGCGCGCCATGCTTCGTCATTGGTACGGCGCACGATCACATGCAGACGGATGCCGAATTTAACGGTACGGCCATGCTGGGCGGCTTTGGCGCGCACATCCGCGATCTTGGCGGCGACTGCCTCAGGTGGTTCGCCCCACGTCAGATAGACATCGACTTGCTCTCCGGCGAGGTCATGAGCCGCCAGTGATGAACCACCGAAATACAGCGGTGGGTAGGGTTGCTGGATGGGCGGGAATAGCGCCTTGGCATTCTGCACTTGTAGGTGTTTGCCTTCAAAGTCCACCGTCTCGCCTTGTAGCACACGCCGCCAGATGCGCAAGAATTCATCGGTGACTTCATAGCGTTCTTCATGCGACAGGAAGATGCCATCGCCACGATTTTCATCCGGATCACCGCCGGTGACGACATTGATGAGCAGGCGACCATTGGATAAGCGATCCAGCGTTGCGGCCTGACGTGCCGAGACGGTCGGTGAGATAATGCCGGGACGTATCGCGACCAGATAGCGCAGGCGCTCTGTGAGCGGGGCCAGTGCTGAGGCGACCACCCATGAATCCTCGCAGGAACGTCCGGTCGGGATCAGCACGCCGTAGTAGCCGAGCTGGTCTGCGGCCTGAGCGATCTGTTTGAGGTATCCGAGCGATACGGGGCGCGCCTGCTCACTCGTACCCAGAAAATGTCCATCGCCGTGAGTGGGCAGAAACCAGAAAATATTCATCGGGATAACCTCAGCCGTTTTGCAAAAAATATGCAGTCTCCATCGCAAATGCTGTGCCAATAAAAATTAATTAGTAAAAATAATAGCTTATTTTATTTTTTTGGTTATTTTTGCTGTCAAATGATCATCAGTTGTTGAAATGCTGTTGCCCTGGCAACAGTGTGCAGTGTTGATCTGAGCACACTTGCTGTTTTTAAAATAAGCGAAGCGTAAAACAAGCATGAAGTGTTGATTATTGAATATTCATAGCATGAATTGTGATTGGCACACCTTGCTCCAAACCTTTAAGGTGATAAGACATCAGGGGTATAACGATTTTTTTATCACAGTGAGGACTGTTCACGCGATGCGTCGGGCAGGTGGAGGACATGATGGGCGTCTTGAAACATCCAGATTCTCGCAAGCTCGTGCGCTCGGAGCGGGCGGTGGCGATGGTCTTTGAGGACGAACGTTCGCGCCGTCTTCTGGCACACATCGAGCAGATCGCACCGAGTGATGCGACGGTCTTGATCCGCGGCGAAACGGGCGCGGGCAAAGAGCTGGTGGCACGGCACATCCACCAGCTTAGCGCGCGGGCCGATCAGCCCTTCGTGGCAGTCAACTGTGGGGCATTCTCTGAAAGTCTGGTTGAGAGCGAGCTGTTTGGTCATGAGCGTGGTGCCTTTACCGGTGCGGTCGATGCTCGGGCAGGCTGGTTTGAGGCCGCCCATGGCGGCACGATTTTCCTCGATGAGATTGGCGATCTGTCGCCTGCGATTCAGGTCAAGCTCTTGCGCGTCTTGCAGGAGCGTGAAGTGGTCCGACTGGGCTCAAGACAGGCCAAGAAGCTCGACATCCGCGTGATTGCGGCGACCAATGTGCCGCTAGAAGATGCGGTCTTGGCAGGTAAGTTCCGCGAGGATTTATACTACCGGTTGAAAGTGGCGTCGGTGGATCTCTTGCCGTTGCGTCAGCGGCGGGGCGATATTATTCCGCTCGCGGAGTACTTTATCGCCGAATATTGCCAGCGCTTGAACTATGCGCTGGTGACGCTTGGCACTGATGCCGTCCAGAGTCTGCTGCATTATAACTGGCCTGGTAATATCCGCGAGCTTGAGAATGCGATTCATCATGCCTTACTGGTGGCCAAGTCGCCCGTGATTCAGGCAACGGATCTACATTTAAGCAGTTTGCGGACGATTACTGAGCCTGCCGGCTGGTCTGGCAGTGGCGGGCAGGCGGCTACCTTGCGACAGGTGTTGATTCAATGGTTTGAGCAGGGGATTGAAAATCTGGATGAGTTGCTGGAGGCTGAGACCATCGAGGCTGCTTATGAGTATTGCCATCATAATCAGCTGCATACTGCTAAGTTGCTTGGCATCAGCCGCAACATCGCTCGCGCACGTCTGATCAAGCATGGCTTGCTGTCGCCTAGCCCGCGATTAAAGCATAACGTCTCGGACGTGAGTGCCGATCTCAGCACAACGCACGTGGATTCCGGTATTGCCTATTATGCTTAGTGCGCACGTCTGATCCTGTTTTCTAGTACTTGTCGTTGCCGCGCCTGATGTAGTCCTAAAAAACCTTCAAAAAAAGCCTTTCGTGATCATCCCGAGAGGCTTTTTTTATTGAGCTGTCTGATGTCATCCCGCGACCAGCGTCGGACTGACATGCTGTAAAACATATCATCACGTTTCATCATGATCTAAGCACCATTATCAGACGCATCTGCGATAGCCGATTTTCACGCTGCTTGCAATAATGATTATTATTACTATATGATAATGATTATCGTTTATTGTTTGGTTTGGATAAAAGGACCGTCGTATGGTGGGGCAGAGTGTGTTTAAGTTTTCCGCGTTGTTTGTGGCAATCAGTCTGGCAATGTCTATGATTGAGGTTCACGCGGCTGAAGTTGTTGATGATGAGTCGTCAGTAGCTCTGACTCAGGTCGTAGTCACAGCCAAACGGCAGAATCCCACCTCTGAGCACACCAAAGCTTACACCGTGAAAAAAAGCAGTAGCGCGACCAAAATGGATATGAGCCTAAAAGAAACGCCGCAGACCGTGAATGTGATGACCCGTCAGCAGATGGATGATTTTGGGCTGAACAGCGCACGCTCGGCGCTCGCACTGTCGTCTGGGGTAGTGGTGCAGAATCAGGAGACCGACCGCACCAGCTATGCGTCGCGGGGGAGTGAGATTTCTAATTTTCAGGTGGATGGTGTAGGCATCCCCTATGATGGCTATAACTATCAGAGTGGTGACATCGATACCTATCTCTATGACCGCATCGATGTGGTGAAAGGGGCTAATGGTCTGATCTCGTCATTGGGTGATCCCGGTGCGACGGTGAATTTTATCCGCAAGCGTCCGACCAGCGATGTTCAAGCCTCTGGCGGTATCAGCTATGGCTCATGGAATACCAAGCGGGTCGAAGGCGATATCTCAGGGAAGCTCAATGACTCAGGCTCGGTGCGTGGTCGGCTGACGGCGGCGGCGGAGAAGGGCAACTCGTATCTGGATCATTATTCACATCAGAAAACGCTCTTCTCCGGCGTGCTTGAGGCGGACCTGACCGACTCGACCCTGCTGACACTGGGTCACTATGAGCAGCGCAACCAGCCGCAGGGTAATAACTGGGGTGCACTGCCACTCCTCAATACCTCTGGTCAGCAGCTTAGCTATGCGCGCTCGACCAATCCGGTCCCCGACTGGGTCAAATGGGATAAGAGCACCAAAAACAGCTTTATCGAACTCAAGCAGAAATTCATCGGCGACTGGGAACTGAAGGGTAGCTTTAGTCATATCCAGAATCAGGAAAACAGCGCACTGGTCTACTACTACGGTGCACCAGATACCAATGGGCCAGGCGTCGGTATCCTGCCGTCACTCTATGATGGCAAAGAGAGCCAGCAACTGGCGGATATCAATCTGAAAGGCACCTATCCGCTGTTTGGGCAGCGGCACGATCTGGTGCTGGGCTATAGTTGGTCCAAAGATGTACAGAAGCAGACCTCGGCCTATACTGCCGATGCGCCGACCTTCGACTGGTATACCTGGGATGGACAGTTTGCAATGCCGTCTTTTAGCTATGGCAATACGGCAGGTACGACTGCGGACTATCACACCATGCTGCGGTCAGTCTATGTGGCGACCCGTCTGCATCTGACCGATGATTTGCGTCTGCTCGTGGGCCTGAACCATACCGAGGCCGACAGCAGCGGCAATAACTATGGCGCGCCCATGGACTATCACCGCAGCAAGAGCATGCCCTATGCGGGCATCACCTATAACCTGACGCCCAACTACACCGTCTATACTAGCTACAGCACCATCTTCCGCCCACAGTCGCAACTCGATACCTCAGGCCAGATGATTGCGCCGATCGAGGGCAAAGCCTATGAGGCAGGCGTGAAGGGAAGCTGGCTGAATAACCGTCTGACCGGCTCTGTCGCACTGTTCAAGACGCGGCAGGATAACTATCCGCTACGCGCTTCGGACTCAGCGTCGATCATCAAGCGTTACTTCGTCGGTGATCTGGAGTCGCAGGGCTTCGAGGTGAATCTGGCGGGCAAGATCACTGACGATATCAATCTGATCGCAGGCTACACCCAAGTCCGCATGATCGATGCGCTGACCGATATTCGCACGCGCACCTATCTGCCCAATCGTATGTTTAACCTTTTGACTACCTATCAGTTCCCGCAGCTTCCAGCACTGAAAGTCGGCGCAGGAGTGAGCTGGCAGGACAAGACTTCGCAGGACATCACGGGCACGGCCTATATCGGCAGTACCGTTGTGCCCTATGCAGGTACGATCCGTCAGGGCAGCTATGCCTTGCTCAATCTGATGACCAGCTATGACATCAACAGCCATGTCAAAGTGCAATTCAACGGTGCCAACGTGACCAACAAAAAATATCTGAATAGCTTCCCGGACGGATCGGGCTACTATGGCGCACCGGCCAACTACACCTTGAGCCTGAAGTTTAATTATTAAGGGCGCAGAATAGCGTGATAGTGAGATCGACATGGCAGGTGTAAGTTCGCGTGAGCGCTGGATGATTGCCTCGCGCAGTTTGGCGGCGATCGTGGGTGGCTATGCGCTGACGGCAGAGTCGGTGATGTGGCTTGCCCGTCTGTTGCCTGAGCCGCGTGTGGATGCGGTGCTGCTGGCGAGTTTTTTGAGTTATCCGCTATATCTGGTGGTGATCCTGTGGGCGTTTATCGCGCGGCGTACAGGGTGGGTGTGGGGCAGTATTCTGATTCCGGTAGTCCTCATGACTCTGGCGCGCTTGATGTGGTGGTCTTGATGAGTAAATGTCTACGGAAAATAAGCGGGAAAGTGACATGAAAGGCAGTGTGCGGCAATCCATGGCGTGGCTGCATCGCTGGGTGGGGCTTTTAATTGGCTGGGTGCTGTTTGTCATCTTTACGCTGGGTAGCCTGACCTATTTTAAGTCCGAGATCACGGCATGGATGCAGCCGGAGCTCTTGAGCATTCCGCGTGTCGATCCGGCTGTCGCGGCAGAGGTCGGTGCGCGTGCCCTGACGCAGATGGCACCCGATGCCGAACGCTGGTATCTGGCGCTGCCTTCTGAGCGGTCACGGGCGATGCTGGCGTACTGGCAGGGTGCGGGACCACAGGGTGGCTTTCATCAGGCATGGATTGATCCCGTGACGGGAGGTCCGGCGATGGCGCGCGATACGTTGGGCGGTGAGTTCTTCTACCAGATGCACTATGAGCTATATGGTCTGCCGGGAGTGACTGGTCGGATCATTGTCGGGATTGCTGCGATGGCGATGCTGGTGGCACTGGTGAGTGGCGTGATTACCCATCGCAAGATCTTTCAGGACTTTTTTACCCTCAGGCTGTTCCGTGGCATGCGCTCGTGGCTGGATATGCATAATGTCACGGCGGTGGTGGCGTTGCCGTTTTATCTGGTGATCACCTATACCGGCCTGATGATTTTTTTCTATCTCTATATGCCGTGGGGCATCATGGCCCGCTATGGTGTGGATGCGGGGAAACTGTTTGATGAGATCCAGCGTAGTCCGGCCTTTATGGCTCGTTCAACAGCACATGCAACGAATCATGATCCTTCGTCCATCCTGCTTCTGCAGATTCTTGCGCAGTCGGGTAGGGTCTGGGGTGGTACGGGTGAGCTAGGTGCTTTAGAAATAGTCAGGCCCGCTCAACATCCAGCAACAGTCATCGTCAGTCGTCGTCCGCACATCATGCTCAATGACCGGATGGGCGCATCACTGGCGTTTGATGCTGCAAGCGGTCAGTCACTGCCGAATCCCGCCAATACCCATGGCATGGCCTACGCAGCGGGGGTGATGTATGGCCTACATGAGGCGCATTTTGCCAGTCTGCCATTGCGCGGGCTGCTGTGTCTGACAGGTCTATTGGGGTCTGCGATGATTGCGACTGGCTTAATCCTCTGGAGTGGCAAACGTCTGGCGCGAGTGCAGGAGGGTGTGCGTATACCGCTAGGCTATCGCTTGGTCTCGGGGCTGAATGTCACCGTGATTGCTGGACTGCCATTGTCGATCGCCGCTTATCTCTGTCTCAATCGTATCCTGCCACTGGATTGGCCTGCACGGGCAACGTGGGAGGTTGGCGGTTTTTTGGGTGTATGGCTGTTGGCTTTGCTACATGCTTTTGTCCGGCGTATCCCGCAAGGTCAGATCTGGCGTGAACAGGTGTTGCTGATCGGTTTGATGTGCGCGGCGATTCCGATCAGCGATGTGCTGTTTAACCATGTAGGTTGGCAGGGAGCGATCGGGTCTGGCGTGCTCTGGGGCGTGGATGGAGTTGCCTTGGGGGTGGCGCTGATGATAGCAGGTGGGGTTCGGGCACTAGCGCGCCGTCGCCCACAAGGCAGGGTGAACGTCATGCGACGACAGAAGCAGGTGTCCTGATGTTGCTCTCATTGATGTGTGCTTATGCGGGATGGGGGTGCCTGTATCGGGTGATGATCTGGTCTACGTCGGTATCGGCAACGCTTGGCATCAGTGTAAAGGCATGGCTGCGCGGATGTGGTGTGCTATTGCTGCTTTGTGCGTTAGGGGCGAGTGTCTGGCAGTGGGGAGGGTCCATCGGCTTTGTCGCGTGGTGGATACTGCTGGCGGTCAGTGCATGGAGTTTGACGATCATCATGGCATTCAGGCAATACCTTGCGCGTGCATCCAGATCATGTACCTGATATCGCGTATCAGGATGTAAAGCGGATATCTCTGAATAGCTGAAAATGCGCATCTTCGTTACAGTAGATACATTCCCTAAAATTTCCCAGCGATTTTCCAACGGACTTCACAATCTTTTTGGTCAGATCCTTGTGCATGATGAAAACATGCTCCAGAAGAGATATCTGGATCTGAACATTGACGTGGAGAATGTGCTATGAAACGTTTACTGCTGGGTCTATCGATGTGTGCCGCACTGCTGGGCGTGAGTTCGACCAGTTCGGCGGACGTGCGTTGTTATGGCTATCCCTATGAGCATTGCGTCCGCTATGTGCATCATCCAGTTTATTATGGTCCCGGTTATTACCGACCTTATTACAGGCCGGTCTACTATGGACCCTACTGGCATCATCGCTATTGGCACCGTCACTACTATGGTGGTCCAGCCATCATCATTCGTCCATAGATACATGATGTGACGAGAGCCAGATGCCCTATCGGTGATGAGTATCTCTATACCAAGGTCTATCCTTAATGGATGAGCCTTGGTTCATATCCGTGTCAAGCTGCTTTAAGATTTAAGAAAATCTATTTATGACAAGGCCGTATACCACTGGATGCCGTCGGCATCTTCTTCGACCTGAACGGACTGTTTGGCGATCAGATAATTCAAATGAGCGATGGATTCACCGGTTGCAAGACTCAGCATGATGGGTTCGCTCCCGATCTTGCGGTGGAATAGCGCCGGGAAAACATCAATCGCGCGCTGGCGTTGCTGCAACCGCGTTTGGAGCTCTGTCAAACCCGACAGATGGCCTTCAATCAATGCATCAATGCGGGCATGCAGGCCGTGAAATGGTTCGTTGTGTGCTGGGAGCACCAGTACGTCATCGGGTACGAGCTGTTGCACTTTGGCCAAGGATTCTAGCCAATAGGCCAGTGGATTGGCATCTGGTTCGGTGGGGTAGACCGAGACGTTGGACGAGATGCGCGGCAAGACCTGATCACCCGAGATCAGGAGTTTCAGCTCCGGGCAGTAGAGACAAGCATGCTCGGGAGAATGCCCAGAGCCGACCACGACCGTCCAGTGGTGAGTGCCGATTTGCAGCGACATTTCATCGCGCAAACGAATGTAACTATCCGGGAACTCTGAAATCACCCGGCCAAAGCCACCGAAGCGCTTGCGATAGGTCGCTATCGCATCCTCATCCCAGCCTGCACGGCGATAAAACGCAATGGCGGTGTCAGGAGCTGCTTTGCCTGTATCGCTCATCAGCACGCGACAATTCATATACTCAAGCGCTGTCATATGCAGGCGACAGCCAAAGCGCTGCTGCAGCCAGCCTGCCATGCCGACATGATCCGGGTGCATATGCGTGACATAGATGGCTTTGACCGGACGATGCGCGAGACCCTCCGTGAGCAGTCGCTCCCAGACGGCCACCGTAGCCTCGGTATATAGACCTGTATCGACGATTGCCCAGCCGTCTTCGACGTCGATGGCCCAGATATTGATATGGGTGAGGGCGACGCCCAAGGGCAGGCGAGCCCAATATACGCCGGGTGCGACCGCAATGATCTGTCCGTCAGCGGGTTTCGTCGTGAAGGGATAGGAGATACTGCCTTTGCTGACCGTTTCTGCGCTGTTCGAGTTCATGCTATTTCTCGCCTCTGGTGCAAGTGCTATGGGGTATTACGCAGCCCTATAGATGATCAGATGGCTGCCTGTGACATATTGATTGATTTTACCGTCTGATCATAGTCCACGCTTTTTATCACTGCATGAACGGTGTGGTCTTGACAATCCATATGATACGACTTGCAGTGTTGATCAGAGGGTCAGGCATTGACAAGAGAAACAAGACGAAAAAGCTGAAGAAAGCTTGCAATTGATGGTGGATTCCTCCCAAAGAAGGAGGAGTCGGTCTACTTCACGTACTTATTTGATTGATCAAAACGAGTCCGCTTCCGCCAGCAGGGCTTTGACAGCCAAGCGCGCCTCCTGACCCAATTTGACCAGATCGATATCCTTGATAGCATCATCCCGAACGATTTGCCGACCTGCACAGAAGAGCGCTTTTAAATGAGGTCGCCCACCCGAGGCGACAGGACCAATCGCCAGATCATGCAGGCCGAAGTAGCGCGGATCATCCAGACGATAAACAGCAATATCAGCAGCATATCCCGGTGCAATACGTCCAACGTGATCCAGCCCCAGCACTTGAGCGCCACCTGCACAGCCCCAATGGATGACATCCTCGATGCTGGCTGCATCGGCTCCGCCCTCATAGGTCCCACCGCGAAAATTGGGCAGCGCCTCCATACCAGACCGTGCCCGCTGGGCAAGCCAGGTCATATGGATTTCAGAAATCATATCGGCGGCTTCATTGGAGGCAGCCCCATCAACACCAATCGAGATGGGCACACCTGCTTTTGCCATCTCGCTGATCGGGCTGATCCCGCTACCGAGTCGCCCATTGCTCTGTGGGCAATGGGCTACACCCGTGCCGCTCTGGGCGAGCATCGCGATCTCTTCGCGATCGACTTTCACCAGATGGGCGTACCAGACATCAGGTCCGAGCCAGTCATGTTCACCGCAAAAAGCCACTGGCGACTGTCGGTACAGATCATAAGCACTGTCCAGATAGCCGACCGTCTCGGAGAGATGGCTATGCAGGCGCAAACCGAGCCGACGGGCTGCTGCGGCAGTTTGGCGCATCTCAGCGGGGGAGATACCGTAAAGGACCGTTGTCGGCGCCATGACGATCCGCTGCATCGCATTAGGTTCAGGCTTATGATAGCGCAAGGTTAAACGCTCGATGTCTGCCATATAGTGATCCAGTGTTTCCGGGCGGAGCGCGCTGGGAAGTGACGATTCGAGTTGACGGGTTTTCGTCGCACCGCCGCGCAGCAGGACAAAGCGAATTCCCAGTTTCTCGGCTTCTTCAAATAGGATCGCCGAACTGTCAAACGGCATCTGGGGATAGTAGACATAGTTGTGATCCGCGATGGTGGTGCAGCCGGACCGAATCAATTCAATCATGCCGATCCGTGCGGCCAGCCGAAAGCGTTCTTCATTAAATGCTGCGCGGAAGCGATAGGGCGTGGCTGCAAGCCATGGTGTCAGCGAGGCATTGAGGCCAAGCGGGTCACCCTTGAGCAAGGATTGAAAGAGGTGGTGATGGGTGTTGACCCACCCCGGATAAACTACACAGTCGGTTGCATCAATGATGGTGTCGTCAGGTCGTGGGGTGAGCTGACCCATGGCCTCGATGGTTTTGCCACGGATACGGATATCGTTGCCTGTGGCCCGTGTGGGCGAGTCTGGTCCGGGTCGTGCACCGGTCATGATGGCGGCTGCATTTCGGATAAGGATGCTGGCGCTGGTCGTGATTGGCATGGCTGATTCTCGTCGTGATTGGATGTTTAAAGCTGACTTTCGTGCCAGCCACGCAAGCAGATGCGGGCCATCCAGTCGGTGATGCCAAAGAGGATTACGCCGGTCAGGGTGATGAGCAGTAATGCGGCGAAGAGACGTGGGATATTTAACTGAAAGCCCGCCTGCAAGATCTGATACGCAAGACCAGCGCCATTCCCGCCAGTGCCTGCAACAAATTCGGCGACCACAGCCCCAATCAGAGACAGGCCGCTTGAAATGCGTAAGCCACCAAAGAAATAAGGCAAGGCACTGGGGATGCGTAGCCGGACCAGTGTCTGCCAGCGGCTGGCGCGATTGATCCGAAACAGATGAATGAGTCCGCTGTTGACACTGCGCAGACCCAGCACGGTATTAGAAATCATCGGAAACAGCGCAACCAGCATTGCGCATAAGACCAGCGCAGCAGTCATGTTTTTGACCCAAATGATGATCAACGGTGCAATTGCAACGATCGGAGTCACTTGTAGCAAGATGGCATAAGGAAAGAGGCTGGCTTCGATCAGAGGGCTCTGCACAAATAGCAAGGCAATCAATACCCCCAGTATTGTCGCGCAGAGGAAGGCCAGCAAGGTAATTTTCAGCGTGGCGAGCAAGCTACCCAAGAGTAGTGGCGCATCCTGCACGAATTGTGTGGCGATCACGGATGGTGCCGGGACGAGGTAACTCGGGATGTGCCCCAGTGTGCAGGTCATTTGCCAGATGACAAGGAGCAGCACCCCGACCAGTACGGGCGCTACGATTTTCATATTAGGCAGCAGCCTTTGAAGCGCATGGCGGATCTGGGCAGAGGGTCGCGTGGTTGTATCATGTGTCATGAGTATTCCTCCTTAATGAACCGCGTCATGGTGGGCATCGGAGATCAGTTCAGACAGCGCTTTGCATTGCTGCATGAAGGGATCAGATACCCGGTATGCGGCATCGCGTAGGGTTGGTCCATCGATGGGCAGATTGGCGATCACTCGCCCCGGGCGTGCTTGCATCATGACCACGCGACTAGAGATATAGACGGCCTCATAGATACTGTGCGTCACAAAAACCACTGTCATGTTGTTCTGCTGCCAGAGGTTGCGCAGGTCGGCATCCAGCCGATTGCGCGTGAACTCATCCAGTGCCCCAAAAGGCTCATCCAAGAGCAGTAGATCCGGTTTGGTCACCAGTGCACGGGCGAGAGAGGCGCGCATCTGCATGCCACCTGACAGCTCGCGCGGCAGGGCGTGGGCGAATTTGTCCAGTCCTACTCCAGACAGTGCTTCGGCGACCAGTTGATTGGCGCGCTGACGGGGCATTTTGGCCAAATCCAGCGGCAAGCGAACATTTTCTTCAATCGTTGCCCATGGCATGAGCGTCGGCTCCTGAAACACCATGGAGATCCGCCAGCCATTGGTGGCTCCGGTGGTGCTATAGGGTTGCCCCCACCACTCAAGCTGACCCTGTGTCGGTGTTTCTAGTCCGGCAAACATCTTGAGGAGGGTACTTTTGCCGCAGCCGGAAGGCCCAAGCAAGGAGACGAATTCCCCTGCCTGAATCGTCAGATCGACGGCTTGCAAAGCAATGGTGCCATTGGAATAGCGCTTGTCCACCGCCTTTACCGACAGTGCAGGAACGGGTAACACCTCGCGAGGTTGAGTGTGCGGTGTTACGACAGCGGCGTTAGGTGCCGAGGTATTCATCATGCATCCTCCCCATTACCGCGAAAAATTTCTTTCTCGCCATGATCCGTCAGAAGTTTTAGTAGCATACGACGCATCAGCAGGCCCGGCTGGTCGGATTCCATATGGCACTCTTGCTGGCGAGTCGTATCAATACAGGCGTCATAATCTGTGGCTTCTAGAATATCGCGGTCTTCGTCGGTGATAGGACGATCCCAAGCGATCAGCTCTGCGGTCGAGCAGTCGTCTTCGGTGTCATTGCGATACAACCACTGAGACAGCATGAGGGTTTGATCATCAATCGGCGTTGCACAATTATAGATGATGTGATGAATGCTGCTTTCAGAATACACACAGCCAAAGCGACGTGAGAACGGCATATACCATCGGTTGGTCAAATGCCGTTCCGTGATGTCCTGTGTAGACCCAGTGATGCGATGACTGGCTGCAGGATTGCGCACTGGCACGCGTGTCTCGGCTTCAAATCCCCACTCCTCGGGCCGGAATTCATATTTGGATGGGGTGGGATTGTCAAAAAGTCCGAAGTTGGACTTATGCACAAAGCTGAAGTGAGAGTTGTCGAAGGAGTTCTCCATCATGCGCAGCGGACTGGTCTGCCAGCGTTCATAGAACTGCAGAATCCGTCTAAAGCCGGGCGCGCCATCTTCGGGGAAGTGAGGGATCGGCTGTAGCGGATCCTCGAGTGCCACCCATGCATAGCCATAGCGCTCCTCGCAGTGATAAGCCGGAATAATGGCGCGTGAAGGGATGGCGTTATTGCTGTTTTGCGGGATACGCACGCAGTGGCCGGTACAATCATAGGTCCAGCCATGATAGCCACAGGAAATATTGCCTTCATCATCGACAAAGCCTTTGGAGAGCTTGGCCGTGCGATGGCAGCAGCGATCACGCAGCGCGTGAGGTTGACCGTCTGCACCTTTCCATAGCACGATTGATTCCCCGAGCAGGGTAAAGGGCTTGGGCCCATCGTCAAGCTGCGACATCGGCATGATTGCATACCAGAAGCGGCGCAGCACTTTTTGTTTAGTCACTAACATCATGAACTCCAGATCGTTTAAAAATTAAAAAAATGCTTTAAGGCATGACCTTGGCGTTTTGAATAAACGTCAGTGTGTAGGCCTGGTGATAGTCGGTCGTGGGTTTGAGCAATTTGGCGCTGATCATGTATTCAGCGGTTTTTTTCCACCGTGCATCGGTCATGGCACCAATGCCGAGTGTGCCGGCATCACCACCGGTGACCAGCTTGAGATTCTTCAGTTGGGCAATCCCGAAAGCGAGTTGGGCATCGCTCATTTGTGGATTGTCTTTTTTGATCAGGACATTGCCGGGAGCGGGATTGTTCAAATAGCTTTTCCAGCCTTCCATAGAAGCTTTGACAAAACGGCGTGCAACGTCGGGTTTGCTTTTGAGGGTGTCCTGCATGGCGACAATGGTCGCGCTATAGGGTGGATAGCCTTGATCAGCAAAGAGGAAGAACTTGGACTTCACATGGGCCTGCTCGGCCTGAAAGGGCTCGGATGAAGGATAAGCCTGAATCGCCACATCGGGATTCAGAATAAATGGCTGCAGATTGAAGGTATAGGGACGCACCTGCGCATCGCTGTAGCCAAATTTTGCTTTGAGCCACGGCCACCAACTGGTGAGATTGTTGCCTGCGACCAAGATGGTTTTGTTTTTAAGTCCGGCGAGACTGCTGACATCATCATGCGTCATCAGGCCTTGGGGGTCGTATTGAAACGATGTGGCGATGGTGGTGAGCGGAATGCCGGATTCAACACCAGACAGGACCTGAAAGTCGTAGCCCAGCATGAAGTCGGCCTGATGGGCGGCGAGAAGTTGAACATCATTGACCTGAGGTCCTCCCATCTTAATGGTGACGTCGAGTCCGTATTTCTTGTAGATACCGGTGGCTAATGCCTGATAAAAGCCACCATGCTCGGCTTGGGCGTACCAGTTGGTAAGAAGGGTGACATGGTCGTCAGCATAGGTGGCTGGCGCAACGGCAAGCGCACTGGTCACGAGTAGCATGGATGCTGCGTTTAAGGGAAACATCCTGGCAAGATGCAGGCGTTGAGCAAGATCAGAAAAAGCACGCATGATAAAACCTCCGAAAGGCATAGAATGATCGGATATGAGAGATAAAGCTGGGGTGGGCGAGGCGTAGATACGACAAACGCGCATGTCGGCTAAGGCCGCATACGACATACAGATGTGCTGTGGGTATGGATGAGATTGGCGGTTAGGCATCTTAGCGCTCCTTATTGACGAAACCGGGATGGTTCCGTTCAAACATCAACGATGGTTGATGTGGACGTATGTCACGTCCTAAGAGCAATGCCCCACGGTGCCAACACAGAGGTGCTGGGCGCTAGCCGCTTCTACTCAAAATAAATACAAGCAATACGCATGCCAGATTTTCGGCAGGTGAGTGTGTAATTTATCAAAAAAGAAAATTATTAGTTAAAATTTATTTAAATCATTAATTTAATTTTAATTTGAGGCAATTGGTTTGTAGGCCGCAACGATTGGAAATGCTTTATTGGTCTGAAAATTTTTCAGGGTGATCCCCCTCATTGTGCGTTGCTGAGTCAGAACTGCTCGATTGGTGAGCATGGTCTGAAGTCGAGATGTGATTGGTGTGATCGGACGCATAGAGGGGGATTGAGTTCGAGATGTCTGTCACTGACCAGATATTTTATCTGCCACTGTTCATTTGGAAAAAAAAGCTTGACTAATTATCTTACGATATATATCGTAAGATACGGTCTTAAGATGTTATCTTATGTTCCTTATACAACATAAAAGGAGTAATTCGATGTTTGGGCATTTCAAAGCGCATCGCCGTCAGCGTCGGGGAGTTGGTACTTCCGAAGACAGTTTTTGGGGGAATGGTTTTTCCAGTCACGATGCTTGGCATGTACAGGGTCGCGGGCGCGGTGGGCGCGGACATGGCTTCGGCAGAGACTTTCCTGGCGGCTTTGGCGGCGGTTTTGGTGGTCCGAGCTTTCCAGGTGGCGGACCGAGCGGGTTTGGCGGCGGTGAGGGGCTGACGCGGGGGCGCAAATTCTCGTCGGATGACCTGCAGTTACTGTTGCTGGCACTGCTTGAGGAGCAGTCGAGCTATGGCTATGAGCTGATCAAAGCGCTAAGCAACCGCTCCAATGGCTTTTATAGCCCCAGCCCTGGCATGGTCTATCCGGCGCTCACCTATCTTGAGGAGTTGGGTCATGTCACGGTTGAGGTAGAGGGCAATCGCAAGCGCTATGCGCTGTCGGATGTCGGACGTGACTATCTGAATGAAAACAGAGCACAGGTCGAGATGATGCAGGCCAAGCTGACTCACTTTGCGTTCAAGATGGAGTCGGTACGCCGTGCGTTTGCGGGAGAAGAGCCGCTGGATGTAAGTGAAGGCGGCTGGGTCGCTGAGTTGATCAAGGCTCGTCATGCCGTGAAATCCGCCATTCTGCGTCATAGCAACGCTTCAGCCGATGAGCAGCGCCGCATCGCTGCGATCCTGCAGCGTGCAGCCGACGAGATCGAGAATGGCGACTCGAACAAGTAAGACCATGAACACCTGACATGATGGACTGTGGGCCATCTAATCAATGCCAGTCTATCAACCTTAATGATGAATGAGGATGTTTGCGATGTCCGTACTGATGAATCCAGAAGTACCAGCCTCCCTTGACGTTGTGCGGGTGCGCCATCCGCTCAAGATCCGTTTGCTTGCCGTTGCGCGTGTGGAGACTGTGACACCCTATCTGGTGCGCGTCACGCTGACTGGGGAAGATCTACGTGATTTCATTTCCTTGTCCTTTGACGATCATGTCAAGGTGTTCTTCCCTGCACCCGGCACGCATGATCCGGTGCTGCCTGCGTTGGGACCGCAAGGCCCGGTCTTTCCCGCTGGAGTACGTCCAGATGCGCGGGACTTTACACCGTGTCGCTTTGATCGTGAGCGCCTTGAGCTGGACCTTGAGTTTGCGCTGCACGAGGCGGGTCCTGCCACGGTGTGGGCGCGGCAGGCGACTGTCGGGCAGACACTGGGGATCGGTGGCCCGCGCGGGTCCATGATTATTCCGGTCGGATTTGACTGGCACTTGCTGGTGGGAGACGACACGGCGTTGCCTGCGATTGCGAGGCGTCTGGCAGAGTTACCTGCGCGGACCAAGGTGTATGCGGTACTTGAGGTCGAAGATCCCTCGGCGCATGTCGCATTTGAGACCAAGGCCGATCTCTCCTTGATCTGGTGCTATCGCCGAGGCGCGCTGAGCCAGCAGGAGATCCTGCTGCAGATGGTCAGGGCGGTTCAACTGCCCGTAGGTGAGGGCTATGCCTGGGCGGCGGGGGAGTCGGCCAGCATCCGTGCGGTTCGCGCGCATCTGGTGAGCGAGCGCGGCATGCCTAAGTCGCGTATCCGGGCGTCCAGTTACTGGAAGCGAGGCAGTGATGCGACCCATGAACATTTTGATGATTAATCATTTTTTTAAATTTTGCGGTGCTTGTCGCTGTGTGGAATTTTGACCATGTATACCTTAACTGCTGGGGGCGAGCGGCGGCTGCTATGGCTGCTCATGCTGACCCAGTTTACCCTGATTCTGGATTTTATGATCATGATGCCGCTTGGACCGCAGATCATGCATGCGTTTCATATCACGCCAGCTGCATTTGCGGCAGCCGTGTCGGCCTATTCTGTCTGTTCCGGGATTTCTGGGCTGCTGGCGGCGACTTATATCGACCGCTTTGACCGGCGTAAACTGATGCTGGTGGTCTATGCGTTGTTTGCGCTGTCCAATCTTGCCTGTGCGCTGGCGAATAGTTACACCTTGCTGCTCCTGTCGCGGGCTTTTGCCGGGCTGACAGGCGGCGTTCTGGGCTCAATCATCATGGCGATTGTCGCGGATGTGATTCCTGGACCGCGTCGTGGTGCGGCGATGGGCACCATCATGATGGCCTTTTCGGTCGCATCGGTGATCGGTGTGCCGGTCGGGGTGCTGATGGGTGCGCATATCCTGTGGTCGGCGCCCTTTGTGCTCTTGGTCGTGCTGTCGGCCGTGATCTGGATCAGTGGAGCGGTGGTCGTGCCGAAACTGGATCAGCATCTTTTACAGGGCGTCACGCCGATGTCGCAGGTCTTGCCCAATCTGATTCGCCTGCTGACCGATGCACGTCATGTCAACGCCTTTATCTTGACCTTTATGACCATGGTCGCATCCATGATGGTCATTCCGTTTATCTCGCCCACACTGGTCGCCAACCACGGCATCGCCCCTGATCAGATTTCTTGGCTGTATATGGGCGGTGGTCTTGCAACCCTGTTTACGTCACGCCTGATTGGCCGTCTGTCTGATCAGTATGGCAAGCACATGGTGTTCCGCGTCATCGTCGCACTGTCGTTGATTCCGGTACTGAGTATCACGCATTTGCCGAAGGTCTCGTTCGTCTTCATGTTGCTGTTCTTCCCGGTCTTTATGGTACTGGTATCGGGGCGTATGGTTCCTATGCAGGCGCTGCTGACGACCGTACCTGCACCTGCGCAGCGCGGCGCCTTCCTCAGTGTCAATAGTGCTGTGCTGTCGCTGGGTGTCGGGATCGGCGCGTGGGTGGGAGGTGCGATGCTATCCATGAATGCGCAAGGCCAGATCGCAGGCTATGGTACCGTCGGTATCGTGGCGACGGTGATTTCACTCCTCGCGATCGTTTGGGTCAGCCGTGTCAGATCACTGGAGACGCAGGCAGTCGTACATGCGGTGTCTGGTGAGCGGGCCAGTCAGTCGGCATGATGAGCCTGCGTTGATGATGTGGATCTGCAAATCCATCATGAGAACTCATCAATCAACACGCTGTCTATTGATGAATCCCGTTCTGAATGATGCTCTGTAGTCGTTTGAGCGCAGATCAGCTCTTAAAACGCCTGATGCACCGCATTGGGCGTTTTGTATTTCAGTGGCCCGAAGGCTTATGGTTGTGGATCACGCGGGTCGTTCAGACATCTTCTCGGACATAATGGCTGTTTTTTAAAAGTTTAATGCTATATAGCCTTGATGTTCAGCCTTCATGATCCTGCGTGATAGCGGGATCATGAGTTTTGTTTTGTATAGTTTAAGGGGGTCAGGTCATATCCCTGGGCGATAGCTGCCTGTCGCGCTTTTTCAAGATCTGCTGCCGAGAGGGTCTTGGACCGGGAAATGATCCATAAGTATTTGCGCGTCGGATCACCTATGACTGCCCAGCGATAATCTGGATCAAGACCAATAATCCAGTAGTTGCCCGTAAAGACCCAAAAAAACGTCACTTTGATCTGGGCATTGCCGGTATCTTTGACGATCCGGCCACGACCTCTGGCAATATCCCAGCCATGCACCGTCATACAGCCGTTCGTCACACCCACGCTGCCATCTTCTTTGAGTTGTAGCTCTGAGGTGGTGTCGCTGGTACATTTACGTAGAAAAAACTGCGGGAAGCTTGCGATCTCGTACCATTTACCTGCATAGCGGTTCAGATCGACATAAGGCACGGTCGTGACGTTTTGGGCATATGATGCCGTGGTTAAACCAAACAACAGGAGCGAGACCATGAGGCGCATATGCATATTTCCCGAATATCGAACCTTGACGATGGATTTTATACTTAATCTAACGTAGGATTCATGAGACGAATACATCTATAAGGTAATGATTATTTTAATTGTTTGGGTGGGATTGTGTCGATTTATGAAGCTGACGAGCGGAGAGATTTTTTTTCACATTTTCTTCACGCCTGATTTATTAACGTTGAGAAGGACAGCAATGCATAGCAGTAGTCTTTGCTGTCCATCGCAGTGGCAATTTAGACAACCCATGTAGCAATACATGGGTCTTTTTTTTCGGTATCTCTGTGGATTGAGTCTGGTTTATCTTGTTTCACAGGCATTTCACGGCCACAGTGGGATAGTGAATCACGGTCTTGTAGGAGCCTTGCCATGATTCCATCCTTTCAAAAAGCGTTGCAATTGTTGTGCTGTGGTTGCGGAGTATGTGCGTTGCTTGCGAGCGGCGGCTGCAGCTACCGACAGACATCGTATACGCCGCTGTATGAGCAGCAATCCCAGATACTGCAGGGTCAGATGCTTGATCAGGCCAAGGCCGATGATCTGGCCCAGCGTTTCGCTGCAACCTTCGATCTGATGGGAACACCGGCATTTATCCCGGCGGCGTCGCAGTTGTTTGCACAGGATGCCTTGTATATTAACGATACATTATCGGTTTATCATGATGGTGTGCAGTTACAGCGGCATCTGGCCGAGATGAATCAGTCTTTGCAATCAGCCAAAGTGGTGTTGCTGGATGATTGGGTGTCCAAAGACAGTGTTTATGTCCATTGGCGTATGAACTATCGGATGTCAGTATTGGGTGTTAAAAAAGACATGTCGTCTTATGGGATCTCGCAGCTGAAGATGAATGCTGCGGGGCAGATCATCTTCCAGCAGGATTATTGGGATGGCAATAATGGACTGTATCGTCAGCTCCCGGTCGTCGGCTGGTTTTATCGTTGGGTATTGCCGTTTAAAGGATTTTAATTAAACATAAACAAGGAGCAAGCATGCAAAACGCAGCCAATCTGGTCCTTCTGGTCGAGGATCATCATGATCTGGCGGTCACTGTGGCGGAGTTTCTGGAGCTGCACGGGATCACGGTTGATTTTGCGCATAACTGTCACTCGGCCATGACGCTTTTGCAGCAGAATCACTACCACTGCGTGGTCCTTGATATCAATCTACCCGATGGTACGGGCTATGATGTCTGCCGTTTTATGCGTGAGCATGAGGGCCTGAGTATTCCGGTGATCATGCTGACTGCTCGGGATACTCTGAGTGATAAGTTACAGGGGTTTGATGTCGGTACGGATGACTATCTCGTTAAGCCTTTTGAACTCAAAGAACTGGTCGCCCGGATTCATGCCCAGATCAAACGCGCGCGTGGATTGGTTGGGAATGCGCAACTCTGTGTCGGGGATTTATTGCTCAAGGCAACCACCAATCAAGTGATGCGTGCCGGACAGGAGATTGATTTACCGCCGATTCAGTTTCGATTGCTGTCGCTGTTAATGCGCCATGCACCGCAAGTGGTGAGCCGGCAGATGATGGAGCTGGAGCTGTGGGGGGATGAGACGCCGGACAGTGATGCACTGCGCAGTCATATTTACAATCTGCGTAAATTAATCGACAAGCCTTTTGCGACCAAACTGATTCACACCATTCCGGGAGTTGGGGTCAAGCTGGATGCCACACAGTCAGTATGAACTGGGCATGTCTGAGCTGCTTGTATAGATGACCACTGCAAGCCCTTCGTTACTGTGCAAAATCAGGGAGTGCTGGTTGAGACTTGCTTTATTCATCAGTTCAATCTGCCAGCCGATCATGGTGCAGAGTCGTTTGACCAGCTTGAGCCCTATCCCAAAGCCCTTATGAGACACATAGCCGGTCTGGTCATTCCTTAACATGGCCGCCTGCGCCTCGGCGCTGAGACCGATGCCGTCGTCTTCGATCACGATCCGAGCGGCATCAATCACGATTAAGACCTGTTTGCCTTGGGAGTAATTGAGTGCGTTGCGGATCAGATTGCTGAAGATCATGGTCACCAAGGCGGGATTGGTATTGACGCAGTTGGGATGCAGGCTCATGATTTCATAATGCATTTTTCGATGTTCAAACATATCAGCCAGATCATCGCAGGTCCGCTGTATCTGGGTCTGTAGGTTGACCTCGGCCAGTGGCAAGGGGATGCTACCTTGGCGGGCGATGGTCAGTAGAGTCTCCATCAGAAGCTGCATATCGCGGATGACGTGCTGCATGCGTTCCAGCGCGGCTTCCTGAGGGTATTTAAGGGTCAATAGCTCAAGCCCGCCTTTGATCACGGCCAGAGGAGTGCGTAGCTCATGACTGACTTCGGCAGTAAATTGTTGCTCGCGCTCAATGTACTGGATGAGAGTCTGATGATAGATCTGCAGAGCATTGCGGAGTTCTTCAGCTTCGAGATTGCCTCTGGTATCGATGTCCAGAAAGGGCTGTTTATTCAGTTTAGGCTGTGAGAGGTCGATCTGGTGCAGGGCTTGGGCAAGTTGGACGACGGGTGAGAAGTGACGATGTGCCTGACGGTTAAACCACCAGAGGATACTGTAGAGCAGAATCAAACTCGCCATCAGCGGCGCAAGGCCAAACAACCAGATCAGTCTGTTGACATTGCTTTCACCAAAAACCAGCAGTAAATGATAGCCATCGTGCTCGTCATAGATCGTGACATGATCTTTGCCGTCGATGAACAGTCGATGCACACCATGCTGTAGATAAAGACCCTGAACCTCCGGCGGGGGTGTCTCGCGCCAGCGGTAGCCATACAGATTTTTGGTGTCGGGGAGGGGTGCATCATGGTCTTTGGCATAGCGTTGCCAGTAGTGTGCGGCTTCCTGCTCCATCGCGGTATTGATCAGCAGGTTCTTGATGATTAGCCCGCTGAACGTCAGCCCCAGAATGACGGCAGAAGCGATTAGAATGATCTGTAACCAGTAAAAACGACTGAACAATATCGATAAGGATCGGGTGGCCGAAGCCGGTCGATCTATGGATAGCTGTTGCAGATTTTTATTCATTCAGGTTACTCGATTCTGCCGTGCCAGGATCAGCGTTTGCTGAAACGATAATGACCGATGATCCACTGCCGACCCTGCTCATAACCAAAAAGCTCAGCACAGGCCATAAAAAACAACCGCCAACGCTGCCACCAAATCCCCGCATCGGCACCATAGGTCGTTTTAAAGATAGGCGCTAATCCGACGTGATGCAAATCCATATTGGCAAGCCAGGCATTGGCAGTTTTTTCATAATGCTGACCCGACCACTGCCATGTTTCCTCAAGCTTGAGGTGATCCTGAAAATGACTGAAGGTGCTGAAGGCGGGCATGAGGCCACCGGTGAAAAAATAAGTCGACATCCAGTCATCCGGGCGCTGAATCTCAAACGCATAATGCTGAAAACGATGACAAAAAATATGGCACCACAGCATGCCGTCAGCGGTCAGCCAGCGAGCAATTTTTTCAAATAACTGCTGATAATTACGCACATGCTCAAACATCTCGACCGAGACCACACGATCAAAGCGCGCATCATCAAACTCAAGCACATTGACATCCTGCGTAATCACGGTCAGATTGGTCAGTCCACGGGCCTCTGCTTGCTGGGTGATATAGGCGCGCTGCGAATGGGAGTTCGAGACTGCGGTGATCTCTGACAGGGGGAAATGCTCGGCCATCCAGAGGGTAAATGATCCCCAGCCGCAGCCGAGCTCAAGGATACGCAGGCCATTTGTGAGGTGTGCGCGTAGGGCATAGGTTTGCAGACTTTCTGTCTCGGCATCAGCCAGTGTGGCATGGTCTTTAAAAAAACTGCCGCTGTATTTGAGTCGTGGACCGAGTACCGCCTGAAAGAATGCCGTCGGTAATTCGTAGTGCTGTTCGTTGGCTTTATCGGTCGCCAGTGCTAGCCGACTCTCTTTGAGCTGATCCAGCAGTGCCTGATAGCGTCTACCGGCTTGCTCGATATCATCGACCTGTTCCTCCCGCAACCGCTGAGTACACAGATAGCGTATGCCCTGACGGGCGATGGTGTCGGGTAACCAGCGACTTTCAGCCAGTTTAAAAGCAAAATCATGCATCATCGGCGGGGGCTCCGTGGAAAAAACATCGGGGTGTCTTGCTGATAGCGTCGATAGTCATCGCCGCGACTGTGTAAGGCTTGTTGTTCGGTAAAGGGAATACCTGTGATGTAATACAGAAATAAAAACATCAGCACGGGATACGCCCAGAGCAGATAGAGACCGGCATCCAGACCGATCAAAGGATAAGCGATCCAGTGTAGCCATTCAAAAAAATAATTGGGATGCCGTGAGTAGGCCCAGAGACCGGTCCGCAGGGTTTTGCCCTGATTGGCAGGCTGACGCCGGAACTGGGCCAGTTGGCGATCCGCAATGGTTTCACCAAGCCATGCTACCAGCATCAGTGTGGCGGCGGTGGCGAGTAGCAGTGGATGCCATGCACCGAAGCGTGCGGTCGGGATTTGGGTCAAGGACCACATCGGCAGGCTAAAGAGCAGCGCAAGCCCAGCTTGAAAGATAAAAAACAGCAGAAAAAGCGGTCCATCCCATCGTCCACAGGCTTGGCGCATACGGGCATAACGACCATCCTCGCGCGTCTCATGGGCATAGCGCAATAACAAATGACCTCCCAGCCGTGCAAACCAGAGCCCGCTGGCGATGGCAACCAGGATGCGTGTCGCAAAGTCACCTGCAGTATGCATATAGGCTGAGACTAGGCTTGCCAGCATGATCGCCAGACTCCAGCCCACATCGACGATTCCGGCGCGACGCGTCGCGCGCTCAATTACAAAGCAAAGAACCATGATCATCAGGTCCAGCATGCCGAGCAGGAGTAGGCTGTGCATAGTTATCTCTGTTATCTGTCGAGATCGGTGCTCAGGGATTGTAGGTCATGGACAAGGTTTTATGGATTGGGCGCCATGCTGTTTTCAAATAACAGATGGACATCACTGATCACACCTTCCATAAATCCGCCTTCGCAATAACAGAAATAAAAATCCCACATACGGATAAAGCGCTGATCAAAGCCCATGATGGAGACTGTCGGCAATGATGCCCAGAAGCGTTTGCGCCATTCCCTTAAAGTCAGCGCATAGCTCTGACCAATATCTTCTAAACCTTTTAGTTTCAGACCCTGCACTGCGGCGCTCTGGATCAGGATGCTATTACAGGGAATAAAGCTGCCCGGGAAGATATAGCGTTTGATGAAATCGACATCGTTGACGGCAAAGGCATAGCGGGTATCTTCAATGGTGATTGCTTGGATCAAAGCGAGGCCGTTGGGTTTAAGCAAATGCTGGCATTGCTTAAAATAACCATCCAGATATTGATGTCCGACCGCTTCGATCATCTCAATCGAGACCAATTTGTCGTATTTGCCAGTCAGATCGCGGTAATCCTGCTTGAGTACCTCGACTCGATGCTCAAGACCGGCGGCTTTGATCCGTTGACAGGCTTCGCTGTACTGGGCTTCCGATATGGTCGTGGTCGTGACTTTGCAGCCGTAGTGCAGCGCCGCATAGAGCGCAAAACCACCCCAGCCGCTGCCGATCTCGATCACGTGATCATGACTGCTGAGATTGAGTTTTTGACAGATCAGGGCCAGCTTGTGATTGGAGGCGTCTTCGAGGCTTTGCTCTGGGGATGTAAACACGGCACTCGAGTACATCAGATTCTGATCAAGGAATAATTTAAAGAAGTCATTACTCAGGTCGTAGTGCTCGGCGATGTTGCGCTGGCTGCCGCTCTTATCGTTGCGCCGTCTGGCATACCAGAGTCGCAGCAGGATCTGACTGATGCGAGCCAGAGGGTGCCGATCCAGTTTATCCAGTCCGTTGCGGTTGCGAGCGATGATACGGATCAGCGTTACCAGATCATCAGTATCCCATTCTCCCCGGATGTAGGATTCAGCAGCTCCAAGACTGCCTTGCTGCATGACCAGCGCAAAGAGATTGTCGCTGTGTATGGTGATGGTGCAGTGCAGGTCATGCGCGGGATCAGTCAAGGTCCCCAGATCATGATGCACAATCCCACGCAGGCTGATCATGCCACCAGTCAGTGTGTTCAAATGCTTTAGCCAGCGAGGGGGCGGCGTCTGCGTGGGAGTGGTCAGGGGTGATCGCACGTCATGAGCGGCGGGGGTATCGAGGCTATTGGATTTGGCAATCGGCGTTGGGAGGCTGGTCATGATGATGATCCTGCAGAGGGTATTTTCTTCGGATGGGTATAGAAGGGGATACGTTTGAGCCACAGACGTAGGGCCTGCCAGTAGATGGCGGTCATGATCTTGAGGCTCTGTAGCGGATAGCGTAGTGGAAACAGATGCTGGCTCATGCGTGACATGGGCGTCAGACGAAAACTCATGGTGGCATCAAAGATGAGCTCTGAGCCTTTTTTGAGCTGCATATGGATGGCTGATGCAGAATCAGCCTCATTCTGCGCCAGTTTAAAACGCCAGTCATAGTCGAGTGACATCGGCATAAACGGTGAGACATGAAATTGCTTGTCAAACAGATAGCGGTAGACAGGGGCGTTATTTGCTGCAGTTGATGTCGCGTGGTCGTTGCATTTAAAGCAATAAAGGTGGCGCTCATGCCATGGTGTATTGGTGATGTGTGCGGCGATATAGGCGAGATGCTGCTGATCGTTGCTATAGACCCAATAAAAGCTCACGGGATTAAAGGCGACGCCCAGATAGCGGGGTAGGGTCAAGACATAGATGGGTTGCCTAGCTCCCAGCTTGTAGCCCAGTTGGGTCTGCATCGCGACAGCCAGTGCCTGACGAATGCTGTTTTGAGCGCTGGATATTGCCGTAGATGAGCTTTCAGTCTGGAGCAGGTCTTGTTCATAAAGGCTAATCAGATTAAAGCGGTTATAAGACCAGCAGAGACTGCGATCACAAATGCGCGGCAGGGCATCGATGTCCATTAGCAGATAACCCATATCGTATTCAAATGCATGGGCTTTGGGCAAATAGCGGCGGTGCCTGATATGTGCCGTAGCCAGATAGAGATCAGCACGCATGGTCTGAATCTCCTTCAGCGATCATTTGGTGCAGGTGCTCGACAACACGGTAGGCGCTTCGGACTCCATCCTCATGAAAGCCCCATCCCCAATATGCGCCGCAGAAATAACTCCGATTCAGTCCATTGATTTCATGCCATCGGGCTTGGGCATCTAATGCTGGGGTATCGAACAGCGGATGACTGTAATCACGGCTAACGAGGACTTTATCAGGATCAATTGCGCTATTGGGATTCAGCGTAGCCAGTACAGGCGTCTCCGTCGGCAGATTTTGCAGACGGTTCATCCAGTAACTAAAACTATAGGTTGGAGCTACGGTCTCTGGGTCCGAGTCAACGCGGACCTGCCAACTGGCCCAGTTCGATCGGGCTTTGGGCATCACCTTTGCGTCGGTATGCAGTACCATCTGATTGGGGCGAAAGCGAAATGCCGGCAAGATGCGTGCTTCTTCAGGTGTCATATGGTCTAGTAGCGTTATGGCCTGATCGGCATGGCAGGCAAAGATTACATAATCAAAATCCGCGCTGCCCTGAGCCGTCTGTACCGTCACCTGATCATGTGAGCGTTTGACGGACTGCGCGCCATGCTGCCAGACCACTTTCAGGGTCCGACGCAGGGCATCGACATAGCGGGCCGATCCGCCTTTGACGGTTAGCCATTCGGGCCGGTCACTGACTTGTAGCATGCGATGATGCTGAAAAAAACCCAGTACAAATTTTAAAGGCAGCGTAGCTACTTCGCTGTGGCATGCAGACCACAGCGCGCCGCACATTGGATAGAGATGCTCTTCACGAAAATCGTCTGTATAGCCATACTGATCGAGAAAATCGGCAACCGTGACATCATGAGCAATCCGCCCAATATCCATGTCGCGCGTCTGCTGGTAGAAGCGACGCAGATCACGCAGCGTCCGGCGAAAGCGAGGATTCAGCACGTTGTGCACATTGAGCAGTAGCGAACTTATCGTGCTGGGGTTGTGAACTAGCCCTGTCCGCAGATTATTGACCGAGAAACTCATATTGCTGCTTTGCCAATCTACGTCTAATTCGCGCAGCATGTGACAAAACAACGGATAATTGTGCGTATTAAAGACAATAAAGCCAGTATCGACCGCTAGTGTTTGTCCATCGACACGCACGTCATGGGTATCGGTATGACCGCCGATATAGTCATTTTTTTCAAAAATCGTCACGTCATGCGAATCGTGCAGTAGCCATGCACTGGTCAGACCTGCGATCCCGGCACCGATGATAGCGATACGCATGCTTAACCCCTCAGTGCTTGTTGGCGTGGTGATCTGGGCACACGATTTGCTGGGTCAAACGCTTTGGCCGGGATCGGCACTAGATCCCAGATCAGACCGCAGGCCGCCATCAGTTTAAGCACGTAAAAGCTGATATCGATCTGCCACCAGACAAAACCCTGCCGTACGCTCGCAGGGCAGAAGTGATGATTATTGTGCCAGCCCTCACCTAACGTCAGGATCGCCAGCAGCCAGTTGTTACGGCTGTCATCCTTGGTCACATAAGTACGAAAACCGTAACGGTGTGCAAATGAGTTGATCGTGACTGTGATGTGAGTAAGAAGGACCGTTGATAAGACAAAACCCCAGACAAAGAGTTGCAGACCAGAGGTATGCAACTGAGGTACATGTCCGCCCAGCCAGTAGCCGAGACCCCAGACACCCGCAGCAGTCATGATTGATACCAGCACCGAATGCCGGTCCAGCCAGCCTAGCTCAGGAAATTTCACCCAGTCTTTGACCAGATGTTCGGGCGTCGCGAAATTACGTTTATTGAGAAACCAGCCCATATGGCTGTACCAGAAACCATCTCGCGGAGAGTGCAAGTCAGCGGGCTGGTCGGCATGACGATGGTGATGACGATGATGACCAGCCCACCACAGCGGACCATTTTGGGTGCTCATCACGCCGATCAGGGCAAATATAAACTGGACCGGACGACTGGTCTTAAACGCTTTATGCGAAAAGTAGCGGTGATAAAACGCGGTAATGGCAAACATGCGGATCAGATAGAAGCCCACCATGAAGCTAAAAGCGAACCACGAAAAGCCGACAAAGAAAACCGCCAGACAAGCCAGATGCATCAGGATAAAAGGAATGATCCGCACCCAGTCAATCTTGCGATCGATGGTTGACTCATTATTTAAGGCCTTGGGCATGGTGGCGGGCTGGTCTACTTGACTCATGGTGGATATTTCCTGACGGCTGTTTGCCTGTATAGATGCTAGTCAACGTAGGGTGAAGATAACGTGAAGTACAGGCACGACTACAAGAGGCGATATATCACTTAAAATACAACATGATGGTGTATTTATACACGCGATCAGAAATAAAAACGAGCCGCCTAAAGTGGATGAGCAGCCTACGTTTTGACTTGCAAAAGATCAGTCATTTGCCGATTTCAGGCGTTGTACTCGATGTTTTATGGGCGATGAATGTTATTTATTTTACTCAATGATCAACATTTGATAGACAAATCCCTGTTTAGCAAGGTGATATGGTAGGTGCATACGTCACTCGTCTAGGCTCCGTTAGCCTCATGGTATGGCGTTGTGATGGATATCAGCATTCAGGATCGTAGCTCATGAAGATATTTCACTGTAGTCAATGTTCCAATCCCGTGTTCTTTGAAAATGTCGTATGCGAGCAATGTGCTGCGCTGCTCGGCTATTTGCCGGATGTGGGTGAAGTTGGTGCATTTGAGCCCGTAGGCGACGGCTCATGGCGTAGCCTGCATCCCGTGGCGCTTGGTAAACATTATCGGCAGTGCCGTAATTATGCAAACGAGCAAGTCTGTAACTGGATGATTCCGGCCGAAAGCGGCGATGTCCTTTGCCGTTCATGCGTACTTACCGAAACCATACCTAATCTTGCAACCCCTGACAATCGATCACGATGGCAACGGCTAGAAATTGCAAAACGGCGGCTGCTGTATACGCTGCTCGTACTGGGTCTGCCGGTCGAGTCGAAAGTGCAGAATCCGGGGCGTGGGATGCGTTTTGAATTCAAGGAATCGACCGAGACGGAATCGATCATGACTGGACATTCAGAGGGACTGATTACCATCAATCTTTCTGAAGCAGACGATGCGACGCGTGAACAGATCAGGACCGAAATGCAGGAGCCTTATCGCACCTTGCTTGGCCACTTCAGGCACGAAATTGGTCACTACTATTTTGATCGTCTTGTCAGCAATACGCCTTGGATTGATGCGTTCCGGAGTTGCTTTGGTGATGAGCGCGCCGACTATCGAGCCGCGATGGGTGCACATTATGCCAATGGTGCACGGATTGGATGGGAAGGCGCGTATGTTAGCGAGTATGCGACCATGCATCCATGGGAAGACTGGGCTGAGACGTGGGCGCACTACTTACATATGCTTGACACGCTGGATACTGCGACTGCATGCGGGCTCTTACTTGCGCCAGATGACGTCACCCTGCCGCATTTATCCGATCAAACTGCGGTGACCGAAGCCAGTTTTGACAGCTTAATGCGGCGCTGGTTCGCATTGACTTATGTGCTGAACAGCCTCAACCGCAGTATGGGCATGGGGGATGCCTATCCGTTCGTCTTGGCTCCTGCTGTTGTCACCAAACTGCGGTTTGTGCACGATGTGGTTGTCGCATCAAGTCAGATGATGATGCAGGAGTCATCGCTCGTGGCATATGCGGCAAGTGGTGCGAACTAACTCGGTGATTGTTGATGGCATCTTTTTTTAGGAGTGAACCATGTCTTCCGCGACAGGCATCAAGCTTCCCCGTTATCGTGATCAAGCATTAACCGAGCGGCGCAATCTCAAAATGGCGCGCTCTGTACATGCCTATGTGCGCGGGAATACGGCGCGTTTCTATGAATGGTTGGCTGAAGCTGAAATCACATCGATTCCTGAAGGTCCAGCAATCTGGATTTGCGGAGACTGTCATACAGGTAATCTGGGGCCGATTGCAAGCAAGACAGGTGATATTGAAATCCAGATACGTGATCTGGATCAGACCGTGATTGGCAATCCTGCCCATGATCTGATTCGACTGGGATTATCGCTTGCGACGGCAGCGCGTGGATCAAATCTGCCTGGGGTCATCACGGCAAAGATGATTGAAGCCTTATACGAGGGCTATCTTGCGGCACTCAAGAAACCGGACCTGTCTCCCAAGGCATTACAGATGCCCAAGAGCATTCATAGAGTGATGACCGTGGCGATGGACCGAACGTGGAAGCATCTGGCGCGTGAACGTCTAGAGGATACAGAGCCTGATATTCCATTGGGCAAGCGGTTTTGGCCGTTGTCTAAAGCCGAGCGTCAGGCGATGAAGGATTTGTTTAAAGAGTCTGCCCCGGCATCTCTGGCATCGCTATTACGCGACCGTCCAGATGATCAGCATGTGGAGGTCGTTGATGCCGCTTATTGGGTCAAGGGATGCAGTTCGCTGGGTCGGTTGCGCTACGCGGTCTTGCTTGAGTTTCAACAGGCCGAGCAAGATGAAGCGTGTATTCTGATTGATGTGAAAGAGGGCACGACAGCTCTGGCGCCGCGTTATCCGGCGGCGGGTATGCCAAAAGACAATGCTGAGCGTGTGGTGACGGGTGCTCGCCATCTCTCCCCGCATTTGGGCGAGCGCATGTGTGCGGCACGCCTGATGGAGCGCTCCGTGGTCTTGCGTGAATTACTGCCGCAAGATCTCAAACTTGAGCTGGATGATATCGTCGAAAAGGAGGCTACACACTTGGCCTACTATCTGGCTGCCGTCGTCGGGATGGCACACGCCCGCCAGATGACGGATGATGTACGCCTGAGTTGGCAGAGTGAACTCAGGCGCAATCAGGCCACCACGATTGATGCGCCTTTCTGGCTGTGGCGCAGCATTGTGGAACTCGTGAGCAGTCATGAGGTGGGTTATCTGGAGCATTGCAGACGTTATGCCCTGTCGGCATTGTGATTAGGTGTTGAGAGGAATGAAAGTCGGGATAGGGGTGAGGTAGGGTTTGGACAGAAGATTGTCTTGTCTTGTCTTGTCTTGTCTTGTCTTGTCATAGGCTGGTATTGATTTCGGGACGAGACAGGGATTAAGGGGTGCTCTATGGTTTTAGTCTGGTTACGCAAAGATGGTAAGTTAGACTTGTATCAAGGAGCTCTTTGATTTTGATCGTCAGGCAGAAGGACATCTCAGTTACGGCATTCTTAGGTCTGTAAAGTGAGAGCCTTTAACAACCCGGCATAAATCCCAGACTGCCTAAGCAGTCCGGGATTTCATTATGGCCTGGTTGCAATCTTGGTCTCAATCCAGTTTTCGATCTCCCTTGCAAGCCAACCCGCAGTATTGGCTGTCAGATGTATGCATTTGGGAAAGCTTGGATCGTGGCGAGGCGATTTTAGGTTTTGAATGTCGTAAATGGTAGATCGGTTTAGTCCCGTGTATTCCTTGACTTGGGCCAGATGCAGGATGCGGTTGCTGAGTGGAGCAGGAGCGGTCAATACGGTTGTGGAAGTGTTCATGGATGGTGCCTTGATGAAGTATGCGGGCAATTCCGCAGATGATCACCAAGAGTTGTAGAACTAGATTGGATGCCGATGGACATTACAGTCGTTCATTACCATCAAGTTTATTAAAGCTAAAGCGTGATCGCAGAATCACAAGATCCTGCTGATGAGTCTGCTTGCATTCTAGGCAAGTGGTTTTAATTGCCAACCTTGACTTAATGCAAAAAAGACCCTTCAAAGCGTGAGGGGCTTTTTATGCTTTAAAAAACTCCACAAAGATAAATCTAACGATCCCGCCGATTGATTGTCTTGTTTGACCTCATGGCGGTTAGGCAAATTGCTCGATTACCTATATTAAATCTAAATACAATTTGTTGTTTTTAAAATTTTTTAATCCTGATGTTTATTGTGCCTTACACATTTGTTGTGTGTATGTATCGAGATGGCATAACGTTTGCTTAACAGTATTACTAAAATTAATTTTAGTAATACTTAAGACCTAAACTGGAGCAAATGCGTATGGCGATCAAGATCAAAAGCGGTTTTTGCACTGCTTTAACCCATCGGATGACGAAACATCACATCGCGATGGCTGGGGTGTTGCTGTTGGGGGGAGGCGTAAGTACAGGGGCATGTGCTGCGGATGCGGACCCCGATCTGGTCTTTACCGGGACACCATATGAGGGTGATTTCACCGGTAATATCAATGTGGTCTCCAAATACATCCTGCGTGGGATCACGCAGTCGTATGGTACCAGCTACAACACCGCAGATGCCGTTGACTCCAAGACCGCGCCGGAGTCGGATGGACCAGCGGTACAAGGTGGACTGGACTATGTCATGAAGAATGGCGTCTATGTCGGCTACTGGTTTTCTTCCTTGGGCTATAGCTATGCGGGGCTCAATCCCGATACCACGGGCAAACACAGTCAGCACTCGGTCGAAAATGACCTCTATGGCGGCTATAACGGCACGATTGGTGCGCTGGGCTACACCGTCGGCGGCACCATGTATGTATACCAGCCGGGGTGGGGGTCTACCGGTTTTGAGACCAAGCTGGGTCTGAATTATGGTGAAGTGGCTGTCACAGCGCAGACCATGCTGGTGGATACGACCTTTGCCAATATTGGTGACACTTATTGGCAGGCGACATGGACCCATGTGTTGCCACGGGATTTTACTTTCACGGGTCAGGTCGGCCTCTACAGCTATGGTAAGCATGGTAAATACATCGACAGCACCAATCCCAGCCAGCCGGGCTATCAGAGCGGCTATGTGAATGGGCAGGATAAAGCGGTCTCCTTTGCCTTCCGTCATGTGACGTTGGGGATCTCGCATCCTTTGCCAGTCAAAGGCGGTACATGGGGGCTGCAATATATCGTCGGCGGCTATAACCGCGATGACCTCAAGCAGGACAATCAACTGGTCGGCTCGCTCGGCTTCACCTTTTAATCCCGTCAGCCTTTTGGATACAGGCCGGTCATCATGATCGGCCTCGATCAGATATCGCGTCACAGCGCATTCATCAGGTTAAGCAACCCCTGCCATTTCCGCGTGATGTTTTACGGAAATGGTTTTTTTAGCTCTGTTTTTTTAAACGCTGCTTTTTAGTTAAAGACCGGTGGCATGATCGCGGTCAGTGTTTGCAGATGGCCCGTGATGACCCCGCGCAGCGTGGTGAGCTCATTGCTGATCTTTTCCAACTGATGGGCGCGGCCCTGGACCAGTATCACTTCCATGACCCGATTCTCGGCCAGTTGCACGTGCAGCGAGCTGATGACCTCGGCCAGATGGTGATATTGCAGATCCGCCAGATGACGCTGCAGATTGGGGATGGAGCGATCATAGAGCAGGGTAATGGTGCCGACCATCACCTCATCGCCCAGACTGCGTTTATGCTCGGTGATGTGCTGGTGCAGCATGTCCGCAACCGCCTGCGAGCGACTTTCAAAGCCGCGTGTTTCGACCATATTGTCGAGCTCTTCGAGTAGCTCCTGAGAGAGTGACAGACTGATGCGGCTGACGAGCTGGTTGTCGGATTTGCTCATGAGTGACGGACCCGGATTCCCTGATAATCCCTCATCTATAGCACAGATCGGGCCATGGATGGCAGTGGATGCATCGCCACCCATGCGTTTGTCTAAAGAACCGTCTCAGTATAGCGGCTGCGCCAGACCGACTCGGCCTGCATCCAGTCAGTGGCTTTTGCTGTAGTCGCTGTGCTTTGCGGGTAGGGGAAAGCCGCTTCCAGTACATCAACGGCATACACGCGCGTATATGGTTGACCGTCCACCGTTAAAGCCTGGATCAGATGACCGTCTGCATCCCAGTTAAAGCCATCAAGCCAGAGGAGTGATGCGCCCAGACGATCCGGATGGGTCGAGCGTGTCACGGTGTAGCCTGCGACGAGACTGCCCATTGCCAGACTCGTCTCGCAGCCCATCAGTGCGCGGCGATTTGCGATATCTAGACCATCAGTCTGCATCAGGCGCGGCAGGGTGGCAGGTATGTGATGCTCACGCTCATACGCAAGGCTTAAGGCGTTGATTCGATCCTGCTCATGCCGCGTACGTCCGGTCACCATGGCGGCACTGCCATCATTGATGATCAGGCCACCGCCCGTGCGCAGCAGGGTGCCTGTGGAGTCGTATTCGCCGAGCAATTGCAGGCCGATGAGCGGGCCAGTGCGCAGGTTTTGCAGTCGCCAGTCTTCGATGAGCACGCCGCTTGGGGCAAACTCAATCATGCAGTTGCCCACACGCCGCAGGATGGCGGGCTCGGGCCACAGGTCATGGAGTTGTAGCGATGTCGCCGCCTGCCATGACAGTTGCTGCTGTACCTCATCCCAGTGTGACTCGGCAAACCAGCCCTGATGCTGCGCCAACGCCTCGCGCATGGCGGGATCGGCTTTGTCCATGTGGCAGGCGGGCAATTGATCATCGACTCTAGCCAAACGCAGATCAATGCTGAAACGACGGCTCTGCAGCCAGTAGACCTCCATATCGACATCGGTCAGCCCGTCGGCATAGGTGATGAAGCGTCGCTTGAAGCTGCCGATCATCCAGTCGGGCACGGCGGGGCGATCCCAAGAGACGTTTGGTCGGGTGCAGGATACCAGAATCTCGCTCAGATGCATGACTTAGCCCTCTTCACGATCGGTCTTGGGACCAAAGGAAGACAGCGCCAGCGCATGCTCGGGCAGGCTAATTTCACCCCGCGCCAGACGGTCTTTCAGATACGAGAAGGTCTGGATGGTCTGCGCATACAGGTGATCGCCACAGCGAAGCGGGGTATAGGTACGCCGACCGGCAGGCAGGTCGGGGATGGGGGTGATGAGCGTGTCATAGTCGCAGGCACAGAAGAGCGGAAACGAATAACGCTCCTCTTTGACCTTGCGCACGCGATGGCTGGTCGCAACGAACTGACCGTTAGACAGGATCTCCATCATATCGCCGATATTGACGACCAGTGTGCCGGGGATCACCGGCGCGTCGATCCATTCCCCCGCGCCATTCATGACTTCCAGACCATCGGCAGTGGGATAGAGGATGGTGAAGCACTCATAGTCGGTATGCGCGCCGATGCCGGGGCGATCTTCGATGGCGGGATTATAGGGATAATGAATCAGGCGCAGCTGGCTGGGCGGGGTGGTGACCATGGCTGCAAAATAATCCTCAGCCAGACCTAAAGCCATCGCAAAGCCCCGAAACAACGCCTGCCCGACTGCAAAGGCAGCCTGATAGTAACGGCTTACAACCGTCTGAAACTGAGGGAAATCCGGCCATTGATTGGGCCCCAGCATGGGCTTGCGGCCGCTGGCCCCGGTATAGTCGTAGCTGAGATCGAAGGTTTCTTTGTAGTCATAGCTGCCTGAGGCCAGATACTCTTCGCCCATCGGGACATAGCCGCTGTGATTGCTGGACTGACCGATATAGTGGCGGCGCTTGGCATCGAAGTCCTGCGCAAAATAGCCTTGCGCAATGCTGCGAAGCTCACGGAAGAGCGCAGCGTCGATCCCATGCCCTGTGACGTAGAGAAATCCGGCCTCACGGGCTGCGGTGCCAAGTAGGTGTGCGGCAGCATGGCGACTTGCGGCATCGCTGGCATACAGCCCAGAAATATCGACGATAGGTAAGGATTGAAAATCGGTATGAGAAGAAGAAATAGGGGTCGAATGAGAGGAAACAGGGATCGAATGAGAGTTCATGGCTCATGCTCCAGCGCGCAAAAGGGATCTTTGCGCTGGCCGTCCAGCATGAGTGCAGGCCATCATGATGGGTGCTCGCAAGCACGTATCATGATCGACTGATGGGTCGTCCCATATTCTCGCAAAAGATATAGCATGGCGAGCTGGTGCGGTCAACTATTTATTTTTAAAGAATAAATTTGATATATCTTGGTGCGTATCATGCGACAGTATGGTGCAAATGGCGCGCTTGTGGTGCAAGCGTGGTGCATGGGCTGTTAATCAGTTATCGCGTATATGAACCTCAAATGGATGATCTGCCTAGGGAAAATTACAATTGGTCTGATCTTTGCTTGATTTCTAGCAGGTAGTGAGAGTACGAGGATGGTCGGTCACCCATCTGCACAGGTCGCATCGCAGCATGACTTGACAGACGATCCGCAATTGTTCACGATGAAAAAAGCAAGTAGCGCCTTATCTGTGAGGTTCTGCCTGCATGTGCCAGCGGCGTGATCCGTTGGCTGACATTTAAAGCGCGCTAGGGTTCCGGTGTCCTGCAATGACAAGCAGCATTTGCACGACATGACTGGTCCGAGAGCGGGCGGTTCTAAAAGACGTCGATTGCACGTCAGTCTCTAATAGACATTTTAGGACTACACGGCGGGACAAAAGCCCGGGAGATCAAGACACCGTCACGGACGTGTGTACTCTCCTGTTTTGGTTTTTTGGTCTGCTGTGGAGTCATCAATATGTCTGCATTGTCTACATCCCCATCGTTCCATACTGATGTGGCGCTCTGGCAGGATCTGCTGCCGGGTGGCTGCCATTGGTCGGCGCGTATCCGTCGCGGTACCGTCCTGCAATTCACCGTACAGGCTGCTCATGCCAATCTGTCCGCGCTCTTCTTCAACGCCGAAGAAAAACTCGAACGTTACAACATGCCAGATACCCTCAAGGCACAGCACACCGCTTATCTCACGGCAGGTCATGTCTGCTATTCCGATCTGGGGCGCATCCTGTGCTCCGTCGTGCGTGACGATACCGGCTGGATAGACACCCTCTCTGGGCTGTCCGATGCGGCCCTGATCAAGGCGCGCTATGGCACCTGTGACTTTGGCGCTGCCCGCAACGAGATGTACCGCAACGGTCGCGACGGCTTTCTGGTGGAGATGACCAAATGGGGACTCGGCGCACGTCATCTCGCAGCCAATCTCAATCTCTTTAGCAAAGTATCCGCAGGCGATGATGGGCAGTTGATCTGGCATCCCGCGCATGCTGCGGCCGGCGATGTGATTGAGCTGCGTTTTGAGATGGATACGCTCGTGATCCTCTCTGCCGCCCCACATCCTCTGGATCCTGCGACGACCTATCAGCCCGCGCCGATACTCATCACCGCTTACCGGGCTGTTCCTGTGGCTGCAGATGATCCCTGCCGCATCTCGTGTGCCCAGAACAGGCGCGGCTTTGAGAATAACGCCCGCTATTACCTCGACTCACACTGATATCCAGCTGACCTGAGCAGTTGATTCATTTTTTAAACATATCGGACCATGATGCCGACCGGATACCGAAGCCGGGCACGGGTGCGTGATGTCCAGAAGGAGCACCGTATGAGCAAATTAATAACCAGTGTGTTGGATGCGTCTACCGCAAACTTAGATCAGGTGTGTCCGGCAGGAGAATCGTGGATGGGCCGCATCTCGCGCGGTCAGACTTTCCGCATCGTGGATCTGGAAGGCAATCAGGCAGTGGATACGCTGTTTTTTAATGCCGATGATCCAGATGAGCGCTATAGCGCGGCGGATACCATCCGCCAGACTGGGCAGCTTTATCTTGCGCTGGGCTCGCTGCTCTACAGCACAGACAGCCGCATTATGGCTCGCATCACGGCGGATACCTGTGGACGGCATGACACGCTGGGCGGTGCCTGCTCCTGCGAGAGTAACACCGTGCGCTATGCCTTGAGTAAACGGCCGATGCACAGTTGCCGTGATAATTTCATGTACGCCTTAAGCCATCATCCGATCGCACAAGAGGTGGGGCTTGCGACCGATCATCTGACGGCTAATATTAATTTTTTTATGAATGTCCCGGTCACGCCTGACGGTCATCTGACCTTTGCCGATGGTATCTCGGGTGCGGGCAAATACGTCGAACTGGTGGCCGAGATGGACCTCGTGATCCTGATTTCCAATTGCCCGCAACTGAATAATCCCTGCAATGCCTATAACCCGACCCCGATCCGTCTCTTGGTTTGGGATACCGCAGCTGCAAACATGGGTCAGGAGGTGGTGCATGTTTGATAAAGTCTTGATCGCCAATCGTGGTGCCATCGCCTGTCGGGTTATCCGCACGCTCAAAGCCTTGGGCATCCGCTCGGTAGCAGTCTACTCCGAAGCGGATCAGGATGCGCTGCATGTCAGCCTTGCCGACGAAGCTGTCTGTATCGGACCTGCCCCCGCTAAAGAAAGCTATCTGAATGCCGAGCGTATCCTTGCCGTTGCCCTGAAGACGGGCGCACAGGCGATCCATCCGGGCTATGGCTTCCTGTCGGAGAATGCTGCTTTTGCCGAGGCGTGTAGCGCGGCTGGGATCGCGTTTATCGGTCCGACGCCGGAGCAGATGCGGCTATTTGGCCTCAAGCATACCGCACGGGCACTCGCGCTCGAGAGTCAGGTGCCGCTGCTGCCGGGTAGTGGACTGCTGTCGGGTCTGGAGGAGGCGAAGCGTGAGGCTGTGCGGATCGGATATCCGGTCATGCTTAAGAGTACGGCTGGCGGTGGCGGGATCGGCATGCGGCTGGTCTGGAGTGAGGTCGAGCTGACCGATGCCTATCAGGCAGTATCGCATCTGGCGCAGTCGAACTTTAAGGATGCCGGTCTATATCTTGAAAAATACGTCCAGCACGCGCGTCATATAGAGGTGCAGGTCTTTGGCGATGGATTGGGTCGGGTGCTGGCACTTGGTGAGCGCGACTGCTCGGTGCAGCGGCGCAACCAGAAAGTGATTGAGGAGACGCCTGCGCCGCATCTGTCGGACGCAGATCGTCAGGCGCTGCTGGATACCGCGATCCGGCTTATGGCTTCGGTGCGGTATCGCTCGGCCGGTACAGTTGAGTTTGTCATGGATGCCGAGACGGGCGCGTGCTATTTCCTTGAGGTCAATACCCGTCTGCAAGTCGAGCACGGCGTCACTGAAGAAGTCACTGGCGTGGATCTCGTGGCATGGATGGTGCTTTTGGCAGGCGGTGACTGGAGCCTGCCGGAGCAGGCACCGCCCTCGGCAGGCACCTCGATACAGGTACGGATCTATGCCGAAGATCCCGCGCGCAACTTTCTGCCCTCATCCGGGGTGCTGACTCAAGTGGACTATCCGGTTGGGGTGCGCGTCGAGTCGGCGGTGCAGCAGGGCTCCAGTGTGCCGCCGTTCTATGATCCGATGGTGGCCAAGGTGATTGTGCATGCCGACAGTCGCGAGGAGGCGATTGCTTGTTTGCAGGCTGCACTGGATGAGACCTATCTTGCTGGCATTGAGACCAATCTGGACTATGTCACAGCCATTCTGGCGGGTTCGGTATTCCGTGAGGGTCGTCAGACCACACGCTATCTGAATGATTTCGTCTGGCAAGCCCAGCGTATCGAGGTGCTGCAGGCAGGCGTGCAGACCTCGGTACAGGATGCGATCGGACGCCTCGGCTACTGGCATGTCGGTGTGCCGCCGTCGGGGGCGATGGATGCCTTGAGTCTGCGTATCGCCAATCGCCTCGTGGGTAATCCCGACAATGCTGCTGGCCTTGAGTGCACCATGAGCGGCCCGACCTTGAAGTTTTACACCGACAGCATGGTCTGTATCACGGGTGCCGAGATGCCGGTCTTGCTGGATGGGGTGGCGCAGCCCATGTGGCGGAGCTTTGCCATCCGGGCCGGTCAGGTACTGGAGTGCGGACGGATGACGGTCGGCTGCCGCAGCTATATCGCTGTGCGTGGCGGCATACAGGTGCCGCAGTATCTGGGCAGTCAGGCGACCTTTAGTTTGGGTCAGTTTGGCGGGCATGCCGGACGCAATCTGCGCTTGGGCGATATGCTGCCGATCATCCATGCGCCTGCGGTGGCATCACATGAGCTATCTCAGGCGGCACGTCCTGCGCTGGGTCATGAGTGGCAGATCGGGGTGATGTATGGGCCGCATGGCGCGCCGGATTTCTTTACACCAGACGATATCCAGATCTTCTTTCAGACCGACTGGGAGATTCACTATAACTCCAGCCGCACAGGTATTCGCCTGATCGGACCCAAGCCGACATGGGCGCGTGCCGATGGCGGCGAGGCGGGGCTGCATCCATCCAATATCCATGACAATGCCTATGCCATCGGTGCGATTGACTTCACCGGAGATATGCCGGTGATCTTGGGACCGGATGGGCCGAGTCTGGGCGGCTTCGTCTGTCCTGCGGTGGTGGTCAAGGCCGAGCTGTGGAAGCTGGGTCAACTGCGTCCCGGGGATCGTGTGCGCTTTATCCCGATAAGTCAGGCCACGACAGACTCGCTGGAGGAAGTGCAAGAGTCGGCGCTGGCGCAGCTCTCGGTGGACAATCTACAGGCCGGCCAACTGAATCCCGTGCTCGTACCGGAGTGGGAGACCCTGGGCTCGGATATTCTGACCTGTCATCGGGTCGCGGGCGCGCCAGAAGTCGTCTATCGTCCGGCGGGCGACAACTATATCCTGATCGAGTACGGCGATCTGGTGCTGGATCTGAATCTGCGTTTCCGCGTGCATGCGCTGATGCAGTGGCTGGAGGCGCAAGCGCTGCCCGGTATCATTGATCTGACCCCGGGCATCCGCTCGCTACAGGTACATTATGATGCGCATCTGCTGCCGCAGGCGCAACTGCTCGAAACCCTGAAACTAGCCGAATCCGCTCTGCCTGCGATTGACGACATGGTGGTACAGTCGCGTACGGTCTGGCTGCCGCTGGCATGGGATGACTCACAGACCCGCCTTGCAATTGAAAAATACATGCAGTCCGTGCGTGCCGATGCGCCATGGTGTCCGAGCAATCTTGAGTTCATTCGCCGTATCAATGGTCTCGCCAGTATCGAGGAGGTCAAACGCATCGTCTATGACGCCAGTTACCTCGTCATGGGTTTGGGCGATGTCTATCTTGGCGCGCCGGTCGCAACCCCACTGGACCCGCGTCACCGGCTGGTCACCACCAAATATAACCCCGCCCGCACATGGACGCCCGAGAACGCCGTCGGCATCGGCGGTGCCTATATGTGTGTCTATGGCATGGAAGGGCCGGGCGGCTATCAGTTTGTTGGACGTACGATCCAGATGTGGAACCGCTATCGGGTGACGCCGGAGTTTGAGGCGGGCAAACCATGGCTGCTGCGTTTCTTTGACCAGATTCGTTTCTTTGAAGTCTCTGAGGCTGAGCTCTTGCAGATGCGGCAGGACTTTGCGGCGGGGCGCTATCGCGTCCGCATCGAGGAGGGCGAGCTCAGCCTGCAGGATTACAACCGCTTTCTGGCTGAAGAGGCGGGCAGCATTGGTGACTTTAAAACGATGCAACAGCAAGCCTTCGACGCCGAGCGGGAGCGCTGGCGCGCGAATGGTCAGGCCGAATATCTGAGCGAAGCCGATACTCAGGCGACAACAGATACGGTGACCCTGACAGAGGGTCAATATCTGGTCGAGTCGCATATCCCGGGTAGTATCTGGAAGATCGAAGTGAGTGCCGGAGATACCGTTGCGGCGGGCGATGTGCTGGCGATCATCGAGTCGATGAAGATCGAGTTTCCGGTCACGGCGCGTACGAGTGGTGTAGTCGATCAGGTCTTGGCGAGCGCAGGGCATCAGGTAGGTGCCGGGCAGGCGTTACTTGTGATGTCAGCACAGGTGGCTTAAGGAGCAATGAGGATGTCTAAATTAACCTTTGATCCGTCAGCCTTACCAGATCTAAAAGTCTCAACATTACGCGCCGCCTATCGTCAGGGCATGACGGTGAGCAGTCTGATCGAATATCTGATCACGCGGCTTTACGACAGCCCTGAGTCCGTCGCGCATCCGTATGTCTGGATCACCCAGTTATCCAGAGAGGCGCTGCGAGCCTATGCTGCCGATCTTGATCAGCGCACAAGTGATGACCTGCCGCTCTATGGCATTCCGTTTGCGATTAAAGACAATATCGACCTAGCTCATGTGCTGACTACGGCGGCTTGTCCGGCATTTGCCTATACACCCTCAGAGTCTGCGACCGTGGTACAGCGGTTGATCGACGCAGGCGCGATACCACTCGGCAAGACCAATCTCGATCAATTTGCGACGGGATTGAATGGTACCCGCTCACCTTACGGCATCGTAGCAAATAGCCGTAATGCTGACTATATTGCTGGCGGCTCCAGTTCAGGATCAGCAGTTGCGGTCGCGCTGGGCTGGGCGTCATTTGCCTTAGGCACCGATACGGCGGGTTCAGGACGGGTGCCAGCGGCCTTTAATGGCATCACCGGACTTAAGCCCTCGTGCGGACTGCTCTCAACGTATGGCGTGGTGCCCGCCTGCCGGACGCTGGACTGCGTTTCGATCTTTGCGCAAGACTGTGCGGATACAGCGGCGCTGCTTAAGGTGGCGCAGGGCTTTGATGCACAGGATGCATATAGCCGGGATCGACCGCTATCACCAGTCAAACCAGTCCAGCGAATCGGTATTCCCGCATCTGCTCAGTTGGCTTTCTTTGGCGATGCGGCCTACGAGGCACTGTATCAGCAGGCGGTGGATCGCTTGCGTGCGCAAGGCTATATGCTGGTTGAGATCGATTTTTCCCCGTTTCTGGCGGCGGCCAATCTGCTCTATAGCGGACCGTGGGTCGCCGAGCGCTACCATGTGGTGAAGGATCTGCTGGAGCAGCCTGATGCGGTGCTGTCGGTGATTGAGACGATTACCCGTGGGGCAACGCACTACAGTGCCGAAGATTGCTTTGCGGCTTTCTATAGATTAGCCGATTTCAAACGCACTGCGGATCAGATCCTGGCCTCGGTAGATGTGATCATGACGCCCACCGCAGGCACGGTCTTTAGCATTGCCGAGCTGCAAGCGGAGCCGATCCAGCGCAATACAGCGCTGGGTTATTACACCAATTTCATGAATCTGCTCGACTATAGTGCGCTCGCGGTGCCTGCAGGTCAGCGGCCGGACGGCATGCCGTTTGGTGTCACGTTTTTTGCACCAGCCATGCAGGATCTGACCTTGCTTGAGTTGGGACAAGCACTGGCATCGCTTTTGGCGCAGCCCGATATGAATCAGGTCAATATAAGTAATGCTCACATCAATCAAACCAATATCGATCTCGCAGGGAGTAAGGTATGACGGATACATTTGTGGATATCGTAGTCTGTGGTGCGCACCTCTCGGGGATGGCGCTGAATCCTCAACTGGTGACGCGGGGAGGCGTCTTGGTCGAGGTGACGACGTCGGCGGTAGAATATCGCCTGTATGCCATCGCAGGCGGGCCGCCTTATCGTCCGGCGCTGGTGCGGGTGATCGAAGGTGGTGATGCGATTCCAGTTGAGGTCTGGCGGCTCGATGTGGCGGCTTTTGGTGATTTTGTCCGCCTGATCCCAGAGCCTTTAGGCATCGGCAAGGTCAAGCTTATAGATGGGCGCTGGGTAGCGGGGTTCATTGCCGAGCCAATCGCGCTCGTGGGTGCGGCAGATATTACTCATTATGGCGGCTGGCGGGCCTATATGGCGGCAAAATCTACCTGATGCGCTGTGATGGTGCGTAAAGATGAGATACAGGGCGTTTATATCGCAGTCGGTGCCCCTGAACATGCTGCACTGGGGGGGAAATGTTCCTCAAGGGTGATGGGAATGTGACGTTCGGTCACTGGATAAATGGCATACAGTTTGCTTAATAAATAGTATTACTAATCTTAAAAATAGTAATACTGATAATCTGATCAAGGGGAATTGCAATGGTGATGGTAGCAGAAAAAAGTGTCACGCAACGCGTAAAACCGGTCATGCATGCCATGACGGTGATGGCTTTGTCCGTGGGTGTCATGCTCGGCGGCTGTAGCAAAAAAACCGAAACGAGCACAGATCCGGCAGCCGCATCAGCCGTGGCTACTCCGGCGTCCAACACGCCGCTCGTGATCGGCTATAGCGACTGGCCCGGCTTTGTCGCATGGCAGGTGGCGATCGACAAGGGCTGGCTGAAGGATGCAGGTCTGAATGTGCAGTTTCAGTGGTTTGACTATTCGGCATCGCTGTCGGCATTTGCGGCAGGCAAACTGGATGCGGTATTGGTGACCAACGGCGATGATCTGGTCAATGCCTCGGCTGGCAGTCGCGGCATCATGGTCTTTGCGACCGATTATTCCAGCGGTAACGACATGATCGTCGCCAAACCCGGCATCGATAAACTCGCCGATCTGAAAGGCAAGACGGTGGCAGTCGAAAAAGGACTGGTCGATCATCTGCTCTTGGCGACTGCACTTGAGCAAAACAAAATTCCGGCTGATTCGGTCAAGCTGCTCAATTCTCCGACCAATGAACTGCCACAGGTATTGGCCTCTGGCAAGGTCGATGCCGTCGCCCTTTGGCAACCGGTGGCAGGGCAGGCACTCAAGGCCGTGACTGGTTCCAAAGCGATCTTCACCTCGGCGGATCAGCCCGGACTGATCTATGACGTACTGTCGGTGTCGCCCGCCAGCCTGTCGCAGCATCGCGATGACTGGATCAAGCTGTCCAAAGTGTGGGATAAGCTAGTCGCCTATATCAATGATCCAGCGACCCAAGCGGATGCGGTCAAGATCATGGCGGCGCGCTCAGGCGTAGATCCGGTCGTCTATACGGGCTACCTCAAAGGCACCCATCTGCTTGATCTTACGCATAACAAAGACATCATGGTCAAAAAAGACGGCTTTGCTTCTCTCTATGGCTCGACCCAGCATGTCAACCAGTTCAATCTGGATAACAGTATCTATAGCAAAGACAAAGCGCCCATGATCGATAGCCTGATCGACCCGCAACTGGTGCAGGGTAATTGATCGTTCCCTGATCCGATACGTGATTCCCCGTATCGGATCGGTTTTTTGGTGAGCATCGGACTTCCCGCGAATCCTCTACGGTTCACATACAGATGGATTGAGTGCTGTTTATGGTCAAGATTGTACGGACATTAAGTCCCAAACAAACGCTATGCTGGGGGATTGCCTCATTCATCCTACCGCTTCTGGTCTGGTGTGCGGTGAGCTACATCCCTTGGATCTGGCATTCGCAGGTGATGATCTCGAATGCCGGCGGCGTGGTGTATTTCGAGCCGCATACCCGCATTGAGCGTGATGTGTTTGACAGCGAAGTGCGCCGCATGCACAAGGCGGGACTCGCCGTGCCGCAGGGTACACCAGTCAATCCCGTCTATCTGCCAGCGCCGCACGAGGTCGCCAAAGCACTGGTCACGGCATTTACCACGCCGCCTGCCCAGCCCGGAGATCCATGGCTGCATCAGAGTCTCTGGCATAGCATCAAGCTGGTATTCTGGGCCTTTATCATCTCGTCCCTCATCGGCGTGCCGCTGGCGATTCTGTGCGGTTTCTCTCCGGTGATGTCTAAGCTGGTCGAGCCCTTTGTCGAGTTTTTCCGCTATCTGCCAGCGCCGTCGTTTGGTGCGCTGGCGGTGGCGATCCTCGGCATCTATGATGCACCCAAGATTGCTATTATCGTGATCGGCACGCTGTTTCAGCAGATCCTCATCATCGCCAATACCACGCGCAAGATCGACTTTGCCTTGCTGGAGGCGGCCTATACGCTGGGTGCCAGCCGCTGGCAACTCCTGCGCCATGTGGTGGTGCCGGGTATCCTGCCGGATGTCTATCGCGATCAGCGCGTGCTCTTGGGCTGGGCGTGGACCTACCTGATCGTGGCCGAGCTGATCGGCACCAGCTCCGGTATTACCTGGTTTATTACCCAGCAGGCACGTTATCAGAATTTTGATAATGTCTACGCGGCCATTCTCATGATTGGCATCATCGGTCTGGGCTCGGATTTGTGCCTTGCGTGGCTCGGCAAGCGTCTATTTCGTTGGGATCGGGGAGCAAAGAAATGACCGCACAACCCTTAAGCTATTATCAGGCGTTACCTGAAATCCGCGCCCGCTTTGACCACATTTATCAGCGCCCGGTCGTCCTGCGTGTCGAGCATCTGTCTAAATCGTTCCGTGATCAGGGACAGACCAAGCTTGCACTCAAGGACATTAACCTCGACATCCACCGCCGTGAGTTTGTCTGTGTGATTGGTCCTTCGGGCTGTGGTAAATCAACCTTTAGCCGCATCATTGCTGGGCTTGAACCGTATGATCAGGGCGTGGCGCTGGTCGATGGTGAGCCGATCGAAGGACCGTGTCGCAATCGGGGCATGGTGTTTCAGGGCTATACGCTGTTTCCGTGGCGGACGGTGCGGGAGAACGTGATGTTTGGCCCCGAGATGAATGGCATGGGCAGCCGCAGTGCCGGGCAACTGGCTAATCAATGGCTGGATCTGATCGGGCTTGAGCAGTATGCCGATGCTTATCCGGATCAGCTCTCGGGCGGCATGAAGCAGCGTGTCGCGATTGCACGGGCGCTGGTCAATGAGCCGCGTCTCCTGCTGATGGATGAGCCCTTTGGGGCGCTGGACCCACATACCCGTCAGAAGATGCAGCAGCATTTGCTCGATATCTGGAAAAACATCGATATCACCGTGATCTTTGTCACGCACGATATGGATGAGGCGATCTTGCTTGCAGACCGGATCGTGGTGCTCAAGGCCAATCCGGGTGAGGTGGTCGAGGTGATCGAGGTGCCGGTGGCCCGTCCGCGTCATCCGGATCAGATGTTCAGCCCTGAGTTTCAGGCGATCAAGCAGCATATCGATCAGTTGGTGCATGGTGCACCAGTTACTGTGGATGAGGCGATTGATCATCTGCCGCATATCCCGCGCATGACCCGTGTTGAAGACGAGGTCGAATAATGCATACGTTGACATCATCGACCCTAGCGCCGATCCGTAATGACTGGACATATGCGGAAGTTGCAGCGCTGTTTGCACAGCCCTTGATGGATTTGTTGTTTACGGCACAAACAATCCATCGCCAGTTTTTCACTCCCAATAAGATCCAGGTCAGTACACTACTGTCAATCAAAACCGGCAAATGTCCCGAAGACTGTACATATTGCTCACAGTCTGCACACTATGACTCGGGGCTGGTTGCTGAAAAGAAAATTGCCGTAAATAAGGCTATTCAGGAGGCGATTGCTGCCAGAGCTACAGGATCGACACGCTTCTGTATGGGAGCAGCGTGGCGCAATCCGCATGAGCGCGACATGCCCTATGTGCTGGAGTTGGTACGCGAGGTCAAAGCACTGGGTATTGAGACCTGCATGACCCTGGGTATGCTGAACCAAAGTCAGGCAGATCGCCTGGCAGATGCTGGTCTGGACTACTACAATCATAATCTGGATACCTCGCGCTCCCATTATCCGAAGGTCATCACCACCCGTACCTATGATGATCGCTTGCAGACGCTGGAGCATGTGCGAAAAGCAGGCATGAAGGTGTGCAGTGGCGGGATTGTGGGTTTGGGGGAGAGAAGGCCGGATCGGGTCAGTTTTCTGCAGGAGTTGGCAACGCTACCCGTACACCCTCAGTCAGTGCCGATCAATTTGCTAGTCCCGATCCCCGGCACGCCTCTTGGGCATACCGAGCGTCTTGACGTGCTGGAGTGGGTCCGTACGATTGCTGCGGCACGAATCCTGATGCCTAGTAGCTATATCCGCCTGTCTGCTGGTCGTGAGTCGTTAAGCGATGTCGAGCAGGCGATGGCATTTATGGCGGGTGCAAACTCCATCTTTTCGGGTGATAAATTATTGACAACACCGAATGCTGGAAATCGACTTGATCAGACACTATTTGCCAAATTGGGATTGGAGTCAGAGTCTACAAAGCAGCACTTCACTGTGTTGGCAACAGATGCGATGGTTACGACTTAACTACGTATGTATGCCTAAAGATCAAATGTCTTGATGAATGATGAATACAGATAGCATTCGTGAAGGTCTTCATATCTTCTATCCTGCAGGTCGTGGATTTTTAGATTGTGAGATCTTTTCAGAGGACCTAAATACACTCTCTCTCGAGAGTTCGTATGTGAACTCAGTCATCAACATCATCAGGTACCCGTGAAGTCTCATAGTGAGCGAGAAAAATATGCCAGTAAAGACCGAAGTTTAATTGTGAGCTTTCCTGATTATTTGATCAAACCAATTTTACTTTCGAGCCTTAACGTCCACTAATCCTTTCTGTTCAGGTTGACCTGCAATCGTCGTCACAACACCTTGCGGCGTCATCTTACGCACAGTCATCCCAAGACAATCAGTAACATACAGATTGTCTGCTGTACCCATGGTCAGCTCAGATACGCTCTTAAAACGTGCTGCGGTACCTGAGCCATCGGTATAGTGAGACTCCTGAGGCTGTCCCGCTAAGGTTTCAATCATTTGCTTGAGCGTGATCTTGCGTACGGTATAGTTATCTCCCACATACAGGTTCACCTGATGATCGACGGTCACCGTCGTTGGGCCATACAACTGCGCCTGATCACATCCCCCGTTGACATAGCCCATCTGATGGCTTGTGAACCACAGTAGGTACTCACGACGCCCTGAGAGGTGTAACTGGAAGCCCTCACCATCGCTGTATTTATCCGGAGTTTTCTTCTCGGGAGGGGAGACTTTGAGCTTTTTGATCTGCGAGTCTGTGAGCATGACCAGTATCCTGAATGTGATCTCCAGTGCTCAAACTGTTGTTGATGTTGGTGTCTGATGTTGTTGGTGTGGCATATACCATCAAATGCACTTGGCTCTAAAGCCATGCACAACCTGCTCACCCTTAAAGCCCATCCGGTGTAGAGCTTTAGTTGCGGCACCATCAGAGATAACGCCTTTCTTCCATGCTTGATGGCTGTGAAAGACATATTCATATTTCCCCGTTAATGGCTGCAGCTGCTTGAGGATTTCGACAGCTTGGCGAGCGAGGGGGACGATTAGGGCTACCTGTGTCTTGTTCTGCGTTTTTGGTGGGGTATAGCGCCACTCAGCGGTCTCAAAGTCTATATCAGCCCATCGGGCGTAGCGTAGTTCTCCATGACGCACAAAGAGCAGGCTTGCCAGCTTCAGCACGCACTTGGTTGCAAGAGTGCCTGTATCGTTATCCATGGCTTCTAGCAGGGCAGGCAAGCGCTTTATATCCGTGACGGCTGGCTGATGCTCAGGGACATAAGTTTTAAGTGCCCCTCGCAGATCCGCTGCAGGGTTGTGCTGTAGTCGGTCGGTGATGATGGCGTAGCGGAAAACCTGAGCGCATTTGATCTTGATCCGGTGCGCCTGTTCATTGTTGCCTCGTTGTTCCTCTTTCTGGCAGACAGCAACAACCATTGCAGGGGTAATCTGGTCTATGGGCTTGTCGCCGAAGGCATCAATGGCAAACTGCAGCACACGCTTGTCGCTTCTGCGGGTAGATTCGCTCTGATCGTCGCGTCTGGCTTTCCATTCCTCGGCAATGAAACGGAAGGTGTGCTTGCCATCAGCAATGTCCTTTTGTTCGCGTTTAGCCTTGGATGGGTCTACGCCCTCGCTTAATAGCTTTCTGGCTTCATCGCGCTTTAGCCTCGCTTGTGCCAGTGAGACATCGGGGTATGTCCCAATGCTGTAGCTCTTGCGTTTACCCTCAAAGCGATAGTCCATGATCCAGCGTTTGCCGCCAGACGAGAAGACATGCAGATAGAGTCCGTTGCCATCGTTGTAGCGGTCGGGGGCTTTCTTATCGACTGGAGGTTTAACCTTGCGGATCAAGGAATCAGTGAGCATTGCGTATGCCCTCGCTAGAGATATGGTAGTAGTTTTTTGACTTCATACTTTGGCTACTACCAAAGATACTACCATAATACTGCCGATTGCATAGGGGTGTAGGTGTGTGCAATAGACAACAAAAAACCCCTAAAGCTATATGCTGTAGGGGTTTGGTGCGTGCTTTGGAGTGCACTTCTCATCAATATGGCTCCCTGACCTGGGCTCGAACCAGGGACACACGGATTAACAGTCCGTTGCTCTACCGACTGAGCTATCAGGGAATGTCGCGTTTCGGTAGGCGGCATTGTAGGGATGTGATGCGGGTCGGTCAAGCAGTTTTTAATACAAAATCGCACGATTGCCTATATTGTCGCCAAAAGCTGTAAAAGGCTCGTTTCTGTCATCTAATTTGTTGAAACTTTATACAATACAATCGGTTGTCTGTGCTAGATTGTGACAATGCCGACCAAAAAACAGGCTGCACAAAGGCAGCCTGTTTTCACGCTTTTAAAAATTATTTCTTTTCGGCAGCAATTGAGGCAATAGCTGCATCTACACCGTCGATGCTGTCGGCTGCTTCTTTGATGCGACGCAGGGCTTCGACCAGTACGTCATCGGCGGTGGCGTAGGAGATACGCATGAAGCCACCCAGACCGAAGGCATCGCCCGGAACCACAGCCACACCGGTTTTCTCGAGCAACCACTCGGAGAATTCGGTGCAGGACTTCAGGCTCAGCGCACGGATTAGCGGACGTACATTGGCGTAAGCATAGAAGGCACCATCTGCAGGCAGGCAGGTAATACCCTTGATCTGATTCAGACCGGAGACCACGAGGTCATGACGACGCTTGAATGCTTCGACCATCGGCTTCAGCACGTCTTGAGGGCCATTCAGCGCGGCTTCGGCAGCAGCTTGGCTGATCGAGGCTGGGTTACTGGTGGATTGCGACTGTACGTTCTTCATCGCGTTGATGATCTTGGCTGGGCCGGCTGCATAGCCAATACGCCAGCCAGTCATGGCGTAGGCTTTAGATACGCCGTTTAGCACGAAGGTGCGGTCATACAGGTCCGGTGCGACGTTCAGGATGTTATGGAACGGCTCGTCGGTCCAGATGATCGGCTCGTACATGTCGTCGGAGGCGACATAGACTTGCGGGTGACGGCGCAGCACTTCGGCGATCGCGGTCAGCTCTTCTTTGGTGTAGACCATGCCGGTGGGATTGGACGGGCTGTTTAGGACGAGAAGCTTGGTCTTTGGCGTGATCGCGGCTTCAACCTGTGCGGCAGTGATCTTGAAGCGCTGTTCTTCGCCACATTTGACGATGACCGGTACGCCCTCGGCGATGATGGTCATGTCAGGGTAAGAGACCCAGAATGGTGCAGGGATGATCACTTCGTCGCCAGCATTCAGGAAGGCCAGCGCAAGGTTAAAGAAGCTCTGCTTACCACCCGACGACACCAATATCTGGTTTGGCGCGTAGTCGAGGTTATTGTCGCGCTTGAATTTGGCGATGATGGCTTTCTTGAGGCCGGGAGTGCCGTCCACAGCGGTATATTTGGTGAAGCCATTGTTAATGGCGGCAATGGCCGCATCTTTAATATGCTGCGGGGTATCAAAGTCAGGCTCACCTGCACCCAGTCCAATAATGTCACGACCAGCAGCCTTCAGTTCGGCGGCTTTATTGGTCACGGCCAGCGTCGGGGAAGGTTTGATGGCATTGACGCGGTCGGACAGACGGACGGCAGGGCTTGATACGGCATCGCTCACGGCTAGGGTTCCTTATAGGACAGATATCAGAAAAACCGATCAGGGGTGATCGTGCGAGGGCTTAAAAAGCCAGTGTTGCCGGGTAGGGCAAACCCGCCAATTCTAGCTGATTTTTGCGGTTTTGTTGCATTTTTATGGTGCGGTTTGAGGAATGTTTTTTTACGCTTTAATATGCGAGGATAGCTGTCTGCTGTGTTGATGAAGCGGGCCATCCTGTTGTTTCTATAGCGTTGATATGGCGCTGTCTAGTCTGTTGTTAACATTGTGTCTAAAGGATTGCTGTCATGCGTGAACCCGTCAAAACCCGCTCTGCCGATGAGCTGAAAGCCATTGCAACGACCATACAGGCCGAGGCGCAGGCACGTGGTACTAATCTCTCGGGGACGCAGTACGTGGGTCAGCCGTTTGAGCTGGTGACGGAATATACGCCTGCAGGCGATCAGCCGCAGGCGATTGATAAACTCGTGCGCGGGGTCGAAGCGGGTATGCATGAGCAGCTCCTGCTCGGGGTGACGGGCTCTGGCAAGACCTATACCATGGCCAATGTCATTGCTCGTACCCAGCGCCCGACCATCATCATGGCGCATAACAAGACCCTGGCTGCCCAGCTCTATGGTGAGTTTAAGGCATTCTTTCCGCATAATGCCGTCGAATACTTCGTCAGCTACTACGATTATTATCAGCCTGAGGCCTATGTGCCGTCCTCTGATACCTTTATCGAGAAAGACTCAGCCATCAATGAGCAGATCGACCAGATGCGTCTATCGGCCACACGGGCTTTGCTTGAGCGGCGCGATGCCATCATCGTTGCGTCGGTGTCGGCCATCTATGGTCTGGGTGATCCCGAGGCGTACCTCAAGATGCTGCTGCACATCGTACGCGGAGATCGGGTGGACCGGGCCGCGATCATCCGCCGTCTGGTCGAGATGCAGTACTCGCGCAATGATATCGACTTTGATCGTGGTACCTATCGTATCCGCGGTGAGGTACTGGATATCTATCCGGCCGAGTCGGACCAGTATGCGGTGCGGGTTGAGCTGTTTGATGATGAGGTCGAGCACATCTCGTGGTTTGATCCCTTGACGGGTAAAGCCACACGCAAAGTTGACCGGGTGACGATCTACCCCAAGAGTCACTATGTGACGCCACGCGAGAATCTCGAACGTGCCCGCCATACCATCAAGGAAGAGCTGGATGAGCGGCTGGCGTACTTCCGTGCGCATGACAAGCTGCTTGAGGCCCAGCGTATCGAGCAGCGCACGCGCTATGACCTCGAGATGATCCAGCAGCTTGGTTATACCAATGGCATTGAAAACTATTCACGCCATCTGTCGGGACGTCCGGCAGGCGAGGCGCCACCGACGCTGTTTGACTATATTCCTGAGGATGCGCTGTTTTTTATTGATGAATCGCATGTGACCGTGTCGCAGATCGGCGCGATGTACAAGGGGGACCGCTCGCGTAAAGAAACGCTGGTCGAGTATGGCTTTCGCCTGCCGAGTGCCCTGGATAACCGACCGCTTAAGTTTGAGGAATGGGAACGTATCGCGCCGACCACGATCTTCGTCACCGCAACGCCTGCGGACTATGAGCTAAAGCACAGTCAGCAAGTGGTCGAGCAGGTGGTACGTCCGACAGGGCTCGTTGATCCCGAGATCGAGATTCGCCCGGTGCTGACGCAGGTGGACGATGTGCTGTCCGAGATTAACCTGCGTAAAGCCGTGAATGAGCGTGTGCTGATTACCACACTGACCAAGCGTATGGCGGAGGATCTGACGAGTTATCTGAAAGAATACGGTATCAAGGTCGCCTATCTCCACTCAGATATCGATACCCTTGAGCGGACGCGCATTATTCACGAGCTACGGACGGGTATCCATGATGTGCTGGTGGGGATTAACCTCTTGCGCGAAGGGCTGGACATGCCCGAGGTGTCTTTGGTCGCAATTCTGGACGCCGATAAAGAAGGCTTCCTGCGCTCGGAGCGCTCCCTGATCCAGACCATTGGTCGCGCTGCGCGGCACGTGAATGGCCGGGCGATCCTCTATGCTGACCGTATCACGCCATCTATGCAGGCCGCGATTGATGAGACCGATCGGCGTCGGCGCAAACAGCTTGCCTTTAATAAGGAGCACGGCATCATCCCTCGCAGTGCAGTACGCCAGTCGACGCGTGATATTGATGTCGGCGAGACGATCTATGATCCCGATGAGGCGTTACCAATTAAAGCCAGCCGCCTGGATGTGGACGAGCATCTGCTGCATGACCCTAAGCTGCTGGTCAAACATATTCAGCAACTGGAGAAGGCCATGCACGAGAAGGCCAAGCAGCTCCAGTTTGAAGAAGCCGCCCGCCTGCGCGATCAGGTGCAGCAACTCAAGGCGCAATTGATTTCGTGAGGTTGCGTTTGGCTTGAGGATGAGTGCGTTGAGTCATTTTTAGTAGGTGACATCGTTTTGAGCAGACTCGGTGAGGTCATTTACTCAATCATGGAGAAGTGATGAGCGAGTGGTAAGCGGCGTTACAAAATCTGGTGACATGTATCTTTGGAAACATGATGTTGCTACGATGGCTTACGATTCAGGCCAGATGGGTTTGATAAAATAGGGATATGTTATCTGAGGTGTCAAAAATGCATACACATCGTTTGCTGTTGTCCAGTCTGATGGTTGCCATCATGGGCGTGACCGTATCTGCTTATGCCGATGATCAAGACGGACATGATCATGGCAATAATAATGCTGGCGAACATCGCGGGGATAATCGTAATCAAGCGCACCCACAGCAGGCTGCAACGCAGCAAGCAGCGCCACATCCGGCACTGGCTCAGCAGGGTGGTCAAGGGCAGGTGAGTCGTCCGCAATGGAACCAGCAGCCCCAGCAAGTCAAACCTGCAGCACCTAACCGTCCAGCAGTGACACCAACGCCGGATCGGCAGCTTCAGGGCTGGTCTGAACGTACCAACAATAATGGTTGGCATCAGCCCCCCGCAGGCAATAATGCGGGCAATCCTTCAAGCACACCGCAAAATTACCAGCGCTGGCAGGGCAATCCCGCGATACCCGTCGCCAATCCAGGGCCCAATACCCCGATTGGTAATCGTCAAGACAGCCAGAACATGGCTTGGTCTGCTAATCGCAATCAGGATCAGCGCCATGATGCCAATGATCGTGGCCGCGGCAATGCGGGCTGGGCGCATGCTGACCGCCGCCCGAACTACACATGGGTTAATAATCACTACCATATGCCTTTCTGGAACAATAATCCTGAGCGCTATCGCGTGGTCTATCGCCATGAATGGCCGCATCATTATGACTGGCATCGCTATGGCTGGCGTGAGGACTATGCGGTGGTTGATCCCTATTGGTATGCGGTCATCACCAGTATTGCCTTGAGTCAGGCTTGGTCGGATGCCCAGTTGGCACAAGCGATCAACGATGACCAGCTTCGTCAGCAGCTCATCTATGATGCCGATATCCGTCAGCAGATGCTGGATTCAGGCTATCCAGCCGATCAGATCGTGTATCCAGATGATGGTGGTGGCGTGCCGCCAGATTATCAGCCCGGTCCACAGGATGCACCGTATCCGCAAGACAGCTACCCGCCAGACAATAGCCCTCAAAGCTATCCGCAGGACAATTCACAGAACAGCTATCCGCCTTCGGATAACAGCGGCTATGCACCTAATCCTTATCCGGCAGGGACGAGCAGTACTAGTCCAAGCTCTCCGCTATATCCCGGTGGGGTGAACTCTGGCGCGTCGGTCGCCAATCACAATGCCAATCAGACCATGCTGTTCCTGTGCAACGCCGGTAATCGTGCCGAGACCGCCAATGCGCTGCAGCAGGTGAGCGCACCAGATCTGTCGGTCTGGGGTACCATTGATCGTTTTAATTCCTGCAAGGCGTGGGCACTGGGACAATGATGCTTGGGCCAATAGCAACGGAAAGTCCAGACCGAATCCAGATAGTGGGTTCGGTCCAGTCGATTCCGCAGCATTTGTGGCAGGCTCATTCATCCCCGTTTTGCAGTCATGCATTCTGGTCCGCACTGGAGCATAGCGGTGCCATCGATGCCTCTCGTGGCTGGGAGGCGCAGCATCTGGTCCTCTGGCGTGGTGGGCGGGCGATAGCTGCGATGCCGCTGTTTGTCAAAACACACAATCGTGGTGAATACGTTTTTGACCATGCATGGGCCGATGCCTACCGTCGCTATGGTTTGAATTATTATCCGCGTCTGGTCACCAGTGTGCCGTTTACTCCGGTTGCAGGGGAGCGCGTCTGGCTGGCTTCCGATGTGTCTTTGCATGATGTACTTCCAGCATTGCTGACTGGTGTCCGTGAAATCGCGAAAGAGAAGCAGGCGTCTTCATGGCATGGCTTATTTCTTGATCAGACATTCTTGCATGCAGCAGGGATGCCTGCTGATGCATCTAACGAGCAGAATGCATTACCGATCCGATTGGCCCGGCGGACCAATGTGCAGTTTCTCTGGGAAAACCATGCTTATGCGTCTTTTGATGATTTCCTGTCTAGGCTGACGGCCAAGCGGCGGAAGAGCATCAAGGTTGAACGCCATAAAGTTGCGGCGCAGGCGATCCAGTGCCGATGGCTGGCGGGTGACGAGATTGGCAGTGACGATTGGGCTTTTTTTTACCAATGCTATGCCAATACCTATCATGTGCGCGGTCAGAGGCCGTATCTGACTGAGGCTTTCTTTCGCGAGATCGGGCAGAGCATGCCAGAGCATCTGGCGCTGGTGATCGCCGAGCAGCAAAAACCGGAGGGTGTCGTGCCGATTGCTGCCGCGCTGTTCTTTAAAGATCAGCATACCCTCTATGGGCGATACTGGGGTGCGATGCAAGATGTGGACTGCCTGCATTTTGAGGTTTGCTACTATCAGGGCATCGATTATGCGATTCGGCAGGGATTGCAATGGTTTGATCCCGGCACACAAGGCGAGCATAAGCTGATCCGGGGCTTTGCGCCGGTTCGGACGCACTCCTTGCACTGGTTGGCTGAGCCTGCCTTTATGGATGCGGTACAGGATTATGTGACGCGTGAGCAGGTTGGGGTCGAGGGGTATTTTCAGGAAGCTTTAAGCTGCCTGCCCTATAAACAGCAGCCTTAGTTGCGGATATCCCATGTGACGCAACAAAAAGGGAGCCGCGCTCCCTTTTTTGATGTCTGATTTATTTCAGTGGCGGCAGGCGATGCTGTATGGCCTCTGGAAAATGACCGACGATCAGCAGCCGGCTCTTATGCCAAAAGGCCGAGAGCAAGAGCAGCATCGAGCCGATGAGCAAACCCGCAATAGCCATATTCAACTCGACGATATGCATTTCATGCACGACAGCGGCGAAAGCATACATGACATAGACCAGCGCCGAGACCATGAGCGCCCGACGATCAATAGCAATCGAGACCAGTGCCAGAATCACATACAGGCCGATGACGATGACCGCAGGCACGATGCCGTGGCCATGATCAAAGATTCCGAGTGACGCAAAGATCGGATGCACGATCATGGGGGCAGCCAAGAGATGCAGCCAGAAGGCGACATCGGCACGGCGCGTCTGGCGTAATGGATCGGAAGTATCCCAGTACATGGCAAATGAAAATGCAGCGAGTCCGAGGATTTCGAGCGTGATGATCATGGGCCAGTGGGACTCTGGCGCAAATTGTGAGGTGATCAGGGCAAAGACACAGAGGCACAGCGCACCAGCCCCAGCGGCAATGGTGATCGGCACTTTAAACCTGCGCCAGTGTAGGAAGGTTGCGAATACGGTGATCGCAGCCGTGGCCGCTAACACATATCCCGGCATCTGCAAGGGATCAATCACACCGGGGATGGCGTTCAGCAGGAGCAGGCAGACCATGCCGACACTCCAGGCATAAGCCAAGAGCAGGATGATGGCAGGTAAGGCCATATGTCGCTTGCGGACAAAGAACTCGGCGAGTAGCCATGAGGTGACGGTCACACTCAGCGTACTGGTGATGGAGCCAAAGGCTTTCATGACCCAGGCGACCGATACCAGCACGAGAATCGAAGCAATCACAACAAAAATATCATTAAAACCCGAGATTAACCGGAACTGCTCCTCGTCGGCGGCGGGCGCCTGCCGCTGTTGATCCATCAAGGCGCGGAAAGCGTCAACGGATTCATCGGAAAAAATTCCGGCCTTGATGGCCGTGGTCAGATCATCATCACTGTACATGAGTGGATTCACCGGTATGTGAAATTATGCGTCTATCATACGCCTGATAGGCTTCAATTTTCTCTTTACCAACTGTAATCGGTTTTGGCTACTTTTTGCTGATGATGGATATTACAGTTTGTGATCCAAGCCGATACTCCTTCCGTCACTTGAGTGCTGGTCAATCGTTTGGTCATAGAAAAACCCCGCGTGAAGCAGGGTTTCTTGTTGCCTGAAGGACAGCTTAATTCTTAAGATCACGCTGATCGATGACGGCTTGGGGCAGACGCTTGGTGACACTGGGCAGGTTAAAGGTGAATTTGTGCTTGGTCGCACTTTGGGTCGGCTTTTGTTGATGCGTCGGGACAGGCTCGGGTTGTGTGTCTAGCGGAGCAATGGGCGGGGTGTTTAAATGGTTAGACATGAAACAGACCTCAGTATAGCGTCAAGATTAACGCTATGTATGCAGTGTAGGCGTAATCAGCAATTGCTTTGCCTTTGTTTTGTTGCTTGCCTTAAATGTGTCGCATCAAAACCGTCAGAAGGCGGCTTTGATGGCAAGTATGATGGACAGATGATGTTTGATCTGGGGCGGTCTATAGATGATGCGCTTACTTGTGGTGTTCGTTTTGATGCAATCTGGTGAAGGGATTGCGTAAACGGAGTGAACTCAGTTTGAAGCCATGATGTCCAAACGAAAATGTTCGGCCACCCCAATCACGTGCGCCTTTGGCTTGCTGATCCATCGCGTGGGCCATTTCCATTTCCTCAGAGACATTCATTTTGGCATCATCTGCTGATGTGTGCAGGTGTTCTGGCAAATTCGACATCTGGTTAACCTCAATATAGCGTCTAAATTGACCCTATCCCTCTAGTCTACGCTGATAGACCCGCTCCGATAGCCAACTTGTGTAGTCCGGGCAGCAATCATGCAGTAATCGTGTAAGTCCTTAGGTATAGGCACTTCACGTGCCTATTTAGATTCGGTATGTGAGGGTCTATATAAAAATAAAACCCTAAGATACTAGGGTTTTAGCGTGATGACTTTCAAAGACTTATGCACTGAGTCGATCCGAGTCGCAATGCCTTGGACGCGTGATTATTGCACAGCGACTTATTGATGGCTGGTTGGCGTATGCTCATCATTGGATGGTGTGATTGCGGGTGCTGCTTCTTTGTCAACTGCTGGAACAACTTCTACGTCTACGGCAGGTTTCGGTGTGATGACTTCGGACTCATTAATCGCATATGGCTGATCTTTGATACTTGAAGCATTTTTACTCAAACTGAGAAAGCTCATTACGATAACCTCTATGCAAAGCCGAGATTGGCTTTACACAGGCAGTATACGCGTTATCTGTATGGACTGACCGGACCCTTTGTCGTGGGAGTACGGGGGTTGCACCCGCTTTGTGTAATGTGGTGTTGGGTGATGGAGGGGGTCATATGATGACTACTGGATCAGACGGGTTCACATGCTTCTGACCATAACCGTGATCTCATTTGGGAATCGGTTTTTTTGATCCGATAAAATCATGTGCATGCGGAAAATCCTTCGCCGGACCGTCGATATGATCGCGTACGAGAGGATTGAGCGATAGCATCTTCACATCGCCATAGATGGTGGCAAATGCCACATCTTTGGCGTCGCTGCCTGTGCCGATACGGACCAGTTTGTCGAGTGGGGCCATCTGGGTCGGGTCAAAGAGAACCCATGCGCCGCCGACATAGGCTTCAAAAATAGCATGGAAATCAGCGGGTGGATCTTCAAACTCCACATAGCCCACGACAAATCTGGCCGGAATATTCAGCGCCCGACACATGGCGATGCCCAGATGAGCAAAGTCACGACAGACGCCGGCGCGCTGCCAGAGTACATCCCGCGCGGTTGTCAGCGGACCGCTGATCCCGATTTCATAATCAATATTCTGTCTGATCCATTCACAGATCGCCTCGATCCGGCTAAAGCCACGCGGCAGATGCCCGAATGTGCGCTGAGCCATATGGCTTAAGAGATCGGATTCACAATAGCGGCTGGGTCTTAAATAGGGTAGAGCATCTGCGGGCAACTGAGCCACATTGATCTCTGGGGCCTGCGGATCTCGCGCAGGCATCGTGATCTCGATGGTGGCTTGATAATGCACTTCACAATGATCAGCAAGGCTGCTGAAGCGGAAAAGCCGGTTGTCACCGGTCGCATCAACGAAGAATTCAGGCGTCCCGCCTTCGACATGGATGGTTTCTGTTTTGATGCGCTGCCAGGGATGTGCGGCGGCTTGAATTTGAAAAATAAATTCAGACTTTTGTTTGACTTCATAGGTCATGAGGCAATCGATATCGACTGTATTCATAGCGCCTTCCATATCTGTAGACCGGGTTGAACGGCTTGTCTTCGGCAGATCGACATGGATCCGCGAGGGCAGGGTGGGATTGGGGCGATGGAACTTCTATAGTCTATACGTCTTAGCGCATGCGATGGACCGACTTATGTCGTGAAATTTTATATGGATTGTCCTTTCCGGTAAAAAATGACCTGACGGGAGGGTATGGGCTGTGACATGCATTTGTTAACATTACTATAGAGAGTTTTTATGAAAAGCGGGTGTTCCACTGCACGTAAATCAGACTAAGATGAGCTCACCCCAAACTTATTCTGGAGCAGTAGCATGGCAAAGGTTGCAATCGTCTATTTCAGTGGCTACGGCCATACCCAAAAACAGGCAGAAGCGGTACAGGCCGGCGTCGCGTCGGTTGCGGGCACCACGGCAGATTTGTTCCGCATCGACAGCGAAGGCAATCTGCCTGCTGAAAGCTGGGAAACGCTGGCTGCGGCTGACGGTGTGATTTTTGGTTCACCCACCTATATGGGCAGTGTGGCTTGGCAGTTCAAGAAATTCGCCGATGCTTCCAGCAAGCCTTGGTTTGTGCAAGCCTGGAAAGATAAATTGGCAGCGGGTTTTACCAACTCAGCATCGATGAATGGTGATAAAGGCTCGACGATTGCTTATCTGATGACCTTTGCCATGCAGCATTCCATGCTGTGGGTCGGTACTGGCCTCATGCCTTCTAATAGCAAGGCGGCTGAACGTAATCATGTCAATTACCTCGCTGGTTTCTCAGGTCTATTGGCTCAGTCACCTTCAGATTCGTCTCCAGATGAAGGTCCACTGCCGGGCGATCTTGAAACTGCCAAAGTCTTTGGTGTGCGTTTTGCCGAACAAGTCAAACGTCTGGTGAAATAATGCGCCGTGATTGATCTCAAGCGTTTGATATCAGGCTTTTTGGTTTAAGATTTTTGATATGAGCGTTGAGATGTGACGGTTTAGATTGAAGTTTTTTAAATTAACAGCTTTGCGCGTTGCCTGCACTATTCAGAGACAATAATGTTGAGTCGTCGTCACGGGACCTTCACCAACAGCATTCCTCAGAGTGCTGTTTTTTTTACCCATGAGTTTGTTGCATGTAACGTTTATCTGTCGGCGAAGTAAACGCTTTCGGGCATACCCGGCTGTATCCCTAAGTTTGGCAATTTACGATGCGATTTTATGGATCAGCTTAGCTTCGCTGAGCATGGTTTCGGTCTGATGCGGATCAAGCTGGACCAAATACTTGCCGTTGGAGTAGATGACGTTGCCGTCCTGCAGGGTGTAGCTCAAGACGCCTTTTTTGACGATGACCAGATCGCCGCTCGGCGTTTGCTTGACCAGTTGCCAACTGGCAGGGATAAAGCCGGGAAATTTTTCACCGGTATTGATGTTCTGCTGCAAGGTTTTCTCGGCATTGATGAGATTACCCTCGATAAACATTTCTTCCGGTGACTTGGGTCTGGCCTTGGCGGGATTGGTGCCCGAGCTGGTCTTGAGCGATTCGCCAGTATAGCGCTGGGTAAAGAAGTCCAGCCAGCCGATGATGGCTTTAAAAATTTTGAACGGCGACAGAATGATGTCTTTGAGCACGGAGAAAGGGTTGTGCTTGTTCTTATAAGGGCGTTTCAGGAAATAGAGATTGCCCAGCCCATCCTTTATCGGCATCAGGAAATCAAAATCCGCGTGCTCAACTAAGGTCGCGATCTCGCCCTGCTGGAGGTTGAGCAGGCAGATTTTGCGCGGACCAACGTCTGCACGGCCTTGCTGATCGTAAGCCAGACCGCGGGAGTCATAGTAAATCTGCTCGGGATAGACCGGGTCAAACGAGGGGTTGGCATCCTGACATTCACCTTCGGTGACGAACTGGATGCGATTGCCCTCTACAGGCAGGATGGTCAGGTGTTTTTCATATTGCCCGGGCATGCTGCTCGACAGCACAAGTCGCTTCAAGGTCGGCTCATAGCTCATGTCATGCACGATGAAGTCACTTTTACGCAGGATCAGGCCTTCGGCTTCTTGCTGATGGATCAGGGATTTGGCGTAGATCGCTGTGCCGCTGTCGAGTCGTGCAGCATAGATGATCTGATCCTGCTCGGTCATGACCACCGCACAGGGATAGACGTGCATGCCCTCATCCGCATCCCGATAGCGGGCCAAACCCATGAACTGTGCGCCTGAGCCGGTCGTCTTCCATTCTTTGCGCTGCTTGATCTCTTGAAGGGTCTTCCTGTATTGGTCTACGGCTTGACAGGGGATGGGGTTCAAGGTCTGGTTGGCCAGATGATAAAGCTCATTGTTAGACAGATAGAGCAGCATGGATCTGAATTCCTTGTCGTATGCGGTCATTCCAGATGGAGCGGTTGCCGGATGACATAGCGTCTAAAAAGATAATTCTGCATCAGCGATTCTACGCAACTATGGTGATGGCTGATGCGGATTGTGTGCGACACCATTGCCTTGCGTTGTAACTATTTATTGCACTATATCATAGCTTTTACACAGCATAGTCATGAAAAAACCGTGACAATCGATGGCTAGTTTCAGGCCTTGATTGATCTATATTGGAGTTTGATAGGTTTGTTACATGTCACTTTTCTAGTTCGGCTTGTCGGAATCTTACCCATAGGGATGAAGAATTTTTTAGCTAAATCCGCTAAACTTACGCGTCAAGAATTTGCCTTGTGAGATCCGCTTGATGACCGCATCAGCCCTGCATATCTCGGCGCAGCATCTGCCCAGTCAGATCCAGCTTAATCGCGCCGGTAACCTCAAGCATTTCCTGACCATTGAAGGTCTATCTTGTGATCATTTGACCCATATCCTCAATGTTGCTGAGAGCTTCCTTGGTGAAGGTGGCCGTATCCTCAATCTGCCATTGCTCGAAGGGCATACGGTGATGAATCTGTTTTTTGAGCCGTCAACGCGCACACGCACGACCTTTGAAGTCGCAGCACAGCGCCTGTCGGCCAATGTACTCAACATCGACATCCAGCGCTCCAGCACATCTAAAGGCGAGACGCTACGCGACACGCTGTGGAATCTGCGGGCGATGACGGCAGATGTCTTTGTGGTGCGTCACTCGGCATCAGGAGCTGCGCACTTCATGGCGCAATCGGTCTGCCCGGATGTGGCGATCATCAATGCTGGTGACGGTCGCCATGCCCATCCGACCCAAGCTATGCTGGATATGCTGACCATCCGTCGTCATGCGGGTAAGCCCTTTAGCGAACTGACCGTGGCAATCATCGGCGATATCAAGCATTCCCGTGTAGCTCGCTCGGATGTACAGGCCCTGCAGACTCTGGGTGCCAAAGAAATCCGCATCATTGCGCCCAAGACCTTGCAGCCCGCTGGCTTTGAGACCTTTGGTGTCAAAGTTTTTGAAAATATGGATCAGGGTATCGCAGGCTGTGATGTGGTGATTTCGCTACGGATTCAGAACGAACGCATCGCATCACCCTTGCTGTCCAGTCCTGAAGAGTTCTACAAACTGTACGGTCTAACAGAGGCGCGGCTTAAGCTTGCCAATCCTAATGCGCTGGTGATGCACCCGGGCCCGATGAATCGTGGCGTTGAGATTGCATCTAGCGTGGCAGACGGGAATCAATCATTGATCCTGAAACAGGTGAATTATGGCATCGCGGTACGCATGGCAGTGCTGAGGCTTGCGATGCAGGGACAACTCGAAGAGCGGCAATTGGCTGAGCAGGAGACGTTGGGATGATCGAATTACAGACCTTGAAAAAGAGCGACGAGATCATCCAGATCAATGAGGTGCGCGTGCTGGACCCGATGCAGTGTACGGATGAGGTACGCACCGTCTGGCTGCAGCAGGGTCATCTGCGTGGACAGCCGACGGCAGACGAGTCCGTCAGTCAGACCGTGGATGGTCAGGGTCAGTGGCTGATGCCTGCGCTGGTCGATCTGTGTGCACGTCTGCGCGAGCCCGGTGAGCAGCAGCACGGCACATTGAAATCTGAAGGACAGGCAGCACGGGCGCTGGGTTTCCTACATCTGGTGACCCCACCGGATACTAAGCCTGTGCTTGAGAGTGGTGCATTGCTTCCGGGTCTGCGCCAGAAAGCTTATGACGATGGTGGCATCTATCTGCATGTGATCGGTGCACTGACCAAAGGATTAGATGGCAATCAGCCCGCCAATCTTGCGGGACTCAAGCAGGGTAAATGCATCGCAGTGAGTAATGCACGGCATGCTTTTGCCAATAACGATGTACTGCTGCATACGCTCGAATACGCCGCGACCCTGGGTCTGACGGTGTTCTTTTACCCTGAAGATCCCATCCTTGCGCAGGATGGATGTGTGCATGATGGTTTCATGGCGGCGCGCCAGGGATTGGCAGGGATTCCTGCGATTGCTGAGACGGTGGCCTTGAGTACGCAACTGCAACTGGTCGAAGCGACAGGGGTGCGGGCACACTTCAGCCAGCTATCCTGTGCGGCCTCGGTTGAGTTGATCGCAGCGGCCAAGGCGCGCGGCTTGCCCGTGACCGCGGATGTGGCAATACATCAGTTGTACCTGACCGATGCGAGTATAGACGGCTTTAATTCCGCAGCCCATGTACGTCCACCGCTCCGTAGTGAAGCTGATCGGGTAGGTTTGCGGGCGGGCGTTGCCTCGGGTGTGATTGATGCGATCTGTAGTCATCATGAGCCGCTGTCAGCGACCGCTAAGATGATGCCGTTTGCTGAGACACAGGCTGGGATTTCGTCGTTTGATGCCTTTATGGGGCTGGCGGTTGGATTGGTCCGCGAAGGACTACTGTCTCCGCTGCAACTGGCTGGATTGATCAGCAAGCAGCCGGCGATGATCGCTGGGATTGATGCGCTGTGGCAGGGTGTGGGCGGCTGGGCGCTGATCGACCCGGCACTGGACTGGGTGCTGACATCCTCAGAGATCCGCTCAGCAGGCAAGAATACGCCATTTCTGGGTACGTCGCTTACGGGGCGCGTGACAGCAGTATTTGAGTAATAGCATCATTTACCATGACTGGAATGACAAAACAGCCCCACGACATGGGGCTGTTTGTTTTTGAGTCGCATTTAAACTGACAAGAGTAAGATTTATTTGGACGCGGCTTTTAGACGGACTTCTTTTAGGGTCTTATAGAGATGTTCTTTGTCTTGGGGCTTCAATAGCTTTTGTTCGACGATATGCATGAAACGAAAATGTTCCATCATTGCGTTGCTGGGATGTTCCTGCAGGTAGTTTTTGAGCTCTAGGATGATGGCGTGGTTAATCTCGGCGATGCGCAAGCGTACTTCGTCGAGTGGCATGGGCTGCCAGCCCGGCTCAGGCGTTGCCAGCCATTCGGCACGATAGCGGTATTGGATTGCTTTAGCGGCGTCGATCTCGGCTTGGATGAAGGGCTTGATGCTATCTGGATCTAGGCCGACTGCGGCGGCTTCGGCTGCCGATGTCTCCAGCACATTCTGCTCCTGAGTCATGTTCTCAATGGCGAGGTTGCGGGCGGCCTTGGCACCTGCCACATCTTTCATGTAGCTTAAGCGTTGATTGATCAGTTGCGCCAGTGGGGTAATGTCAGCCGCTTGTGCGGCTGACATGATGAAGCCGGCAGGAGCAATTACGATCCCCAGTAGGATCAGGTGGCGGGCATTCAGCTTCACGATGTTCCCCTAGGCGTTGATGGCGCTTTAGTTAAATCAGACTGTATTTAAACACGTTCATAGATGACATCCCAGACCCCGTGTCCGGCGGCTTCACCGCGCCGCTCAAACTTGGTCTGTGGGCGCCACTCAGGGCGCGGGGCATACTGTCCTGCACCATGGACATTCTTAAGTCCCGGTACCTGATCCAGTACCTCAATCATCCATTCGGCATAGGGCTGCCAGTCGGTCGCAGCGTGGAACCAGCCACCCAGCGTCAGCTTTTGCACGATCAGCGCCATACGCTCTTGTGAAACGAAGCGACGTTTGTGATGGCGCTTCTTCTGCCAAGGGTCAGGGAAGAAGAGCTGTACACGATCAATATGTCCATCTGGCAGACCAGCCAGCACCTCAAGTGCATCGGCTTCCATGATACGCAGATTGCTGATGCCTGCCGTACCTGCATCATAAGCACATTGGGCAATGCCCGGTACATGGACTTCGATGCCGATGAAATTGCGTTCGGGCGCATCCTTGGCCATCTGCACCAGACTCGTACCCATGCCGAAGCCGATCTCGACCGTCAGTGGATGGTCCGGGGAGCTAAACAAGGCATGTGCATTGCTGATCGGTGCGTCAATGATTAGATGACCATAGTCAGCAAGCCCCTTGCTTTGGGATGTATTCAAGGGTGAGGAGCGGCGCATGAAGGTCAGGATCGGGCGTAAGCTTTTGTCATCGTGGCCGGATTCTGGATGAGCTTTGGTGAGGCTGTCGTTTTGAGCGTTACTGTTGGACGCTTTGATGCTGGATGCGTCGATGTCTGAGTTTTGCGGCTGGGTCATGGATCAAGAACATAAAGGTGATAGATGATTGCGCGCTATTGTAAGGGATTTTCGCAGTCATTGCCCATTGACCTGAACTTGCCTACAATTCAGCCTTAATTTTGAGTGATAAACGTCATACCATGCAGATAGGTCCTTATTCCTTGCGCAATGCCCTGATCGTGGCGCCGATGGCCGGTGTCACAGATCGGCCATTCCGTCAGTTATGCAAGCACTTCGGTGCCGGACATGCCGTGAGCGAGATGCTGTCGGCGGACAAAGCCGTGCATGCGCGCAAGAAATCGCTACTCAGGTCTGACTTTACCGGTGAGTTGGCGCCGATATCGGCTCAGATCGCAGGCTCCGATCCTGTGCAGCTTGCCGAAGCTGCGCGCTTTCAGGTGGCGAATGGCGCACAGATCGTCGATATCAATATGGGCTGCCCGGTCAAGAAAGTCTGCAACAAACTCGCAGGCTCGGCGCTGCTGCAGGACGAAGATCTGGTCGGACGTATTCTGGATGCAGTGGTCGCGGCTGTCGATGTGCCAGTTACGCTCAAGACGCGCTTGGGTTTTATGAATGGTGCCGAGAATATACAACGCGTGGCAAAGCGTGCCGAGCAGGCCGGAATCGCCGCATTGGCTATTCATGGTCGCACTCGCGAAGACATGTATAACGGTCAAGCACGCTATGAGCTGATTCGCGCAGTCAAGCGTTCATTATCCATTCCGGTGATTGCCAATGGCGATATTGATAGCCCAGAGAAGGCTAAGTTTGTGCTTGAAGCGACGGGCGCAGATGCCATCATGATCGGTCGGGCAGCGCAGGGCAGGCCGTGGATTTTTCGCGAGATTGCGCATTATCTTGCAACGGGTGAGACATTGCCGCCACCTGAGGTGGCCGAGATCAAGACGGTGCTGCTTGGGCATCTGGATGATTTGTATGCCTTCTATGGCGAGTACTCTGGCTGTCGGATCGCGCGCAAGCATATTGCGTGGTATACCAAGGGACTGCATGGCAGCAATGAATTTCGTCAGGCGATGTATGCGGTGGAGTCTACTGCACAGCAGGCGGAAGTCACGGCACAGTATTTTGATCATCTGCTGGCACGCGGTGAGAGACTGCACTATGAGGTGCTGCCGACCTTGCTGGATGTCAATGAAGATGATATCGCTGCGGCTTAAGCGATATTGATGCGGTGGGTACGTATTCATCAGATGATGAATGATTTATGAGTCTATAACGGGAAGAATCAAGATGACCGAAGGTACAGCAATCAGCAGCGCCCAGCAAACCGAACTGGAAGCGGCGGCGTTTCGTCGTCTGGTCCAACACCTGCGCGCGCATACCGAAGTACAGAATATTGATCTGATGAATACCGGCGGTTTCTGCCGTAACTGTTTGTCGAAGTGGTTGCGCGAAGAAGCGGGCTTGCGTGGGATTACGATGTCTGATTCAGAGGCACGTTCACAGATCTATGGTATGTCATACGATGAGTGGAAAGCCAAATATCAGAAATAAGGTGCAAACGGGTTGTGGTTGCGCGATCATTGTGCTAGCGCCATATGTGCTTTTGTAGATGTGCCACAACTAAAAATCGCACATACATTTTTGTATAAAATATCATCATTCACAAGAAAAACGATCCAGACTTTGCTAGAATACACATCCTGAAACATTTACGTCTCTCGTATCGTCCCTGTTGGAAGGAAATATCCGTGACTGACCTGACCGCGCAACAAAATAAAATTATTGCCTTATCCGAAGAGCACTGGGCTCGCTGGAAGAACCGTGAAGAAATCGCCGAACGCATGATTGCCCTGATTGGCCGTCTTTATCGTGAAAACGACGTTGTGGTCACGGTCTATGGCCATTCGCTGGTCAATGCGTCGGTGATCGAAATTCTTAAAGCCCATCGCCGTGCGCGTATGATCGCAGGTGATCTGTCGGTTGTTGATACCATGCCTGTGCTTGAAGTATTGGCGGCGTGCGGCAAACTGTCCTCCTGTGAAGTGGATTTGGGCAAACTGGCGCGCTCTGTGGTGGAAAGTGGTTCGACTGCGAAAGAGTTTCTGGCTGCTGCACTGGGTGCACTGCCTGCTGCCGGTGACTGTGCAGAGCCTAAAGATGTCGTCCTGTATGGCTTTGGTCGTATTGGTCGTATCTTGGCGCGCCTGATCATCGAACAGGCTGGTCTGGGGCGTGGTCTGCGCCTGCGTGCGATTGTGGTCCGTAAATCTTCCGAAGGTGACCTGCAAAAACGCGCATCGCTGCTGCGTCGTGACTCGGTACATGGTCCATTCCGCGGTACCCTCGCTGTAGACGAAGAAAACGAAGCAATCATCGCCAATGGCAACTACATCAAGGTGATCTATGCTGGTAGCCCAAGTGAAGTGGACTATACCGTGTATGGCATCAAGGATGCGCTCCTGATCGACAATACCGGTAAATGGCGTGATGTGCCCGGCCTGTCCGTGCATCTGACCTGCCCGGGTATCAAGCGCGTGATCCTGACTGCACCAAGCAAAGGCGAGATGAAAAACGTGGTCTACGGTGTCAACCATAGCGACATCGAAGACTCGGATCAGATTATCAGCGCTGCAAGCTGCACCACCAATGCCATCACACCGGTGTTGAAAGTCATCCATGACAAATACAACGTGCTGAACGGCCATGTGGAAACCGTCCACTCGTTCACCAATGACCAGAATCTGACCGACAACTACCACAAGGCTGATCGCCGTGGTCGTGCCGCGACCCTAAACATGGTCATCACCGAAACCGGCGCAGCCAAGGCCGTTGCGAAAGCATTACCAGCTCTGAAAGGCAAGTTGACCGGTAACTCGGTGCGTGTACCAACGCCAAACGTGTCGCTTGCGATCCTGAACCTGACGCTGGAAAAAGAAACCACGCGTGAAGAAATCAACGAATACATCCGTGAGATCTCGGTTTACTCTAACCTGCAAGGTCAGATCGACTATACCAACTCGAGCGAAGTGGTTTCGTCTGACTTCATTGGTTCTCGTGCGGCTGGTGTGTTTGATGCACAAGCGACCATCGTCAGCGGTAACCGCGCCACCCTCTATGTCTGGTACGACAACGAAGTCGGCTACAGCTGCCAAGTGCTGCGTATCGTCGAGCAGATGGCTGGCGTGAAGTATCCGCATTTTCCGGTTGAAACAGTCAGCGCTTAAGCCTGATTGATGTCAAAAGACCGCCAAGATTTGGCGGTTTTTTTTATGTTTGCAGATCGTCGGATGGGAGTAGAGTATCTAAAGTCAATCCAAGCGGAGGAGGCTAAGATGAGCTTGCTTACCTTAAGAGACGTCCTGCTGTGGTGTACGCTGTTCAATTACGTTGTGCTGGTTGTGTGGTTTCTGGCGTTCAGGTTTGGGCATGATTTGATGTATCGCACCCATGCGCGCTGGTTCCAGATCTCGGTCGAGCAGTTTGATGCTTTGCATTATGGTGGGATGAGCATCTATAAGATCGGCATTCTGCTGTTGAATTTGGTGCCGCTGGTGGCTTTATGGGTGGTCAGGATGCCGAAGACGTGATTGAAGTGGAATGATGCAATAATGCTTTTTTTCAAAGCGGGTTCTTTTTAAACTGTAGGGCAAAACCGACCTTGACAGGTCGGCTTTGCAGAATTCGTTTTTTAAAGGACGGGTGCTCTTAAACGAATTCTTTGATGCGTTTTACTGCTTCTTCACAGGTGGCAAGGTCAGCAACCAGTGCAATCCGCACATGGTTTTGTCCAGGATTGATGTTATTTGACTCACGCGACAGATAGCGGCCGGGCAGCACAGTGATGTGCTGTTCGCTAAATAACCGCTGGGCAAACGCTTCATCATCCTCAACCGGTAGCCAGAAATAGAATCCCGCATCGGGTTTTTTGAATGGGAGCTGGTTGCCTAATTCACGGATAAACAGATCAAACTTCTGCTGATAGAGCACGCGGTTGGCTGCGACATGTGCCTCGTCTTGCCATGCAGCAATAGAGGCAAGCTGATGCTGGACCGGCATGGCTGAACCGTGATAGGTACGGTATTGCAGGTAGGGGGCGAGGAGCTTGGCGTCACCTGCGACAAAGCCTGAGCGCAGACCGGGCAGGTTGGAGCGCTTGGATAGCGAGTGGAAGACGATGCAATTGCGATAGTCGTTGCGGCCCAGCTCGGCACAGACTTCGAGTAAGCCTACAGGTGCCTGATCAAAGTACAACTCCGAATAGCACTCATCCGAGGCGATCACAAAGCCATATTCATCCGACAGGGCGATGAGTTTTTTCAGTTGTTCGCGTGGCATGACGGCACCGGTGGGATTGCCCGGGGTGCAGATAAAAACCAATTGCGTTTGAGCCCAGACATCGACTGGAATACTATCCCAGTCACCCAAGTAACCATTCTCAGCGGTACAATTCACGTAGTATGGGGCAGCACCCGCGAGGAAAGCTGCGCCTTCATAGATCTGGTAGAAAGGATTAGGCAGCACGACATAAGGCTTGCTGCGGCTCGTATCCACCACGGCTTGCACAAAGGAGAAGATTGCTTCGCGGGTGCCGTTGACCGGCAGGACTTCGCTGTCTGGATTAATCGTATTTAAGTGAAAGCGTTGCGTCAGCCATATCGCAATCGCCTGACGAAGAGCGGGCAGACCCTTGGTGGTCGGGTAGCTTGAGAGGTGCTTGAGGTTGTCAATCAGGGCCTGTTTGACGAATTCAGGCGAAGCGTGGCGTGGCTCCCCGATCGACAGCGGGATGTGCGGTAATGCTTCTGACGGTTTCAGGTCGGCAAACAATCGCGCGAGTTTTTCAAACGGATACGGATGAAGCGGGCTGAGATTCGGATTCATAGCTTAATCAATAGCGTGGTCAGTCTTGAGGTCGGTGCGTATTTTAGATCGAAATGCATTATAGCAGACATGGACCGCGATCCTTGGGCCATGTCTGTGCATGAGTTATTAAGCTGTTGCCTGTTCATCCAGCTCTTGCTTGAGCTGATTGGCCAGTGCTTGAGCGGCGTCATCATCCAGCGTGGCACCTTTGGAATCGGTGATGAAAAACACGTCTTCGGCACGCTCGCCCAAGGTCGCAATGCGCGCCGTCTGAATGTCGACATTCATCTGGAAGAATAGCGCACCGATCTGGGCGAGCAGTCCGGGCCGGTCCAGCGCAATGATTTCTACCACGTTGTAATGATGCGCGGCATCGCGGCGTACGGTGACTTCGTTGGGCACCGAGAAGTGGCGCAGTTGGCGTGGCATGCGGCGCTTGGTCGGACGCGGGGCTTTCTCGGGCTGGGTCAGTACGACTTTGAGGCGCTGCAGGACTTCGGCATGGCGGACTGGGTCGGTCAGCAGCGTGCCGTGCTTGTCGAGCACCACATAGGTATCGACCGAAAATCCTGTTTTGGCAGTGATGATGCGCGCATCCTGCACGTTGAGGTCCATCTGGTCGAAGACTGCCACGGTTGCAGCGAAGAGATTGGTGATGTCATGGGTATAGATAAAGATCTGTACTGCGTCCTGATTCAGCTCGCGGTGTTCGCGCATGAGCACGAGCGGGGTCTCATGACCGTGCAGTAGGATCTCGCGCGTGTGCCATGCGACTTCAGAGGGGCGCTCGCGCAGGAAGTATTCATCCCCCATCTCGCGCCAGATTTTGTCTACCACATCCTGATTAAAGCTGCCGCCCAAGAGTTCAAAAGCTTGCTTCTTGGTGTCGTCGATCCATGACTGGCGGTCGATCGGATTGTCGAGCCCAGAGCGCAGTACGCGGCGGGTCTGGCGATAGAGCTGGCGCAGGAGCGAAGCACGCCATGTGTTCCACAGGGTGGGGTTGGTGGCGTTGATGTCGGCGACGGTGAGGGTGTAGAGGTAGTCCAGATGCACCATGTCACCGACTTGTTGCGCAAATTTGTGGATGATGTTTGGGTCGGAGATGTCTTTCTTCTGCGCGGTCAGTGACATCAGCAGGTGATTGCGCGTGAGCCATGCGACGATGTTGGCTTCGCGCTGGGTCAGGCCATGCGCTAGGCAGAATTCCTGCGCATCTATCGCACCCAGCTCGCTATGGTCGCCGCCACGGCCTTTGGCAATATCGTGGAAGAGGGCCGCGAGGTAAATGATGTCCTTGCGGTCGAGTCTGCGGAAGATCTGGCTCACTAACGGGAAGTTGTCCTCTGCGCCTGCGTCAGCGAAGCGTTGCAGGTTTCGCAGCAGGATCAGGGTATGCATATCTACGGTATAGATGTGGAACAGATCGTACTGCATCAGGCCGATGATCTGACCGAAGGCCGGCAAATAGCGACCCAGCACGCCATAGCGTTTCATAGCCTGCAGCGTCTCATACAGGCGGAAACGACCCCGGATGATCGCCATAAACAGCGCACGATGGCTCTGGTTCTGACGGAATGCTTCATCGATGCCTTTGGCAGCCAGCATGAGCAGACGCAGGGTGCGCGCGCGAATACCGATGGCTTCGCTGCGTGTTGCCATGATATAAAAGACTTCCATAATACTGCTTGGCGTCTCGGAGAAGACCCGGTGATGCTTGGCTGAGATCTTGCCGTTGATCAGTTCGAAGCGATCATTCACCGCAATCACATGCAGCGGCGAGATGTCCTTCTGCTTGGATTCGATGGTGGTCTCGTAGAAGTAGGCCAGCAGCATTTCGTTAAAGCTCGACACCCGCATCGCGGCGCGATAGTAGTCGCGCATGAGGCGTTCGATGGTGGCATTGGGGTGGTCATCAGCCTCGGGCACATAGTGCATGCGTTCGGCGATGGTGCGCTGATAGTCAAACAGCAGGCGGTTTTCATTACGACCCGTCAGGCGATGCAAATGGTGGCGGATCAGCCAAATGAAGTCTTCGCAGCCTTCGAGTTCATTATATTCGTATTCGCTGATAAAGCCCAAGTGTACGAGATCATACAAACGCACCACGCGATAGTAGCGCTTGGCGATCCAACCGATCTGGTTGATGTCACGCAGGCCACCGGGGGCGTTCTTGATGTCGGGCTCAAGATTGTATTCGGTATTGTGGTGCTGGTTGTAGCGGGAGGTTTGCTCGCTCATCTTGGCGTTGTAGAAGTCAAGATCGGTCCACGCGTCTGCCACGATACGACGGGGCAGCAGGCTTAAGGATTTATCGCCTGCGATCAGGCGCGACTCAACCAAACTCGTGGCGACCGTAATGTCGGCTGCGGCCTGTACGCATTCAGCCAATGTACGCACACTGACACCGGGTTCAAGTCCAGCATCCCAGAGATTGGAGACGAACTGGGAAATTTGTTCTTCTTGTTCAGCGGTCAGCGGATGGTGGCTGAGGATCATGACATCCACGTCGGATTTGGGCAGGAGTTCACCGCGACCATAGCCGCCAACTGCTATAAGCCCGATGCCGTCTTCGGACAAGCCATGGCGTTGCCAGAGCAGGTGCAGGAGTTCGTCGATAGCGTGGGAGCGTGCATAGACGATTTTGCGGATGGACTCGCTGCCGGATGCGAGGCGTTCATCCAGTGTCTCTTCCAGTTTCTGACGCCACAGGATGATGCCGCGATAGGCGTGGACTTTCTCGGTGGCGTCTATGGCTGGCAGGAAGTCTACTGGGGACGGCAGGGTGGACATGGTAGGGCAATCTCGTTTTGTAATGACCGCTAGGTGACAGAATAATAGCAGGAAGTCACCGGATGTTAAGTGCAATTACTGAGCCGGATTTGCTTTTTATGAGTGTTTTTATAAGATGTATTGTATGTCTCAGAATTTTATGGAATTTAAGTCTGGTGACGGGTATGCTGAGGTGATCGGAAGTGGATGCGCGGTTACGATTAATCATTGAAGCGTATGTGAGTGCGATAAATGTTGCCACTCAGCATATGCAGAATCATGGGATCACATTGCAAGCCAGCAATATAGAGTGGGCCTGCTATCAGCTTCCTGAATCTGTCCGCAGTTTGAAGGTTGGTCGAGTCTCCATGTTTCGTAAGCATGGGTTTGGGTGTGAAGTAACCTTTATTGCTAACAATGTCCGTCAATCAATAGATTTTGATCCTCATGGGGAGATTGATGGTTTTGATCTCTGGCGGCTTTCATATTTTGTCAAAAGGCATGCTAGAAGGTCTTCATTGATGTCTAAAGCTGATCTTGAGGCGGCTTTTGAGCAGAGTGTGGTGGCGGGTGAATTGGTGTGTAGAGGTCAACTTTATTATTTGAGTGCTACTCTGACTTGAGCTGGCAGGGGGGTGACATGAGTCGTTTATTTGGCGAAATCCGTCAGATTGCATTCGTTGTTCAGGATATTGATGCGGCGATGCACTACTGGAGTCAGACGCTCGGGATCGGGCCTTTCTTTATCAAGCGAGAGATCAAGTTACTGGATTATCGTTACTATAGTGAGGCGCAGCCATCGCCGACCATTTCGATTGCACTGGCTAACTCAGGTGGTTTGCAGGTTGAGCTGATCCAGCAGCATGATGAGACAGCGAGTATTTATCGGGACTTCCTGCAGTCTGGTCGCTCGGGGCTACAGCATGTATCGTCGTGGGTGACGAGAGCCGGATTTGACGAGCGTCGGGCAGCACTTCTAAAACAGGGCGTAACGCTTGCGCAGGAAGGGACGATAGCGTCTAGTGGTGTGCGGCTCGCGTATTTTGCAACCGAGCAGGCGGGTGGGGGTGCCGGGTTGATCTTTGAGATGGCGGATTTGCTGGAGCCTGCGCAATATCAGCGCGTGATGGGCATAGCGGATGCGGCTGCACAGTGGGATGGCGTGATAGCCGTGCATGAGGGGGCGAAATAGTAATGCATATCAGTTTGGTAGTGCATAGCAGAAAGCCGGATCATTGATCCGGCTTTCTGTTTATTAAACGTTTAGATTTAAACATTAAAGCGCGACAGATCTTCATTCGGGCGCGCAGTCAGCACTTCGATACCGGTTTCAGTCACGAGCAGGGTGTGCTCATACTGCGCCGACAGCTTGTGGTCCTTGGTCACTACAGTCCAGCCATCGCCCAAAAGTTTGGTCTGCCACACACCCGCATTGACCATTGGCTCGATGGTGAAAGTCATGCCAGCCTCGAGCTTCATGCCGGTGCCTTTCTTGCCGTAGTGCAGGATCTGCGGATCTTCGTGGAAGACGCGACCCAGACCATGACCACAGTACTCGCGCACGACACTGAAGCGTTGGGCTTCGACATAGCTCTGGATTGCGGCACCGATATCGCCAACATAAGAGCCCGCCTTGACCGTCTCCATGCCACGATACATCGACTCTTGCGCGACCTGTGCCAGACGCTTTGCCAGGATGGAGGGTTCGCCGACAAAGAACATCTCGCTGGTATCGCCGTGATAGCCGTCTTTAATCACAGTGATGTCGATATTGATGATGTCACCGGTCTTGAGCACCTTGGTGTCGCTTGGGATGCCGTGACAGACCACATGGTTGACCGAGGTACAGATGCTCTTGGGGAAGCCGCGGTAGTTGAGCGGAGCAGGGATGGCGTTCTGCACATTGACTATATAGTCATGACAGATACGATCCAGCTCAGCCGTAGTCACGCCTGCTTTCACATAGGGCGCGATCATGGTCAGCACTTCGGCAGCCAGACGACCGGCGACGCGCATCTTGTCGATTTCGTCCGGCGTTTTGATCAGGGATGCCTGTTGAATAAAACTGTTCATATCGTGTCAATCGGATTGGAATATAATATAAAACATGATATAAATATGCCCCCAATTTAGCAATCGCTTTTGCATGGGGAATTGGTAAGCAGATTTTAGTCGATTGGCGCACGCTTTGGTACTGAAAAATATGGCTTTATCGGTTCTTAAATGAGAAACCTAAGCGAAAACTGAACTGTTTAATTTAAATCCGCACATACGCCGACAATTGGTCTGGGTGCTTGCGATGGTTGTTTTTGACCTCAAAAGTGGATCAATCGGGTGTATGGAGGCTTAACCCAAACATAATGCACATCGTGCATAGGTACATGAATATGGCAACTTATAACGTTGGAATGCGTGATCTGCTGACCGCAGGCGCACACTTTGGCCACCAGACCCGTTTCTGGAACCCAAAGATGAAACAATACATCTTCGGCGCACGCAACAAGATTCATATCATCAATCTGGAATTCACCGTGACTTCCCTGAACGATGCACTGAACTACGCGAACCAAATCGCCAGCCGCAAAAACAAAGTCCTCTTCGTTGGCACCAAGCGTGCTGCTAGCGCCATCGTGCGTGAACAAGCGACCCGCGCTGGTATGCCTTTCGTTGATCATCGCTGGCTCGGCGGCATGCTGACCAATTGGAAGACCCTGCGTCAGTCGATCAAGCGTCTGAAAGACCTCGAAGCGCAATCGCAAGACGGTACCTTCGCCAAGCTGACCAAGCGTGAAGCGCTGGAACGCACTCGCGAAATGGAAAAACTGGAAAAATCCCTCGGTGGTATTAAGGATATGGGCGGTCTGCCTGATGCGCTGTTCGTGATCGACGTAGATCATGAATCCATCGCGATCAAAGAAGCCCAAAATCTGGGTATTCCTGTGATCGGTATCGTGGATACCAACTCCAACCCAGACGGTGTGGACTATGTGATCCCTGGTAACGACGACGCGATCCGTGCCGTGACCCTGTATGCGTCCGCCATGGCTGATGCGATTCTGGCTGGTAAAGAATACGCTGCAACTCAAGCCGGCGCACAGCGCGGTCAGGAAGTTGTTGCTGAAGCTGCACCAGAAGCTGCTGCTGAGTAATACTTAAGCCCTGCTCGGTCGATGTCTGAGCAGGGTGTATTAATCACTGTCACGATTCTGTCTAAGTCTTTTGCTAAGCTGAATCGGACAGGTGTGCAGCCCAATCTCGTGATTGGGCTGTTTGGTTTCAACGTGTACCCATTGAAGGTCACGCGGTTGAAACCCGTCAAGGATTTAGGCAACCACCGAATTTGTAAGTTAATCTTGAGGAAATAGACATGGCAGAAATTACTGCAAGCATGGTAAAAGAACTGCGTGACCGTACTGGTCTGGGCATGATGGATTGTAAAAAAGCCCTCGCAGAAGCCGGTGGTGATATCGAAGTTGCGATCGACAACATGCGCAAATCCGGTCAAGCTAAAGCTGCCAAGAAAGCTGGTAACATCGCCGCTGACGGCGCGATCGTGATTGCACAAGGCGAAGGTCGTGCGCTGCTGATCGAAGTGAACAGCCAAACCGACTTCGTTGCTAAAGACGAAAACTTCGGTGCATTTGCTAACAAAGTGGCCGAAATCGCTCTGGCAAACAACACTGCTGACGTTGCTGCGATTGCAGCCCTGCCCTATGGCGATGGTCAAACTGTCGAAGAAGCCCGTGTTGCACTGGTCCAAAAAATCGGTGAAAACATCCAGATCCGTCGTGCCGTACTGGTCGAAGGTGCCAATCTGTCCAGCTACCGTCATGGCCTGAAGATCGGCGTAGTCGTTGCTTACGCCGGTGGTGATGCTGAAACTGCAAAAGGCATGGCCATGCACGTTGCTGCATTCAACCCGCTGGCGATCAACCCAGAAGACGTACCTGCCGATGTGCTGGCACGCGAAAAAGAAATTTTCGAAGCTAAGGCCCGTGAATCGGGTAAGCCAGAAGCCATCGTTGAGAAAATGATCACTGGTAGCATTGACAAGTATCTGAACGAAGTAACTCTGACCCGTCAGGCTTATGTCATCGACAACGAAAAGAAAGTTGGTGACGTACTGAAAGCAGCTGGTCAAACCGTGACCACCATGGTTCGTCTGGAAGTAGGTGAAGGCATCGAGAAGAAAGTAGACAACTTCGCTGAAGAAGTTGCTGCTGCAACCGCCGCTGCCGCCGCCGCCGCTAACTGATTGAGCTGCTGCTTGCCAGCGTAAAAGAGAAGCCCTGCATTTGCAGGGCTTTTTTTTTGGATTTGATTGCGGATTGATGACCAGGCGCTGCCAATCTGTGCGCGAGTCAGGATAGGGCAGGTGCTGCTTCGCTGATACTGGGCAGTGGTGGTTGCTGCGGGTCGGTGTGTTTGGGGGTGGTGACCATGGTATCCCATGCCAGCATGGACTGGTTGGCGATGGTCATGAGGATGCCTTCGCAGGCACCGTCACGGGCCTGTATTGACATGCCGTGCAGGATGGTGACATAGAAGCGGGCAATGGCATCGATATCCGCGTCAGTGGCAATCTCGCCATCCTGTACTGCACGCAGCAGACGCTCGTGGATCAGGACTTCGGTGGCGCGGCGCTGCATGGTCAGATGTTCTTGGACTTTGTGGTTTTCGCTAGAGCAGTGCAGGGCGCTTAAGACCACCATACAGCCGGTGGGTTGGTTGCTATCCTCTGTGGTTTCTGCGTTGGGAGCGGGATATTTTTTCTGCGTGATACAGCGTGCGCTTGCGGTCAGCATACCTGCAATGGCTTCTTTGGCAGTGCTACCGGCGTCGAATGCTTGGCGGGTCATCGCGCCATCGGTTTTGCGATAGAGTTCGATCGCCTCTAAAAAGAGCGATTCCTTGCTGCCAAAAGCGGCGTAGAGACTTGGCGAGTTGATGCCCATGGCTCCGGTCAGCTCGGATAAGGACGCGCCTTCATAGCCTTTGCACCAGAATACTTTCATTGCTTTTTTGAGGGCTTCTTCGCGCTCAAAGCAGCGTGGGCGACCGCGCTCTGCCATGGTAAATGTTCTCGCAATCAAAAAATTTCATCGCAAGAATTATATCACGATTGCGTGCTGGGGGATGTGGGTCAGGTATGATGATATTTGTAATGATTGATATAGATCAACTAAAACATGTGATAATGTCAAAAGATAGCCGAAATGACTGTTGCGTCTAGGTGCGCAGCACTGACAGTTGCTGATGTGCGATGCAGTGTGCGGTGCTTTTTTGATCTGGAGAATTTATGATTACGCTGTATACGTGGGGCACGCCGAATGGTCATAAGATTTCGATCATGCTGGAGGAGTTGGGAATTCCTTATGAGGTGAGAGCTGTGAATCTTGGGCAAAATGAGCAGTTTACGCCTGAGTTTCTAGCAGTTGCACCTAATAACAAGATTCCCGCCATCGTGGATCATGATACCGAGGGTGGTTCTCTGGCTTTGTTTGAGAGTGCAGCGATCCTGACTTACTTGGCGGAGAAGTACGGACGTTTTCTCCCTGCTGCGGGTCATGCCCGCTATCAAACCTTGATCTGGCTCAATTGGCAGATGGGTGGGGTAGGGCCGATCTTTGGGCAGGTTGGTTTCTTTGCGGTGCGTGCCACAGAAAAATCCGCACTTGCGATCGAGCGCTTTGTGACGGAGTCAGAGCGATTGCTGGATGTGCTGGATAAACAGCTGTTGCAGCATGCCTATGTCGCGGGAGATGAATACAGCATTGCCGATATGGCCTTGTATCCTTGGGTCGCAGCGTGTCAAGGCTATCTGCAAGCACCGCTTGGAGACATCATTGCCACTAAACCTGCTGTTCTGCGCTGGCTTGCGATGATTGCTGACCGCCCTGCGGTACAGCGCGGGATGAAGATCCCAGTGGTCTGATGCCGCGAGCCTGATCTGAGATGATTTGTGTGGCGGTCCGAGTGTTTGGTTATCAGATGCTCATCGTTTCTATGCCTTGGTCTTACTCTTTTAAGCAGTGTGATAAAACACAAGAAAACCATCGACTGCCGCTTACCTTCACGCCCACCTTTTGCTACCATGCCTCACCGTTGATTGAATCTGTGTTTAACGAGCTATTTCGGATATTCTGGAACGCGGATTGCGATTAAAAACGGCTTTGCTGATGACTGGATGGAGTGACCTCATGACTGAAAAAAGCCCGCGTTTTTCGCGTATTTTGTTGAAGCTTTCTGGTGAGGCGCTGGCAGGCAATAATGCCATGGGCATTGATGCAAGTATTCTGGATCAGATGAGTCTGGCGATTGCGCATCTCGTCGGTTTGGGTGTGCAGGTTGGTATCGTCGTTGGTGGTGGCAATCTTTATCGCGGTAGCCAATTGCAGAAAGACGGTCTCGTGGGTCGTGTGACCGGCGATCAGATGGGCATGCTCGCAACCGTGATGAACGGCCTCGCCATGCGCGATGCACTTGAGCGTCGCAATATCAAAACTCGTCTGATGTCGGCGATGGAGATCAATGGCGTGGTGGAGCAGTACTCTAGCCGCAATGCGATCCGTTTTCTGAAGGCGGGTGATGTGTGCATTTTCGTCGCGGGCACTGGCAATCCTTTCTTTACCACCGATACCGCAGCCTGTCTGCGCGGCATCGAGATCGAAGCCAAACTGATTCTGAAAGCCACCAAGGTGGATGGTGTCTATAATAAAGACCCGAAAAAATTTGATGATGCCGTGCGTTATGAAAACCTGACCTTTGATCAGGTGCTGGATGAGAAACTGGAAGTGATGGACCTGACGGCCATCTGTCTGTGTCGCGATCATGATGTGCCACTGCAGGTCTTTAATATGAGCAAGCCCGGCGCGCTATTGAACGTGGTGATGGGTGGGGATGAGGGAACGCGGGTCAGCAAGAGCCTGTGATGCCTTGAGCATCATCCAAGTGGATTTGATCCCTGAGTATTTTGTTTCATGTAACAATGCGGTGGTCATGTTAAGATGATTGCCAGTGTGATAGAGGGCTGGCCGTTTTTACAGACAGCGCCCTCGGTCTGATGACAGATAAGGAAAAAGATGATGTTAAATGATCTGAAAAAAGACGGTGAAGTGCGCATGCGCAAGAGTCTGGACGCACTGGAAGCGGGCTTCTCCCGTGTGCGTACCGGCCGCGCTCATCCCGCGATGCTCAAAGACGTGATGGTGCCTTACTATGGCTCCGATGTTCCGCTGAATCAGGTTGCCAACGTCGGTGTCGATGATGCGCGTACGCTGGTCGTACAGCCGTTTGAGCGCTCGATGGTTAGCGTCGTCGATAAGGCGATCCGCGAGAGCGATCTGGGTCTGAACCCGATCTCGGGTGACGTGATCCGTGTACCACTGCCTGCACTGACCGAAGAAACTCGCCGCAACATGCAGAAGCTGGCGCGTAGTGAAGCTGAAAATGCCCGTGTGGCCGTGCGTAATATCCGTCGCGATATCCTGAGTGACGTCAAAGACCTGCTGAAAGAAAAAGAAATCACTGAAGACGATGAGCGCCGTACAACCGATGAAGTACAGAAGCTGACCGATAAATACGTCGCTGAAATCGAAAAGCAACTGGCGGCCAAAGAAGCCGAACTGCTGCAGGTATAATCCATTGGCCGCACCTGATATTACGGATCACACGGCTGACAGTGCGATCGGCAGTCTGCCCCGTCATGTGGCGATCATTATGGATGGTAATAATCGCTACGGACGCCAGCATCATCTGCAAGATGGTGGGGGGCATCGTGCGGGCAAAGATCAACTCGATGTGATTGCTCAGCATGCGCGTAAGCTCGGACTAGAAGTCCTGACCGTGTTTGCATTCTCCAGCGAAAACTGGCGTAGACCGCCGGCTGAGGTGGCACTCCTGATGGAGTTGTTCGAGCAGTCGTTGCTTGAGCAGGTGCCGCGTATGCTAGGTCAGCAGATCGCGATGCGCTTCATCGGTGATCGCTCCAAGATGTCGGACCGTCTGCAGGCTCTGATGGCCGATGCTGAGACCAGAACAGCCGTTGGGTCGAAAATGACCATGGTAATCGCGGTAAGCTACGGCGGCCTGTGGGACGTGACGCAGGCGGCACGTCGGTTGGCGGCAGCGGTCAAGGCGGGCACGCTTGCGCTTGATGACATTGACGAATGGGCGATGCAGCGCGAAATCCAGATGGGTGATCTGCCACCGGTTGATCTGCTGGTCCGCACCGGCGGTGAGTATCGGCTGTCTAATTTTGTACTGTGGCAGGCGGCGTATGCCGAGCTCTACTTTACCGATACGCTTTGGCCGGCTTTTGATGAGGCAGAATTTGATCGTGCGCTGGGGCAGTTTGCTTTCCGTGAGCGTCGCTTTGGTCGCACTACCGAGCAGGTCCAGCAGCAGGCACAGCAGCAAATACAATCTCCAGCGGACGATGCCAACGCATCTCCTCATTCGTCGTCCATCAGGTAATTCTTCATGTTTGAGCGCATTCGTACCGGCCTGATCCTGATTGCGATTGTTCTGTTCTGTATTTTTGGTGCGCAATATCTGAGTCCGGGCGTGCGTCCTGTGCCGATGGTGCTGCTCATGATGGTGACCTTGTCGGTCGGTGCCAGTGAGTGGACCAAATTTGGCAAGCTTGGTGGTGCACCCTATCTGCATCCCGTACGTTTTGTGTTTGTGACTCAGATATTTGCAGTACTGGCCGTATTCCTTAATCAATATATCGCGCAGATCTGGCCGGTCATCTGGGGCGTTGCTTCGCTGTTTTGGTTGTCGGCACTGGTGACTGTGCGCCGTTATCCTGAGCCGGGTATCACGTCAGAGCGTTGGTTACCGCATATCGGTGTGCTATTGCTAACTGCAACAACGCTGTCTATCTATTCATTGTGGACGGATTCGCCATGGTGGCTGATGTATCTGTTTGCGCTAGTGTGGGTGGCAGACAGTGGGGCTTATTTTGCTGGACGTCAATTTGGTAAGACCAAGCTGATTCCTGATGTTAGCCCCAATAAAACCGTCGAAGGCTTGATCGGTGGTCTGCTTTTGACCAGTGCTGTGATGGCTGGGGTGGCCTATTATCGTCATTTGACCGGACTGCACTTGGCGGGCTTTGTTGTGCTGTCTGTAATTACGGTACTGGCTTCGGTGTTGGGGGATTTGTTTGAGTCGCTCTTAAAGCGTAAGGCGCTCATCAAGGATTCAGGTACGTTGCTGCCGGGGCATGGTGGTGTGCTGGATCGCATCGATTCTCTGCTTGCCGCAGCGCCGATTTTTGCTTTTGGTTTCTGGATTGCAGGCGGGTTCTGACGATGGTGCAAACACTGATCGAGAATGTCTGTATCCTGGGTGCGACCGGTTCAATCGGTGACAGTACGCTGAAAGTGCTGAGTCTGCATCCTGAGCGTTACCGGGTCTTTGCCCTGAGTGGTCATGGGCGACTGGATAAGCTTATTGACCTGTCTGCAACTCACCATCCGCATATCGTGGCGGTGCCTGATGGGCAAGGGGCTGGGTTTGCGAGTTCATTTACTCGGCGCTATCCGAAGCATCCGTTACCGTTGATCGTTGAGGGACGTGTGGGTCTCACCGAGATCGCAGCGCATCCGGATATACAGGTGGTGATGGCGGCAATCGTCGGTGCCGCTGGGCTTGAGCCGACACTTGCCGCAGTCAACGCTGGTAAACGTGTGCTGCTCGCTAATAAAGAATCGCTGGTCATGGCCGGCGATCTTTTTATGGACCGCGTCCGCGTATCCGGTGCGACGTTACTGCCAGTGGATTCTGAACATAATGCGATATTTCAGTGCTTACCCGTAGATTATGTAGAAAGCAGTGAGCGATTGGATACGCATCCATCCCGTGCAGGAGTTTCGCAGATCTTGCTTACGGCCTCGGGTGGGCCATTTCGCCGTCATACGTGGGAAGAGTTGCAGCATGTGACGCCCGAAGAGGCGTGCAAGCACCCCAATTGGGTGATGGGACAGAAGATCACGGTTGATTCGGCGACTCTCATGAATAAAGGCCTTGAGCTGATCGAGGCATGCCATTTGTTTGCGCTGCCGCCAGAGCGGGTGACGGTGGTGATTCATCCGCAGAGCATCATCCACTCGATGGTGCAGTATGTGGATGGTTCAACACTGGCGCAGATGGGCAATCCCGATATGTGTACGCCGATTGCACATGCACTGGCTTGGCCACTGCGCATCAATGCCGGGGTTGCACCCTTAGATCTGTTTCAGGTGGCGGAGCTGCGTTTTGAGGCGCCCGATGAGGTGCGTTTTCCTTGTCTTAGGCTTGCGCGAGAGGCGATACAGGCGGGCGGTACCGTGCCTGCAGTACTGAATGCTGCTAATGAGATCGCCGTCGCTGCTTTTTTGGCTAAACGCATTAAATTTATTGAGATCCCTCACATTATCGACTCGGTTATTACACAACTACCGATGACCCGCGCACATGATCTTGCCACAATCCTGCACTATGATTCAGAAGCACGCGCGATAGCCACGGCGCGGGTTGAGCAGTTGTACGGGGCCGTACGTTGATAGTGATTAGGCGTTCATGAGTGTGATTCAGGTAGTCCTTGCGGCGTTACTCTTGTTGGGTCCATTGATTGCGATCCATGAGTTCGGTCATTTTTGGGTGGCGCGGCAGCTAGGGGTCAAGGTACTGACCTATTCGATCGGTTTTGGTCCGGCGCTGTTGAAGCGACGCGGGCGTGATGGCGTGCTTTATCAGTTAGCCTTGATCCCATTGGGCGGCTATGTCCGCATGGCAGATGAGCGCGAAGGCGAGGTGGCTGAGGAAGACCTGCCATTTGCCTTTAACCGCCAGCCGGTGTGGAAGCGCATGGCGATTGTTGCAGCAGGTCCCCTGATTAATCTGCTGTTTGCTGTATTGCTATTCTGGGTGTTGTATCTGCCCAAGACAGAAAATATCAATACCCGGATCTGGCAGGTGAATGCAAATACGCCCGCTGCGGTTGCGGGCCTGAAAGCAGGCGATCTGATTACGGCGATTGATGGCAAGGCCACGCCAACCATGGAGCAACTGCATTTTGATTTGCTGGGCCGCATGGGTGAGAGCGGGCATATTCAGGTAACGGTTGACCGCGATGATCAGAAGATCAGTTATGATCTGCCGATTCGTCGTTTTGCGCATGTGATCGGCAGCAATCCGTATGCTGAACTTGGGTTTAGTCCCTATCGCCCTCAGATTGCCCCTGTTATTGGTCAGATTGAGCCGGGCAGTGCGGCAGCAAAAGCAGGACTGAAAGTCGGTGACCGGATCGCGATGCTTGTGGATAAGCCAGTGACTGACTGGATTGCGATGACAGATGTCGTTTATGCCCATCCAGAGCAACCCATGTCGGCGGTGATTGAGCGTCACGGTCAGCAGATCGCCATGACATTGACGCCTGCCAGTCGTAAGGATGATCTTGGTACGAAAATTGGATTACTCGGTATTCGTCCCGAAGTTGCGGATGGTCAGAGGTTTGCGATACCCGGTGCCTATAAGCAGGTCATTGATCTAGATCCTGTAACAGCGCTGGATTACGCCGTGCAGAAAGGCTGGCAGTTCTCCGCGCTGACGATTACATCCTTTGGCAAAATGATCAAAGGTGATATCAGTCTAGACAATATACGCGGTCCGATCACCACGGCACGTATGGCCGAGCGGAGTGCTGAGATTGGTTTCTGGGCTTTTATCAGTTATATGGCGGTGATGAGCTTAAGTTTGGGTGTGCTGAATCTCTTGCCTATTCCAGTGCTCGATGGCGGGCATCTGCTGTACTATGCGGCAGAGGCGATTGCGGGTCGGCCGCTCTCTGAGGGTTTTCAGCAGGCGGGCTTCCGCTTGGGGCTGGTGATGCTATTAGCTTTGATGGGTCTGGCCTTATTTAACGATGTGTCTAGCCTGTTTTAGGTGGGACCTGGGGGTGCGCTGCAGAATGGCGATCCGTTGAAGGTTTATTTGAATTTGCGCCCCGTTTTGGGTGCTTTCTATCAGTTTCGATTTTGACGTGGATATTTTTGGCATGAGACATACTTTTGCGTTATTGCCTTTGACGATCATCACCAGTATGGGATTGGCTTCGGTGTCAGGCAGCGTGTTTGCTGAGCCCATTACTGCCAGCAGCAGCTTTGCGGCCCGGGATATCCGGATTGACGGTCTGATTCGTCTGACGCCTGCCAGTGTCTCCTCCTCGCTGCCGATTGCGATTGGCGATCTGATCACAGAGCCGAAGGTGGCTGATGCGATCCGAGCCCTGTATGCGACGGGCAACTTTGACGATGTGCAGGCGGCCCGCGAAGGTGATGTACTGGTATTCAAGGTGATTGAGCGTCCAATGATTGCGACGCTGACTTTAAAAGGCAATAAGCTGATTCCAGAGGATTCCCTGAAAAAGGGCCTGAAAAGTGGCGGCATCAGTGAGGGCGAAGTGCTGAAACGTTCGTCTTTGCAGATCGTCAAGAATGAACTTGAGCAGCAGTATGCGCAGCAAGGACGCTATGATGCCGAGGTTCGGGTCGAGACGGTGCCTAAGCCAAATAACCGTGTCGATCTGACCATCAATATCTATGAAGGCAATGCCGCCAAAGTCGTCGATATTCAGGTCGTCGGCAATACGGTCTTTTCCGATGAGGAAGTCAAAAAGGCCTTTCAAGTTAAATCCAGCGGCTGGGCGTCTATACTGACACGTGATGATCGCTATGCACGGGAAAAGATGACGGCCAGTCTGGAAGCACTGCGTGCGCTGTATCTGAATAAAGGTTATATCCACTATGCACTGAACAGCGCGCAGCTCAACCTCAGTGAAGATAAGAAACGCATCTTCATCGAAGTGAGTCTGACCGAGGGCGCACAGTATAAATTCGGTGAGAGCAAATTTGTTGGTGATCCGCTGTATAAGACCGACGATCTCAAGCCGCTGATTATCTATAAACCAGGGACGACCTACTCGCAGGCTGAAGTCACCGCGACCCAGCAGCTCCTGACCAAAAAATACGGCAATAACGGCTATTATTTTGCTGAGATCAATCCGATTCCGGATATTGATGAAGCGACCAAGACGGTCACTATGAATTACGCGATTAATCCGGGTAAACAGGTTTATGTGCGCCGGATCAATTTCAAAGGCAATGAGAAGACCGCCGACAACGTCTTGCGCCGCGAGATGCGCCAGCTAGAAGGGTCGCTGGCATCCAACGATAAAATTGATCTGTCAAAGATCAGGCTAGAGCGAACCGGCTTCTTTAAAACTGTGACTATTGACAGTCCGCGTGTGCCGAATACCGATGATCAGGTGGATCTCAATGTGTCGGTTGAGGAGCAACCCTCGGGTAGCAGTTCGATTTCGGTCGGTTATTCGCAGTATGGCGGTGTCACCTTCCAATTCGGCATTAACCAGACCAACTTCTTTGGTACCGGAACTCAGGTCGGACTTGACCTGTCACGTTCGCAGATTCTGGAAAACTATAATCTGAACGTACTGGATCCGTACTACACTGTCGATGGCGTGAGCCGCGGTTTTAACTTCTATGTCCGTAACAGCCGCATCGATACCTCGGTATCCGTCCAGCGTTATTATACAGACGCTTACGGCGCGTCGATGACGTTTGGCTATCCGGTCAATGAAAATACCAACGTCAGTGCAACCATGAACGTGGATAACACCACGATCAAGACCTCCCAGTTTGTCTCAAATCTGGCTCAACAATACCTCTTGGAACACGGGGCCGTTAATGAGTCAGGAGATCCTGTTAATCCACTGTATAGTAAGGACTTTACTACCTATAACCTCAACCTATCGTGGGCTTATAGCACGCTGAATCGGCCAGTGCTTGCGACGCGCGGGATGTCGCATCAGTTCTCGGTCGAGACTACTGTACCCGGCAGTGATCTGCAGTATCAGAAAGCGACGTATAACGGCCAGATTTTCCTGCCATTCCCAACGCATTATCTGGATGGTTTCCTGCTGCGTGCGTACACCAAAATGGGTTACGGCCATGACCTGCCGTTCTGGAAAAACTTTTTTGCCGGTGGTTATGGTTCTGTTCGCGGCTATACCGACTATACGCTGGGACCACGCAGCAGTGGTATTGGATATAGCGCCACCAATCCAGACCCGGATGCAGAATATGTCGGTGGTAACGCCATGATCACTGGTGGTCTTGAGCTGGTGCTGCCGATTCCGGGTGCGGGTGATTGGGCCAGTCAGGTCCGTCCGGTGATCTTCGTCGAAGGTGGTCAGGTGTTTGACACTACTGGATACACTGATGTCACTGGTCAGAGTTACAATTTTAATGCAAAAAATTTCAGATATAGTGCAGGCGTTGGTTTTACATGGATTACCATGATCGGCCCGATCGCTTTGAGCTTTGCGCAGCCGATTAACTCCAAACCCGGTGATGATGTGAAGCGTGTGCAGTTTGCGATTGGTCGTGTGTTCTAATCGGACACATGGATGTGACAGACACGAAGGGACGATAGGATAAGTCGGTCGTGATTGTGAAAAGTCCAGCGGTGGGGTAGCTCCGCTTTTAGGATAACGGTTAATTTTAATATACGTGGTACGGAGAAACGGAATGCGTTCATTTTTTAAAGGCGTGGCACTGGTTACAGCAGTTGCTTTATCCCCATTGGCCAATGCCAATAACATCGCTGTCGCGGATTCTCAGGAAGCCGTACTGGCATCCAATCTCGCAAAGCAGACCATTGATGGTCTCAATAGCAGTCTGAAACCTCAGCGTGATCGCCTTGAGCAACTGCGTAAGGATATTCAGGGACTCCAAGAGCGCTTCCAGAAAGACGGTTCTGTCATGAGCGATAAAGACAAGCAGGCGCTGCAAGCACAAGCCCAGTCCAAGCTCAACGAATACAACAGCACTGCCGAAGGTGTACAGCGTCGTATCGAAGAGGCACAGGGCACCATGCTGAAAACTGTCATGCCTAAGCTGGAAGGTATCGTTGAAGATCTGCGCAAAGAAGGTAACTACGATATTATCATCGAGAAGAAGTATGCCATCTGGGCTGCACCTAGCGTTGATCTGACCAAGAAAATCACTGATCGTCTGAACGCTGCCAAGTAATCAGTCCGCCATGATGGACGATCGTTTTTAAGGGCTAATCATCATGACGTTGACGAGTAAAACCTTTACACTGGCTGAAATTGCTCACTACCTGAACAAGCTTCAGGCGGTGGGACGCCTGCCATTGACAGAGCCAGTCGTTATCGATGGCGATGCTGACAAAACTGTCGATGGTATCGCAACGCTTGCGGAGGCGACCTCGGATCATCTGGGGTTCCTATCCAACTCCAAATACCGCAATCAATTGGGCCAGACCCAAGCCGGCGCGATGATTCTGACGTCAGCTGACCGTGATGGCTTTGCCGGACCTGCACTGGTGGCGTCGGATCCTTATATGGTATTTGCGGCTTTAACCTATTTGTTTGATCCGACTCAAGTTCCCGTACCGAGTATCCATCCCACGGCGATCATTTCGCCAACAGCGACTGTGGCTGAAGGTGCATCTGTCGGCCCCTATGTCGTGATCGAAGATCGTGTGCAGATTGGTAGCGGCACGATCATTGGTCCAAGTGTTCATGTGAGTCATGATGTGGTGATCGGTGAGGGGTGCTGGATTGAATCGCAGGTGACGATTCACCACCATTGCCAGATTGGACAGCGGGTGCGTATCCATGCAGGGACAGTCATCGGGGCTGAGGGTTTCGGATTTGCGCCTGCCGGTGGGCGTTGGAATCGGATCGTCCAGTTGGGCCGAGTGGTGATCCATGATGATGTGCGCATCGGTGCCAATGTGACGATTGATCGCGGAGCGCTTGATGATACTGTCATCGGTCGTGGAGTGATCATTGATAATCAAGTCCAGATCGCACATAACGTGACGATCGGGGAACACACTGCGATTGCTGCGATGACGGGTATCGCAGGAAGTACAAAGATCGGTGCTCATTGTATCTTTGGTGGTGCGGTCGGCATCTCAGGGCATCTTGACATCACCGATCATGTACAGTTGACCGGAATGACTATGGTGACCAGTTCGATTAAAGAACCGGGGACTTATTCATCGGGTGGTTCGTATGAAAAAACGATGGATTGGCGTCGCACCGTAGTACGGGTCCGTAATCTGGGCAAGATGAGCGAGCAAATCAAAGAGTTGCAACTCGCGCTAGAACGGTTAGAATTACAGATACATCAGCAGTCCTGATGCCTGTCAGGGCTCAGAGATGTTGCTTATGGTCGTAATTATTCCAGAAGTTATATATGAATCAACCAATTATTCTCGAAAAACCATTAACCAGTGAAGAGCTTTTGCATTTTTTGCCGCAACGTTTTCCGATGCTCATGGTTGATCGGGTGCTTTCGGTAGATGCAGATGGGGTGATTGTCGGTATAAAAAATGTGACGATTAATGAGCCGTTCTTTCAAGGACACTTCCCGGACAAGCCGATTATGCCTGGTGTGATGATTCTGGAGGCGATGGCGCAAATTTCTGGGGTATTGGGCTTGCTATTACACGGCAGACGTCCCGAAGACGGCAAGATGTTTCTATTTGCCGGTGTTGATAAGGTTCGGTTTAAACGGCGGGTCATTCCAGGGGATACCTTGACATTGACTTCAAGTCTAATAACATCAAAGAAGAATATTTATAAATTTGCCTGTCAGGCAAAAGTTGGTGATGAATTGGCAGCCAGCGCTGAAATTTTAATTGCAGAACAACAGATGGAGATTGTGCAATGAGTCTCGTATCCGGTCATGCCGAAGATCATGCGAACCGCGCGCATTCCCGTGTTGCTGAGGGGCAGACCACTATGACGAAACGCATTGATTCCAAAAGCCATCCTTTGATCCATCCGACGGCTGTTGTCGATCCCAGTGCGCATATTGATCCGACTACCAGTATCGGGCCTTATTCGATCATTGGACCGCAGGTGACGATCGGCGCAAATTGCGAAATTGGACCGCATGTCGTGATTAGCCGCTGGACGCGTATTGGTGCACGTAATCGTTTTTTTCAGTTTGCAACGATAGGCGAAGATTGTCAGGACCTCAAATATCGCGGTGAAGAAACTTGGCTTGAGATCGGCGATGACAATATGATTCGCGAGTCTTGTACGATCCATCGCGGAACGACACAGGATGAAGGGATTACCCGGATCGGCAGTCATAATCTATTGATGGTGAATACGCATGTGGCTCACGATTGCGTGATCGGTAGTCATTGTGTGTTTGCCAACAACGTCGGCATCGCGGGCCATGTCAAAATCGGTGATCATGTGATCGCGGGTGGTAATTCCGGTATCCATCAGTTTTGCCGTCTCGATTCCTACAGTATGCTGGGTGGCGGTAGTTTGTTATTGAAGGATCTGCCAGCGTATGTGATGGCGTCTGGTAATCCAGCGAAGCCGCATGGGATGAACTTTGAGGGCATGCGCCGCCGTGGTTGGTCTGCGGATACTATCGCCGCATTAAAAGAAGCTTATAAAGTGATTTATCGTCAGGGTCTGACAGCAGAGCAGGCGATTAGTGTACTAACTGAAGAGATCCTGCCGGATCATGCTGAGGTGCAGTTATTAATTGACTCTTTGTATCATTCGGAGCGTGGCATCGTACGCTAACTTAGATTGAATCGATGGATCACAGTTGATCTATATCATTCCGTGATATGAAAAGACCCGCATCGTGCGGGTCTTTTTTTATGGCGTATAGATGTTTATTGCAATTGAATGCTGCCGCTTGCGGTGACGCGGATTTGGCTGTTGCCGCTTTGGATATCTTGCGCTGGGATGCTGTCGCTACCTGCAGCTTTGGCGGCCCGCATCATCATGGGCATCGGGCGATAGCTGCCGCTATTGCCGGTATTGACATTGATCTGGACTAGCTCATATTTGCTGGCACCCCACGCATCTTGCAGCACGGTCGCGCGTTCGCGGAACTGTTTGGTGACGTCGGTGAGCAGTTCTTTTTCGACCTTATAGCGCTGTTGGTCCGAGACCGAGAAATTGACGCTGTCCAGTTGCAGACTGGATTGCAGTTTGGCGATCAACTCACTACCGGCCTTGAAGTTAGTGGTCTTGAGTTGGACTTCTGCACGACTGCGCCAGCCAGACAGTTTGTTGTTCTTGTCATAGACGGGATATGTATTCTGGTTGCCAGTACTGAGTTTGACGTCTGGATAGTCTTTGGCGGTTGCGACAGCGCTGTTCAGGACTTGGGCTGTGTCGCGCGCAAGCAGAGCAGGATTGCTGTTGTTGAGTTCGGTATACAGAGTTGCCTGCATTTCATCGTTCTGCACATCGCGGCTGCTTTCGGCCTGAAGGTCAACGATACGATGCTCGCGCGGGGTATCCGCATTTGCGGGTAATGTAGACAAGACCGAGAGGCTTAGTGCAGAGAACAGAAGAAGCTTGGGTGTCATGATGGACTCCGGGAAAGCGTGGGAGGAGGATCACTATGACAAGCGCATTGTCATAGTGATGGAGGGGGTAAAAAAAAGGGAGAGATGAGATCAGGCCGCAGAGTCATCATCGCCGCTGGCGGCTTTGGTTTTCTTTTTGACGGGTTTGGCTTTTTCGGCTGATTTTTCAGTGGATTTGACTGGCGCTTTCTTCTCTTCACTGCCGGCATGTTTTTTTAGATAGTCGGTCGCAAAGCCAGCTTCCTGTGTTCCTGGGTAGTTTTTGATGATGGTTTTCATCAGGGCAACCGCTTGCGCTGGCCGCTGATCTACATCGGCGAGTGTTGCCAGGCGGTAGGTTGAGGCAGCAGCTTTGGCACTCTTTGGGTATTGCGACGTGACAATCTTAAAGTTGCTGGCTGCTGCCGTGAAGTTAGGCGGTGTGGCTGCCAGATTGAATTCACCTAGCCAATAGTAGGCATTAGGCACGAATTGGCTCTTGGGATAGTCACTGATGAATTTCTGCATAGGGCCGATGGCTTGTGCGGCGCCTCCGGCTTTATAGGCTTCATAAGCGGCAATATAGGCGGCCTTGTCAGCATCGTCTGTTGCAGCCTGTGGGGCATTGGGGTCGCCGCCAGTTGTGGCTGGTGCAGTGCCGGATTGACCATCAGTCGTAGGGGCTGCTGGGGCGGACGCGGCTTGCAGTTTTTTCACGTCATCCTGAACTTGTGCCAGTCGTTGATCAAAGTCGGTAAAGCGGTTTTTGCTGTCTTTTTGCAGTTGATCGATGTCGTTGTCGTGATTTTCGACTTTACCGCGCAGGATACGGACTTCGTCTTGAAGTTGCTGTACAGCCTGTGTGAGCTGCCACAGTTGCGATGTGGGCGCTGAGCTGTCGGTGCTGGTGCCGGCAGAAGGGTTGGAGAGCGGACGGGACTCGACAGGGACGGCATGGCTGGCTGTCGCGCTTGCAAGCAGTACGGTGGCGAGCAGGGTTGGCGCGATACGGCTTGTCTGAGTAGAAAAAACTGTTCTCATGGGGTGTGTCTCTTGGTTAAGGGCATCCATCAATCATCTTATGGGCAGCGACCACTGTAGCTGGGTTTGATCGGTATGCGTCAGGAATAGGCTTTTTTTCATACACGTGCAGATCAGTGTCGTCAGGATACATGTGGATCAGTTGTCTTTGACATCATCCGCTAATGTTCAGGACAGGGCTGACTGCGATAATCATGGTCTTTCGCTACAGAATCAGGCGTATGGGTGCATCATCCGTCAATTCGAGCCATGATAGCGTGGAATAGTGTTGCATGACGTTGATGAAAAGTAGCTTTTTTTCAAATAAAAATCCATCCAGGCTGGATGGATTTTTATTCAACATGGGGGGTGTTGGCCTTTTTGCTGATCAGTTTGATCCGATCTGGACCATATGTCCTTCCAGCGGGGAGAGGAAGTGCTCGGCTTTGAGGCCAGCCTGAGCCATGGCATCGACCAGATCCAGCAACGGCTGATTGATGGCTTCGTCGGTGAGCTGATAGGTGCGGTGGTGGATCGCGAGCGAACATGCCGCATTCAGATCCAAATGAGCCTGCACGGCATCGGCAGGATTCATGTGCATGGCACGCATCACACCGCGCGGCTCATAAGCACCGATCGGCAGCAATGCCAGACGTGGTGCGCCGAGACGGGCATAGACCTCTTTGAAATGATCGGCATAGCCGGTATCACCACCAAAGTAGAAATGATCGTTGGCGGTATGCACCGAGAGTCCGCCCCAGAGTGCCATGTTGTTATCTTTAATGCCACGACCGGAGAAATGTTGAGCGGGAGAAAACGTAATCGTCAGGCGGTCATCCTTGTGAAAAGGTACTGATTGCCACCAGTCCAGCTCAATCACGCGCATGTCGGAGGGCAAATACTGTCCATTAACCAGTCCGGCATAGATCGGCATGCGATCCCGTTGATACAGCCAGTTGAGTGAAGCAAGATCCATATGGTCATAGTGGTTGTGACTGAGCAGGACAGCATCGATCTGCGGCAGGTCAGCCAAAGCAATCCCGGCTGGACGTACCCGACGGGGACCGGCAAAAGGCACAAAACTGGTGCGCATGGCCCAGACGGGGTCAGTCAGAAAATTATACGGACCGATCTGCACGAGGACGGTTGAGTGACCGACAAACCACGCCTGCCAGTCGGACAGGTCGGCATCCGGGCGTGCGGTTGGCAGCGCATGGTAGGGGATGTTTTCTTCCCAGATCGGCCAAGGAGCTTTTTGGCGGTTGAGCAGCCATTCCAGTACGGTAATCTCCCGGTCCGGGACTTTGGTGATATTACGGAAGCGGGTACGTGTGGCGTGGGGGACTTCTGGATAGTCAAAAGTCGGTACAAACCAGCCTTCACCGAGACTAAGCTGCGTCTTAAGGACGCGCGTGTCCTGATATTCCTGCTCTGGAACAAGATGGCGGGTGATGAGGCTTTTAATCGGGTGTTGCATGGTGACAGATTTATTCATTTCGGTCGGATCACGTGGACAGCAGGGTACTGCCCAGCATAGCCAAATTTTATGAAGGTTTAATCAAATTTTAACCGGATTTTACGATTAGTAGGGCAGATGTCGTGATGAGCAGCATAAACCCAAAGTATGTGGGGACTAAGCGTGATGTGATCGGGTATGCACATGGTTGGTGCGATGCGCCGTTCATGCTTGATTCTCAGGCACTTGAGCGAGGGAGTCAATAAAATGGCTTGCAAAGATGAGTGGTTCAACTATACTAACTCTCGCAATGGTAGCCCTGCTGGTTACTTCGCAATGTCTCTTTGTGAACCCCGCCAGGACCGGAAGGTAGCAACGGTAGCAACGGATGATGTGTGCCGAAGCCCTGCTAGTGGGGCTACCACCAGATTCCTGTTTGATGATGCTGTCTGTAGACACATCATTCACAATCTAAAAAAGCCGCTGGCGTTGACTGCTGCGGCTTTTTTGTTGCTTGGACCTCAGTGTTATTGAGCATTATTATTCTTATATGTTTGTTATTTTAAATAAATACATCATCCCGCCATCATGGCGGGATGATGTATTAAGCATAGAGCGGCCCGTGATCAGGGATGCTGGGTCTGGGTCGATGCCGGGGCTGGATTTGCGGATAGCTTCGCAGAGGTCACCGTGCCTTGGGCAGGTGCCTGATTTGTGGTAGTGGGCTGACTGGTTGGCGCCGTTTTGCCGAGGACCAAGGTGAGCATCTGATCAGGATGGACATAGGTCGCAAATGCTGTGCGGGCGCTGTCGGGTGTTACGGCTTCGATCTGTTTAGGATAGTCGGCCATATAGGTCAGCGGCAGATGATAAAAAGCCATGTTGGCGATCCGTGCAGCAATGGTGTTATTGCCACTCAGAGACAACGGATAGCTATTTAGCAGCCCCGTTTTTGCTTCCTCAAAAGTACGTTGATCCGTACCCTGATGCAGATAGTCAGTCAAAACTTGCCGTGCAACCTGCAGGCTCTCGTCAGTCTTTTCGCTGCGGGTCGAATAGCTGATGATAAAGGGCCCATTGGTCTGTAGTGGGCTAAATGTACTATAAGCGCCATAAGTTAGGCCGCGCTTTTCGCGCAGTTCTTTCATCAGTAGCGCACTGAAGTTTCCGCCACCAAAAATATCATTGGCCACCATCAGAGCAGGCAGGTCGGGATTATCTCTGCGCACGCCTATCGCTCCCATCATCACATGGGTTTGGGTCGAGTCAAAAGGTACATAGACATTTTGTGCTGTAAATGTCGCTGGTGTAGGTAAGGGCTTGGCTGCCTGACCTTGTGGCAGGGACTGCGTGATCCGTTCGGCAAGGGCGCGGGCATCGCTGAGCGAGAGTTGACCTACGATGGCGATGGTCAGGTTATGTGCGACGAGATAGCTGTCTTTAAAACGCTTCAGGTCAGCCGGTTTGATGCGATTCAGGCTCTCTGGTGTACCTGAAGTAGGCTCGGCATAGGGGTGTGTGCCGTAGAGCTTTTCTAAGAAGCGGATCGCGGTGATGGTGCCAGGGGATTCCTTTTGCTGCTCCAGTCCAAGGCGATTTTGCTGCAGTACACGGTCAAAGCTCGCTTGCGGAAACTGGGCATCTTTGAGCAGCGATAGAAGCTGGTCTACACCCGGATTCATCAGGGATGGGTCCACCAGACTGCGCATGCTGACGACGAACATATCACGCGTGGCGCTGGCGCTGTAGTCGATACCAAGACGTTCAAAGTTCGCGGCGATCTGATCGGTGGTCTGGCTGTTGGTGCCTTCGTCGAGGAGTTGCGCTGTCAGGGTGGCAAGACCATATTGTCCCGGAGTCTGTTCGCCATCGCGAGCTGATCCCGCATCGAAGATGAGTCGCAGGTCAATGATCGGCAGCTCCGGCGCAGCCACAAAAAGTACACGGGTACCCGTACTGGTGGTAAATGCCTGTACTTCAGGGGTTTTGAGCGCGGCGGTTGAAGACGCGTTCTTCAGACTGTCCAGATGGGGAAGTGCCGTGATCTCGGCACTGGAAGGGGTGCTGCTGGCATGGGTTTCGGCGTAACTGGGCAGCGCCATCATGCAAAGGCCAAGCGCGAGTACCAGAGGTGCCAAAGCAGATGTACGCATTATTGAGCCTCCTTGGCGTTCGATGGGGTGGCTGTACGAGTGGACGTCGTCATCATTTTCGGGTTGGCATTTTTAGTGTCGGCTGCTTTAGCGTTTTTAGCATTGGCTTTTTTGAGCGTAGGTTTACTTGTAGTCTGCGTAGTTGCTGCCGCAGGCTGCTCAAGCGGCTGCAGATAGAGCGTGGAGAGGCTGTCAGGGGTCAGATATTGCTTGACGGTATCTTGCACGGTTTGGGTCGAGAGCGCGTTGTACTGATTTTCCAGATCATCCATCACTTTGTAGCTGAGACCCGAGACCTCGAGGGCACCGATCATCTGGGCTTGTTCGGAAATACTGTCCTGATTGTAGATCAGTTGTGCACGCTGATTCACTTTCACGCGATTCAGCTCATCTGAGGTGATCGGATCATGTTTCAGATGTTCGATCTCATCCAGCAGCGCGCTTTTGATGTCTTCAAGCGTATGGCCGGGTGTCGGCACGGCGCTAATGCTGAACAAGGCACCACCGCGTTCAAAGGGTTCATAGCTTGCACTGACCGCAGCCAGCAGGCGTTTTTCACGTACGAGGTGTTTCTCTAGCCGAGCCGAGAGTCCGCCGTCCAAAATCTCGCTTGCGAGATTCAGTGCATATACATCCTGTGGCTTAGGTGCGGTGGACAGCGACGGGACGTTCCATGCCAGAAACAGTGTCGGCACTTGCACTGCCATATGCAGCGTCATACTGCGCTCGCCGCTATGCAGGAATTCATCAACATCTGGCCGCTGTGGCACAGGACGTTTGGGGATCTGGGCAAAGTAGCGCTTGATCTCGGGCAATGCGGCCTCCGGTTTGGTATCACCAACGATGACCAGCACGGCGTTATTGGGGGCATACCACGTCTCATACCAGCGCTTGAGTGCATCGAGTTTGAGGTTTTGCAGGTTTTTCATATGGCCGATGACAGGCAGGCGCAGAGGGCTGGTCGGGTAGGCCATCGCAAGGAAACGCTCAAAAGCGAGCGCTTTGGGATTGTCATCCGTGCGCATGCGGCGCTCTTCCATGATGACTTGCATTTCGGGTTTGAAGTCCTCTTCACGCAGTTTGAGGTTCTGCATGCGGTCCGCTTCCATCTCCAGCGCCAGACTCAAGCGATTGGCGGGATAGAGCTGATAGTAGCCAGTGTAATTGGCGGTGGTGAAGGCATTGTTATTGCCGCCAAAGCGCGTATTGATCCGCGAATACTCGTCATTAGGGACCAGCGTCGTGCCTTTGAACATCATATGCTCAAGCGCATGCGAGAGGCCGGTCTCATCCGAGGTTTCATCGCTGGAGCCGACCTTATACCAGACTTGTGTCATGACCACGGGGGTGCGGTGATCTTCACGGATAATGACTTTCAGACCATTGTCCAGCGTGGTTTCAAAGGTTTTGGCTTGGCTCGTCGCCGGGACGACGGAGGGTGGGCTGTCGTTAGTCGCGGACTGGGCATAAAGCGGACTACACAGCGAGACGAATAATAGCGCCAGAGACAGCGGTCCTAAGCGGGGTAGGGCAGGCTTGGAAATCAAAGCAGAAGCATCCATAGTCAAAAAATATCACAGGTCAATGCGCAGATCAGAAGGAGAAACATGGGGGAAATGGAAGCGCGCGTGGGTCGCATCGGCTCCATGTCGAGTGCATGTTTTATAGCATAGTTTAGGCGTTAGGCTGATGTGGGCCGGCCTGTATCTTGCGGATTTAAGGTCGATTTGTGTTGTAATGTGGTAATACGGGAGTTTTCCTGTATGAGCTTGAATTGGTTTGAATGGAATCGACAGTGCCGGATAGGAAGCATGAGCAATTTTCCTTACCACATGCTAGAATTTGGTGCGTGCTGAGCCTGTGCAAACAATTTGCCATGGATTAAAGGAACAACGAAATGATATGGTGCTCTGCCCATGTTTTATAGACGTTTAGTTCCGTATTTCAGCCGAATTCCTCTTTCAATGATCGTGACCCACCAAAAAGCCATCCTATGAGTGACAATAAGCCGAGTCAGGTTTCCCAGTTTTCTGGATTAAATGCCCCATTGATTTTTCCTGAACCGGCTGCGCCAGCAACTGCAGTCGCACCTGTCGCGCGGACGGTACAGGCCCCTGTGACACCCTCCGCACCACCGCCGATGACCGTGGTTCAAGCCGAGCCTGAGCCTGCCACCGAGTCGGCAGCAGAGGAGTCTGGTGGTGGTTTCTTTAGTCGCATGAAGCAGGGCTTGACCAAGACGCGTCGGGGTTTCTCCGAAGGCATGGTCAATCTCTTGATCGGTGGTAAGGAAATCGATGACGAACTGCTGGAAGAGATCGAAACGCAGCTTCTGGTCGCAGATATCGGGATGGATGCGACCCGGACCATTATCCAGAATTTGACCGAGCGGACCGAGCGACGCGAACTGATCTACGCCAATGCCTTATATAAAGCGCTGCAGGAAGAGTTGGTCAAGGTACTGGCACCGCGCGTCAAAGCCCTGCACATCGATCCCAATAAACGACCCTATGTGATCCTCATGGTTGGCGTCAACGGCGTGGGCAAGACGACTACTATCGGTAAACTGGCCAAACGCCTGCAAGGCGAAGGCAAAAAAGTCATGCTGGCGGCTGGCGATACCTTCCGCGCTGCTGCGACCGAGCAACTGCAGGTCTGGGGCGAGCGTAATGATATAGCGGTCGTCGCTCAAGGGCATGGCTCAGACAGCGCATCGGTGGTGTTTGATGCATTTGAAAGTGCGCGGGCCAAAGGGATTGATGTGCTGATCGCCGATACAGCCGGTCGTCTGCATACCAAAAGCAATCTGATGGAAGAGCTAAAGAAGATTAAACGCGTCATGCAGCGTATAGATGGGACTGCGCCGCATGAGATCATGCTGGTCGTGGATGCCGGGACTGGGCAGAACGCCATCAATCAAGTGCAGGAGTTTGATAGTGCAGTGGGCCTGACTGGTCTGACCATCACCAAGCTGGATGGTACAGCCAAAGGCGGCGTGTTGTTTAATATTGCCAGTCGCAGTCATGTGCCGATCCGCTTTATCGGCGTAGGTGAAAAAATCGACGATCTACGGCCATTTGAAGCCAAAGATTTTGTGTCGGCGATTTTTCAGAATGACGAGTCATGATCTGCACCAGTGTGGATTGAACGACGCGATCATCGCCCTAATTTGCATGATGATAATCTGTGACAGTCTTGGGCAAACGTGCGCTTGCTGCTAGTATTAGGCAGACTGCGGTTGTTCGAGCCGGGTTGATGCCAACGGTGAATCTTTAAATTATCTACAGGAGCCAAAGCTTGATGCTTCGTCAAATCGCAAAAATCAGTGTATGCGTTGCTACTATGACCAGCGTAGGTCTGGCTTGGGCGGATGCCACCATTACGGTGCCTGAGAATGTTATTGTGCTCGGCGTGGATGGACAGGAAACCGGCAATACAGGTCTTTTTGCACAGCGCAAAACAGTCTATCACTTGGCTCCGGGCGAGCATGCGATTACCGCTCGCTATGACCGGGTGTTTAGCCTATCCACGGGCGATGATGATATTGTTCGTTCTTCTGGTGTGACTATCCGTGCGGTTTTCGCCGATCAGACCAACTATAAGCTCGACTGGAAAAATGCACCAGACGATCACGAAGCCGCAGTAGAATATGCACATCGACCCATCTTGATGGTAACTGATGAGGGTGGTAAGCCGCTGGCTGCTCAGCAGGGTTTGCCCCAGCACAGCACTTCGCTGCTGGGGAGTGTGATGCAAGGGATCACACTCGGTGATAATAACGGAACGACTCTGGATCGTCTTCAATCCCTTTGGGGACAGGCGACCACCGATCAGCGTCAGCGTTTCCTAAGCTGGATACAATCCCAGCCGGGCAGTGCAGTTCCTTCTTCTGCGCCAGTTGTTCCGGCACCCGCAGTGCAAGATGCTGTCAAACCAAAATCCAATATGCGCCCGATCACCTCACCTGCGCAGTGATGACATGTTCTGATACCAGCTATTAGGTGTCTCAATATTTAAAAAAGCCTCTCTTAGAGGCTTTTTTATGCTTGTATAAAAAGTCATAAATAGCGGTGAACTGTGTCACTGAATGAAGAATATGGTCAATATATAGACAATTGAGTGATGTCTATCGTGTCAACCGCATTTACTTTTAAATCACATTTGGGTCGAATTAGCACAAAAATTTACCTGAAAGAGTTGCAAATCAGGAAATCATGTTTGTTTTTCTAATAAAATTATGAAAAAAGAGCCTGCTCCGCGCAGCCTTTACCTTTTTAAATCTTGTCGCTGTTTTATAAAAGAATAATTGTAATCAAACGGTCACAATTAAGCATTAAAAAGGTGCTTCGTATGCTGCGAAATGGTGCGTTCTCTGCTAACGGTGTTGCTATTTCGATTTGTTTATGTATTATTGGGGCGGGGATGAGATAATTGTAAAAAATTCCTCCAAAATGTAACAAAATTTTTTAAATGTAACCGATCTGTCATAATTTGTTGTGATACTTAGCGCCAGCTGAGCTGAATTGATCGAAGCAACATTAAATGATTTCAACGTTAAATCCACTTTTGGATTCTTGGGAGTTTTGAGATGAAAAAACTGTTACTCGCTACGCTCGTGACTGCAGCATCTGTTGGTGTTGCTCACGCTGATGGTCCTACCGTATATGGTAAAATCAACGTATCCGTTGACGACACCAAGAGCGGTCTGCAAGAAGGCCGTGTAACGACTGTTGATTCCAACGCTTCGCGTTTCGGTATCAAAGGCAGCGAAAAACTGACCGACGCTCTGAGCGCTGTATACCAAATCGAATGGGGCGTTGCTATCGATAATAACAGCAACTCCGCTACCCAAAAAGTGAACAACAACACCGATACGTACGGCGGCAGCACTTACGACCTGAATGCTCGTAACCGTTGGGCAGGTCTGCAATACGACGGCGTAGGTACTCTGAAAGCCGGTCGTTTTGACACCAACCTCAAAACTTCTCAATATGTTAACCCAGCCGCTGGCGTGGACATTTTCGACGACTATGTCAACGGTTCGTTTGACATGACCAACACCCTGACTGGTGAAAACCGTGTAAACAACACTGTTGGTTTTGAAAGCGCCAAGTTTGACACTGGCTATGGTGTCGTGTCGGGTAACTTCCAGGTCATCCTGAAAGAAGCTGCGATCAACAAAGCAACTCCTTGTACCTCTCTGGGTAACTGCACAGGTTCGACCGGTACTTCGACTTCGCTGCTGTACCAAAACAAAGATGTTGGTCTGTACGGCGCTGTAGCTTATGACAGCAACGTTGCAAACACATGGAATGCATACAGCTCATTCTCTGCCCTGCCTAAGACAGCACCTACTATTGCCTACAGCAACGACCTCCGTCTGGTTGGTAGCGTAGACTTGGGTACTCTGGTTGGTGCCGATGGTCTGATCTTCAACGGCCTGTTCCAAAACAGCAAAGCAACTAATCTGGTTAACGCTGCAAGCACCCCAGAAGAAACTGCTTACCTGATCAGCGCGATCTATAACTTCCCAGCATCTATACTGAAAGGTCTGGCTGTGAAGGCTCAATGGCAAAATGCAACGACTAAAGACATCACTACCACTTCTTCTGATGTGAAAATTCAGCAAGTTGGTGTAGATGTTGACTACGCGTTCAGCGCCAAAACCAAAGTGTACACGTTCTGGACTCAACGTACTTACAAGAATCCGAACAACCCATCGACCATCGCAAGTGGCATGGATACCAACTTCAAATACTCCGGTTTCGGTGTAGGTCTGGAACAGAAGTTCTAAGATCTGCCTGAACTGAGTTAAGTATAGAGAAAGCCGCACTTGTTGCGGCTTTCTTTATTTTACGATGTATGTGCAGTATCGATTGGTCAATTCAGACAGCAATAGCAGGACATGGATGTGGATCGCTGGTAGCCTGGATAAGAAAAGGCAAAGTTCTTGCGGCGAAATCTTTGCTTTATCGAGCCCTGATCGTTAAAATTGCCGACAATTATGCATGAGGCCGTGACAGGCGGGTTAGATCACCTGTGGTCGGGTCTTGTGGATGTCACAAAGATTGGTAGAGGCAAGATAAAGTGAGCTTGATGACGAAGTATATTTTTGTGACTGGTGGTGTGGTGTCTTCATTAGGCAAAGGCATCTCGGCTGCGTCTGTGGCTGCGCTCTTGGAAGCGCGTGGCATGAAAGTGACGATGACCAAGATGGACCCTTATATCAATGTCGATCCGGGGACGATGAGTCCATTCCAGCATGGTGAGGTGTTTGTGACCGAAGACGGCGCAGAGACCGATCTGGATCTGGGCTACTACGAGCGTTTTCTACGTCGCTCGCGCATGACTAAGAAAAATAACTTTACCTCAGGCCGTGTTTATTCCGATGTAATTCAAAAAGAGCGTCGCGGTGACTATCTCGGTGCGACCGTACAGGTGATTCCGCATATTACCGACGAAATCAAACATCGTATCCGTGCGGGTGCCGAAGGCTATGATATTGCCATCGTCGAGATCGGTGGTACGGCAGGTGACATTGAGTCGCTGCCCTTCATGGAAGCCGTACGTCAGTTGCGCGTCGAGCTGGGCAGTCGTAATTCGCTGCTCATGCATTTGACATTGGTACCTTATATTGCTTCTGCTGGTGAGACAAAAACCAAGCCGACCCAGCATTCCGTCAAAGAAATGCGCTCGATCGGTCTGCAGCCCGATATTCTGATCTGCCGCTCCGACCATCCGATCGGTGAAGACAGCCGTCGCAAGATTGCTCTGTTTACCAACGTCGAAGAACGTGCGGTCATTCTGGCTGAAGATGCGCCGAGCATTTATTACATCCCCCGTAAATTCCATGATCAGGGTGTTGATGATCTGATTTGTGAGCGTTTTGGTCTGAATCAGCCTGCAGCCAATCTCTCAGATTGGGATGCCGTGACCGAAGCACTGGAAAACTTCACTGGTGAAGTGAAAGTGGCGATGGTCGGTAAATATGTCGAACTACCGGATGCCTATAAATCGCTCAACGAAGCCCTGCTGCATGCCGGGATCACGCATCGCGTTAAGGTCAATATCGACTATATCGATGCTGAAAGTCTAGAAGAGGGCAATGCCAATGCCGATCTCTCCCGTCTGAAAGATGCTGATGCCATACTGGTGCCCGGTGGCTTTGGCGAGCGTGGTACCCAAGGCAAGATGAATGCGATTCGCTATGCGCGTGAGCAAAAAGTGCCTTACCTCGGTATTTGCCTCGGTATGCAACTCGCCGTGATTGAGTTTGCGCGCAATGTTGCGGGCCTTGCCGAAGCAACTTCCACCGAATTTAACCGTAAGACGCCGCAACCGCTGATCGGTCTGATCACCGAGTGGATGGACGAGAAGGGTGAACTGCAAACCCGTCATGATGCGTCTGATCTCGGCGGCACCATGCGACTCGGCGCACAACGCGCGCGCCTTGAGGTAGGTACTAAGGCACAGCATATCTACGGTAAAACCGAGATCGTCGAGCGTCATCGTCATCGTTATGAAGTCAACGACCGTTATATCAAGCAGCTTGAAGCAGCCGGTATGCGTGTGTCGGGTTTCTCAGCCGATCAGAATCTGGTCGAGGTGGTCGAGATTGCGGATCATCCTTGGTATGTCGCTTGTCAGTTCCATCCGGAATTTACCAGTTCGCCGCGCGATGGTCATCCACTGTTTGCAAGCTTCGTAGAAGCCGCCATTGCACAGGCGACTAAACACGCTTAATGTTCAAAAGATCCGGCGGGCCCAAACGTGGGTCTGCCTTATAACGACAAGATAGGAGTTCTTATGGACCTGAAAGCACAATCAGAGATTACGCTGGGACAGTTTACGATTGGTAATAACCGACCGTTTGTCCTGTTCGGTGGCATGAATGTGCTGGAGTCCAAGGAGCTTGCGTTTGAGATTGCCGAGACCTATATCGACATCACGCGTCGTCTCGGCATTCCCTATGTATTCAAGGCCAGCTTTGACAAGGCCAACCGCTCAAGCTTGCACTCCTTCCGTGGACCAGGTTTAGAGCGCGGGCTGAACTGGCTGGCCGAACTCAAAACGACTTATAACGTCCCAATCATCACCGATGTGCACGAGCCGTATCAGGCGGCACCCGTGGCCGAAGTCGCCGACATTATCCAGTTGCCGGCGTTCCTGAGCCGTCAGACCGATCTGGTCGAGGCGATGGCGAAATCCAAAGCAATCATCAATATCAAGAAAGCCCAGTTTCTCGCGCCACATGAGATGCGCCATATCCTGCACAAATGTCTGGAAGCGGGTAATGATCGCCTGATCCTCTGTGAGCGAGGCTCCAGTTTCGGTTACAACAATCTGGTTGTGGATATGCTTGGCTTCGATACCATGAAATCCTTGGATGTGCCGGTATTCTTTGACGTCACCCATGCGTTGCAGACCCCAGGTGGCCGTAGTGACTCGGCTGGTGGTCGTCGTGCTCAGATCACGACCCTTGCGCGTGCCGGTATGGCGACGGGACTCGCTGGGCTTTTTCTAGAAGCGCATCCAGACCCGGATAAGGCCAAGTGTGATGGTCCGAGTGCGTTGCGCCTGTCGCAACTGGAGCCGTTCCTAGCGCAGATCAAGCAACTGGATGATTTGGTCAAAGGCTTTACGGTACTGGATACCCAATAAGCTGTAAGCTTTGCTGGCTGTTCAGACAACTGGCTTAATAGTTATGGTGCCCGTGTCGGCACTGAAGGGGTAGAGGTAACTTTATTAGACGAGCGTCCGTATAGCCTTACGGTCATCGACTCGTAAAAGACATTGATTGACATCGTATAGCGGTGTCTTTTACTTATTTTTCCTATCAGGAGTGTTTCATGAGTCAAATTACTGACATTCGCGCGCGCGAGATTCTGGATTCCCGTGGCAATCCCACCATCGAAGCCGACATTACCTTGGCTTCTGGTGCTACCGGTCGTGGTACTGCGCCAAGTGGTGCGTCCACCGGTTCGCGCGAAGCACTGGAACTGCGTGATGGCGACAAATCCCGCTATCTGGGCAAGGGTGTCCGTAATGCCGTACAAAACGTCAACAGCGACATCCGCGATCTGCTGCTGGACTTCGACGTACGTGATCAGAAAGGTCTGGACGAGAAGCTGATCGCTCTAGATGGCACCGAAAACAAAGGTAAACTGGGTGCAAACGCCATGCTGGCCGTGTCTCTGGCTGCTGCCCGTGCTGCTGCGACCGAATTGCACTTGCCACTGTACCAACACATCGCTAACCTGCGTGGTCAGTCTGTGCTGTCGATGCCCGTCCCGATGATGAACATCCTGAACGGTGGCGCACATGCCGACAATACCGTGGATATTCAAGAGTTTATGATCGAGCCAGTCGGCTTTACCAGCTTTGCCGAAGCACTGCGTGCCGGTGCCGAGATTTTCCACAGCTTAAAGAGTGTCCTGAAGAAGCAAGGTCTGAATACGGCTGTCGGTGACGAAGGTGGTTTCGCACCAAATCTGCGTTCCAACGAAGAAGCCATCACCGTGATCCTGCAAGCGATCGAGCAGACCGGCTATAAAGTCGGCTCCGACATTATGCTGGCGCTGGACTGTGCCGCCACTGAATTCTACAAGAACGGCCAATACGTGCTGGCCGGTGAGGGTAACAAATCCTTCAGCAGCATCCAGTTTGCCGACTATTTGGCGGGCCTTGCGCGTCAATATCCGATCATCTCGATCGAAGACGGCCTGGATGAGTCTGACTGGGAAGGCTGGAAATACCTCACTGACATCTGTGGTAAGAACGTACAACTGGTCGGTGACGACCTGTTTGTGACCAACCCTGCCATCCTGCAGAAAGGTATCGATCAAGGCGTGGCCAATGCCATCCTGATCAAATTCAACCAGATCGGTACGCTGACCGAGACATTGGATGCGATCTACCTTGCCAAAGCCAATAACTATGCCACCGTGATCTCGCATCGTTCGGGCGAGACCGAAGATTCGACCATTGCGGATCTGGCTGTTGGTACCGCCGCAGGTCAGATCAAGACCGGTTCGCTGTGTCGTTCGGATCGCGTCTCCAAGTATAACCAACTGCTGCGTATCGAAGAGATGGTCGATGCTCCATATCGTGGTGCGCTTGAGTTCCGTGGTCTGAACAAGGCCTAAGCCATGCTGTCTACGCTCTCGGGTCGTGTGATCGTATTGCTGGGCATCCTCGTGATTGGCTATCTACAGTACAAGCTGTGGATGGGCGAGGGCGGCTTTAGGGAGCGTCAGCATCTGGTGAATATGGTTCAGCAACAGGATCAACAGAATACTCAACTCGCCGAGCGCAACCGCGTTTTGGCCGCTGAGGTCGATGACCTGAAGAATGGCATGGAAGCGGTCGAAGAGCATGCCCGTCTGGATCTGGGGCTGATCAAGCCTCAGGAGACTTTCGTACAACTCACCGCATTGCCACCACCCGTGCTGAATACGCCTGCACCACCAGCATCATGAGTGTGGTTCATGGTTCGCCGCGTCTGTGGGCGGTGGTGCCTGCCGCAGGCAGTGGCCGCCGCTTTGGCGGAGACATTCCCAAGCAATACCTGACGATTGAGGGTGAACCGATCATGACGCTCACGCTCAATCGTCTTTTTCATTTACCGCTTGCGGGTTGTGTGGTGGCGATTGCCGCCGAAGATACGCAGGCGGCCACGCTCAGCTATGACCATCCTGATCGTATGCACTTTGTCATCGGTGGCGGTGAACGGATGGATTCGGTATTGTCCGGTCTACACTATCTGATAGATCATGCGCACGACGATGATTGGGTGTTGGTACATGATGTCGCACGCCCCTGTATCGCGCCAGACAGTCTGGATCGTTTGGTGAGCGAGTTACGAGAAGATGCTGTCGGTGGTATTCTCGCGATTCCGGTACGTGACACGCTGAAGCGGGCTCAGTCTATTTCGCAAGGACTGCCCGAGATTGCCGAGACCGTGTCGCGGGAGCAACTGTGGATGGCGCAGACGCCGCAAATGTTTCGCTATGGATTACTGCGCGATGCCTTGCAACATGCGCAAACCGGCAAGTTACATGTAACAGATGAAGCCAGTGCGATAGAGCTGGCAGGACTGACGCCCAAGTTGGTCGAGGGCAGGCCGGATAATCTCAAAATCACTTATGCCGATGACCTGCCGCTGGCGCGTCTGATTCTGGCGGGACAGTGCCGCTGATCGTGATGATTTGATCATTTAAGACCCTAATTTCAAGAGAGTTGCGATGAGTCCGTTTGATTTACGTATAGGGCAGGGCCTCGATGTGCATGCCTTTGATCGCGAGGCAGAATCAGTCGATGCCTATGTGACGCTGGCTGGCGTGCGTATCCCGCATCGTTATCCGATTATTGCGCATTCCGATGGCGATGTGCTCTTGCACGCGTTGTCTGATGCATTGTTAGGCGCGCTGGCGTTAGGTGATATCGGTCGTCATTTTCCTGATACCGATGCACAGTACAAGGGCGCAGACAGTCGGGTATTACTACGGCATGTCTATGCGCTGATCCAAACGCATGGCTATCAGTTGGTCAATGCTGACATCACTGTCGCTTGCGAACGACCGAAGCTAGCACCGCATAATCAGGTCATGCGGCAGCATATTGCGGATGATCTGAAGGTTGCGCTGGATCAGATCAGTGTGAAAGCAACCACAACCGAAAAACTCGGCTTTACCGGGCGGCAGGAAGGCATCCTTGTACAGGCAACCGTTCTATTGACAAAAGTCGCTCAATAAGCCGAACACGACGCGAGGATATAATGCAAACCATCGATTGGCAGGATCCGGCCCAGCGCCGTGCTGTGCGTGGACTCTATCTGCGCTATGCGCTGTGGCAGGCGAAATTTACAATTTTTGGTCTGGTCGTGCTGCTCTTGGTGGGACTGTATGATGGTGCTATCCGTCAGGTCTGGACCGAAACGTGGATGGCGGCAACCGTCGGGCTTTTAGTCTGCCTGCGTGTCGTGCTGCATATGTTACAGCTTAATCGCACCATGGCTCAACTCGGTATCGTCACCTACAGCGTCACGGACAAAGGACTCTCAGTACAGGATCAGAAGGGCCAATATAAGTTCTCTTGGGAGCGGATACAGCATGCCTTCTCTGGTCGTGAAGCTATGATCGTACGCGTTGATGGACGTCTCATGACGATCCCGAATGGTCCGGTCATGACCGAAATGACGCGCGTGTTGGGGCGCTGACGCCATTCTGCTCCTGACTTTCTACTGGCTTTAGGTCAACCTTACCACATCAGATCATCCGGGATCACGTAGGCTGCATACGGATCATCCTCATCTACACCCGTCACCAGCGCTGCTTTATCATTGCATACGACGATCACCTCGGGAGCACGTTCTGCGATGCGGTCCGCCAGTGGGCGCGGGAGTAGCGGATACTGCTCATCCAGCCGTGCAATCACCACACTGCCTTTGACGATCTGATCGTACAACGTCTGTGTGATGTAAATTTTCTTGATTTTGCCACCATCGACGAACTGATATGCCACCTCACCTGATGTTCCTTTAATCTGGTGCTGGATCAGCATCTGCCTGATATTGGCTTTCAGGGCTTTCTCATCGGCCGCCTGTTTCTGCTCCAGATTCAGCGCCTGATCGCGGCTTTGCTTGTCTGCGGCAGCCTGGGCGATGGCGCGTTTCACATCCTGATCCTGCTGACCGGTTTTCTGGACATGCTGCTGCTGCTTGTTGATTTTTTGCGTCTGTTTGGCATTGACCAGCCCGGCTTTGAGGAGCTGTGCCTGTAGTGCATTTTTTGCCATTGGCAACCTTCCGTTTTTCAAGAATCATCAATCTCATGTGCTATATTAAAAAAAAGCGCAAAAGATGTAAATTTTTGTCGTAATTGATACGTTTTGGGCATTGCATGTGATCAAAAACTGATCTAGTGTTCAACACATGTTCCAGCCCGGTTTCGGGACCCTTAAACATGGAAACTCAAGGAGAGAGTCATGTTGAATTCGTCGTACGGTGTACGTCACCCTAATTTTACCCGATCTACTCCCATTAAATACTGGTTTCCAGCGAAACGTATTGGCTGGGGATGGGGGCTACCGATCACCTGGCAGGGATGGGCGGTTCTTGTGGGGTACATTCTAGCAATCTATCGCGTACATCAAACATTTCCGGTCATTACGATGGCAGCCGAATTTACGGGTGCTGTCATGGTACTGACGCTTGTATTAGTCGGTATCTGCTGGTTAAAAGGAGAACCCCCCGGTCGTTCTCGTTAATATTGGTGCACTTGTCTATTGCCATCATTACACAACTGGTAAAATCGTCTGCAAATGGGATGTTCAGATGATTTGATGAAAAAACGTCCGTTTAATCAGGAGAAACAATATCTTTAAATAAATTTAAGTTGACAGTTTGCTGATTTTCGCTAGAATGCACTTCGTTAAACAAACTGTAACAAAGTGTGCGTACACTAGCAGTTTTGGCATATGACTTAAGATAAAGCCAATTGCCACACCAAATATGCGGGAATAGCTCAGTTGGTAGAGCACAACCTTGCCAAGGTTGGGGTCGAGAGTTCGAGTCTCTTTTCCCGCTCCATTTCGGAATCGACCCCAAAATCGATTCCTTTTTTTTATCTTTGAAAAATAAATAAATTTCGCGCAAATTTCCCTTTGTATTTCTCCTTTCTCACTGGATTTATATCCCATTTCATTTCGTTAGTTTTGGTCGGTGGCCGAATGGTGCCTCAGTTGTGCCATGCACTATGTTTGATCGCACTTTTTCTAACACCCGCCTGAATACCATACAGCCCGTCATTGCCGTTAGCTGTGATCATGTTGGGCTGTACGAGCACTGTCGGCACGTTAACATTACAAAAAGTCACTCAGGCATCGGTCAGCCCACAAGTGCATGTGGGTGTATCCACCAAACAGGATATGATTCCTCGTTATGGTCAGTCTATTTCGTCCGACTATGACGGAGGCACCGGGTGCTGGACTTATTTGATTCAATAACCAAAATGAGCGCGACCAACTTCATTTCCACTGTCGCAGCCTTTTTTAACGCAACCCAGATTAATAATCTTGTCCTGCGAATTCTCTTTGACCAAAGGCGTTTGCTTTTCCGTGCATCGGTCAGCATGTCCCGATCCCAAAGCAAAGGCGGGATTCTGAATCAATAAGGCGTCATTGGTGTGCGGACTGATGTAGATTCCAAAATTTAAATGAATACACATGCTTTGCTGTTTATTTATGCAGATGTACCTTGTAGGATTGTCAACAGGTTTTCACTTGAAGACGGTATAGGAAATACATGGATATCGATGTTTCTTTGCATAACCTATGCTGGTGCACAAAATTTGATTCCCATTCTGCGGCACATCAACGTTATGAATCTGACGACGTTGACCACCATGATGAGCCCAGTCTCGATACGAGAAGTCTATAACTTCTGCACACTGGCCAGCTCGGAGTTTGAACTCAGTGCCCAGCCCACCTGCAACCATGCATATATGGTCGATAGTGAAAAAGACCAAGCATATGTCCATCGCGTCAGACGCAATCCCAAAAAAGACTGTTACTACTTGAGGTTTGAGCCGATTCGCCTACTCAAAAAGCGCAGCACCCGCGCTCAGTGCGTGATCGGCCCCAAGCCATTTAGCCGATCTTACCCAGCGATTCGCCTAAAGCCGATCATTCAAAACAGACCAGGTATTGTGTTTGGCATGTAAGATAGGCCTTGTCGAGAGACAGATCATGGCATACTCAGACCAGTTGGGGCGGGCGAAAAAACACCTTTGATTTGCTGTAGCCGATCCGGTGCGGATGTCTCAGGCGCTTTTATTAGCAAGCTTTCAAGCGCGGCGGATCGGAAGAAAAATGCTGTGTAGCGCCGCTGAACTTCTGTATTTAACACCAGCTTTGAGCCGTGGATTATTTTTTGGGAGTCAGAGTCATGACGAAATTGGCGGTATGGGGATTTTTGGCAGTTCTATTTCCTGTAGTTCATGTTTTTGCCGCAACGCCTATCATGACCGTTGCGAATAATACCGCGCTTAAAACGCTGAAAGTCACAGGGCTTCCTGCAGATCAAGTTGTTTTTCGTATGGGATTTACCGCTCCTGGTGATGGTGGTGAGATGTCATACCGACCCAGCCATGCGGCTTGTACGCTGTCTGCAGTTAAAGGTGGAGGTGATGATGGCTCACAGATCCCTTCTGCCGACGGTCAATGCTGGATCTGGCTACCAGGAGGTGTTCAGGTCACGCCGATGGTTTTCGGTGCTGCCGGGAATGGTAAAACAACAACCAACGACCATGATGCTGTCCAGAATGCCATGCTGGCGCTCGGTCATGAGCCTTTATATCTGGGTAATCATCTCTATACACTGGGCTCGCAGGTGGGTGTGACGACCAATATCATTGGATCAGGTGGCGGGCAGGGGATATATGCGGAGACGTGTACGACAGGTTTTCGCGGGACAACAACCAAGATGGATTTGCTGGCGATTGCCGCACGCGGTTTGACCATTTCCAATATCTGTATGGATAGTGCGGTGCCATCACAAGGCGCGGGTATCGTGGAGGCCGGCGATCATAATTATACGATTATCCAGAACTCTCAATTCAATCGCATCTGTAAAGCCATTTATCTCACTGGCGTAGGTACACATGGCAATCTCGGCTCCAGAATGGTCAATAACACGATTATTCCTTATGACAATGAGGCCTGCGCTGCGATTACGCTGGGTGCCAAATCGACAGGTGGTAATACAACCGATTTTATTGTGTCTGGAAATCAGATTTACTGTAATGGCGCTCGTGCTGTGGGTTTTGATATCTATGATGCTGGCGGTGGGGTTTTTGCAACGAATACGCCACCTTATAAATGCAATTATGGCACACGTATCTTTCCGGGAGCGGATCAGGTCGTGTCATGGATGTTTATGCGGGATGGTCTCGGGGATACATCGAATATCAATGACCTGCTGATTGATACGCGTGCACGCTCTGCGGTCATTATGGGGCTGAATTTTGCGGGAACATGGGCGTCCTGTGCGACCGGCGATAATGTGGTGATCAAAAACAGCGCTGGTGCGACTGCTTTGAATTATCAGGGTATACAGTTTACCAATCATCATACGTATATGTGTGCCAATCAAAATCGAATTTCATATAGCGGTTTTAAGATTGAATACGCGAATGAGTTGAGAATCGAAGGCTCAACCATCTGCACCAACTGGGATAACACCAAAAGCGGCATCGATTTTGAGGCCAAGGGCGGTGATCTGACCGTGCGTAATAGTGTCGTCGGTGGTGGGTGTAATGAAAATACCGGGGGCTCGCTTGCAACTGCGATTAACTTAGGCGCCAAACCTGCAACTCTTAATATCACCAATAATCGTCTGGATTATGCGGCAACCCCTATCGTCTGGGGCGATCATGATGGCTCTGCATCACTCGCCAAAGCCCCTGATCAATGGATCATTAAGGATAATATCGGCATAGATCATTTGAAGAGTTCCGATACAGATTTACTGAAATCGCAAATAAGCCCATCTAGCAAATAACTGAGCACCATCTGACATGCGCCCAAGCGTAACGACAACGATAGGATCTATGTCGATATTCACATACGCCTTATTGATTGATATGCATGAGCTGAAGGCTGGTATAGCACTTGCAACCAGACGTAATTGAAAACTTAGTTTTTATATTTTTCCGTATTGATGAGATCGTATTTCAATCTTACGGCGGAGGTGTAGCCATGACGATAGATGATCTGGATGCTGCGGCTTTGATTCGTGAACTGCGGTTGGATTATCCGCGTGACATGGTGGGCTATGGTGCAACGCCGCCACACGCTGCATGGCCTCACCAGGCGCGCATAGCCGTGCAGTTCGTCCTTAACTATGAGGAGGGCGGAGAGCGGCATGTGCTGCATGGTGATACCGGCTCCGAGCAGTTCTTGTCCGAGATCAGTGGTGCAGAGAGTTACCATGACCGACATATGTCGATGGATTCGCTCTATGAGTATGGCTCGCGGGCGGGTTTTTGGCGGATACATCGCGAGTTTGCGCGGCGCGGTCTGCCGCTGACGGTCTTTGGTGTGGCGATGGCTTTGGCACGTAATCCCGAAGTCGTCGCTGCGATCCGCCAGCAGGGCTATGACGTGGTGTCGCATGGCATGCGCTGGCTGCATTATCAGCATATGGCCGAGAAGACCGAACGGCTGCATATGGCTCAGTCTTTGGCAGTGCTGAGAGAGCTATTTGGTGAGACGCCAATAGGCTGGTATACCGGACGTGATAGCCCCCGTACCCGACAGCTACTGGCTGATTTTGAGTCTATTCAATACGACAGTGATTACTATGGCGATGATTTGCCGTTCTGGACCACTTTAACCAATCGAGATGGACATACGCGCCCTCATCTGATCATTCCTTATACGTTGGACACCAATGACATGAAGTTTGCCAGTCCGGCGGGATTTAATCATGCCGAGGAGTTTTTTCAGTATCTCAAGGATGCCTTCGATGTGCTTTATGCCGAAGGCGAGACCTGCCCCAAGATGCTGTCGATCGGCATGCATTGCCGCATTTTAGGGCGTCCGGCCCGCTTTGCGGCGTTGCAGCGCTTTTTGGACTATGTGCAGCAGCATGACCGGGTCTGGATCTGCAGACGGGGAGATATTGCGCAGCATTGGTATAGCTATCATCCATATCAAGCCTCGCGGTGATATCAAGCCTCGCGGTGATCATCAATTCGTATGAGTGATGTCTTGGATTGGGCAGGGGAAGGGGGTTGTGATGGAGAGGGTGATGTCTGACGTGTCACAACAAAAGCATGCAGATCAGGCCATTCGGGGCAGCTTTCTGGATTTTAGGCAGGTGGTATCTCAGAGCGAGGAGATCGCCGATCAGTTTCGTCATATCCAGGATGGTTTACTGGTGATTCGTGCGGGTCGTGTGCTCTGGTTTGGTGCGTGGGCAGAAGGGCGAGATCTTTATCCAGATATTCCTGTTACACATTATCCGGACAAATGGATCGTGCCGGGCTTTATCGATACGCATATTCATTACCCGCAGACCGAGATGATTGGTGCATACGGCGAACAACTCCTCAACTGGCTGAATAAACATACTTTCCCTGTTGAGGCGCAGTTCGGGGATATTGCTCATGCCGAGGTGGTGGCGGATTTTTTTATCCAGCAGCTCTTGCAGCATGGCACGACTACGGCGCTGGTGTTTGCCACGGTCCATCCAGAGTCGGTGGAGGCGCTTTTTACTGCAGCGTCTCGTATCCATATGCGTTTGATCGCAGGCAAGGTGCTGATGGATCGTCATGCGCCAGAGGATCTGCGTGATACGCCGGAGTCAGCCTACAGCGACAGTCGTGATTTGATCGAAAAATGGCATGGTCATGATCGTCTTTTATACGCCATTACCCCGCGCTTTGCCCCGACCTCCAGTCCTGAGCAATTGCAAGCTGCCCAGCGTTTGCGGGCCGAGTATCCTAATGTCTATGTACATACGCACTTAAGTGAGAATCAGGCCGAGATCGCTTGGGTGCGTGCGCTTTTCCCTGAGCGTACCAGCTATCTGGATGTTTATGATCACTATGGGCTAACCGGACGGCGCAGCGTGTTTGCCCACGGCATTCATCTGGAGGACGAGGAGTGGGATTGTCTGCACCGCACAGGATCATCATTGGCTTTCTGCCCGACGTCCAATCTCTTCTTGGGCAGCGGGCTGTTTCGTCTTGCGGAGGCCTGGCGCAAAGAGGTTCGCGTCGGGATGGGCACGGATGTTGGTGCTGGCACGTCATTTAGCTTGCTGCAAACTCTGAATGAAGCCTATAAGGTCATGCAACTGCAGGGCTATAGCCTGTCTGCACTGGAGGCACTGTACTTGGCGACGCTGGGTGGTGCAGATGCGCTGGATCTGGCGGATCGGATCGGTAATTTTAATGTCGGGCAGGAAGCGGATTTTATCGTGCTAGATCCATCGGCCACACCTTTGCAGCATTTTCGGCAAGCTCGCTGCCAGTCCATCGAGGAGCGGCTGTTTGTGCTAATCATGCTGGGTGATGACCGCAATATCGCGTATACCTATGTGTCTGGACAGCCTGTTTATCAGCGTAGTTAAGACTGACGCTTATCTAAAGGCGGTTATCTAAAAGCCGACATCCGGACCAATACCCACCATGAAACGATCTGATCCGACTATGCCTATCGTTTTAATCGCGCACTGGATCGATTTATTTTTCAGGAACCACGACGTTTTAACCGCTATTTTTTAAATCTCTATGCACGGGTCGTATGGCAGCATGGGTCATATGATCTGAATATGATGGTGTCATCACCGATAAAAATAGCCGCATGCACGGGCTTTGCATAACCCAGAGGAGGGGCAATGATGCAATCATCGACAGAACCGAGTGGCGCATTGCCGGTAGTACGCCTGAAACCTGTGGCAGGGAGAAGCGTATTTTCGATCATGGGATGGTGGTGCGGGATAGTAACGGCGCTGATCTTGTCGAGTTGCAGTATGATGCCGACCCGCATGCCATCGGAGGAGGTTACGATGACGGCAAAACCGTGTTTAAGCGAATGTAGTCCGCGTATTGGTGTGATGGCCGCGTTTGGTCAGGAAGCTGAACTCTTGCAGGCCGAGATGCAGCAGAAATCCGTGCGGATCATCAACGGCAAATCTTTTGTGCTAGGCACCTTGCATGGTGTGCCCGTGGTGCTGGTCTTAAGCGGGATCAGCATGGCCAATGCCGTGATGACGAGCCAGCTCTTGTTTGATCATTTTAATATCCGCCAGTTGGTCTTCAGTGGTATCGCGGGTGGCACTAATCCTAAATATCACATCGGTGATGTGATCATCCCGTCGAGCTGGCTGGCACCCGATGAAATTTACTATGCTAACTCTACCATGCTGCCTGCACCCTGCGGTAAACCGGGTGACCTTTCCTGCCTGGGTCTGCAGCTCATGCCTGACGTGCCGCCTTTTGGAGAGGGCATGTTTCTGCGGCAGACCAATGTCCTGACCGCCAGCAATGCCGATCAGGTGGCGCTGACCGATCCCTATAGCGGTCAGCCGATTGTGCATGGTGAGATGCGTTCGGATTATCCGGTCGATCCTGAGATGCTGGCTGTCGCAAGGCAAGTGAAAAACAGCATTGAAACCACGCTTGAGCCGGTCTGCGTCAATCAGACCTGCCATCATCCGCAAGTCGTACTCGGACGACGCGGGGTGTCGTCAGGCGCATTCCTCGCCAATGCCAAATACCGCGACTACCTTGAGCGGCATGTGCAAGCCGACTGCGTGGATATGGAGACGGCAGGGGTTGCGCATGTGGCTTATGCCAATCAGGTCCCGTTTATTGCTTTCCGTAGCGTCTCGGATCTGGCGGGTGCAGATGCCAATCCTGAGGTCGGGGCCTTCTTTGCCACCGGGGTCGCCCAGCGCAATGCTGCGAAGCTGACCATGGCTTTTGTGGCTGCGTGGGCCAAGGCAAGATCTGAGATCAGACATCCGATGACGGCAGCGTCATAGCTGCTGTTTTAGATTAAGGGCTTTTTTCACGACGCTCCTCAAAACACAGGCAATAAGCCATTTTTAAAAGTAGACCGGATCATGTTATGGTGATCCGAGTCTTAAGTCGTGTGATCAGTGTTTATCAAACAGGAGTAATGCGATGCAGTACGGGCAACAGCAAGGGAAGGCGAAGTTCAGGTGTCAAGGCTGGCTTAAGCATCTGGGGATGGCGACGGCTATAACTCTGGCGTCGAGCGGGATTCAGAATATACAAGCTGCTCCACATGTGATAGCCCCCAAGCTCCTCATCATCAGTATGTTTCAACCTGAAGCCCAGCCATGGCAGGATCATCTCAAATTCACGCAACAGATCAATATCCCCGGATTAAATCCTTTATATCCCGCCGTTCATTGCACCCGCGATGATATTTGTCAAGTCACGACCGGTATGGGCTATGCCAACGTAGCGACCACGCTGACTACGGTGCTGCATAGCCAGGCGTTAGATCTGCGCAAGAGCTATTTCCTCGTCGCAGGAATTGCGGGGATTAACCCGAATGTCGCCAGCACAGGCAGCGTGGCATGGTCAGACTATGTGGTGGATTTTGGCCTTGCGCAGGAGTTCGATGCGCGTGAGAAACCTGCCGACTGGCCTACGGGCTATGTGGGGATCGGTACCTTTGATCCAGCCAAGAAGCCTGCGCTCGACTATCAGAATGAAGTCTTCGCCCTCAATCCTGGTCTCACCCAGCGTCTGCAGCAATTGACCGCAGCGACGCCACTCACAGATGCGCCTGCGGCTGTAGCCTATCGGGCGTCCTATACGCAGGAATCTGCGAGACGAGCCCCCTTTGTGCTCACCTGCACTACGATGTCGGGTAATACGTGGTGGCATGGAGATCTTCTCGGTGCGCGTGCGACGGCATGGGGCAAGCTTCTGACCGATGGCAAAGGCGAGTACTGCACGACCCAGCAGGAGGATAATGCGACTCTAACCGCGATCACGCGCGCCGCTCAGGCGGGTCTTGCCGATGTATCGCGTGTCGCTGTGCTCCGGGCCGGATCAAACTTTGACCGTCCTCATGCAGGGCAAAGCGCTGAAGATTCGCTCAGGGCTGATTCAGGCGCTTTTGATATTGCACGCGAGAATCTTTATCGTGTCGGTAATGCTTGGGTCGCCGATCTGGTCACGCATTGGTCAGCATGGCGCTGATGTGTAGCTCCAATCTACGAAGAGAATCTCACGCGGATGTTGAGTTATATGAACATTATAAAAATTACCAGATAGAGATTATGCGTCAAACGAGAACATATACCTTCATGGATATAATGGTATTAAGCTTGCTCGATGAGTAAATGGAAGATTATCGAGTAACGGGAGCAATTTTTGAATCTGATTGAGTTTAATCAAAGTCCCGATGAGGTCGCGCATGGCATCCTTGCGCCGTGTGTGCATATCCCGTCGTGGATTATGGCGCTGGTCCGGCAGAGACCATTTGCTAGCCTCGATGCACTGTATGCTGCCGCTGCACGGCAGGCCGAGGATTGGCAGTGGTCCGAGGTGGCGCAGGCGCTCGCGCAGCATCCCAGGATCGGAGAGCGTCGGGCTGCGATGGCTTTAAATGATAAAGAGCAGCAATTCTCCGCACGCGAGCAGGGCGCTGTTGGGTTGAGCGATGAGGTGCAAGCCGCACTGTTACAGGGCAATCACGACTATGAGACACGGTTCGGACATATTTTTCTGATCCGGGCTGCTGGACGTACGAGTAGCGAGATATTGAGTGAGCTGAAGCGACGCTTGAGTAACTCTGTGACAGAGGAGCAAGCAGAAGTACATGAGCAGTTGGCCGAAATCGCACTGATCAGACTCAAACAGGAAATTGCCGCATGAGCAGAAGTACATTGTCCACCCACGTGCTGGATGCCACATTAGGACTACCGGCACGAAATGTTGTCGTGCGTCTCTTGGTCTGGCAGAGTGACTGCTATATTCCTCTGGATCAGCAGGTGACGGATCAGGATGGCCGTATCCGTTTTGAAGATGTGAAGCTCTTGGAGGGCTTGTACCAGATCGTCTTTGAGGTGCGGGCGTACTTTGAGGCGCAGGGGCAGACGGGTTTTTATCCTCGGGTGGCGATTGATTTTGAGGTGACGGATATCAGACATTACCATGTGCCGCTGCTACTCAGCCCCTATGCCTATTCCACTTATCGGGGCAGTTAAGCTGTTTTTTCCCCGTTTTTTGTAAAGCCCAGGATCGCTCAAGAGTCCGGGACAACTTCGTGAAAAAGGGCGAATCCAGATCAGGACTATCCCTTTTCATCTTGATCACATCATTCGGGTCAGTCCAGTGGATTGCCGATGATATTGCTGATGATGCCGTGCATGATGTTACTGCCAGTTTCCTTGGTCAATTCCTGATACCACGCCTTTGTGACCGCTTCGTCTTTCATATGGGTGACATCGCAGCGTTTACGGGCGCGTAGTACCATCTCGCGGGTGCGCTCATTACGTTTATCCTGATAGCGTCTCAAGGCATCTTCGATGCCGAGCGTATTGATCTGGAGTGCGCGTGCCAGATAAATCGCATCTTCCATCGCCTGACAGCCACCTTGGCCGATATCCGGGGTCGTGCTGTGCGCGGCATCGCCCAGGATCACCACTCGCCCGCGATAAAATTGCATGAACGGCTCAATATCATGGATTTCGACGCGATTGGTAGTCTGCGGGTTCATCCGTTCAATAAGCGTCTGTACGGGCTGGCACCAACCCGTGAAGTGCGCTTTGAGATCAGTCTGATAGCTGCTCTTATCGTTCGGTAGACCCGCAGGCAGCGGCACATCGAAGAAGAAATAAAAGCGATTGCCTGCGACAGGCATAAGAGAGACGCGCTTGCCCTGACCGACATAGGTGGTCCATTGCTGTGCAGGGGCCAGATCGTCTGCGATCTCAACCAGACCATTCCAGTTGACATAGCCTGCATAGCGACGCGGTACGATCTCGCCCAGCACATGCTGACGCGTGATGGAATGTGTACCGTCGGCACCGATCAAGAGGTCAGCACTGGCGGTGCTGCCATCCGCAAAGGTCGCCGTCACTTGCTGACCATCATCTACGAGCGTCAGCATGCGCATACCGAGACGAATATTCTCAAGGCCGAAAGCCTGCATCAATAAGTCCTGTAACTCCGCACGTGCCACGGGGTAGGGTCGCTGACCGACCGACTGGATCAGGGGCGTCAGGCTAAACTGGGTCAGCGTTGTATTGGTCATGCCATCGACATAGGCCATGTCATCCATCTGGCCGCCGATGCGGGCAAGCGCCTCGCCCAAGCCCAGATAGTTGAGGCATTTGACACCGTTGGACCAGAGCGAGATGGCGGCACCGACCGGCAGGATCTGGGCGGTCTGCTCATAGATGGTCACCTGATGACCGAAACGCTTGAGTGCGATACCAGTCGTCAGACCACCAATGCCACCGCCGATGATGATGATATTCATAACTACCTAGCCCTGTTGATCTGTGTAATCTGATGTATTGATGCAATACGGCAATGCTGCGATAACTGTGCCAGTGGTATGGTTATGCTGTCTGTTTATAGACAGTATTTTTTAGCAGGGATAAGGCGCTTTTAAAGGATGAAAGGTCTATGATAAATAACATTCAATGTGTCAAGGATGTGTCATGTCAATCACCTATGCCAAACCAGTCGAACTCCCTGAGCATCTGCGACGTTATACCAATCTGGCCGATCCGCGTCTGGGTACGCATATTGTCGCATGCTCCGATGAGTTTTTTGCTGAGGCGTCACGCATGCTGCAGCGTCAGCCTGCGATCTTTGTCGCGGACAAATACGACGACAACGGCAAATGGATGGACGGCTGGGAGACCCGCCGCAAACGTCATGCGGGCTATGACTGGTGTATCGTGCGGCTTGGTGTACCGGGTCGCGTGTCAGGTGTGGATATCGATACGTCGTTCTTTACGGGTAATTATCCCGCTTCGGCCTCACTAGAGGCCTGCTATGCGCCTGATGAGGTGCTGGATGAGCACACCGTCTGGACCGAGATCCTGCCCAATCAGACCCTCTCGCCGGATCAGCATCATGTCTCATTGATCAAGCATGATACTGTCATTACCCATCTGCGTCTGAATATTTACCCTGATGGTGGTATCGCACGGCTACGGGTCTATGGTCAGGTGATGCATGAGACCGCAACAAGCGGAGAGGTCGATCTGATTGCGCTTGCGCAGGGTGGCCGTGTTGTGGCCTATAGCGATGCCCACTATGGTCATCCCGAAAATCTCTTAAGCCCGGGGCGTGGCATCAATATGGGCGATGGTTGGGAAACACGCCGCCGGCGTAGTCCCGGTCATGACTGGTGTATTATTGCGCTTGGGCAAGCGGGTCGCGTGAGCCGGATCGAGATCGATACCGCGCATTTTAAGGGCAACTTTCCCGCGTTTTGCTCAATACAGGCTGTTTATGTCGAGCAGGCGACAGATGCACAGTTGATCCCGCAGAGCATGTTCTGGCAGCCACTCTTGCCTGATCAGCCGCTACAGATGGATCATATCCACAGTTACCTGTCCGAGATTTTGGCTCATGAGCGCATCAGCCACGTACGGATTAATATGATCCCCGATGGCGGCATCAGCCGGGTGCGGCTCTGGGGACAGGTGGTCTAACGATGGATCACAAACCTGACACCATCATCCGAATTCCGGTGCAGCCGCTCACCGTAGCCGACTTTGCCTCTTTTGGTGATGTCATCGCCTGCGCAGGCCATGCACCGCGCCTGATCAATCAAGGCCAGACCGAGCGTTATCATGCATTGTCTGTAGCGACTGCCATCGGTGATGGTGCACAGGTCGGACTCAGTATTTTCCGTAATCTGGTTGTGGCAGCGTTGCCCTATCGGATCAGCATGCTGGAGCGACATCCGCTGGGCAGTCAGACCTTTATGCCCTTGCAGGGACAGGCTTTCCTGATCGTGGTGGCACCACCAAGCCACTCAGCACCACCAGATGAGTCCTTGATCCGGGCTTTCGTTAGCGATGGTCGGCAGGGCATTACTTATCATGCCGGGGTCTGGCATCATCCGCTGCTGACCTTTGAAGCGCCCAGTGATTTTCTGATTGTCGATCGGCTGGGGGCGGGCGTGAATTGCGATGTGCATTCGTTCGTCGGGCTTTATGAAGTGTGCACCGTTTAGGTGCCGGTCTTCGTTTGACTATGCGCGGAAGTGGGGCAAATGTAACCTTCCGGTTGGTTGGTCGTGGTATGGATATTGCTTTGGTCTGCTCATACACGTACCCATCGGGAGATGATCAGGCGCATGCGTTCGTCCAATACGTGGGAGTCTCTGGATGTCCCACTGCTACAGGTTTTACACGCACTCCTCACCGAGCGCAGTGTCTCTAATGCCGCACGCAGGCTTAAGCAATCGCAGCCTGCCGTGAGTGCATCGCTACGGCGTCTGCGCGAGATCACCGGTGATCAGCTCTTGGTGCGCAGTCGCAACGGCATGACCCCGACCGAACGAGGCATGGCCTTGCTGGACCCTGTCACCGAAGTGCTAAACCAGATCCAGCGTATTGGTATTCAGCAGATTCACTTTGACCCCGCCGAGACGCGGCAGGTATTTAATCTTGCGACACCAGACTACTTAAGCGCGATCGACCTAGGCGAGATCATGCGTCGCGTCCGCGCCGAAGCACCACACTGTACCTTTGCCATTCACTCGCTGGGCCCGGACTTTGATTATGCCGCAGCACTTGAGAGCGGGATGCTCGATATCGTGATCGCCAACTGGCCGCAGCCGCCTGAGCATCTGCGCATGACGCCCTTGTTTGAGGATGACGTGGTCTGCCTCATGCGTAAGAAACATCCCTTGGCCGAGACGACGCTGACCCTTGAGTCTTATCTGTCGGCTGAGCATCTGGTCCCTACGCCTTATACGGTCGGGCAGCGTGGTGTGATCGATCTGCATCTCGCCCGTGAACGCCTCAAACGCAATATCGTCGGTTATGTGCCGTATTTCAGCATTGTGCCGTATATGCTGCTGCAGATGAATGCAGTGTTTTCATTGCCACGTTCTTTTGCCAAGCATTACTGCTCACTGATGCCGCTCAAGACTTCCGAAATTCCCATCGATTTTCCCAAGATCCCCTTTTATATGCTCTGGCATGAGCGTGTGCATCATTCCGACGAGCATCGCTGGTTTCGCGAGCTGATTGTTTCGGTTCTGCGACCGTCTTGATATACGGCTAAGCGTGATGATGGTGCATTGCTGATACACATGGCATGGTAATAGTGCATCTCTTGGCCCGGATTTGCTTGGTGCTTATTTCTATCGTTGATATGGATTCACTGCCCTGTTGATTGGCGTAGATTTCTTCTCGTTATCACATGAATTCGCCATTTTAAAAACATGTAGCGCGTTTTATCGGCTTTGCATGGTGTAATGACGCATCAATACATCCGCACTATATCAGTTGGTTTATAGCCACTGTCATCTCACGGTAATACACGTCGATCTGGTAAGAAACTTGCCCCTTTTATATGGCTTGCACCGGTTTTAAACCTCAACTGCATTTGCACGAGGAGCCGGACAACATCCATTTTTAAAACGTGAAAGGGGGAATATGATGTCTAGTGGTCTATCTATGATGAAGCGACTGAAACCGTCACTGATCAGTGCCGGAATCCTAATGGCTGCAAGTGGTGCACTGATGAAGTCTGCCCAAGCCGAAACCTGGAGCGATACGTCGCTGAGCTGGCGCTACGGGACGTCGTTTGCGGAGCCGTTTGATAATAATCCTGATGGCAGCCATAAGGATATTACCAAGAATATCTTTGCCTTCACTCATGCCGGTGGCTACACCTATGGCACGCAGTTTTTTAACGTCGATTATCTCTTATCCAACGGCAAGGACCCGGCGGATGGCGTACCGGGCAAACCCGGCGCGCAGGAAGCCTATGCGGTCTATCGCAATACGGTGGACTTCAGCAAGGTCTTCAAGGCCAATCTGGCTTATGGCGGGGTGATCCGCAGCGCCGGGATGGAGTTTGGCTTTGATGTGAATACCAAAAATGACAGCTATGGCTCCAAAAAACGCATGCTGGTGGTAGGTCCGACGCTGATGTTTGATACGCCTGGATTCTTCAATGTCAGTGCGCTGGCGCTGTTTGAGAGCAATGCACCGAATGCCATTGATGGTCGCTATAGCTATAAGACTCATCCGGCACTGGAGGCCACGTGGGGGATTCCGATCCTAGATCTGCCGCTGTCGTTTGAGGGCTATGGACAATGGATCGCATCCAAGGGCAAAAATGAGTTTGGTGGTTCGACTTCGCCTGAGTTCCATGTCGATACGGAACTGATGTATGACATCGGATCACAGATCGGTCTGGGCAAGAAGAAGCTCCGTGTCGGTGCCGAGTATGAATACTGGCATAACAAATTCGGCAATACGTCCGACGGCAATTCCGGTGCAACCGCACGGACACCGATGGTGCGGGTGGACTATCACTTTTAAGTACACGCTGTTTTGTGATCGCCTGATGCCTGTCTAATGGGCATCAATTTTCTGATCAACTCCCACCCCTCATGTATATGAGGGGCTTTTTTATGTTGATTGTCCTGCGACCTTTGTCCGTCAGCAACTGGCTGCGATTAGCATCCGTGCAAGCTGATTGTGCCGCTCAATCACAGGTGGCAGGTCCAGATTGACAAAGTCACCATCCTGCACGATAAGACGACCATGGATGATCGACAGATCAACATTCTGTGGTGCAGCGAAGAGTAGCGCTGCGATGGGATCGTGTACCGCAGCACCCGCCATCGCTAGCGTATCGGTCCGGTAGGCGATGACATCGGCGCACATGCCCGGTGCCAGCGCACCGATATCGTCACGTCCCAAGACACGGGCACCGTTTACGGTTGCCATTTCAAGCGCGTTGCGTGCACTTAAGGCATTCGGACCGTGACCGACACGGGCCAGCAACATGGCCTGTCGGGTCTCGCTCAGGAGGTGTGCGCCATCATTGGATGCCGAGCCATCAACCCCGATGCCGACGGTCACACCTGCCGCCCGCAGTGCCGGTATGGGTGCGATGCCGGAGGCAAGACGCATATTGGAACAAGGGCAATGCGCGATTCCCGTACCAGTACGGGCAAACAGATCAATGCCGTGCTGGTCCAGCTTGACGCAGTGGGCATGCCAGACATCCTCACCCAGCCAGCCGAGGGACTCGGCATAGGTGGCGGGCGTCATGCCGAAGTGATGCTGACTGTAAGCAATGTCATTGTCATTCTCGGCCAGATGGGTATGCATACTGACGCCATAGCTACGGGCGAGGCGGGCGGATTCACGCATTAGATCAGCACTGACCGAAAATGGCGAGCATGGCGCGACGGCGATACGCAGCATGGCGTGGCGCTGGGGATCATGCCACGTCTCAATCAGGCGGATGCTGTCGTTCAGTATGTCGGTTTCGCGTTCGACCAGATCGTCCGGCGGTAGGCCGCCTAGACTTTCGCCCACGCTCATGCTGCCGCGACAGGCATGAAAGCGCATGCCGATGCGTTGCGCGGCTTCGATTGAGTCATCCAGCCTGCAGCCATTGGGGTAGAGATACAGATGATCGCCGCTGGTAGTGCAGCCCGACAGGATTAGCTCTGCCATGGCTGTAAGCGTCGAGATGCGGATCATCTCGGGCGTCAGATGACGCCAGATCGGATAAAGTGTCTTAAGCCAGCCGAATAGTTCGGCATCCTGTGCTGCCGGAACGGCACGTGTCAGGCTCTGGTACATGTGGTGATGGGTATTGATGAGGCCGGGCAGGACGATACGATGCTTCATATTGATGCGCTGGTCGATATGAATGGCCTGTTCGCTGATCTGCCGGGTCAACTCGTCAGTGGTGCCGACGGCGGTGATGAGATGATCTTGAATCAGCAGGGCACCGTCCGCAATTTCGAGTCGGTGCGGGTCCATGGTGATCAGCATGTCCGCATGGTGCAAAAAGAGTGTTGTCATACAGGGAGACCGGATAGGGGCGCGGCGTATATACGGCGCACGTTGCAAAAAATAATGCCGGAATCTCAGCGGTTCCGGCATCGTGAAAATCAGACGCTAAGGGTTATTTCGGCAATACGCCCTGTACACCTTGCACGTAGAAATTCAGCTTGCCCAACACATCATCGCTGAAGACTTGTCCTGCAGGCAGCACGACCTTACCGGTCTGATCGCTAATCGGTCCGGTAAAAGGATGCAGTTTGCCTGCGCGGATCTTGTCACGCGCATCCAGCACGGCTTTTTTGGCATCCGGGGTGATATCTGGGCCGAAGTTCTCAACGTCAATCGCTGATTGGCTCACGCCCCACCAGATGCGGCTCGGTTTCCACGTCTTGGCCAGTACGTCTTTTAAGGTCTTCTCATAGATCACGTCCCAGTGCAGGACCGAGGCGGCGAGTTGGGCTTTAGGACCAAATTTGCTCATGTCTGAGTCCCAGCCGAAGGCGTGTACGCCTTTTTGCTCGGCGGCCTGAACCACGGCAGGCGAGTCGGTGTTCTGCATCAGGGTGTCGCAGCCTTGCGAGATCATGGCGAGGGCGGCATCGCGCTCTTTGCCTGGATCAAACCAGGAATTGACCCAGACCACCTGTGTAGTGGCTTTGGGGTTCACACTGCGTGCTCCGAGGGTGAATGCGTCAATATTGCGCACCACTTCAGGGATCGGGAATGAAGCCACGACTCCCAGTTTACCGGACTTGGAGGTTTTGCCCGCGATGATCCCAAGCAGATAGGCTCCTTCATAAGTATGGATATCATAGGTGCCCATATTCGGTCCGGTCTTGTAGCCGGTTGCATGCATGAATGTGGTCTTGGGGAAAAGCTGGGCGACTTTCGCCATTTGGTTCATGTAGCCGAATGACGTTGCGAAGATGACCTGATTGCCTTTCTGGGCCAGATCGCGCATGACGCGTTCAGAATCGGCGGTTTCAGGGACATTGTCTACATAAGTTGTGGTGACGGCACCTTTGAGTGCGGCTTCGGTTTTGATCCGCCCCTGATCGTGCGAATAGGTCCAGCCATGATCACCCGGTGGACCAATATAGATGAAGGCTGCCTTGAGCGGATCAGCCAGTGCTGTAGAGGCCAGCCCTAGGCTCAGTACGCCTGCCATGAGGGTAGTCAGACCTTGTTTGATGCGCATGCGGGCCGGATTGGACGCTGTGCGATGGGTCATGTGTGTACGGTATTCATTTTGGTGCGACATGAGCGAATTCTCCTCGCCGTTTTGATCATCTGGGTGATCCAGATGAATGCTAGTGATATGTCGATGTCAGGCGCAGATAGCCGCATCTCTAAACAAATAATGAATATAGCAGTGATTATTTGTCTGTCTCGCTGTCAGGTTCTGTGCTGATTCCCTGTATATAAAAAGCAATTAATATTCCAGACCCTATAGGTATTTGCTTATGAAGAGTATGCATCAGACCGGATTCACATCCGCCGCCACTGGTCTATACTGAAAAAAGACGCCGGCTTTTTGCACAGAGTGACCTTCAGTGTGCGCGGCTTTAAACTGATCATAGCGGACAGAGACAGATGAGTTTTACAGAAAAAGATGTCAGTTTTTTGCGACAGACCTTCACGCTTGCTCAAGAGACGCGGCAGGCAGGCCGTCATCCCTTTGCTGCCATTGTGGTTGATGCAGCAGGAGAGGTGATTGCAGAGGCGGGTAATAATTCGCTGCCGCCTGCGGGCGACCCGACCCAGCATGCTGAGCTTGTAGCGGCGGGACAGGCCGCCAGAGCGCTTGCCGCCAGAAAAGACTCGCAAGCAGCGCTTGCCGGTTGTACGCTGTATACCAATGCTGAGCCTTGTGCCATGTGTGCCGGTGCGATTTACTGGACTGGCATCGGGCGTGTGGTCTATGGCATTTCCGAGCAACAGCTTTTATCGATCACCGGTAATCATCCGGAGAATCCCACGCTGTCGCTGCCTTGTCGGCAGGTATTTGCTGCCGGACAGCGCGTGACTGACGTCGTCGGACCATGCCTTGAGGATGAGGCGGTATTGGTGCATGAGGGATTCTGGACGGCTGGGTAGGGAATGAATATTGCAGACTTTATGGTCAGGTTGACTTTGGGCTTTGGCCGGTCATCCTGTCTGATGATGCGGAGTGGACATGTCTGAGCGTGCAGTGCAGTTTTATTTTCAGGGGCAGATTCAGTCTGTGGTGCCGACGGACATCACACGGACCGTGCTGCAGTATCTGCGCGAAGACTGCCATGTCACAGGCACCAAAGAAGGCTGCGCCGAGGGCGATTGCGGTGCCTGTGCAGTGGTGATTGGTGAGTTAAGTGATCAGGACGGCCACTCCAGTCTGGTGCTTAAGACGGTCAATTCCTGTATTCAGTTTCTGCCGACGCTGGATGGTAAGGCGTTGTTTACGGTCGAGGATGTGGGCCGGATCGGAGCGTCAGCAGCTTTGGCAGCCCGTATCCCGACCATCACCCTGCCGCTGCATCCCGTGCAGCAGAGCTTGGTCACTGAGCATGGTTCACAGTGTGGTTTTTGCACGCCGGGCTTTGTGATGTCGCTGTGGGCAATGTATGAGGATCAGGTGACTTGCCCGGACCGCGAGACGGTGATGGATGCGCTCTCGGGCAATCTGTGTCGTTGTACCGGCTATCGACCCATATTGGATGCAGCAGAGCAGGCCTATGAGTTGCCGCGTACCGTGTTGTCACGTCAGCCGGTTATTGATGCCTTACTGGACCTTAAGGCTGCTGACAGTCTGGTCTGTGAGGCAAATGGGCGTATGTTTGCCGCACCGCAGACTTTAGCTACGCTGGCTGATCTACGGATCGAATATCCCAAGGCGCGCTTGCTCGCAGGCAGTACCGATGTCGGCCTCTGGGTCACCAAACAGGGTCGTGTGCTGGATCAGGTGATTTATCTGGGGCAAGTGGATGAGCTCAAACGGATCATCCACCATGCAGATTATCTGGAAATCGGTGCTATGGTCTCGCTGACCGATGCCTTTGCGGCATTGATTCGCCAACATGCAGGCTGGACAGAGCTGGCACGGCGCTTTGCATCCAGACCCGTGCAGAATGCCGGGACACTGGGCGGTAATATCGCCAATGGATCACCAATCGGCGACAGTATGCCAGCGCTGATCGTGCTGGGTGCAAGCCTGCTGCTCCAGCAGGGTGATACGCTGCGCGAGCTGCCGCTGGATCAGTTTTATCTCGCATATCAGCAGACAGCGCTACGGTCAGGCGAGTTTGTCCGGTCAATCCGTATCCCGCATCCTTTTACGGGGGTACATTTTGCCACTTACAAAGTCTCCAAGCGCTTTGAGCAGGACATTTCGGCCGTCTGTGCAGCATTCGCAGTAACACTAGATCCTCTGAATCATACGGTATCGTCGGTCCGGATCGCCTATGGCGGCATGGCGGCGACGCCTAAACGGGCAACCGAGACGGAGCAATTCCTCATCGACAAAGCATGGCATATGGAAGCGCTCATTACGGCTCAGGCGAAGTTGACTGAAGATTTTAATCCACTGAGTGATGGTCGGGCCAGTCGCGACTATCGTCAGATGGTCGCGGCCAATCTGCTGCTGCGCTTTTTTTTAGAAACTAACAGCGACACATCTTCCAGACGGTTAATGGATGTGATGGCCGAAATGACAGGACTGGAGGGCTGAGGCATGGACCATATGCATATCAATCGGCCCAAGAATCCTTTGATTCACCAGTCGATCCCGCATGAGAGTGCGCATCTGCATGTCAGTGGACAAGCCATGTATGTCGATGACATGCCGGTGCTGGCGGGGACGCTTTATGCCGCAGCCGGTTTATCTACTTGTGCCCACGGTCGGATCACGCATCTGGATCTGTCTGCGGTTGCTGCCGCTGAAGGTGTGCGTGTAGTAGTGACCGCGCAGGATATACATCACAATAATTGCGGCCCGATCATCGCTGATGAGCCGATCATTGCTGGGGATGAGGTGAGTTTCTATGGTCAGGTGATCTTTGCGGTCGCCGCCGATACGATGCAGCAGGCGCGGGCTGCGGTTCGGCTGGCCAGGGTTGAATATGAGGTGCTTGCGCCGATCCTGACCATCGAGCAGGCCATTGCTGCCGAGTCGTGGGTACTGCCGCCAGTTCAGATTGCACGAGGAGAGGCCGATGCACGACTTGCAGAGTCTGCGCATCGATTGCAAGGTTCTGCAGTGGTGGGAGGACAGGAGCATTTCTACCTGGAAGGGCAGGTCTCCTATGCCTGCCCCAAAGAGGACGACACTCTGCATGTGCTGTGCTCTACTCAGCACCCGAGCGAGATGCAGCATCTGATCGCGCATGCGGTCGGTTATCGAGCGCATCAGGTCAGTGTCGAGACGCGACGTATGGGCGGTGGCTTTGGCGGCAAGGAGTCGCAATCAGCGCAATGGGCCTGTATCGCATCGATACTGGCTCTCAAGACCGGACAACCCGTCAAGCTCAGACTCGACCGTGACGACGATATGGTCGCAACCGGTAAGCGGCATGGCTTTGCCTATGAGTGGGAAGTGGGCTTTGATGATGCAGGGCGTATCACTGGCCTTGCGATCCAACTCGCAGCCAATTGCGGTTTCTCGGCGGATCTCTCTGGACCTGTAAATGATCGCGCCATCTGCCACGTGGATAATGCGTATTTTCTGGATGCCGTGACCATCCGCAGTCTGCGTTGCAAGACGCATACCGTGTCGAATACTGCCTTTCGCGGCTTTGGCGGGCCACAGGGGATGTTTCCGATTGAGTACATCATGGATGACATCGCCTACGCATTGGGCAAAGACCCCCTCGATGTGCGTCTCATAAATTTCTACGACGATGTGGCGCAGCTTGCAACCCATCTGGATCACCCGCGCAACACCACGCCTTATGGCACGACGGTCACGGATAATATCCTGCCGATGCTGGTCCGCACGCTTGCCGAGCGCAGTCATTATCGGGCAAGGCGTGAAGCTGTTTCGCGCTTTAATGCCACCAGTCTGACCATCAAGAAGGGCATTGCTTTAACCCCCGTCAAGTTTGGGATCTCCTTTAATGCCACCCATTACAATCAGGCAGGTGCGCTGGTGCATGTCTACAGCGATGGCACTGTTTTGGTGAATCACGGCGGCACCGAAATGGGGCAGGGGCTCTATAGCAAGATTCGCCAGATCGTCGCGCATGAGTTTGGTCTGCCACTGGCAGATGTGCGTTTCTCCGCGACGGATACCACGCGCGTACCCAATACCTCTGCCACCGCCGCATCCAGCGGCACCGACCTGAATGGCAAAGCTGCCCAAGCCGCCTGCATGACCATTCGCACACGCCTTGCGACCTTTGCAGGCGAGCTAGCCCATGTGCCGATGATGCAGGTGCAATTCAGCGAAGGCATGGTAAGTGCTGGGGCGCAATGCTGGCATTTCCGAGAGCTGGTGCAGTTGGCCTATCGGGCGCGTATCCAACTCTGGGACAGCGGTTTCTACAAGACCCCGGATATCCACTGGAATCCCGAGATTCGCTTTGGTCGGCCTTTTTATTATTTTGCCTATGGGGCTGCGGTGTCGGAGGTGGCGATTGATACCCTGACGGGCGAGAGCCGTATCCTGCGCGCGGATATCCTGCACGATGTTGGGCAATCGATTAACCCTGCCATCGACATCGGTCAGATCGAGGGCGGTTTTATACAGGGGATGGGCTGGCTGACCTCTGAAGAGCTATTTTGGGTTCAGGATGGCCCCAAAGCAGGGCATCTCTTTACCCATGCTCCCTCGACCTACAAGATCCCGACGGCGCTCGATATTCCGCCGATCTTCAACGTACAACTCTTTGATAATCACAATATCGAAAACACCATTCACCGCTCCAAGGCCGTGGGCGAGCCGCCCTTTATGCTGGCACTGTCAGTGTTCTCGGCTTTGCGTGATGCCGTGACGGCGGCAGTGACCGATGCTTCTTCTGCACCTGTGCATAAATCTCATCTGGATGCACCGGCAACGCCAGAGGCGATTCTGCGCGCCATTCAACAGGGTGTAGAGCATGGTCGGGGTCCGGCATGAAAGCCTGGCTTTCAGCTTTGCCGGTGTGGCTCAGTGAGGGGCACGACTGTGTGCTGATCACGGTTACGCATGTGCTGGGATCGACCCCGCGTGATGCAGGAGCCAGCATGCTGGTCAGTCTGGATGCGCAGCAGACATTGCGTCAGATCGACACCATTGGCGGCGGACATCTGGAGTGGCAGGCCTGCGAGATCGCGCAAGCAATGCTGCTGCAAGGCGAAAGCCCGATCCGCTTAGAGGCCTTCAATCTCGGTGCACGACTGGGCCAGTGTTGCGGCGGCAAGCTGTGGGCGATCTTTGAATACATCTCGGCGAGTGAGGTTGATATCTGGCAGACGCGTACACAAGCTTTATCACATGCCGATCTGGCGCGCGAGGTCTCAAAGCATGCTTCCGCCTCATTATGGACCTTGCAATCCGCCAGTGCGCAGGCAGACAGGGTGAGTTTTAATCATCAGGCCGAACACTGGCAATTCAGCCAGAGATTGTCAGCCAGTCAGTTCTCGGTTGTGATACTTGGTGCAGGGCATGTGGGTGAGGCTGTGGTGCGTCTGCTGCTGACGTTGGATGCTCGCGTGCGCTGGGTGGATAGTCGTGATGAGGTGTTTCCGGATCTGATCCATCCTAATCTGACCTGTATTGCAACCGATAGCCCTGAGGCCGAGATTGATTTGGCGCCTGTCATGAGCTATTTCCTCATTATGACACATGATCATGCGCTGGATTTGTTGCTGTGTCAGGCACTCTTTAAGCGTGGTGAGTTTGCCTTCTTTGGCCTGATCGGATCACAGAGCAAACGTGCTGTGTTTGAGCGACGGCTAGCAGCGAAAGGTATAGTCGATGAGCAACTGGCACAGATGATTTGCCCGATCGGCATGGCAGGTATCCGTGGTAAGGAGCCTGAGGTAATTGCTGTATCGGTGGTGGCGCAGTTACTGGAGATCCGTTCCACCCGTCAGGCGGCTGCACGCGTGCTGATAGCGAGCAGTCAGCACTGAGTTGTCTTACGCGACGTCCTTCCAGTCCCGCCAGACTTGGTCAATGCGAGCCAGCCATGTCGCTTGTTCCTCAGGCGTAAGCCATGCTGCAGTAAAGCTATTCTTAGCCAGTGTCACGATGTCCTGATCGGACAAGTCCAGCGCATGTAGACACGCAATGAAGTTGTCATTCACATAGCCACCAAAGTAGGCCGGATCATCAGAGTTTACCGTGGCAAGGATACCGAGGGTCAGCATTCTTTTCAGCGGATGTTGCTCAAGGTGTTCATAGACTTTCAGCTTGATATTGGAGAGCGGACAGACGGTCAGCGGCATTTGTGCCCGTATCAGGCGCTGTACCAGTGCTTCATCCTCAAGGCTACGCACGCCGTGGTCAATGCGGACTACATTTAAGACATCCAGTGCTTCCGTTACATAGACAGGTGGGCCTTCTTCACCGGCATGGGCGACGCAGGGCAGACCGAGCTCATGGCAACGCGCAAAAAGACGGCAAAATTTAGCCGGTGGATGGCCTTTCTCACTGGAGTCAAGGCCAAAGCCATCAATACCAACCAAAAAGGGCTCAGCCTCTGACAAGACGGCAAAGCCTTCTTCTTCGCTTAAATGCCGCAGAAAACTCATGATCAGCCGCGAGGTCATACCCCACTGGGCATGCGCCTGATCGAGTGCGCGGCGGATGCCGTCGTAAACGGTGGCAAATGCAATGCCGCGCATGGTATGAGTCTGTGGATCAAAGAAGATCTCTGTATGTACGATGTGATCGGCATGGGCGCGCTTCAGGTAGGCCCAGGTCAGGTCAAAGAAATCCTCTTCGGTCCGGAGTACATCGGCACCGGCATAGTACAGGTCAAGGAAGGACTGTAGATTATGGAAATCATAGGCCGCCCGCAAGGCATCGATATCGGCATAGGGCAGGTGGATACCATTGCGCTGAGCCAATATAAACATCAACTCTGGCTCTAGTGTGCCTTCGATATGCAGGTGCAGTTCGGTCTTGGGTATGATCTTGATTAGGTGTTCCAGATGCTTAAAGGATGTCATGACAGACGGCTCGATGGTCGCAGATAAGTGATCATAGCCAGAATCAGACCATGTCGGGCGGCTTTTTTTGCCATGTGTTTTTGGCTATAACAACTATATTAATTTTTTGTACGTAGACGTCGTGGTATAGGGATTGCATTTTTAAACGTATGATCAAAATCGTACTGCGATCTGGCCCTTAAGAAAGGGTAAGCAGAAAAGGCAAGTACGTATGCTGGGGGAGCCATGTCTAATATCGATTTATCTGTGCCGGGATTGGTGCCTGCTCAAGCAGCTACTGCGGATCGCCCGGCGCTACTTTTGCCCAGACTTGAGTTAGTGAATGTTACCAAACGCTATAACACCCTGGTTGCCAATGATCAGGTCCATCTCAAGGTCTATCCCGGTGAGATCCATGCGGTATTGGGTGAGAATGGTGCGGGTAAAAGCACGTTGATGAAAATCATCTACGGCGCGGTAAGCGCTGATGAGGGCGCGATGCTGTGGAATAATCGCGTGGTAACCATTGACAGCCCAGCGGCAGCAAGGCGACTGGGCATCGGCATGGTCTATCAGCATTTCTCGCTGTTTGAAACCCTGACCGTGGTGGAAAACATCGCCTTGGGTCTGGATGAGAAGTTTGATCTGGAGGCACTTTCCAAACGTGTCATTGAGGTCTCCGAAAAATATGGCCTGCCGCTGGACCCCAAACGCACCGTGCATAGTCTGTCGGTCGGTGAGCGGCAGCGGGTCGAGATCGTGCGCTGCCTGCTGCAAAATCCCTCGCTTTTGATATTGGATGAGCCGACCTCGGTACTCACACCACAGGCGGTGCAGAAGCTGTTTGAGACTTTACGTCGTCTTGCTAATGAAGGCGTATCTATCCTCTATATCAGCCATAAGCTACATGAAATCCAGTCGCTGTGTGATACCGCCACCATACTGCGCGGCGGCAAAGTCACCGGCACAGCGCGTCCTCAAGATGAAACGCCAGCCAGCCTTGCTCGTCTGATGATTGGTCGTGATCTACCAGCCTATCAGCATCCGGCCTTTACAGGTGAAGCGACACAGGTTTTTGCGGTTGAGGGCTTGAGTTTGAAGTCCGATGATCCCTTTGGCACTTCATTGCAGGACATTTCGCTGGGCTTAAACGCTGGTGAGATTTTCGGTATTGCCGGGATCTCGGGCAATGGTCAATCGGAGCTTTTGGCGGCATTATCCGGCGAAGTAAAGACACCGCGTCAGATGATCCGGTTAATTGGGGCTGAGGTCGGTCATCTGCATGCAGGACAGCGCCGTAAGCTGGGACTGGGCTTTGTGCCTGAAGATCGCTTGGGGCATGGGGCGGTTCCCGCCATGACCTTGACCCAGAATGCACTTCTGACTGCCGCAGGGCAGGGACTGGTGCGCTATGGGCTGGTGAGCTATCAGAAAGCCCGTACTTTTGCTGAGCGCTGCATAGAAGGTTTCCATGTCAAGGCGAGCGGCGCGTCTGCGGCTGCACGGTCACTCTCAGGTGGAAACCTGCAAAAGTTCATCGTTGGCCGTGAGGTTTTGCAGCAACCCAAGGTCATGATCGTGGCGCAACCAACTTGGGGAGTGGATGTCGGTGCAGCAGCATTTATTCGTCAAACCCTGATTGATCTGTCACGGCAGGGGGTGGCGATACTGGTGATCTCGGAGGAGCTGGAAGAGCTGTTTGAGATCTGTGATCGCATTGCGGTATTAGCGGGTGGACGATTGTCGACGGCGCGGCCTGTGAGCGAGACCAATGCGGAGGCCATCGGGCTTTTGATGTCGGGGCTGTCATCTGGGACCGCGACTCAAGATGCAGCCTAAGGCTGTTTCCCTTATATGTTGTTGTGATGGGCCTAAACCATCAATCATGATCAAGGTGTGGAAATATGCATTTACTGGAACCACGCGCCCAGCCGTCCGAGGTGATGAAGTGGCTGTCTCCGCTGATCGCACTCGCGGGGATGCTCATCGCAGGTAGTCTGATTTTTCTGTTGCTGGGTAAAGATCCGCTGCATGCGCTTTATGTTTATTTTATCTCACCACTGACCAGTAGCTATGGCTTAAGCGAACTGGTGGTCAAGGCGAGTCCCTTGATCCTGATTGCGCAGGGGTTGGCACTGGGCTTTCGGGCGCGCCTGTTTAATATCGGGGCCGAAGGGCAGTTGACTATGGGGGCAATCTTTGGCGGTGGCGTTGCGATCGCCTGTCAGGGTATGACCTCGATCTGGATTATCCCGCTGATGGTGGTGGCGGGTGCCATAGGTGGTGCGCTGTGGGGTGCGATACCGGCGCTGCTGAAGGCACGCTTCAACGCGCAGGAAACCCTGACCACGCTGATGATGAATTATGTGGCGGCTTTCATTTTGCTTTACCTGATTAATGGCCCATGGCGAGATCCGGGCGGCATGAATTTTCCACAGTCCATCATGTTTGATGGGAGTACGTTATTTCCGATCTTGATGGAAGGCACGCGGATTAATAGTTCGGTGCTGATCACGTTGGTGGCGGTGCTGCTGTTCTGGCTGTTTCAGAGCAAGAGCTTACGCTCGTTTGCGCTTGAGGTTGGCGGGCAGGCACCTGCTGCTGCACGCTATGCTGGATTCTCGGCGCAAGGCGCGATCTGGTTTAGTCTGGTGGCATCCGGCATGATGGCAGGTATTGCTGGAGTGGGCGAGATCGCAGGACCGGTCGGGCAGCTCAATCCCAATATCTCACCGGGCTATGGTTTTGCGGCCATCATCGTGGCTTATCTAGGGCGACTCAATCCCATCGGCATGGTGCTGTCGGGCTTCCTTATGGCGCTCTTGTACTTGGGCGGTGAGGCGGCGCAGATTGATCTGCAGCTACCGGCGGCGATTACAGGGCTGTTTCAGGGCATGCTGCTATTTTTCCTGTTGGCCGCTGATGCATTTATTGATAATCGCTACCGCTTTGGTCGCACGCCCAAGGCTGCGCCTGCCATCGCGACGGGTCAAGGGGAGTAAGGGATATGCTGGATCTGGTGCCGATTCTGGCGGGGACGATGGCGGCAGCGACGCCGCTGGTGTTTGCAGGCTTGGGCGAGCTCGTGGTCGAGCGCACCGGCGTGATCAATTTGGGCGTTGAGGGCATGATGCTGATCGGTGCAGTCGCTGGCTTTGCCTGCTGCGCTGAGACGGGGTGGGGCGTTGGTGCAGGGCTTATGGCGGGTGCGGCGGCCGGGATGATTACGGCGCTGCTGTTTGCGGTACTGTCACTGTCGCTGGCAGCCAATCAGGCCGCATGTGGCCTTGCGCTGACGATTTTTGGTGTGGGTTTATCGGCATTTATCGGGCAGCATTATGTCAGTGCTAGCCTTCCGGGCTTACAGCCGTTGGCGCTGCCGGGATTAAGTGACATTCCGCTCTTGGGGCCGGTTTTGTTCCATCAGACCTATGTGGTGTATTTGTCGATAGTCGCTTTTGCAGTCATCGCGTGGGTATTGGCCAAGACACGGCTAGGGCTGATCTTGAAGGCCATCGGCGAGTCGCCTGAGTCTGCGCATGCCATGGGCTTGCCCGTCTTGGCAATTCGCTATGGTGCGGTGCTGTTTGGCGGAGCGATGGCGGGGATCGGCGGCGCATATCTTTCGACAGTCTACACCCCGCTCTGGGTTGAGAATATGGTCGCTGGGCGCGGCTGGATTGCGATAGCCTTGGTGGTGTTTGCCACGTGGAAACCGGCGCGCCTGATGTTGGGGGCTTATCTGTTTGGTGGGGTGACCATCCTGCAGTTTCATGCGCAGGCGCTCGGCATAAATCTGCCGGTCCAGCTCTTGGCATCCCTACCGTATGTGGCAACGATCATCGTGCTGGTGGTGATCTCCCGTGATCATAAGGCATTGCTGATGAGCCTGCCTGCGTCCTTGGGCAAATCGTTTTTACCCTGATCTGTCTGTGATGTTCATACCTCAGATGTCAAAAAGCCCTTCATCACTGAAGGGCTTTTTGTTGGTCTTGAAGCTTACCTTAGAAAGTCAGGCCCAGTGAGCCGACCAGTTGATTGCCTTGTTGTACGCCATAGCGGTTGTCACCACCGAAGATGTATTGCACGCCCCATGTAGCGCCTTTGATCGGCAGCGGATGCGTGAGCCCCAGTGTAGCCTGACGGAAAGCAAAGGTCTTGGCCTTGTCGCTACCGCCGTCATAGCCGCTGTGGTAGCCGGGTTTGGTGGGGTCGGTGCTGTCGATGTAGTCGCCGTGTTTGTTATACAGATAGGCACCAACTTGTGCCGTGAAGGTAAAGTCTTTCGGCAGCGCATGGGTCCATGTGCCGACAAAATACGTGTCACCGACATTGCCGAAGGTGACATCGTTCAGCAGGGTCTGGGCGGTGACGGCGACTTCGCCATAGTTCAGGCCCAGTTTGGTCTCAAAGCCAGTCGAATTCCAGCCGGGTTCATAGACATACATGGTGCCGCCGAGCGTATAGCCGACATCGCCGATCTTGCCGTTATAGCCTGCATAGAAGTCGTTTTCGACTGAGTTCTGATTGTGCTTGCCGCTGGCATTGGGGTTCAGGCTCGCATAACTGTAGCCGAGACTAGAGAACCAGTAGCCGACATACAGGCCATTTTTCAGATTATAGTCGAGACCGCCCTGTACTGCTGGCTGATCCGACTCAGGTCCACTGTTGTCGTATTTGGTGGTATAGGTTTGAGTGATACCGCGCAGGATATATTTGGACACCACATCGATATGTCCGGTCACATCGCCTGCATAGGATGTGCCTGCCAGTACCAGATTCGGGTCTGTGTCCTCGGCATGTGCCATGCTCCCCAACAGACCTGTTGTGATGGCTGCGATGGATAACGCCAGCGCCGTGCCCCGTTTTACATTCAGAAATTTCATTCGTCTAACTCCCCGTGTATCGCAAAAAAGAAATTGCAGTCAATCGTGATCTATCAGGGCATATCCCCCGGTCATCCCAGATACACCGACAGAGCTAAACTTAGGGCAATTGGTGCAGAGCAGCCATACGTCATCTGCCGCATACGTCAGATGACGTATGCCTATGCATAGATTGATAAAAATAAAAAAGACGCCATCGGGCGTCTTCAGATTGCGAGTGACTGAAAGTCATGTGAAATGGTGGCTAAAGATCATTGAGGTGAGTGACTTAAGATCATTCACCAGCTTTAAGCTGGCTTGTGACCATGGAGACAGCGGCAGTACGGGTTTCGACGCCGAGTTTGCTAAAGATATGTTCCAGATGCTTATTCACGGTGCGTGGACTCAGCTCCAGAATCTCGCCGATGTCACGATTGGTCTTGCCGAGTGTCACCCAATGCATGACCTCGGCTTCGCGCTGGGTCAGACCACATCGTTGCATCAGATGAGCCAGACGCGATTCGAGCGCCTGATGCGTTGACTCCAGTTGCTTGAGCAGGATGAGCTGGGTGCCGTCCTGTGTGCCGCCGAGCTTGCTGAGCGCCAGTCGGGTGTTGTGCCAGTCAAGTGTGAGCGGTCGGTCATCGGTCTGCTTAAGCCAGGTCTGGATGGCGATCATGGCAGTGTTCGCGTCGATCGGGCCGTGGATGGTCATGCTCTGCCAATTCAGCCCTGCCAGCATATGTGCGGCGGTCTGGGTCTGCCAGCGCAGCCGGCCATTTGCCGAGACGGCCAGCATGGCGACTTTGGCGGCATCGATGGCTTGGCGGTTCTGGCTGGCAAGCTTGGCATTTTTGATATGGGTGCTGAGGCGTGCCAGCACTTCGCCGGGCTTGAGGGGTTTGGTGACATAGTCGATACCGCCGGCCTCAAAGCCATGCACCACATGCTCAGTCTCGGTCAGCCCAGTCATGAAGATGACGGGAATGTATTCGGTCAATGGGTTGGTTTTGAGCAGCCTACAGGTTTCAAAGCCGTCCATCCCCGGCATGACGGCATCCATGAGGATGGCATCGGGCGTGAATTTTGCCACACGCTCAAGCGCACTTTGCCCATCGGTCGCGACCAGTACACGATAGCCTGCCTGCTCAAGGACCGTGTGGAGCAAGGCGAGATTATCCGGCACATCATCGACGATGAGGACGAGTTGCTGCTCGCCTGCCGGCTGCGGCACAGGCGGGGTCATGGGGCGGTCGGATTCAGCAGTCATGGTCATCATCAGCAAAAAAAGTTCTCAGGTTAAGGGTTTGTGCCTGTTGGCTGTATATCGTTATCCTGCCGCAGCAGGCTGATCACGGCATCAAAGGCAAAGCGCTGGGTCAGCCGCTCAAGAGACAGGGCTGCAGTAATCGTCTCGGGATAGGTGGTTTTTAATACTGCCAGTTGATCCATTAATCCACGCATATAACCCATCTCGGCATGCGCAAGGAGCTGAAGTTGGTCGGTTTCGGGCCATTGCTGGATCAGGGCCTGAAGCTGATGCGGAGCAAGGGTTTGTTCAGTAGACTCTGTGGGTGCATGTAGCGGTAACCGATCCAGCTGCTCATCCTCGGGTGAGGACAGGGTTGCCGGCGCAATGTGCTGAATGGTCGATTGCCATGTCAGATCCAAGAGTAGCCGGATCTTATCCAAGAGTTTGGTGAAATCAATCGGCTTGGCGATGAAGTCCTCAGGCCGGATACCGGCGTCGTTTTCCCGTCCACGTTCAAAGGCATTGGCCGACACCATCAGGATTGGCGCCTGACTGAGCTGGTTGCGCCGTAAGAGTTCTGCGGTCTGCCAGCCGTTCATGAACGGCATATTGATATCCATAATAATCAAGTGCGGCTGAAACACCGCGACGGCACGCAGACATTCAATACCAGAGACCACCTGCTCGGTGGCAAAACCTAACTTGGACAACAGACGCTGCAGTAACTCTCGATCATTGGGCTCATTATCTACGATCAGGATGCGGCGTTCATCCCCGAGATAGCCTGCGATGTCGCTGAGTCCCTCGAGCGGGATGTGCACAGGCAGCCGTACGCCGGGCAGAAAGAGTTTGATACGGAACAGACTACCGACATTGACGGTACTGGTCACGGTCAGCTCACCGCCCAAGAGGTCAGTGAGCAGTCGGGCAATGGTCAGCCCAAGCCCTGTACCGCTTGCGGTTGCGGAGATGGCCGAGATATCACTGCCGCGCTCAAACGGATTAAAGATGCGCTGCAGGTTGTCCTCGGAGATACCCGGGCCTGAATCCTCGACCTCAAACACTGCCGTGACGGAGCGATAATACACCCGCAAGATCACCTGTCCCTGATCGGTGTACTTGATGGCATTGCCGAGAATATTGATCAGGATCTGCTCGAGCCGCTTCTGGTCGGTACGGACAAAGACCGGCAACTGCGGTGACAGCGAGTAGCTAAAGAGGATATTTTTCTCTGCCGCCTGTGGCTGAAACATGCTGATAATCTGCTGTAGGAAGGCGGGCAGGTTGAGCTCGACGCGCTCAAGCTTGAGCTTGCCGCTCTCAATGCTGGCGAGGTCAAGCAGCCCATCGATCAGCGAGACCAGATGGCCGCCGCTACGCTTGATGATCTCAAGTGTTTTCTTGCTGTCGGTCGGTAGCTCAGGGTTTTGCATCAGCAGCTGGGTGTAGCCCAAGATGCTGTTGAGCGGTGTACGGATCTCATGGCTGATGCCAGTGACATATCGGCTCTTGGCGCGATTGGCGTTGTCTGCGGTCTTGATGGCGGTTTGCAATTGCGCATCGGTGGCTTGGTGCGCTTTGATTTCTTCCATCAAAAGTGCGGTCTGACGGTTGGACTCGGACTGCGCCACGCTGCGGCTTTCCTGCGTCAGCGTCAGCCACCATGCCCCGACGCCAATCAGGATGAAGAGCAGGGCAAAGAGTTTGATAAAGAGATTCTGCAAATGCAGATGAGCCGCCAGCCCCAGATGCTGCTCAGCCAGTGATTGCACTTCTTGTATATAGAGTAGGCCCAGCAGCGCACTCAGGATGAGTGAGGTGATTGTCACCGTCAGCAGATAGTGACCGAGGCGGGTATTGACACGGCTTGCGATACGCTCTGGAAAGAGCGCTTTGATCCAACTGCCAAACTGTGCTGACATGCGTGCTTCAGGTTTACACAGGTCATGGCAACGGACATCGAGTGAGCAGCATAGCGAGCAGATGGTCCCGCTATAGGCAGGGCAATAAGCCATATCCTCGGCCTCGTAGGGTCGCTCGCAGATGCAGCAGGTGGCGGCAGGCAGCGGGTCGGCTTTGGGTGCGCGCGCGATGTAATAGCGGCCTTCGGTGAGCCATGCGATCGCGGGCGAGATGATGAGCGCACTGATCAGCGCGATGAAGGAAGCCAATGCTTTCGCCGTCTCACCATATAGACCCAAAAAAGCGGTGATCGACAATACCGATGCAATCACCATCGCACCAACCCCGACCGGATTGATGTCGTAAAGATAGGCCCGACGGAATTCAATGCCTTTGGGACTAAGACCTAAGGGTTTATTGATCACCAGATCCGCCACCAGCGCGCCCACCCAGGCAATGGCCAGATTGGCATACAGCCCCAGCACGCGCTCAATGGCGTGAAAGACACCCATCTCCATCAGCAGGATTGCGATCAGGACATTGAACACCAGCCACACCACACGGCCCGGGTGGCTGTGGGTGAGGCGCGAGAAAAAATTCGACCACGCTAGAGACCCGGCATAGGCATTGGTGACATTGATCTTCAGCTGTGAGACGACCACAAATAGCACGGTCAACGCCAGTGCGACTTCAGGATTCTGCACGGAGAGCCGATAGGCCACCCAATACATCTGGGCAGGCTCGGCAGCATGAATCGCCGGGGTGGCGTACTGTAGCGCCAGATACATGAGCAGGATACCGCCTAGCATCTTGAGGATACCGAGCACCACCCAGCCGGGGCCCGCCATCAGCATGGCGAAGCGCCAGCGCCAGCGGTTTTGGCGCGTACGGGCGGGCAGGAAACGTAGATAGTCGGCCTGCTCACCGACCTGAGCGACGAGCGCAAAGATCAGCGTTGACGCCGCGCCGATGGCAAGCAGATTGACCGGATGCGTGCCGATCCCATGCTGCAGATCCTGCGCATTGGGATGGACTGCGGCCTGTATCAACTCCTGTACCAGATGCGGGTGGTAGAGGAAAACAAACACATACGGTGTGATCATCAGGATCAGCCACAGCGGCAGGGTCCACAGATGCAGACGGCTGATCAGGCGGATGCCGTGGGTCGCAATCGGCACCACCACCAGTGCGCTGACCAGATAAGCAAGCCAAAGGGGCATGTGAAACAGTGCCTTGAGCGCCATGGCCATGATCGAGGCTTCAATGGCAAACAGGATAAAGGTAAACGAGGCATAGATCAGTGAGGTCAGCGTCGAGCCGAGATAGCCAAAGCCCGCCCCACGCGTCAGCAAATCCATATCGACCGCATAGCGCGAGCAGTAGTAGCTGATCGGCAGACTGGTCAGAAAGATGATCAGCGACACGATGGCAATTGCCAGCACCGCATTAGTGATGCCGTAATTCAACGCGATAGTGCCGCCGATGGCCTCCAGTGCCAGAAAGGCAATCGCACCATAGGCCGTGTTTGCCACGCGCCAGATCGACCATTTGCGTACGCTGCGCGGTGTGAAGCGCAGGGCGTAGTCCTCCAGCGTCTCATCGGCGACCCAAGTGTTATAGTCACGACGGATCTTGATGATGCGCTGTGCAGGCTGGGCCGAGCCAGTACTTTGATCCGGCTGATGAGTTTTCACACGGTCATTGTTCACGCGGTAGCGGTCCTGTTTATCTATGCGATGGCAGCGTATAACTGGGTTAAATGAATCTGTGCAAATACTTGCCAAGTATGTATGTGCAAGGAAAGCATTTGCAAATGCCAAGCCACGTCCACGGCATTGCATATCGCTGCCCAGCTATATGTACATGTACGCGCTATCATCTAGAAGAGATTAAACGCCGCTTGTCCAGACCTGCCTATACGGCAAGTGACGTATAGGCCATGCGGCGGTTTCTGCGTAAGGTGTGATTAAGACGACAGAGGGCCATGTTCTGGGGAATGGCAACGGGGTCTCTGCCGGATAACACACTGAAATAACATACTTACGTGGGAGTGGTACCATGATTCATCGTCGTCAGTTTATCAAATGCGGGGTAGCGGCTGCACTGGCTATCACGACCTCTATGGCACAAGCCGCCGATACCATCAAGGTCGGGATTCTGCATTCCTTGTCAGGGACCATGGCAATCTCGGAAACCTCACTGAAAAACACCGCACTCATGACCATTGACGAGATCAATGCCCATGGCGGTCTTTTGGGTAAGAAACTTGAACCTGTGGTGGTTGATCCGGCCTCTAACTGGCCACTGTTCGCCGAGAAGGCTCGTCAACTGCTGACCAAGGATAAGGTCGATGTGATCTTCGGTTGCTGGACCTCGGTATCGCGTAAATCTGTGTTGCCGGTGGTAGAGGAGTTGAACGGTCTGCTGTTCTACCCGGTGCAGTACGAAGGTCAAGAGCTGTCCAAGAATATTTTCTATACCGGTGCTGCGCCTAACCAGCAGGCTATACCTGCGGTGGAATACCTGATGAGCCCGCAGGGCGGCAGTGCCAAGCGCTTCTTCCTGCTCGGTACCGATTATGTCTACCCGCGCACCACCAATAAGATCCTGCGTGCCTTCCTGAAGTCCAAAGGCGTGGCCGATGCGGACATCATGGAAGTCTATACGCCGTTTGGTCATAGTGATTATCAGACCATCGTCAGTGACATCAAGAAATTCTCTGTAGGCAAGAAGACTGCCGTGATTTCGACCGTCAATGGTGACTCCAATGTCCCGTTCTACAAAGAACTGGCCAATCAAGGCGTTAAATCGACCCAGATTCCGGTCGTGGCTTTCTCGGTCGGTGAGGAAGAGTTGCGTGGCATTGATACCAAGCCACTGGTGGGCAACCTCGCCGCATGGAACTACTTCATGTCGATCAAGAACCCGACCAACACCGCCTTTATCGCCAAATACAAAGACTGGGCCAAGAAAAACAACGTACCTAACGCCGATAAGCTCGTGACCAATGACCCGATGGAAGCCACCTATGTCGGCATCAACATGTGGGCGCAAGCGGTCAAGAAAGCCGGTACCACCAATGTAGACAAGGTGCGTGATGCGATGGCTGGTCAGTCTTTTGCTGCGCCATCAGGCTATACCCTGACTATGGATGCAACCAACCATCATCTGCATAAGCCGGTCATGATCGGTGAAGTACGCGCCGATGGTCAGTTCAATGTCGTCTACAAGACGCCGACTACCATCAAAGCCGAGCCTTGGAGTCCGTACATTCCGAAATAATGTAAAAGTAACGATCAGAGGAACAGATCACGATTGTGTGCGTTAGGCCGGAGAGGGCTTCCCAAGCTGCGCTCTCTGGCCCTTTTTTTGAATGAATTAAAAGACGGCTTGAACTGACAACCGAACCGAAAAGCCATCAGCAATATAGACAGCAATATATAAGGGGGACGAGATGCATTATCGTTCATGTTTAGGGGCTACAGGCGCACGCATGGGTATGCTGGTCGCAGCATTGTTGCTGGGTGGTGCGATGGCATGTTCGTCTGCACAGGCAGATACGCCAAGCGTTCCTGCCGCGTCGGCGGTGGCTGCGAGTGCGGCCACAGGCAGTGCCATTCATCGTTTCGTCACCGCCGATTTTGACGGACAAATGGCGCTGATCCAGCACTGGCCCGAAGACAGCCTATCCAAAGCGAAACTCTACAATGCACTGGAAAATGACCAGCTCTATAGCGATGCAGCGGGGCATGCCTATCTGCTTGCAAGCGATCAGAGCGTGACTGACTATGAGACCGGCCAACTGAGTCATGTGGCTGTCGATAGTCTGACCGCCATCAGCATGAATAATGCCATGCGTGAAGTGGTAGATGCTGACCGAGCCAAAACCAGCCTGTCCTCTCCTGATGTTGCGACCCGGCTGGATGCGGTCAAAACGCTGGCATCAGATCCCTTGAATGTCGATGATGCGCTGCTGGCCGAACGCCTGAAAGCAGAAACCGACAGTAAGGTCAAAAGCATCCTGACGCGTATACAGGCGCAAAAGGACATGGCCTCAGGCGATGCCAAACGTGAACTGGCCGGCGCCGAGGCGCTATCCGGCAGCAATGACCCCGAGGTACTGGCCTTGATCCAGAGTAAACTGGACGAGGGGCATCTGTCGCCGACGCTGACCAACGCCCTCAAAGACGCATCGCACAAGATCGCTTTAAAAATTCAAATCAGCGAGTGGGAGGGGTATCTCTTCTCCGGCTTGAGCCTCGCCAGCATCCTGCTGCTGGCAGCGCTGGGACTGGCCATCACCTATGGTCTGCTCGGCGTCATCAACATGGCGCATGGCGAACTGATCATGATCGGTGCCTATACCACCTATGTGATGCAGAATTTCTTTCAGCACCATTTCCCAAGCCATGGTGACTGGTATTTGATTGCAGCCATTCCGGCGGCCTTCTTGGTCAGTGGCGTGATTGGCATGATCATTGAACGGATCGTGATCCGCCCGCTGTACGGTCGTCAGCTTGAGACGTTGCTTGCGACCTTTGGCGTGAGTCTGATTCTGATGCAACTCGTGCGCATGATCTTCGGTGCACAGAATGTCGAGGTCGCCAATCCCGCGTGGATGAGCGGCGGCATCATGGTGTCGCCATCGCTGACTCTGCCTTACAGCCGTATTGCCATCATTGGCTTCACTATTCTGGTGATCGTGCTGGTCAAATTCCTGATCTCGGGCACGCGCTTCGGTCTCTTTGTCCGTGCCGTGACGCAGAACCGTACCATGGCGCGTGCTGTCGGCGTGCGGGCAAGCTACATCGATATGCTGGCCTTTGGCCTCGGGTCGGGCCTTGCGGGCCTCGCCGGATGTGCGCTGTCCCAGATCGGCAATGTCGGGCCGGATCTCGGTCAGAGCTACATCATTGATGCTTTCCTCGTGGTCGTGGTCGGCGGGGTTGGACAGCTGTTGGGTGCGTTCCTTGCGGCGCTGGGCCTTGGTATCTCGGGCAAGTTGCTTGAAGTGTGGATGGGTGCGGTACTGGCCAAGATCCTGCTCTTGGGGCTCATTATCCTCTTTATCCAGCGTCGTCCGCAGGGGCTGTTCGCCATCAAAGGTCGGTTTGTGGAGTAAGGCCATGCATCTATTAAATCTCTTATCAGCGTCCAAGACGCGTGCTGGTGTCCTGCTCGGATTGTTTGGCGTGCTGATCCTGCTGCCGCTCTTGCATCTGTTGCCTGCGACATCGGCCTTGTACCTGTCGGGCTACTGGATCACGTTACTCGGCAAAATCATGTGCTATGCGCTGGTCGCGCTGGCGCTTGATCTGGTCTGGGGCTATGCCGGGATCTTGAGTCTCGGTCACGGGTTGTATTTTGCGCTGGGCGGCTATGCCATCGGGATGTATCTGATGCGCACGGCAAATCCTGATGCGCTACCGCCGTTTATGGTCTTCCTCGACTGGCATCAACTGCCATGGTACTGGACGGGGACGAGTCATTTCTGGTGGTGTCTCTTGCTTGTGGTGCTGGCCCCGGGGCTGGTGGCCTTTATCTTTGGCTATTTTGCCTTTCGCTCCCGGATCAAGGGTGTGTATTTCTCCATCATCACGCAGGCCATGACTTTTGCGGCGACCTTACTGTTCTTTCGCAACGAAACCGGCTTTGGCGGCAATAACGGCTTTACCGGCTTTAGCACCTTGCTCGGATTTTCGCTGACCACGCCACAGATGCGGGTGACGCTCTGCATGCTGACGGCGATCGTGCTCCTGCTCAGTTTTGTCGGCTTGCGCTATCTGATGGCGCTGCCCTTTGGCCGTGTGCTGGGAGCGGTGCGTGACAGTGAGAACCGTCTGCGTTTCTTGGGCTATCGTACGCAATGGTACAAGCTTGCCGCATGGACTTTATCCGCAGTCATCGCGGGTATTGCCGGTGCGCTGTATGTGCCGCAGGTTGGCATCATCAATCCTGGCGAGATGAGCACGTCTAACTCGATCGAGATGGCCGTGTGGGTTGCAGTCGGTGGTCGCGGCACGCTCATCGGGCCACTCATCGGGGCAGGTCTGGTTAATGGTGCCAAGAGTTACTTTACCGTGGCTTATCCTGAGGTCTGGCTTCTGCTGCTCGGTGGATTATTTATCCTCGTCACGCTTTTCCTACCTGAGGGCATCATCGGTCTACTTAAGCGTCTGACGGGGCGGTTTTCCACTCACAAAGCTCCGGAACAGTCGTCGTTGCCTGTCGTAGATCAGCCAGTTGCCGAATCTGCTGAAAAAGCCAAATTAGAATCACATCCGAATCAAGGAGCTTCGTCATGATGGGTATGTCGCATTTGCTGAAGTCATATGATGATGGACGGCTTGCCATGGCAGGATTATCCGCAACGTCCAGTGTTTTTCAGGCCGGAGTCAATGCTGCCCCGCATGGCGTCGATCTGCATCAGGGCGTGGCGTTGTACTTGGAAAATGTCTGTGTGGACTTTGACGGCTTCCGCGCGCTCAATGATCTGTCTCTTTATATTGAGGAGGGTGAGCTACGCTGCATTATCGGTCCTAATGGCGCAGGTAAGACCACCATGATGGATGTCATCACGGGCAAGACACGGCCTACCTCGGGTACAGCGTTTTTTGGGCGTAATCTCGATTTATCCAAGCTCAGTACCGAAGAAATCACTGAAGCTGGCATCGGGCGTAAATTTCAAAAACCAACCGTATTTGAAGCCTTCACCGTGCTGGAAAACTTGCTATTGGCTGCACCCAAAAACAAATCAGTACGCTTCAGTCTCAGTCGTAAACAGCATGCGGGGACCATCGCCAGAATTGAATCTACGCTTGAGACCATTGGCCTGAAAGACTTGCGTTATAAACAGGCCGGGCTTTTATCCCACGGGCAGAAGCAGTGGCTCGAGATCGGCATGCTGCTGATGCAGGAACCGCGCTTGATCTTGCTTGATGAGCCTGTGGCAGGCATGACCGACCATGAGACCGAATTGACCGCCGCACTATGCCTTGAGCTGAAGAAAAACCACACGCTGGTCGTGGTTGAGCATGACATGAGCTTCATCGATACTATCAGCGAGAAGGTCACGGTACTAGCCGCAGGGCAGGTACTGGCTGAAGGCACACTGGCTGAGGTACAGGCCAATGCCGATGTGATCGAAAAATACTTAGGCCGCTAAATCATGGTCGATAAAATCGGGGACGTTAAGGAGGAAATATGCTGAGCGTTCAAGGCTTAAACCAATACTATGGCGGCAGCCATATCCTGCGTGATGTCTCGATCACCGCCGAGACCGGGCAATGCACGGTGATACTAGGTCGGAATGGCGTCGGTAAGACCACGTTGCTCAAATGCTTAATGGGTCAGTTGCCGATTAAAAGCGGCGCAATCAGTTTAAATGGTCGAGAAATGCAGTCGTTTAACCCAGAGCGGCGTGTCCGTGAGGGGCTGGCCTATGTGCCGCAGGGGCGCGAGATCTTCTCGACCCTGACGGTGGAAGACAATATCCTGATTGGCATGGCGCGTTTTGGTGGACGCAAAGCCAGCCGTGTACCGGAACACTTGTATGAGCTGTTTCCGGTCTTAAAAGAGATGAAGCATCGTCGCGGAGGCGACCTGTCAGGAGGTCAGCAGCAGCAGCTCGCGATTGCTCGGGCGCTGGCGGCTGAGCCGAGGGTCTTGATCTTAGATGAGCCGACTGAGGGCATCCAGCCGTCGATCATCAAGGACATCGGTCGTGTGATCCGGAAGCTGACGGATCGCGGTGATATGGCCATCGTTCTGGTCGAGCAGTTCTATGACTTTGCCGAGGAGTTGGCTGACCGCTATGTGGTGATGGCGCGCGGAGAGGTGGTGGATCAGGGACTGGGGAGTGAGATGCAGAGCAAACGTGTACGTGAGATGGTGGCGATTTGATCATATTGCTTCATATTTGATCGTATAGTATTTATTGCAGCTTGCGATGGTTGCTGTGATGCCATGATTGCGATGAATCGTTACATAGTCGGGTTTGATCTGGGCTTGAATTTTCCTTATGTTTAAAAGAATTAGACGGGCGTTTAAGCTTGAGTCTTCCTTTGGGATCATGATGGGCGATGTGCTCATGTTTTGGCGGTGTATGTGGCTTGGCAGGCGAGATTATCCTTAGGTTTTGAAGTTGAATCCGAAGCAGAAAATGCCCGCACGGTACTGCGGCATCGCCGCCATGAAGGGCCGCTTCGTGTGCAGAAAGCTCTATGGCCGGAGGAGAGCGGTGTCTGCCATGTGATTCTGGTGCATCCGCCTGCCGGGATTGCCGGTGGCGATGCGCTTGAGATTACGGTGAATCTGGCAGCTCATAGCCATGCCTTGCTCACCACCCCGGGAGCAGGCAAATGGTACGGCAGTGCCGGGCCGATGGCGCGTCAATCCATCCATCTGCAGGTAGGCAAAGATGCCGTGCTTGAGTGGCTACCACAGGAGGTCATGCTGTTTGACCGGGCCATTGCCTCTAGCGAGACGCGGATTGATCTGAGTGATACAGCTGGACTCATCGCATGGGATATGCTGGTGATTGGCCGTCAGGCATGGCAGGAACAGTTTGCTTCAGGCCGCTATCACAATCGCCTCACCATCTGGCAGGGGGATACGCTGCTCGTGCAGGATCAGCTCTATATCGAAGGTGGCGACCGCTGGTTGACCTCGCCACTGGGCATGGCTGGGCATGCGGTAATGGGCGTGCTGTATCTGGTGCCGCCTGTAGCATATCGGGATCATGTCCTGCTGGATGCAGACATTGAGGGTATGCGGGATCTGATTGCGCGTATGCAGATGCCGCTTGCCATCACACGTCTGGGGCATGTGCTGGTGGCGCGCTATCTCGGAGATGATCCGCGCCAGTGCATGGATGGCTTTGCCGGACTGCGCGCCCGCGTCCGTCGTATCTGGTGGCAGATGGATGAGGCTTTACCGCGGATATGGAAGACGTAAGTCATCTGGCTTTGCCGTTTTAAGCAGTGTTGCGGATTGGTATGCTGCTTGCACGAGCATCAACAGCGCTCATCTGGTCACGATTTGAACTGCAATACTGAAATACGATTAATCATAAGGTAGATCATGGAACTCACTCCCACCGAAAAAGACAAGATGCTGATCTTCACCGCAGGGCTGGTCGCTGAACGACGTCGTGCCCGTGGCCTTAAGCTCAATTATCCCGAGGCGGTCGCCTATATCTCAGCGGCTTTGCTGGAGGGTGCACGTGATGGCCGCAGCGTCAGTGACCTCATGCACTATGGCACCACGCTACTGACTCGGAATGATGTGATGGAAGGCGTGCCTGAGATGATCGCTGAAGTGCAGGTCGAGGCGACATTTCCTGATGGCTCCAAGCTGGTAACGGTACACCAGCCGATCCTGTAATTGACGTGCTTGTAGCGAAGGAGAAGCGCAATATGATTCCGGGTGAATATCTGATCGAAGCAGGCGAGCTTGAGTTAAATGCCGGACGAGAAACGATTCGCGTCGATGTGGTCAATCATGGTGATCGTCCCGTGCAGGTGGGATCACATTTTCACTTTTATGAGGTCAATGACAGCCTGATTTTTGACCGCGCAGTGGCCAAGGGCTTTCGCCTGAATATCCCGGCGGGTACGGCGGTACGTTTTGAGCCGGGGCAGCGCCGTCAGGTTGAGCTGGTGGCACTGGCAGGCCATCGCGTCGTCTACGGCTTTGCCGGACGTGTGATGGGCAAGCTGGACTGACTCCAGACTGAATCGGACAAGGATTGATTATCATGAAACTCTCACGGCGTGCTTACAGCGAAATGTTTGGCCCCACCACGGGCGACCGGGTGCGGCTGGCCGATACCGAGCTGATGCTGGAGGTCGAGCAGGACCTCACCATCTATGGCGAGGAAGTTAAATTCGGTGGTGGTAAGGTCATCCGCGATGGCATGGGCCAGTCGCAGCTCCCGAGTGACGAGGTCGCCGATACCGTGATCACCAATGCATTGATCGTGGACTGGTGGGGTATCGTCAAGGCCGATGTCGGGCTCAAAGGCGGTCGTATCTGGAGGATCGGCAAGGCCGGTAATCCCGATATCCAGCCGGGTGTGGATATCCCGCTGGGCGCTGCGACCGAGGTCATCGCGTGTGAAGGCCAGATTCTCACCGCAGGCGGCGTAGATACGCATATCCACTGGATCTGTCCGCAGCAGGTCGAGACTGCGCTCATGTCGGGTGTCACCACCATGATCGGCGGTGGTACGGGACCGGCAGCGGGCACGTCAGCAACTACCGTGACACCGGGGCCGTGGCATATCGCCACCATGCTCAAAGCCATTGACAGCCTGCCGATGAATATTGGCCTCTTGGGCAAAGGCAATCTCAGCCTACCGCTGCCGATTGAGGAGCAGATCAAAGCCGGGGTTGTGGGGCTGAAATTACACGAAGACTGGGGCACGACGCCTGCTGCGATAGATAATTGTCTGTCGGTGGCGGATCGTTATGACGTACAGGTAGCCATCCATACTGATACGCTCAATGAAGCCGGTTTTCTTGAGGCGACGCTTGCGGCCTTTAAAGACCGCACCATCCATACCTACCATACCGAAGGTGCAGGTGGCGGTCATGCGCCAGATATTTTAAAAGCCATCGGCCAGTCCAATGTGCTGCCGTCGTCCACCAATCCCACGCGGCCTTATACTGTCAATACCATCGATGAGCATCTCGACATGCTCATGGTCTGTCATCATTTGGACCCAGCCATCAGTGAAGATGTCGCCTTCGCCGAGAGCCGCATCCGCCGCGAGACCATCGCTGCCGAAGATATCCTGCAGGACTTGGGCGCTATCGCCATGATGTCTTCGGACTCGCAGGCCATGGGTCGCGTGGGCGAGGTGATCATCCGCACATGGCAGACCGCGCACAAGATGAAAGTCCAGCGCGGGCCGCTGCCAGAAGATACGGCGCGTAATGATAATTTTCGCATCAAACGCTATATCGCCAAATACACCATCAATCCCGCCATCACCCACGGCTTAAGCCATGAGGTCGGCTCGGTCGAGGTGGGTAAACTTGCCGATCTCGTGCTATGGAAACCGGCCTTCTTTGGTGTCAAACCGGCCATGATCTTGAAAGGCGGTATGATCGCAGCGGCACCGATGGGCGATATCAATGCCTCCATCCCGACGCCGCAGCCGGTGCATTATCGGCCGATGTTCGGTGCGTTGCCGGAGGGTGTGCATGCCTCTAGCATTACTTTCCTGTCGCAGGTCGCGGTGGAGGCAGGCGTTGCACAGCGTCTAGGACTAAAAAAAATGATCAGCCCCGTCTCCGGCACGCGGCATCTACGCAAGACTGACATGAAGCACAATGGTTATCTGCCCGTGATGGAAGTTGATCCTGAGACCTATATCGTCAAGGCTGATGGCGTGCATCTGACCTGTGAGCCTGCTGAGGTGCTGCCGATGGCGCAGCGTTATTTCCTGTTTTGATATAAGTTTTTTGATATGACTTGAGGTTGTTCCTGTTATGCGTATTTATACCCGGCGTCTGCCACACGACTTCAAGCCTGAGCACTCCGCAGAGACCTTGGCGTTGAACTATGACACCCGGCAGAAGTCCCGCTTCCGCGCCACGCTCGCATCCGGTGACGACATCGGCGTCGATCTGCCGCGCACAGGCGTCTTGCGTGGCGGGGCATATGTGGCGACCGAAACAGGCGAGATTTTACAGATTCTGGCGGCTGAGGAGGCCTTGCATCAGGTGACGGCTGCTCAACCTTTTGACCTGCTCAAAGCCGCCTATCACCTCGGCAACCGCCATGTGCCGCTCATGCTGACGCCCGAGGCGCTATATCTTGAGCCGGACTATGTGCTGGCCGAGATGGTCCGTGGTTTGGGTCTCGACGTATCTGAGGTGGAGCATCCGTTTGAGCCCGAGAGCGGTGCCTACGCCCAGCATCATCATGACAATCGCCTCAGACCCTACCATGCCCACCACGCGCACTGAGGGCGGGCAAAGTAGCCTAGATGCTGCTGCCTTGCTGCGGTTGCTGACGCTGTCATCGACGGCTTTACCGGTGGGTGCGTATTGCTACTCTCAAGGTGTTGAGAGTGCCATCGAAGTCGGCATCATCCGCAATGAAGCGACCGCCTTGAGTTATTTTCAGGATGTGCTGGTGCTGTTACTGGGTCGCTTTGAATTACCGATGCTGGCGCAGCTGATGCAGGCGTGTGAGCAGGATGATATCACCAAATTTCAGCAGCTTGCGTCGGCCTATCGTGCCAGTCGTGAGAGCCGCGAGTTTCTGGCGGAGAGTCAGCAGTTGGCTTTTTCGCTCAATGCCTGGATACGTGATGTCCTACGATGGCAGGTCGATGTCGATACTGATCAGGGTTTTATCCCTGTCTATGCACAGCTTAGCGTACGGCTGGATTTGGCAGCACATGATTGCCTGACGGCATACGCTTTCAGCGTGCTTGAAAATCAGGTCCTCGCCGTGGTCAAAACGCTGCCGCTGGGGCAGATGAGCGGGCAGCGTGTCCTCTGGGACTTGCATGGGCAGATTCCAGAGGTAGTGCAGCGGGTCTTGCATGACCCGCGTCCGCTGTCGAGCAGCCTGCCGCATTATGGCATGCTGTCCATGCGCCACGAGAGCCAGTATTCACGGCTCTTTCGCTCGTAAAATTTTTAAAATCGTTGTAAATGTAAAACAGGAATATCAACATGACAGAACGCAGTCCACTTCGCGTCGGGATCGGCGGACCAGTGGGATCGGGCAAGACCGCCCTGACCTTAAACCTCTGTCGCGCCCTGCGCGATAAGTACAACATGGCAGTCGTGACCAACGACATATATACCAAGGAAGACGCCAATTTCCTCACGCGCAACGAAGCCATGACACCGGATCGTATCGTCGGAGTTGAGACTGGAGGCTGCCCGCATACCGCGATTCGCGAGGATGCCTCGATTAACCTTGCGGCGATTGATGCGCTGAACAAGAAATTTCCCGGTCTTGAGCTGATCATTGTCGAGAGTGGCGGGGATAATCTGGCGGCTACCTTCAGCCCGGAGCTGTCCGACCTCACCCTGTACGTGATCGATGTGGCAGCGGGTGAGAAGATCCCGCGCAAAGGTGGCCCCGGCATCACTAAATCCGACCTGCTGATCATCAATAAGACCGACCTTGCACCGATGGTTGGCGCGTCACTTACGGTGATGGATCAGGATGCCAAGCGCATGCGCGGCGAACGGCCATTTCTCTTTTCGAATATGAAAACACAGGATGGTCTGGCCGAGATCATTGCGTTTATCGAGAAACAGGGCTTATTGACCGCATCCTAAGGGGTGCGATCAGGCTATCCATGCAATCAGGGCTTAAGGAGACACATATGCGTTTATGGTTATTACTGCTGATGGGTGTATCGACGGCGGCGTTTGCGCATCCGGGACATGATCAGATGGTGCACTCATCGCTGCTTGCCGGGATATTGCATCCGTTTACCGGCCTTGATCACCTGACCATGGTGCTAGGCTTGGGTCTGCTGATGGCGCGAGCTCTAAGAGTCGGGCGATTTATCGGCCTTGCTTTGTTGCTCGTGGCACTGGTCGGTGGTTTTATGCTCGGTATCCAGCATCTGATGAATGTCCGTGTAGCGGAGTACGGTATTCTCCTGTCGCTGGTGGTGCTCGCAATGGCACTTTGGCAGCGAGTGACATATGTTTACCTGCCTTTCTTAGCGTTGCTGGGTGTCTTTCACGGAGTGGCGCACGGCAATGAGTTGGCCGCAGGCGTAAAGCCTGTAGCATTCATGCTGGGTATGATGGCAAGCCTTACGCTACTGTATTTGTCTGGCGTGATGATTGGACGCGTGCTCCTCGCGCGCTTGCCTGCAAGTCAGCGGATCGCAGCATTGGCGGCGGGGCTGGTTGCGGTGTTTGAGTTTGCTGCTTGATCCGAGACTTAGGCGTTAAGACGCCGCCGCTGCGCCGAGTGCCAGCGCGAGCGTCATTTCGGTCAGTTCATCAAGGTTGACCCGTCCTTTCGGGTTGTACCACATCGCGGTGCCAAAGGTGGCGCCGCTGATGAGACGCCGCCAGATAAAGGCATCATGAGCCAAACTGGATTGTGCTTTTAAGGCTTCCAATACTGCAAGCCACAGCCCCTCATATTCCTGCCGCATGGCGAGTAGGGGTTGCTGCTGATCTTTAGTAATCGCATTCCACTCGTAGACCAGCACCGCCATGGCGTAGCTGGTATTGCCGTTGATCGACTCAAGCTCTGCCCGGATCAGAGCTTTCAATTGCGCTTCGGGCGTATCGTTTTCACTGACTGCGCAATGCATCTGACCAAGATTGTAGATAATCGCCTCGGCCATGACGGCACAGAGGATCTCGTCTTTGGATTTGAAATGGTGAAACAGACTGCCGGACTGGATGCCGATCAATTGAGCGAGCTCGCGTACAGTCGTCCGGGCATAACCCTGCACATGAAAGAGATACGCCGCTGCCCGCAGCACGCGACCGCGTGGACTATCGTCCATACCGCCGATGGAAGGCAGGGATTGCAAGAGCTCATTTGCAGCTAAAGCGTCGGTCAAGGTGGTCGTTCCTAAATGTATATCCCGGCATCATCTGGGTGCAGGGACTGAGCCGCGACTCGGCGGTCACGAAAAATTCATTTGTGCTTTTTGCGCGTGTCAAAGATTCCAAACCCTTCTGAAATCAGGTGCCGCGCTTGGTTAGCCGCGCGCATTTTAGCATTCCGTGCGGTTAAGGTTTTAAAAATTATTACATATGGATATTTACAAACCAAGCGCTTGCTTGGTAGTTTAGCATCAATTTGTCACAAGCGACATTCATCACGTTTTCTTGTGATGATTTGAGCGCATACATGGGATTTCCCTCGATGCAAGCTTGGAGGCGCCACATGCGGCGTAGTCAGGCTTTGCATGGAGTGGAGCAGATGGAGTAAGGGGAAATGACTGACGACCGCATCGTCCGTATCGGCTGTGCCGCAGGCTTCTGGGGCGATACCAATACCGCTGCCTTTCAACTGGTGCATATGGCCAAGCTTGATTACCTGGTCTTTGACTATCTGTCCGAAGTGACCATGTCGATCATGGCCCGCGCCAAGATGAAAGATCCTGCCATGGGCTATGCGCATGACTTCGTCACCCGCGTGATGGCACCGCTGCTATCCAAGATCGCCGCAAAAAACATCAAAGTCATCAGCAATGCTGGCGGTATTAATCCCTTGTCCTGCCGAGACGCCATCGAGAAGCTGATTAAGGATGCCGGGCTGTCCCTCAAAGTTGCAGTGGTACTCGGCGATGATCTGCTATCGCGTCAGGATGAATTTAAAAAAGCAGGGACCACTGAGATGTTTAATGGGCAGGCCATGCCGGATCAGATGACCAGCATCAATGCCTACTTGGGCGCTATCCCGATCCGCGATGCGCTTGCAGCGGGTGCCGATATCGTGATCACTGGACGCGTGGTGGACTCTGCAGTCGTAATCGGTCCGCTGATGCATGAGTTTGGCTGGGCTGAGGACAATTATCCGATGCTGGCTCAAGCCGCGCTCGCTGGTCATGTGATCGAGTGCGGCGCACAGTGTACGGGAGGTAATTTCACCGACTGGGATACCGTGCCGGGCTACGACAATATGGGTTTCCCGATTGCTGAAGTGTCTCCAGATGGCTCGTTCGTCATCACCAAGCCTGAGGGTACTGGTGGCTTGATCACGCCCGCTACGGTCGGCGAGCAGATCGTCTATGAAATTGGCGATCCGCAGAGCTACCTGCTGCCGGATGTGTCAGCAGACTTCAGTCATGTACAGCTTAGCCAAGTGGGTGAGAACCGCGTCAAGGTGACCGGAGCGCAAGGCCGTGCACCGACCAATCAATACAAGGTCAGTGCGACATATGCCGATGGCTACCGCGTGCTAATCAGTTTTGTGATTGCGGGTATTGATGCCAAGCGTAAAGCCGAGCGGGTGGCCGAGGCGATCCTGTCTAAATGCGAGCGCGTGCTGGGCTTGCGCGGTGTGCCGGGCTTTACCGCTAAATCCATAGAGATCGTCGGTACTGAGACCACCTATGGCGCGCATGGTCGTCGCAGCGACAGCCGTGAGGTCGCGGTCAAGATCGCCGTCACGCATCCCTTCGAGCAAGCTTGTCTATTCTTGGCTTCCGAGATCGCTCAGGCTTCGACCGGCATGGCACCCGGGCTTGCTGGCATCATGGGTGGTCGTCCGAAGGCATCGCCTGTAGTCAAGCTGTTCTCTTTCCTGATCGATAAAACCACCTGTCCTGTTGAGCTGGACCTTGATGGCACGCGTCAGGCAGTCAGTATTCCATCCGGTTCTTCTGCGCCTCAGCCAACACCGATAGCAAGCGGTGAAGAAGCGGATGTTACTGGAGCCGACTTCATTGAAGTGCCGCTGGTCAAACTCGCCTATGCCCGTTCCGGAGACAAAGGTAATACCTCCAATGTCGGCGTGCTGGCGCGCAAAGCTGTCTATCTGCCGTGGATTCGTGCCGCGCTGACGACGGCCAAAGTCGCTGATTATATGGCGCATGTGCTGACGCCAGAGAGCAAGGTCACCCGCTATGAGCTGCCGGGACTTCATGCATTGAACATCACCATGACTGAAGCGCTGGGCGGTGGTGGGATGGCTTCTTTGCGGATTGATCCACAGGGTAAGGCCATGGCACAGCAGGTGCTTGAGATGCCGGTACAGATCCCTAAAGCGCTGCTTGTCGATTAAAAGCCGGCTTATTAATGCTGGATTAACCCTTTTTGATTTAGAGATATATAGTAGGAAGCAAGTACGATGTCTTATCACTCCATACTTCGCAGCGACGCCTTTAAGGATAAAGTCGTGATCGTCACGGGCGGCGGCTCGGGGATCGGGCGCTGCACTGCGCATGAGTTGGCAGCTTTGGGCGCACAGGTCATCATCACCGGTCGTAAGCCTGAAAAACTTGCCGCTATTGTCGATGAAATCACCGGTGATGGTGGCAAGGTCAAAGGGCTGGTCTGCGACATTCGTCAGGAAGAGCAGGTCCGGGATACCATCGCTGCCGTGATCAAAGAATTTGGTCGTCTCGATGGCTTGTTTAATAACGCTGGCGGGCAGTTTCCTGCGCCGCTTGAAGCCATTAGCTTTAATGGTTTTGATTCGGTGATCCGCAATAACTTGCACGGTACCTTTCTCATGATGCGCGAAGTCTACACGCAGTGGATGAGCGCGCATGGCGGCAGCATCGTCAATATGACCGCCGATATGTGGGGCGGTATGCCCGGTATGGGTCATAGCGGGGCAGCGCGATCTGGCGTAGATAACCTGACCAAGACCGCTGCGATTGAGTGGGCGAAATCCGGCGTGCGCGTCAATGCCGTAGCCCCCGGCTGGATCATGTCGTCCGGGATGGATACTTATCAGGGGGCGTTCCGCGCCATGATTCCGATGCTGGCTGACAAAGTCCCACTCAAGCGTATGGGCACCGAGTCGGAGGTGTCGTCGGTGGCTTGTTTCCTGTTGTCAGAGGCGGCAGCGTTTGTGAGTGGCGTGACCATCCGTATCGACGGTGCAGCGTCCTTGGGTACGCCGATGTATCCGCTGGCCGATGCCAAGAATAATGCGCCGTACAATGGTTTTCATCGGGCCTTCATCCCCGATGTATTAAAAGACGCAGGGAAGGGAGAATAAGCCATGGCGATTCTTGCGACTCAACTGGACCCGAATAGCAGCGAATTCGCCGATAACCGCACCTTTATGCAAGAGCAGATCGACGCCATGCGCGCGATCCAGCAGAAGGTGATCGACAAATCCTTAAGCGCTAAGCCCAAATTTGAAAAGCGTGGCCAGATCCTGCCGCATGAGCGCGTACGTCTGCTCCTTGATCCCGGTACGCCTTTTGTCGAGCTGTGTGGCCTTGTGGGCTATGGCATGTACGATGATAAAGACGGCTCGGATGCGGGTGGCGGCATCATCGCCGGGATCGGTTTCGTCGAAGGGGTGCGCTGTATGGTTACCGCCAGCAACAGCGCCATCAAGGGCGGCACGATTTCGCCTGCGGGCATGACCAAGACGCTGCGCCTGCACGAGATGATCGCGGAAAACAAACTGCCCGTGATCTGCCTGACCGAGAGCGGCGGCGCCAATCTCAACTACGGCGGCGAAGTGTTTGTGAATGCCGGACGTACCTTTGCCAATCAGGCTCGACTGTCGGCGATGGGCATCCCGCAGATCTCGGTCGTGCATGGCAATGCGACCGCTGGCGGTGCCTATCAGCCGGGCCTCTCTGACTATGTGATCGTGGTACGCAAGCGGACGCAGATGTTCCTGGCAGGACCGCCACTCTTGCTTGCGGCTACCGGTGAGGTCGCCAATGGCGAAGATCTGGGTGGTGCCGAGATGCATGCGCAAATCGCAGGAACAGCGGAATATCTGGCTGAGAACGATGCCGACGGTATCCGTATGGCCCGCGAGGTCGTGGCGATGCTGAACTGGCGCGAGCAGACCAGCACGCATAGCGAGGATTATCCTGAGCCGCGCTATCCGATCGATAATTTGCTTGGCTTGATCCCGTCGGATATCAAGAAGCCTTTTGATATGAAAGAAGTCATCGCGCATATCGTCGATGGCTCGGAGTTCATGGAGTTCAAGCAAGAGTTTGATGCCATGACGGTCTGTGGCTGGGCACGTCTTGGTGGTCAGTTGATCGGCATCATCACCAATAACGGCCCGATCACAGCGCAAGGTGCGGTCAAGACGGCGCAGTTCATTCATCTGTGCGAACAGACCCAGCGTCCATTGCTGTTCCTGCATAACACCACGGGCTTTATCGTCGGCACCGAAGCCGAGCAGAGCGGTATCGTCAAGCACGGCTCCAAGCTGATTCAAGCGGTTGCCAATACCAGCGTGCCCAAGGTCTCGGTCATCGTCGGCGGCTCCTATGGTGCGGGCAACTATGCGATGTGTGGTCGCGCACTGTCGCCGCGCTTCCTGTTTGCCTGGCCCAACTCGCGTACAGCGGTGATGGGCGGGGCGCAGGCCGGTAAGGTGCTGCGGATCGTGGCCGAAGAGAAACAACGCGCCTCAGGTCAGGAACCTGACCCTAAAGTACTGGACTTCGTCGAGCAGAGTACCGCCATGAAGCTCGACCAGCAGACCACGGCACTTTACAACACGGCGCACGGCCATGACGACGGCCTGATCGATCCGCGTGATACGCGTAAGGTGCTGATCTTTGTCTTCCAGACCATTGCCGAAGCGGCGGCACGCAAGCTGAATCCGATTACCTTTGGCGCATCGCGCTTCTAATGAACCTGATAATGAATAAGGACTGATCATGAAATTTACCGCTGAACACGATGCCCTGCGCCGTACCGCGCGCCAGTTTGTTGAAAAAGAACTCAATCCCTTTATCCCTGAGTGGGAGGCTGCTGGACGTTTCCCCATTCACGAGGTGTTCAAAAAAATGGCCGAACTCGGCCTGCTCGGCATCTGTAAGCCCGAAGAGAACGGCGGCTTGGGTCTGGATTATTCTTACAATCTGGTCGTTGCCGAAGAGTTGGGTCGTGCCGCCTGTGGCGGTGTGCCGCTGGCGATTGGCGTACAGACCGATATGGCAACCCCGGCCCTCGCACGTTTTGGCAGCAAAGAGCTACGCGACGAGTTCCTCGTACCCGCCATCAAGGGTGAATATGTGGCCTCGATTGCCGTCTCTGAGGCTCATGCGGGGTCTGATGTGGCTGCGATCAAGACCACCGCGATCAAAGATGGTGGCGACTATGTGATCAACGGCAGCAAGATGTGGATCACCAATTCGCTGCAGGCGGACTTCTTCTGTCTGCTCGCCAATACCTCGGATGGCAAGCCGCACTCCAATAAATCCATGATCATCGTACCCGCCAAGACCCCCGGCATCAGCTTTTCCGAGCCTTTGGATAAGCTCGGGATGCGCTCGACCACGACTGCACAGGTGTTTCTGGATAATGTCCGCGTACCGCAGCGCAATCTGGTCGGTGCTGAGGGCATGGGCTTTATGATGCAGATGATGCAGTTTCAGGAAGAGCGCATGTGGGCCTGCGCCAATGCTGTCGGCGGCCTTGAGACCGTGATTGCCAAGACCATCGACTACACGCGGGAGCGCACGACCTTTGGTCATCCGCTCATTGACAATCAATACGTGCATTTCCGCTTTGCTGAGCTCATGACCGAAGTCGAAGCGCTCAAAGCCCTGACTTACCAAGCCTGTGAAGCACATATCGCGGGTGAGGATGCGACCAAATGGGCGTCGATGGCCAAACTCAAATCCGGTCGTCTGACGCGTGAAGTCGCTGATAGCTGTCTGCAGTACTGGGGTGGCATGGGCTTTATGTGGGATAACCCGGCATCGCAACTGTATCGTGATGGACGTCTCGGCTCCATCGGTGGCGGTGCGGATGAGATCATGCTCGGCATCATCTGCAAGCTGATGAACATCCTGCCGAGCAAGCGCCGTTAATTGGTCTAAAAAGGACGCATACCATGACATTGCCTACGACGACAGCCATTGAGCTGCAACAAGACGGGCCGATCCTGCATATCTGGCTCAACCGTCCTGAGAGCAAGAACGCCATGAACCAACAGATGGTGAGCGAACTCATGCAGGTCTTCGCCGCCATCAAGGATGACCACGCGATCCGCGGCGTGATCCTGCGCGGGCGCGGTGGGAATTTCTGTGCGGGTGCCGATATTAAAGATATGGCCGGTATCCGCATGCAGGTAGCCGAAGTCGGCAACATCACACCTTATGTGCAGTTCAACCGTAGCTTCGGTGCGTTGATCGAAGCGGTGGATCAGGCGCCGCAGGTGGTGGTGGCGGTGGTTGAGGGTGCGGTACTGGGTGGCGGCTTTGGCTTGGCGTGCGTGTCGGATGTGGCGCTGGCAGCAGAAGATGCGCAATTTGGCCTGCCTGAGACAGGCCTTGGGGTGATCCCGGCGCAGATCGCACCGTTTGTGGTACAGCGTATTGGTCTGACGCAGACGCGTCGTCTGGCACTCTTGGGCAATCGTTTCCGTGGTGCGGAAGCGGTACGTTTAGGCCTCGTGCATGAGATGTTTGATGAGGAAGGCGTGCTGGATCAGGCGGTCGAACAGGTCAAGAAACAGATCCGCCGGACCGCGCCAAATGCCAATCGTGTGACCAAGGCTCTCCTGCATCGGGTCGGGCATGAGCCGATGGCGAGCCTGCTTGATGATGCCGCGCAGCTCTTTGCCGAGGCAGTCTCTGGCCCTGAAGGCATTGAAGGCACCATGGCCTTTGTGCAGAAGCGTCTGCCGAATTGGGCTGAATAACCATTAACTGAACATTCCGGGGATATCGCTTTGCGAGTCGCAAACATGAGCTATCCCCACTGCTGGAGGCCGTATGGCATTCTCTAAAGTATTGATCGCTAACCGGGGCGAGATTGCGGTCCGCGTGATGCGGAGTGCGCGTGCGCTCGGCTATCGCACGGTGGCGGTGTATTCTGAGGCCGATCAGCATGCCTTGCATGTGCACGTGGCTGATGAGGCCGTATGTATCGGTGCACCGCAGGTCAGCAGCTCTTACTTGTCTATCGAGCGCATTCTCGATGCAGCCAAAAAGACTGGAGCCGATGCAATCCATCCCGGCTATGGTTTCTTGTCTGAAAACGCCGAATTTGCCATTGCGTGCAAAAATGCCGGAATTACCTTTATCGGACCGACCCCTGAGGCCATTGAACTCATGGGCAGCAAGCGCCTGTCCAAGATCGCCATGATCAAAGCCGGCGTGCCCTGCGTACCGGGCTATGAAGGTGATCAACAGGACATCGCGCATTTACTGGCTGAAGGCCAGCGCATCGGCTTTCCGTTGATGGTCAAAGCCTCAGCAGGCGGCGGCGGTCGCGGCATGCGTCTCGTGCATGAGGCTGGCGAACTCAAAGCCTCGCTCGAAACAGCCCGCTCCGAGGCACAGAATGCCTTTGGCTCCGGCGAGCTGATTCTGGAGCGGGCGGTGATCGCGCCGCGTCATGTTGAGATTCAGGTCTTTGGTGATACGCATGGTAATGTGGTGTATTTGTTTGAGCGTGACTGCTCGATCCAGCGCCGCCATCAGAAGGTGGTGGAGGAGTCACCATGTCCGGTGATGACACCTGAACTGCGCCGTCAAATGGGTGAGGCAGCGGTTGCTGCGGCCAAGTCGTGCAACTATGTGGGTGCGGGGACGGTCGAGTTTCTGCTGGATCAATCGGGCAATTTTTATTTCTTGGAGATGAATACCCGTCTGCAGGTCGAGCATCCGGTGACGGAACTGGTGACCGGCCATGATCTGGTCGAGTGGCAATTGCGGGTGGCGAATGGCGAAACCCTGCCTGCCTTGCAAGATGAATTGACCCTGACCGGCCACGCCATCGAAGTGCGCCTGTATGCCGAAGATCCGGGGCAGAACTTCCTGCCGCAAACGGGAGATATCCTGCGCTGGCAGCCTGCCAATCTACCGCAGGTGCGCGTCGATCACGGCATGATGAGTCCGGGCGAGGTCAGTCCTTACTATGATCCGATGGTGGCGAAAGTGATTGCCTATGGCAAGACGCGGGTCGATGCTGTGCGTCTGCTTGCCCGTGCCGTCGAGGATAGCGTACTGCTGGGTGTCAACAGCAACAAACAGTTCCTCGTCAATCTTCTCAAGCACCCGGTACTGGTGTCGGGCGATACCAATACGGCTTTTATTGCCGAGCATTTCGCTGATGATGTGAGCTTGAAGCCCGCCGTGGCCGATCATGAGAGCTTGGCGATCGCGGCGAGCCTGTTTGTCTATCATTCTGGGCGCCAAGGCTGGCATACCGGCATTGCCCTTGCGATCCCGATGAAGCTGAATGTCGGTGAGCTGACCCATGCATTGTCGATTGATCAGCAAGAACAGCGTCTGATCCTGACGCACGAGGGGCAGGCGGAGGAGCTGGAAATCGTCAACCTCACGTCTGAGGTGTTGACGTATCTATGGCAGGGCGTGCGCAAGACGGTCGCCTATGTGCATACCGGTGATACGGTTTATCTGGACCGCGCCAATGGCAATCTCACCGTGATCGATGTCACCCATGCACCACATGCAAGCAGTGATGAGGCGGGTGATGGGCAGATTCTGGCGCCGATGAATGGCGCGGTGGTCAATATCCTCGTCGCACCTGGCGATACCGTGGTCAAGGATCAGACACTGGTGATTCTGGAGGCGATGAAAATCCAGCAGCAGATCAAGGCCAACTGTGATGGCGTGGTGGGTAACATCGCGGTACATTTGGGCCAGCAGATGAAAAAGCGTCAATTGCTGCTCCAGGTCCAGCCGACCTGATTGAACGAAACATCTATGCATATCATCGGGTCGGATGCAGGCATCCGGCCTTGCTTTTTAATCAAAGCGTTGATTGATATGGTTTTATCGATGCTTTTCATTCGACGACAATCGTCGTGACATACAATTTGTTAATATCGCTATTTGAAGAACACGTACACAGAAATAAACAGGAAGGTTGCCATGTATATCTCTAATTTTAATCATGACCTGGGTGAGTCCATCGTTGCGCTGCGCGATATGGTGCGCCAGTTCGCGCAGAAGGAAATCGCGCCAATCGCGCAAGACATCGACAAGAACAATCATTTTCCGCTTGAGCTGTGGCGCAAGATGGGCGACCTCGGTCTGCTCGGTATTACTGTCGAAGAGGAATATGGTGGTGCAGGACTGGGTTACCTCGCCCATGTGGTGGTCAGTGAGGAAATTTCTCGTGCCTCGGCCGCAGTGGGTCTGTCCTACGGTGCACACTCCAATCTGTGTGTCAATCAGCTGCGTCGCAACGGGACCGATGCCCAGAAGCGCAAGTACCTGCCCAAGCTGATCAGCGGTGAGCATATCGGCGCGCTGGCGATGTCGGAGTCTGAGGCGGGCTCGGATGTGGTGAGCATGAAGCTGCGCGCGGACTTCCATGGTGATCACTATGTGCTGAATGGCAACAAGATGTGGATCACCAACGGTCCCGATGCCGATGTCCTGATTGTCTATGCCAAGACCGAGCCTAGTGCCAAGTCGCGTGGCATCACGGCCTTTATCATTGAGAAAAACTTCCCGGGCTTCAGTACCGGTCAGAAGCTCGATAAGCTGGGCTTGCGCGGCTCCAATACCTGCGAGCTGGTGTTCCGCGACTGCATCGTCCCGGCAGAGAATGTGCTGGGCGTGGTGAATGATGGCGTCAAGGTGCTGATGTCGGGTCTCGACTATGAACGCATTCTGGTCGCGGGCGGGCCGCTCGGTATCATGGCGGCGGCGCTCGATATCGTGGTGCCTTATGTGCATGAGCGCAAACAGTTCGGACAGGCCATCGGCGAGTTTCAACTGATGCAGGGCAAGCTGGCCGATATGTATGTGGGCTATAACGCCTGTGCGTCTTATCTCTATGCGGTGGCCAAAGCTGCCGACCGTGGCGAAACCACGCGTAAAGATGCTGCCGGAGCGATCCTCTATGCGGCAGAAAAAGCCACTTGGATGGCGGGGCAGGCGATTCAGGTACTGGGGGGTAATGGCTATATCAATGACTATCCGGCAGGTCGTCTGTGGCGCGATGCCAAGCTGTTTGAGATCGGCGCGGGTACCTCCGAGATTCGCCGGATGCTGATCGGGCGTGAGCTGTTTCAAGAGACCCGCTGATCGGATTGGGAGTAAAAGAAGGAGCCGTAAGGCTCCTTCTTTATTGTCGGTTATCTATGGGATGAAGTTTCGGAACGATGGGCCAGAGCCAACTGACGATTGCGATACAGGATCAGCGTTGAGGCAAGGCCACAAATCGCGGCGAAGGTCATCCACAGGCCCGGGGCGGCTTTGTTGCCGGTCTGCGCGATCAGGGCGGTGGCGATGGCAGGGGTAAAGCCGCCAAACAGAGCCGTCGCGAGGCTATAGGCCAATGAAAAACCGACAGTACGCACATCCTCGGGGATAATTTCGGTCAGGGCTACGACCATGGCGCCGTTGTAGCTGGCATAGAGGAAGGACAGCCACAGTTCGGTTGAGAGCATATGACTGAAGCTCGGCGCTGCGACCAGCCACGCCAATGCAGGATAGGCGGTGAGAATCGTCAGCACGGTGAAGGTGACCAGCAATGGCTTGCGTCCGATGCGATCAGATAGTGCGCCCATGATGGGCAACAGGATCAGATTGGAGATACCGATACACAAGGTCACGAGCAAGGAGTCGGTCGTGGTGAGATTCAGCTCGGCTTTGCCATAGGTCGGCGTGTAGACCGTGATCAGGTAAAACGATACCGTGGTCATGGAGACCATCATCATCCCGAGGAGGATGAGTCCAGCATTCTGCTGCATGGACTGGGCAATCTCGCGGATGGACGGCTTGTGCTTGCGTGCTTTGAAAGCTTCGGTTTCCTGCAGGGATCGACGGATAAAAAACAGAATCGGGATGATCATGCAGCCGACAAAGAACGGAATACGCCATCCCCATGCCGCGATGGCGCTCTCAGGCAGGTGCTGCTGGACCAGATAGCCCAGCGTCGCTGCGACGATGATGGCGACCTGCTGGCTGGCCGACTGCCAACTGACATAAAAGCCTTTCTGCCCTGGTGGTGCCATCTCGGACAGATAGACCGATACCCCGCCGAGCTCCACGCCTGCCGAGAAACCCTGTAGCAGCCGACCGACCAGCACCAAGAGCGGCGCAAAGAGTCCTATCGTGCCATAGCCCGGGACAAAGGCAATGAGCAAGGTGCCGCAGGCCATAAGGACCAGCGTGGTAATCAGGCCCTTTCGACGTCCAACGCGGTCTACATAGGCCCCAAGAAAGATCGCGCCCAGAGGCCGCATGAGAAAGCCTGCGCCGAAAGTCATAAAGGTGAGCAGCAAGGACGAGAACTGGTCATGCGTGGGAAAGAAGGTTTGGGCGATGTAGGTGGCATAGAAGCCAAAGACAAAGAAGTCAAACATCTCGATAAAGTTGCCGCTCGTGACGCGGATCACCGTGGCGAATTTAGAGGGTTCGGCTTGATTGCTCATGTGATATCCCTTATTCAAAAAAGACTTGGCTGTTCAGGTAGATAGCCTTCTAGTTCCAGTAGCTTGCTCTTGGCGGGAAGTCCACCGCCAAAGCCCACCAAATCTCCGCTGGCGCCGATCACACGGTGGCAAGGGGCGATGATCGAGATGGGGTTGCGGCCATTGGCTGCACCGACGGCGCGCACGGCTTTGGGGTTGCCGAGCTGATTGGCGATATCGATATAGCTACGGGTTTCGCCATAGGGAATGGTCAGAAGTGCCTGCCATACACTTTTCTGAAAGTCTGTACCGCGAAATTCCAGTGGCAGATCAAAGGTTCTGCGTTGGCCTGCGAAGTATTCGTGCAGTTGTCGCTGTGCGTGCTGCAGGACTGGATGATCACGAGACTCTGTCATGTCGGCCATTTTGAGCGGTCTACGGTGCTCGACTTCCCACAGGATGGCGACCAGTGCAGTGTCGCTTGCCACAAGGGTAAGCCGTCCGACGGGGGAGTCCATATAGATATAGTGATCGGCCATGATGCGCGCCTGTGCGAGAAGCATTTGACCAGATCGTAAAAGAATTGAGCGTACAGGGATAGTTGAACTTACAAAAAGCTGTGAAATGAAAAAGCCCCCATGCGGAGGCATTTTTTGAAATACTGGGGCTGATCTTAGCTTGCGGCACTAAAGGTCGGCATGGCGTTATCGATGCCTTTATTACGCTGTTCGCGCTCATGCTGCATGTTGGCGTCGAGTTTCTCAAAGGCACGCGGCGCATAGCGACGGGCGAGTTTGTTGAGACGTTTTTCAACGAAGCCCGGTAGTTTGATGCCTAAGGGATTCGACTCCTGCAAGTCAGGAGACGAGATCACGCGAGTTCCCATGATGTAGTCAAACCAAGGCTTGGTCACGCACCAGTTGGCGTCCTGATTGGTGTTCATGTGGTGATCAAAATGCCATGGAATCTTGCGCTTGCCCCACTCAGGATCGAGATGTGATTTACGATGGGTGTTGAAATAATTCCATGCGCAGTAGTACGAGGTCAGGGTAAAGAATGGTGCAATCGGGAACACCAGCGTCGTAGCACCTGCAAGGACGATCAGACCTTTGATCTCGGTGCGACCGTCGTCATTGTGCAGCGGGTGCGCATACAGCTCGTCGTCGCGGTACTGATCCAGCCGCACGCGGCGGTGGTGGGTCCAGTGGTTCTTCATGCCAAGCTTGTAGAAAGACTTGCGTTCTTTGCCGGGCTGGGGAATACCGTGCAGGCCATATTTATGGACATACCATTCAACGCCATTGGCAAAAAACAATGCGACGGGAATGCCTAACATAATGTGCTCTTTTTTAGTCCGATGTGAATGTTTGGCCTGATCGTGTCAGGCGCTGCTGTGATCACATGATGACGAAGTAGCGATTGAAATACTTGACCGCAACACACCCTATTTTTGACATTTGCCGCCAAGTTGTCGATACTTCGTGACAGCAAAAGTTGTCAGCGCAAGGCGTGTTGACCACAAGAAAAATAGAGAGCAAGTGAATGGAAATTGCAGGATCATTTGGCGGGATGCTGATTGCTTACTTGGATCGGCAGATGTGGTCTGAGTCGCTGATTCAGGAGATACAGACGCTCAAGCAGGAGCTTCAAGCGTATTTGGAGCAAGCTTCCGGGCAGGCCGCCAAACGGCTACCGCTGAAAACTTGGATTGCATACCTTGAACGTACGCGTAAACTCGCCGTAATCAATACTTGCAGTTCAAGTCCCGCTCTGGGACTTGCTATCGGGGCCGAGGCGCAGATTGCGCATATGGGCATCATGGGCTATCTCGGTCAGTCTTGCGCCAGCATCGGTGCTGCTTTAAGCCAGTTCGAGCATTTCGCGCGCTTGGTGTATGACGTCAACTCATTGTCGATCTCAATCCATGGCGACCGTGTGATTACAAGCTGGGGCAGCGAGCATATCTATCCCGGTCAGCTTGCTGATGAGACAGCGATTGCATCCTTTGTCACGCTTATCCGCCGTATTGCGGGGCAGGATATACAGCCTACGCGGGTGAATTTTATTAATCCTGCACCTGATGACCTCCAGCCATACGAAGATTTTTTTCATTGTCCGGTGACCTTTGGCGGTATTCGCACCACGGTCGAGTGCCCTGTTGAGTATCTTGCGATTCCACTGCAAAGCCACGATCAGAGTTTACAGGTGCTGCTGGCAAGTCATGCCGAGGCGATGCTGAATACGTTGCCGAGCGATGCCTTTGAGCGTCAGTTCCGGCAGCTCATTACGGATACCATCCTCAGGCAGGAGCAGCCGTCGCTTGCCTATCTTGCAGAACAGATGCATACCTCAGGCCGCACACTACAGCGTCGTCTGCAGGCACATGGCATTCTCCTGCAGGAGCAGGTGGATGCGGTACGGTTATCCCTCTTTCAGCAGTATGTACAGTCGGGTCGGCATGGTTTGGCCGAGATCGCAGATGCGCTGGGCTACTCGGATCAGAGTGCGCTCACGCGAGCGGTCAAGCGCTGGACGGGTGATGTGCCCAAACATCTGAAAGGCAAGGCGTGAATGTCGCGTTCATGACGCGGTATCTTGCCTCAGGTACACTCCATCCATTCATCTTTTCAGGGTTCCCATGATGCAGACCCGTATCACGTCACTCTTCGGTATCCGCTATCCTGTGATCTGCCCCGGTATGACCTATGTGTCCAATTCAATACTGGTCGCCGCCGTGAGCAATGCCGGAGGTCTTGGTATCCTCGCCATCGGTCATCTGACGGTGGCTGAGACCCGCGCTGAGATCCGGCGTGTGCGAGCACTTACGGATAAGCCCTTCGGTATCGGTGTCGCGCTGATCATGCCCGGCGCGCGGGAGAATCTCGAGGTGGCATTGGAGGAGCAAGTCCCGGTAGTGAATTTCTCTCTGGGCAATGGTGCCGACATCAGCCCGCGTGTGCATGCCTATGGTGGTAAAACCATCGCGACCGTGATCAGCGCCAAGCACGCCTTGAGCGCTGAGAAGGCAGGAGTGGATGCCTTGCTGGTCACCGGCCATGAGGCAGCGGCACATGGCGGCGCGGTGACCTCTCTGGTCTTGATTCCTGCTATCCGTGAGGTGACGAGCCTGCCGATGGTCGCAGCCGGTGGCTTTGGCACGGGTGGCGGATTGGTCGCCGCGCTGGCCTTGGGCGCGGATGCGGTCGCGATGGGCACGCGCTGGGCAACAAGCGCAGACAGCCCCGTACATGCCAAGACTAAAGCGTTGATCATGGACAAGAGCGTCGAAGAGACGATCTACAACACACACTTCGACGGTATGCCCTGTCGTGTGATGCAGACCCCGGCGGCTGACAAGGCTACCGCCAAGCCGCTGACCCTGTGGCGTGCGGTCTGGCGCTCGCTCGAGGCTGCGCGGGCGACTGGACGGCCCATGTTTGGGCTGTTTAGCGATGTCTTTCGTCAAGGGCTGACGCAGGCGATCAAGCTTGCTTTCTTTGGTGCCGCGACCTTACAGATCCGACAGGCGACCATCGAGGGCAATCATGAGACTGGCGTGCAGCTCATCGGTCAGATACAGGGCCTCGTACATGATATTCCCAACGCCGAGGAGTTGATGCAGCGCATCATGCAGGAGGCTGAGGAGGCGCGGGCCAATCTGGTGGCGGTCAGTTAGTGTGTGGTTTGTCCTTGCGGCCTGATCATATCGATATGCGGGATATTGTCTTCCAGATAGACTTCGCCTTGTACGTGGAAACCATGCTGCTGATAGAGGTCAGTCAGATGGGCCTGTGCACTTAAGAATTGTGCCGAGTCAGGCCAGCAGGTTTCACAGATGTTGATGGCTTGCTCAATTAACGTATGTGACAACCCGGTGCCGCGAGCAGTTGATGCAATCAACACCCGACCAATCACGGCATGCTGGCTGATGCCCATGTGATGGGCGATGGCGGTGGCAGCGTGATTTGCTGTCGGTGCCATTACCCGCAGGTAAGCGACAAGCTCACTGTCCTGATAACCGCAGACATGGCGTGTCTCAGGTAGTACATCTAGCCCGTCGATGTCCTGATAGGGGCAGACTTGCTCGACGATGAAGACCTGCATGCGCAAGGCGAGCAGGGTATAAAGCTCGGTTGCGGTCAATTCGCTAAAGCGTTTGATCTGCCAGAGGATTGAGGGCGGGGACATGGCATGTTTGGACATGGGGTCAACGTATTGTTTAAAGAAAGTTCATTCGTTTTTACCATATACCGAATCGCTACGCATCCGATGTGAATGATGGCCCGCCTGAGGCGGTTTTTTTGTATAATCGCCGCAATTAAAAATCACCGCAATGATTTTGCGGGCGATCATCCCGACCATAGCATGAAGAGCACGAGAGGAAGAGCATGAGTACACGTGTAGAAACCGATACGATGGGCGCACTGGACGTCGAAAGCACCCGCTACTGGGGCGCGCAGACCCAACGCAGTATTCAGAACTTCCCGATCGGGGTTGATCGCTTTAAATTTACCCGTCCGATGATCCGCAGTCTCGGTATCCTGAAAAAAGGTGCCGCCGAAGCCAACCGTGATCTGGGTCAACTGCCCGCTGATGTCGCAGCGCTGATTATCCAAGCGGCCGATGAAGTCATCGCCGGTAAACTCGACGCGCATTTCCCGCTGGTGGTGTTCCAGACCGGTTCGGGCACCCAGAGCAACATGAATTCCAATGAAGTGATCTCAAACCGTGCGATTGAAATCGCCGGTGGTGTGATGGGCAGCAAGACCCCCGTCCACCCGAACGATCATGTGAACCGTGGTCAGTCCAGTAATGATACGTTCCCGACTGCCATGCACATCGCTGTGGTACTGGAGCTGAACGAAAAACTGCTCCCCAGTGTCAAAGTCCTGCGTGACACGTTGGCCGCCAAAGCCGAACAGTACAAAGACCTCGTCAAAGTCGGTCGTACCCATCTGCAAGATGCGACCCCAATCACCCTCGGTCAGGAGATCGGTGGCTGGGTCGCCCAGATCGACTACTGCCTCGCTGAGACCCGCCATGCACTGGTTGGCCTGTATGAGCTCGCCATCGGTGGTACAGCGGTCGGTACAGGTCTGAATGCCCATCCGAAATTCGGTGCGCTGGCAGCGGAATACTTCGAAAAAGAAACCGGCTATCCATTCAAGAGCGCAGCGAATAAGTTTGCCGCCCTGAGTGCCCATGATGCGCTGGTCCAGACCAGTGCCAGCCTGCGTACACTGGCAGGTGCCCTGATGAAGATGGCCAACGACGTACGCTGGCTGGCCAGCGGTCCGCGTAACGGCATCGGCGAGCTGATCATCCCTGAAAACGAACCCGGCAGCAGCATCATGCCCGGTAAGGTCAACCCGACCCAGAGCGAAGCCATGACCATGGTGGCGGTGCAAGTATTCGGTAATGACGCGGCTGTGGCATTTGCTGGAAGCCAAGGTAATTTCCAGCTCAATGTCTTTAAGCCAGTGATGGTGCATAACGTGCTGGAGAGCATTCAACTGATCTCCGACGCATGTCTGGCCTTCAACGACAACTGCGCTGTCGGTATCGAGCCAAACAATGCCAAGATCAAGGAAAATCTGGACAAGAACCTGATGCAGGTGACTGCCCTGAACCCGCATATCGGCTACGACAAGGCCGCCGCCATCGCCAAGAAAGCGCACAAAGAAGGCACCAGCCTGAAAGAAGCCGCGCTGGCGCTGGGCTATGTGACCGAAGAAGAGTTCAATAAGTGGGTTGTGCCACTGGATATGACTCATTCGTAATAGCTGGATTTTTGACCTAAAAAAAGTGACGTTGATGCGTCGCTTTTTTTATGCGTGAATGTTGGTGTTTCCGCGAAGATTTGTTCACTTCTACTTAAGAATCAAATAAGACAACAACACCAAAATCACCCAAAAGCGCACAGCAGAAATGTTTACAATCAGTCAGGAGTTTAGGCTTCACGCTGTCTTTTTTGAGATGGTGAATAACAATGGATGCATGACAGGAGCAGATCATGACTGAGCAGACAAGCACAGACAAACAACCCGCAGAACGCATCGAAGGACGTATCGCCGTGATCGGTGTGGATACGCCCGTGGCACGCCTCGTACCCAGTCGTCAGCGCCGAACGATTGGGGCATGGTGTTTTCTGGATCACTTGGGACCCGCAGACTTTGCGCCGGGCGAGGGTATGAATGTCGGCCCGCATCCGCATATCGGCCTGCAGACCTTTACATGGATGATCGAGGGAGAAGTACGCCATCTCGACAGTCTGGGCAATGACATCGTGATCACCCCCGGTCAGGTCAATCTCATGACCGCAGGCCATGGTATCTCGCATGCCGAAGTGACCCCGCCCGTGACCTCACCACGCGTGCATGCCTCCCAGCTCTGGATCGCACTGCCGGACAGTCATCGTCATATGCATCCTCAGTTTAAGAATTACAAAGACCTGCCTGTGTACACGCAGGATGGCTTTACCGTGACCCTACTGGTTGGCGCGCGTGATGGTCAGACCTCGCCGGTCGAAGTCTACACACCGTTATTGGGTCTTGATTTATACAGCAAAGAAGGCGGTGCGACTAAACTGTCGCTGAATCCTGCCTTTGAGCATGGCATCGTCGCGCTGCAGGGTACGGTCGCTATCGATGGCGAGGTGCTGCCGCATGGTACGCTGCATTACCAGCCCACTGGCTCGACGGGCGTAGACATCCAGACGTCAGCTGATGCCCGTGTGCTGGTGGTCGGTGGGGAGCCGTTTCCGGAGGACATCATTGTCTGGTGGAATTTTGTGGCACGTACCCATGACGAGATTGCCGTCGCACGCGCCGACTGGGTCGCCGAAGCACCACGCTTTGGTCGGGTTGATCATCCACATGCGGGCACACGTCTGAGCATACCGCCACTCGAAGGTCATCTCAAAGGAGCACATTGATATGAAAGCCATTGCAACTGCAACGGTGGACTCCACCGATCGTAACTATACCCATCAGATACAAACGCGCGGTTTTGATTTGACTGCCGATGAGCCGGTGGATGCGGGCGGGCAGGGCGCAGGACCTGCGCCGTATGACTTTATCCTGAGCGGTCTTGGGGCCTGTGCCGCCATCACCCTGCGTATGTATGCCGAGCATAAAGGATGGCAGATCGGTCGGCTTCATGTGGGCCTGACCCTGCTCAAGGATCATGACGGCAATACCCGCATTGAGCGGGTACTGACGACGGATCTGGCTTTAAGCGAGGAGATCTGGGAGGGTTTGCTGCGTACCGCCGAGAAAACCCCCGTCACGCTCACCCTTCGGAATGGCGCTGAGATTGTGACCAATCGGGGCTGAGTTTGGGGAGCAGGCAGTTTGAGGCAGGCTCCGGCACTTCAGCGATTTCAACAATCACATCGGCTTCAATGGTCGCCACCTCAACCCGGTTGCGGCCATTATGTTTGGCTTGATACAGCGCTTCGTCAGCAGACTTGATCAGGTGATGCGATGCGATCACAAAATTTTCCATGCTGACCAAGCCAAAGCTGGCGGTGACTCGCAGGTGTTTACCCTGTTCATTGATGATCTCGGCGTCGGCCAGTTGCAGGCGACAGCGTTCGACCACCTTCATGGCTTCGTCCTGAGTTGCGCCGGGGAGCACCATCAGAAACTCCTCACCACCATAGCGGCCCAGTGCATCGCCTTGCCGGATATGAGTACCGAGTACCTCTGCCGTGGTCTTCAGCACCAGATCGCCGGTCGGATGGCCCCAGGTGTCGTTGACTTTCTTGAAATGATCCAGATCGAGGATGACGAGGGACAGCGCGGTACGGCTGCGTTCGGCACGGTTGATCTCACGATCCAGAATTTCCAGAATGCTGTGACGGTTATGGATACCCGTCAAGGCATCGGTGCGGCTGAGACGGCGAATGCGCTCTTCACGCTCGCGCCACCAGGTCAGGATCTGGTCAGCTCGTGCCAGTATGAGAATAAAGAAGGGCGCAGCAAAGAAATAACTGCTATTCATCCAGAACAGTTTGCTGCTGTGACTGACAGGCGGAACAACGACAGGGGCGTAAGGCAGCAGATCGTAGACTGTGGCATAGCTCAAGATTAAAAGGGTGAATAGTGCAGTGCCCGTAGCCCACCACACGGCTTTACGATCCAGCAGAATCAAGCCGTATACGGGCGCGCCAAGAAGCACAAGTCCAGCCGGGAAAGAGACTGTGCCAATCGAATAACTCATCAGAACCAGTGTAAGGGAAAAAAACTGCAGACTGACGTATTGAAAAGCGAGCAGATCAGGTTTTTTACGTCGCAAGTACAGACCGACCAAGACGATCAGTGTACTCAAAGCCACCAACGCAACTTCAAGCTGCATGACGGTGTAGACGACATCGACATGTACCAGTTGGTCGCGATCAGGTCGATTCAGAACATACAGGGACCAGATAAAATACTGTGTAAATAACGGAATCAGCGCGACGAGCAACAATAAACCTTTGTCGACACGGCTCCACTCCAGTTCTTCAGACAGTCTTTGTGACCATTCTTTGAGAGTCTGTTTGACAGGTGCTTTCATTATTATCGGCTCGTCATATTCTGTTTTGCCGGGCAAAAGGGGATAGGCGACATGTGCTTTTCTCGCTCCAAGCGTAATCTCTCTCATTCCTGATATGGGGATCGGGATGTCCCTTGCAATTGCTTTTTTTATTGTGATGATACGTTGAGTCTGAGGTTAGCAGATTTTGATCAGGGCAGATAGATTGACCTGATCAAAATCAGGACCACTTGCCAATGCAGCAAGTGGCCCTATGCGTAGGTGATTTTTACGTGTTACTGGTATTTTTCGGGCAATTCAACATGAACGCCGTATTCGGCGTAGCGCGCCTGAATTTCTTTCAGGTCGTTTTCAATCGAGTCGCCGGGCATGATTTTGCCAAAGATCAGACCTTTCTTATTGGTCGAGTCGGACAGCATAAAGACGATGGGCACGTTGACGGCCTTGGCGATATGCCAGAATCCAGTCCGGATCGGGCGCTTTTCGCCGTCTTTGCCACGCGTGGCTTCGGGTGCCATGACGAGGGTAAAGCGTTCACTCGCCGCAAAGATATCGACCATCTGCTGGACGACATTGCTGGATTTGGCGCGGTCCACCGGAATACAGCCCAGACCGGTCAGCAGTTGGCCGAGCGGAAATCTGAATAACTCGCGTTTGACCATCACATGATAGTTCAGATCCAGAATATTGAAGAGCGCAAGGCCCCGCACGGCATCCCAGTTGGAGGTATGCGGAAAGCCGATCAGGATCTGCTTGGGTTCGCTCAAGGCGTCGGGATTAATGTCATAGGTCCAGCCATTTAAGGTCTCAAATACCAGTTTCCCTAGAGTTTTGCGGATCATGATGGTCTCTTTATAATCAATGCGGTTACGCTTCAGGACAGTTGTCTCGTCATGTGTCTACTGTAACCGAAATGACATGCAGGTGCAGTGGCAAAACTATGCAGTATAATTTTTTTTGAACAAATGAGTTGGCGCATGGCACAGTGTAGGGACCTCTAATACAGTGGCAATGCCCGATTTTTCGTAAAATAACGATTGCTGTTTAAGCAGTGCAGGGCTATGTTATCCGTAGGCGTCATGCGACTAGACGAGATGCAACCAGCCTTGACGCGTCTGTGATCCGATAAAAATAAATGCCATGGCGATGCTATGGGTATGATGATCCCGATGATGAATAGAGGAGTCATGATGATGGATCATGAGAATAAGACTTCAGGGCAAACTCTCTCAACCGCTTCAATAGCACCCTCAGATTCCGCTGCCATGGCGCAAGCGCTAGAGGCCACGCCGGGTCTGGATGAAGAGCATTACAACATTCGCTATGACGATTTGAATCTGGCCGCCGATCCGGAGGCGACGGCGTTGCAACAGCGTCAGCATGCGTTGCATCAGCTCGCATTTCGCCTCAGGCGTCCGGCACAGAGCCTGAGCGCCTTTGCTCATCTGACCGAAGAGCAACTGCTGTGGCTGGGTAACCGGGTGGCTGAGGTGTATCAGAGAGAACATCAACAACTCAAAACCGACCTGCATCAGACTTTCCCATGGTTCTTGCGCCCATTTCTGATCCGCAAGTTTAAAAAGTCGCAGGGTACATGAGATTCCAAATGACCCTGACTCTTCAAATCGTTTCATCAAGAAAAGAATAATATTCGGGAGAAGACCATGGCTCGTCTGGCGGCGCAGGTGGAGCTCAGTAAACTGGCGAATACCCTGCAGGTCAAGGATGAGGAGGTTGCATTCCTCAATGAGGTACCGCCCGAAGCGCTGCGGATGTTCCGTTCAGCACTGACTGATCAGATCTTTGATCAGCAACGTCTCCTGTTTCGCTGGCTGGCGTCATGGGTACGCTGGTTGCCGGTATGGGTTGCGGTATTTTTTGTCCGTTACTGGATGGGCGCCAGACTGGTGACCCGCATCGCCAGTGAGTTACCGGCTTGGCGTGTGGCACAGATTGCCCGACATCTGCCGGTGGACTTTATGGCGGACGTAGCAATGGGCTTTGATCCGCGCGTCGCACGAGAGTTGGTACGGCTACTGGATGTGGAGCAGATCAAAGGCATTGCCAATATCCTTCTGCTGCGGCGTGACTTTATGACCATGGGGCGCTTTGTCAGCTTGCTGCCTGATACGGTCGTGCGTGAGGTGGCAGCGTCAATTGAGAAAGATTCCGATCTGCTCGAGATCGTCTTTCATGTCGAATCGCGGGACCGGATTGATCACTTGGTGCATGTGCTGCCCTATGAGCGGATCGAGCGCACCATCCTGATCGTGGCGGACCCCAATATGCGCGAGGTGTGGTCCAAGCTTCTGGCGCTGGTCACCAATGTCAGTGATGCGATGAAGCGCGAGATGGGCGACCTTGCAGCCAGCCAAGGGCAGAACGTGCTCGAAGCCATCGTACATGCGACAGATGAGGATGGTCTCTGGGAGGATATCCTGCCTGTGGTGGTCTGTTTGTCGCCTGAGGTGCAGAAACAAGTGGTAAACCTGCAGGTGATCCATGAGCCCAAGGTGATGAAGCATATCCTTGAGGCTTCGCATCGCGGTCGGCTGTGGACCGATATGCTCAGTCTCGCGTCGTATATGGGCGAGGCCGGGCGCGATGCAGTCGCACAGGGGATGACCCAGATGCCGGAGTATGTGCTGGAAGACATTGCCTATGCAGCGCTGTTGCGGGCGCAGTGGGAGACCGCACTGGACATCGTGCGTCGTCTGCCACCTGCATGGCATGCGCGCTGTGCGGCAGTTTTGGAGAAATACACGGATACGCTGGATGTCGAGACTGCTGAGCTGATCCGTAGTGGGCTAGCTCGGCATGGCATTATGGTGGGTATGCCCGAGCATGTTTAACTGTGGTAGATGATATCTATGCAAGCGTTTTACCGTATAGATCCGTATTTCTTCATCAGTGATCTTGTGGTGTTTGAGGAGTCTTGTCTGATCCGTATCTCGATGTGGGAGGATGATTTTCCCGCAAGACTGCATAAAGTCTCTGTGCGTGTCAGTCGTTCTGATGACATTGCTCAGATTAGGCGTCAGCAGGCGGATGACATCTATCGGATGTATCAGCAAAAATCTGCGCTCAGAAAGCAGGTTGAGAAATTGCTGGCGCTCGATGATTTAAGACGTGATATACAGTATGGGTTCACCCTGCCGCATGCATGTGTAGACATGACAAAGTTCGATGATCACATCATCAAACTTGAGCAAATAGCGATTTTGACAGCATTTATATTTGCTGGGCTGGCACGTGATATCGATGCGGTGCGGCGTGAGATTGTGGGACTGGATGATCCGGATCAGGGCTATATCGTTGATAAATTAAGCTTCATTGATAATTTGCTGGCAATGTATCAAGAACACGTATAGCAGGAAGGACTGAGTTGAATCTGTCCTTCCTGTTTTTATTTAAATAAGTTACATGTAACTTATTGGTTATGCCGGCAATGTATGCCGGATCGGCGTCAGCAACTTCAATCCATACTCATAACCACGCTCGACCAACTCATCCAGCCGATGCCAGTCAAACATGCCGATTTGTTCAATCGGCATGCGTAAATACACATCTGCATTAGAAATCGAGCTGGATTGAATGGTCTGATCGCTGGCCAGTGTTGCCGTGCGCATGAGAATCTCAGAAAGACTTGGTGCTCGGCGCTGTAGGGCCTTCCAATGAAACAGCGCAGTTTGGTCGGGCTCCTCTGTACCTAGACCGGGTGCGCGGATGTCGCCGTTCATGCTGACATTACTGGCGATGATGATGCCGCGCTCCAGATTGCGCATGACGTCCGTTGGCAGGTTATTGACGACACCACCGTCACAGAGCAGATCCTCGTGCCAGGCGATGGGGGGAGCCACACCGGGTACGCTCATGCTGGTGCCGACCCAGGTCGCGAGCGTACCGTGGTCGTGGATCATCGGACGACCTGTGGTGAGATTGGTCGAGACACAGTAAAAGGTCCGGCGCAGCTCTTCGATCCGACGTTGACCGAAGATTGACATCAGGCGCTTGTGAAAGCGCTCGCCACGGATCAGCGAGACTTTCGGCACGGTGTAGTCGTTCAAGTAGTTGCGGGCGACGAAGGTCTCATGGGCGATATGCGTCATCTCGACACTGTCAAAGCCGCAGGCAACGAGTGCCGCGATAAAGGCACCCATGCTGGTGCCCCCGACAATATCAATCGGAATCTGTAATTGCTCAAGTGCACGCATCAGGCCAATATGGGCAAAGCCACGCGCACCGCCACCACCTAATACTAGACCTATACCGCGCCCCGAGATCTGCCGTGCCAGCGCGCTGATATCATGCGTCGCCCATGGATGTACGAAGTAATGCGCGCGGGCACGAGTCTCCTCACGCCATGCGAGAGTGTAGGGTGAGGGGTCCCCTTCCGAACGCAGGAGGACCAGCTCGATAGGCACGATCAGGCCGCTCTTATGCAGCGCATCGACCACAGGTACATGCTCGGGTGTACGATTGGCTTCGGCCAGAATCAGCACCCGGTCGGCCTGATGCAGGCAGCGCAGCGACCAGAGGTCGCGGTCATTGTCCCCGGCATAAATGATGTATTCGTGGTGCTCCTCAAGCGATGCCAGCCAAGCCCGCAGGCGCAAGTCATTCGGACTGTCGTCGAGTGGCGTCTGGGCGAAGCCTGCACCAAACAGTGAATCGACATGAGCCGACGTGACGAGGCGTGTGTGTGGCCAGCCCTGCAGGTGGTCGACCAGTGCCTCAGCCAGTTGAGTAGCAGACACGCCGGAGGTGGCGGGAATCACGGCGAGCGTGCCCTTGAATTGTCTGGCATGGCCGGCTTTGACATTGCCTTGATGCTTTTGATAGAGATGGCGGCTGCGCTGGATCACGAGCCGGGTCAGATCAAGCAGGGCATCGGCATTGGCATGGATAAAGGTCAAAAAGATCGGCGCCTGAAAGCGCAGTAGCAAACTGTCGCGGACGGCATACGCACTGGCATAGCGTTTCTCACCAGTGATGATGTCCATCTCACCCAAGGGCTGATAGCGGCCGACATAGCCGAGCAGCGTGTCTTTTAAGGTCACGCGCAGACGACCATAGACCACGATGTAGAAGCTGTCGGCATCATCACCATGGTCGAATAGCGCATCCCCGGTTGACAGCTGGATCATCTGCGCGTGCCGGGCCAAGTCCGCGAGTATGTCTGGTGCGACCTTGCTGAAGATCGAGACCAGTGACAGGGTATGAGCGACATCACAGGAAAAGGCTTGCGGGGAGAATGTTGCAGTCATAGATGCTGCTCCTTGAGGTCCGCGATCGGCGGCTTATTATTTGTTATCGCACGTTATTCTTGATTGGCGTGTCATCAATCCGTTGCAGCGCAGTTCTTTGCTATGCAGTTCAGAGTTCCTTTGCCAAAAATCATTTCACCAGAATCTCATAGTCGTAGGGTGGAAGCATTGGGCTTCAATGTCAATATGTGTTTGTCGGCGGCTTGCTGTTGAGATTTATTATTCTATTTATTCATAAGCAAGTTATTTTTTATTGTTTCTTTTAATAAGCAATTAGGAATAGCATATCTTTAACAGCGGTAAATACAGTCGTAAAACCGCGCTGCTTGTGGTGCTTCATGCAAAACAGGGCGCATGATCAAATGTGGTGGAGTGATGCCAATGAATGCCGTAGTCTCAGAAAAAGTGATTAAAAATAAAGATCAATCGAGCGAGATTGATACCTCTCCAAACACTGTAGATGTTGATGCAATTATACAGCGTGCCCGACAATATGCTGAAGACGAAGGACTTGACTTCGCCGGTGGTCTACCGCCTAAAGAGGCATGGGCACTGGTGGCGTCCGATGCGGCTGTCCTCGTCGATGTGCGGACCAATGAAGAGCGCAAGTTTGTCGGGCATGTGCCGGTGGGTGAGCATGTGGCCTGGGCAACCGGCACATCGCTGACACGCAATCCACGCTTTGTCAAAGAAGTCGATATCAAGGTCAAAAGCAATAAAGAACAGGTCATCTTGCTCTTGTGCCGGAGTGGCAAGCGTTCGGCAGCTGCCGCAGAAGCATTGACCAAGGCGGGATTCACACAGGTGTATAACGTGCTTGAAGGTTTTGAAGGCGAGCTGGATGAAAACGGACAGCGCGGTCATACCGGTGGCTGGCGCTTTGATGGTCTGCCATGGCAGCAGGATTAAGAGGCATGGGATCGGGAGGCTGGATTTGACGTGCCTGCCTCAAGGTCTATCGCAACGGATTGGAATATTTGGTAACAGATCAGTCCTCTGTAAGGCTGGATAAGTGGTTTGGGTGCCCGTATAAGTTGAAGGGCGTCAGCACATGTTTTTGGCGCAAGATTTTTAAGAAATAGTGGAGCAGAGTGAGGATGAGTCAACGCCCAACGACCGAGACAGAGCAAACGGCGCAACTGCCCTTAAAACGTGCTGATGAACATGATCAGGGCGGCGTTGAGTGGCTGGTGCGTGCAGCCAATGAGTCGCGTGTCCTTGCAGGTCATATCAGTGGTCGGAGTACCACGACGAACTGGCCTTTAGAACAGGTCGTCAAGGAGCTACGTGCCGAGCGCGCACGTTGGCGTGAAACCCAGCATCGTACCCGTGAGTTTGGCGGACGTGAATTGCCGTCACGCGATACCTTGCGTGAGGTGGTCGAATCCTTGAGCGGTGCGCTGTTTCCCATGCGTCTTGGGCCTGCTGATTTACGTCAGGAAGGTGAAGACTATTACATCGGCTATACGCTCGACATCGCCCTCAATGCCCTGCATGAGCAAGTGCGGCTGGCGCTCTACTATGAAGCCCGCTATCGCGCCAGTGCAACACAGGTGGACAGCAATGCCGAGCCGGTATCCAGTGTGATTGAGCAGCATGCGATCGAGATCGTACACAGCTTTGCGCTGGCGCTGCCCCGTATCCGTCATCTGCTCGATAGCGATGTGCAGGCCGCCTATGACGGTGATCCGGCGGCCCGTAGCGTGGATGAGGTGCTGTTGTGTTATCCGGGCATTCTGGCGGTTATCTACTACCGATTAGCGCATGAGCTGTATCGGCTGGGTGTGCCGCTGCTTGCACGCATCATATCTGAGCTGGCGCACTCTGCCACGGGGATCGATATCCATCCGGGCGCTGAGATTGGCGAAGGTTTCTTTATTGATCATGGCACTGGTGTGGTGATTGGTGAAACGGCCATTATCGGTCGTCGGGTACGTCTGTATCAGGCAGTGACACTCGGAGCCAAGCGCTTTGAAGTGGCCGAGGATGGTACTTTACAAAAAGACTACGCGCGCCATCCCATCGTTGAAGATGATGTGGTGATCTATGCAGGTGCGACGATTTTGGGCCGCGTGACGATCGGGCAAGGGTCTGTGGTCGGCGGTAATGTATGGCTCACCCGCAGTGTGCCGCCGCGCAGCAATATCACCCAGCAGGATGCGTCGTATCAGCGCCCTACGCAGATATGAGACAGAGAGGATGATGGGGGAAGGCTGTTTTCCTGAAAAAGAATCAGTTATCAGATTTGGATATAACTTATTTCTATTTTGTGATTTGGGCTTTTTCGCGTATTCTGTTTTTGCAACAAAATTTTTGATAACCCCTTGATCGGGATACGGGATGCGCGAGTGCATGTCCCCGTAACGGGGACCTTTTGTCTTTTTTTGGGTCAGCGACCTGCCAAGTGTCGCGCTGCCTCATATCTTGCGGTACAGAAAAATCCACACGTTTATTTTTTTAGTTTTTAGTTCACACAGGAGCCACTCATGGCAAAACATCAGGAAAACCCAGCACCACAGGCGCTTGGCGATCTGGCGGCTCGTCAGCTAGCCAATGCCACTAAAACAGTCCCCCAGTTATCCACGATTACCCCGCGCTGGCTGGTACATCTCCTGCAATGGCTGCCTGTTGAAGCCGGTATCTATCGTGTCAACCGCGTCAGCAATGCCGACGACATCAAGATCGCTTGCACTCAGCGCGATGAGTCCGAACTGCCGCAGACTTTCGTGGACTACGAAACCGCACCGCGTGAATATTTCCTCAATGGTGTCTCAACTGTCCTCGACGTACATACCCGCGTATCCGACCTGTACAGCAGCCCGCATGACCAGATCCGCGAACAACTGCGTCTGACGGTAGAAACCATCAAAGAGCGTCAGGAAAGCGAACTGATCAACAACCCGGAATACGGTCTGCTGGCCAGCGTCGCCGACTCGCAGCGTATCTCCACCCTGACCGGTGCACCCACGCCGGATGATCTGGACGACTTGATCGGCAAAGTCTGGAAAGAACCCGGTTTCTTCTTGGCCCATCCGGCGGCCATCACTGCATTTGGCCGTGAATGCACCCGTCGCGGTGTACCACCACCCACCGTCAGCCTGTTCGGCTCGCAGTTCATCACCTGGCGCGGTCTGCCGCTGATCCCGTCCGACAAGATCCCGGTCGAAGACGGCAAGACCAAGATCCTCCTGATCCGTGTCGGTGAAAAGCGTCAGGGTGTGGTCGGTCTGTTCCAGCCAGGTCTGGCCGGCGAACAAGCCCCAGGCCTGTCTGTGCGTTTTATGGGAATCAACCGTAGTGCAATCGCGTCTTATCTGATTTCGCTGTATTGCTCACTGGCGGTGCTGACGGATGATGCGTTGGCGGTTCTTGAAGACGTGGAGATCGGCAAATATCATGACTATTCCGACAAGTACAAGTAATAGACAGCCTGGTGATCTACCGTCAGGTGATCCGCGCGCTGCTGGCTTACCCGATGAGGCATCTTTGAGTGCGCTTGCAAGCGAGCTGTTTGCTGCTTTGCCGGGTCAGAGTGGTGGCGTCGGTGGTTTTGTCAATGGTCTGGCGAATCGCTTTGCCGTGCCGGACAGTGCCCCGCAGCCGGCTGATCCTTATCTGGCATTGGCTGGGCGCGGGCCTGCGTTGGCAACTTCGCATGCCTTAAATCCCGAGATTCCACATCATGTGCCGAATCCCCCGGATTCGCCTGAACGCAAAGTCGCATCGCTGCCGGTCGTGGGCGGTGCTGCTCTTCCGCAGCCACCCTATGCGCCACCGACGTTTGACAGCGGCACAGTGACGCCCAGCGTACCTGTGCTGGGCACGGACGTCGCATCGCATGTGACCAGCAGTGATGCCCCGTACTATTTCTTGCAGCACGGTCTGGCCGGCAGTAGTGCAAGCCATCCGCCGCAGGCACCGGATAGCGCGGCTGTTGCAGGTCGTACACCGGCACTGGCCACCAGTCAGGCACTGCAGCCCAATGCCGGTGTACCGGATGCGGGTGTGCTGGGTGATGCCGCTCAGAAAGCCAGTGGCGGCTCTGCATCCAGCTATGCAGGATTGCCCGCGACGCCAGCGCGTGTGCCCACACCTGTGGTCTCCTCGGATACCCATGCCTATGTACCACCGGCCCCGTCAGGTGCGGTGAACACCAGCAGCGCGCCACTGCCCAAAGGCAGCAGTGCAGATACGACCTCGCCGTTCTACTTCGTCAATGAAGCACCGTCACAGTCGTATCCACCACTGCCGACCAGCAGCATCCTGCCGGAAGAGCGACTGCAGGCCCAGTCCTTCGGGCTACCGGGTGCCGATGAACTGAAAGCCTTGCTTGCTGGCAGTTCGTCCAACCGTCCGGCGCCTTCTGCACGGCCTGAAGCTAGCCCATCAGGATTCTATTTCCTCGATGTACCAGCCAGTGGCAGCGCATGGCAGGAAAAACCATCGATCGCCACGCCCGTACGTAGCTATCATCAGCCGTTCGATGTGCAAGCGGTACGCCGTGATTTTCCGATCCTGAAGGAACGGGTGAATGGTCGTCCCTTGGTCTGGTTTGACAATGCGGCCACCACGCACAAGCCGCGTCAGGTGATCGAGCGCGTGTCGTATTTTTACGAACACGAAAACTCGAACATCCACCGTGCAGCGCATGAACTGGCTGCCCGGGCGACCGATGCCTATGAGCATGCACGCAAGACCATTCAGCGTTTCTTGGGTGCGGGCTCCGACAGTGAGATCATCTTTGTCCGTGGTACGACAGAGGCGATCAACCTCGTTGCCAAGACATGGGGCGTGCAGAACATCGGTCAGGGTGATGAGATCATCGTTTCCAACCTTGAGCATCACGCCAACATCGTGCCGTGGTTCCAGCTTGCCCAGCAAGTCGGAGCCAAACTGCGCGTGATTCCGGTGGATGACAACGGACAGATCTTGCTGGATGAGTATCGTAAGCTGCTCAATGACCGGACCAAGATCGTCTCGATCACACAAGTGTCGAACGCCTTGGGTACCATCACCCCGGTCTCCGAAGTGATCGCCCTTGCGCATCAGGCTGGAGCCAAAGTACTGGTCGATGGTGCGCAGTCGGTGGCGCATATCTCGGTGGATGTACAGGCACTGGATGCGGACTTCTTTGTCTTCTCGGGACACAAGATCTTCGGTCCGACCGGGATTGGCGTGCTGTATGGCAAGTCCGAGATCCTCGACAAAATGCCACCATGGCAGGGTGGGGGCAACATGATTCAGGATGTGACCTTTGAGCAGATCCTGTTTCAGCCCGCGCCTAACAAGTTCGAGGCCGGTACCGGTAACATCGCTGATGCGGTGGGACTCGGTGCAGCGATTGAATACGTCGAGCAACTCGGCCTGCCCAACATTGCCCGTTATGAGCATGATCTGCTCGAATACGGTCAGCATGGGCTCTTGTCTGTCCCCGGTCTGCGTCTAATCGGGACTGCCCCGGATAAGGCCAGTGTGATGTCGTTTACGCTTGAAGGCTACTCGAATGAGGAAGTCGGCAAGGCACTGAACAAAGAAGGCATTGCTGTGCGTACCGGTCACCACTGCGCGCAGCCGATCCTGCGTCGCTTTGGGGTTGAGACGACTGTGCGTCCATCGATCGCGTTCTACAACACGACTGATGAGATTGATCTTCTGGTCTCGGTACTACATCAGCTACGTCGGGCGCGAAGTCTGCGTCGCTAAAGCCTTGTTTATCTGCTTCTCTAACCCCTGCAAGACATATGCTTGCAGGGGTTTTTCTTTGCCAGTTAGTTTAATCCCTGCTGAAAAAGAATCAATTGAAAATGATTATCAATTGATTCTTTATTCCTGTTTGTATATTCTGTGCGAATTGAATGCATCGGCTGGCTCATGCTGGGCTACGGGGGGATGTTTATGCTTCCCCCGTTTTTTCGGATTGGTTGTAGAGGTCATCATGCTGGTAGGTCGCACGCGAAATTTATTTCGTCGTATTCATCTCTGTCTGGCGGTGGTGTTTGGGGTGTTTTTTATCCTGATGGGGCTGACGGGCAGTATCATCGCTTGGATGGATGAGTTGGATCGTGCGCTTAATCCAGAGTTGCTGATTGCTTCTGCATCCGCAGCGACCGTACCTGCACGACTGGATAATCCCCAACTGATCCAGCAGGTAAGCGAGCGGCTGCAGGCCGATCCACGCTATGGCCGCCCTAATAGCCTGAAAGTCCCGCAAGCGCCGGATGAGGTCTTTGTGGCGAGCTATCGCGTCAAAGAAGCCGGTGCAATGGTGACAGACATGTCATCTAATAAAGATGCCAAGGCGACAGGTGTATTCACTTCAGCATCTGTTGTGCTGGATGATCCGCAGCAGAAAACAGAACACAAACATCACCATCATGCACAAGCTGGCGCATCAGCAATGGCCTCAGACATGTCTGCCGCCAAAGACCAGAAGGGCGGTAAAAAAGGTGCAGAGCGGATGGGGATGAGCGTGCAGCGACTGGTCTATATTGATCCCTATACGCTTGCGATCAAAGGCGAGCGCGAGTGGGGGCGCAATGGCCTCAGCCGGACGACGATTATCCCGACGATTTTCTTCCTGCATCATTTCCTCTTGGCTGGGGCGACCGGCAAGATTATCACCGGTATCGTGGCGATTGCATTATTCACCGTCTCCTTGGTAGGTTTGTTGCTTTGGCTGCCTCGGATGAGATGGCGTGCGATCCGGCAAGCATGGCGCATCAGCTATCAGGGATCACTGGGACGTCTCAGCGTATCTTCACACCGTTTTTTTGGTTTTTTTGTCGCACCCGTGCTGATGTTTATGGCGTTCTCAGGCATGTATTTTAATGTACCGCAATGGGTGATGCCGATTATCCAGAGCACCATGACGGTAACTCAGCCGACACGGATGGGCAGTGCACCGATGGCGAGTTCGTCGCAATCCGCAGCACCGGATGCCATGTCAGTTGAGCCGCAGTCGTTGTCTGCCATCGTGTCGGCAGCAGAGTCGCGCTTTCCAGCGGCGCCAGTGACACGTATCCAGTTACCACGTAAAGCCAATGATCCGTATGAGCTGCGTCTGCATCAGGCTGTAGAGGCGGGCGAGGGCGGTGGTACGCGCGTGACTGTAGACAGTCTGAGCGGGCAGGTGATTAAGGTTGTTAATCCCATGCAGGCTGCATCTGGCGATGTGTTCTTGTCATGGCTGTTTCCACTGCATTCGGGTGAGGCGTTTGGGGTGCTGGGTAAGGTGTTTATCAGCATCGTTGGGCTGATGCCGCTCGCATTTGCCGTCACGGGGACCGTCATGTGGCTGCGTAAGCGTCGCAACTGTTTACAACAGGCTCCAGTAACTGCGGGTACCTCAGCCTGAATTTGCATGATCAGGTTGTATTTGCTCAGATTAATTGTTCAACAGAAGCCTGCATATTTGCAGGCTTCTGTCGTTTTACGTTATCCATTGACCTCGACTCGCACCGGTGTCAGGGTAAATCCAGCGTTTTCAAACCATGTGACTCCTTCTTGCACCAGTGTTGCTACGAGATGGTATGTTCCTGCTGAAGATGGCGTTTCAATGTTCATCTGTGTGCGGATCACTTGGCCTGGATTAATTATTGCTACAGGCAAAGCTGTACGCTGCCCCTCAAAATGGTGCAACTGCATGTCATCGCTCAGCCAGTGATAAGACAGATGGACCGGCCAGCGCGGATCATGCAGGTGCCAGTCTTCGTCGCCCTGATGATGGATCTCGATCTCTATTTGTGCATGCAACTGTGGTGGGACGCTGGTGTCAGTTGTGAGGATATGAATATGGCCCGGACGACTTATGGCGCTTAGATGTTGATGAATAGCCTCTATCGGCTGAATGCCGATCTGGATGGGTAATCTGGTGTAGCCTGTCGTTAATTGATTGGTAAAAGATTTGACCTCGAAGCGCAGAGGCGGCTCATACCAGAGTTTTTGTGTTTTGCCATGTGCATGAAGCTGATTGAATTCAATACCAAAGGAATAGCGTGTAGAGGGCAGATCTGCTGTCAGCGCAATGGTCATCCGCTGTGTACCTGCACGTAGTGTTGATAAGTTCTCCCGATGTCCGAAGATCCAGGCGTGATAGGGATCATAGATGTTCACCGAGATCTCCATATCGGCAAGATCGGTGAGCACATGCACGTCTATTTCCAGCGTGAGCAGATCGTTCTTGACGACGTCTAATCCGGGTTTTAATTGAAAGTTTAAAACTTGTAGCTCGGTGGTCTGCAACTGAGGTTGTGGTGGTCTGCGAATAGTGGTGATCACACAATCTTGTTGCAGCAGATAGACAGGCTCGGGTAGGGTTGCAAGCCATGCTTCTACACGTTCAAAGAGTGCAATGTCCAAGCGATTCAGATCCACCAGACTGGCATGTAATTGCGCAGAGATTTGGCGGGCTTCATCCGGCTGCCGTGTGACATTGACCATCGGAATGTCGTCATTGAGTGGAACACGCACGAGATTGGCGACTGATCGCAGAAATAACCCCAGATGATTGTACAGGCCGACCACATGGTATTCTTGCAGGACAGCAAAGGCATTCTCGACTTTGACTTCATCGGACTCAAGTCCAGTGCCATAGACACGGCAGAAGTGATTGACGTAGAGATCAGAGATAGCGTGACGGATTGAAAGGTCGCATTCAGCACCATCAGATGCAATAAAACGTTTGACGGCATCACGCTCGACAATGATTTCGCCTTCATTATGATTATAGATAATGAAGTTGAGCCAAGACCGGACACGCGCAATCGGCTCGCGAAACAGGGTAATGTATTGATAGCGCGGATCTAGACCTTCTCCATTATGAAAGAGAATATGACCGCTGATGGCGGAATAGACGCCGCCGAATTTGCGGATGAGATCTTTATGGTCGCCAATCACGATGGGCGTCACTTGATGGGTGCCGAGTGCTTCAGTCATCCATGCATGGATAGAAGAGCCGGCGGTTTTGGGTTGGTGATCAAAGATCAAACGTCCATTGTAAATGGGCTTCATGCGGTTCAGGTCCTAAGATCAGGGCTTGGCTCTTGATGAGCATTAATCATAGTGTTGGCTGAAAATAGCATACATCACAACGATGATGATGTGTCCTCAGTGATGCCGATGTTTTTTTGTTGAACTGTATGGTGTCTGATCGTCGTATACAGATGCTTGCGCGTGAGGTGGCTTATCTGTTGATTGTTCGGCAAAAATCGGGCATGTTAGATGCTGGTGCTAAAGCCTTTAATTTTTTGATTTGTCGTGTGTTATGTCGCAACCTAGATTTCAGATTCGCTCCATGACGGATCAAGATATTCCGCAGATCGTAGAGATCGAGCGGCGAAGCCAGTTCCATCCTTGGACTGCCCGTCAGTTTGCCGAAAGTCTGGCGGCTGGTCAGCATTGTACGGTGCTGATCGAGTCGGGGATGCATGCCTCCCGGGTGGTCGGTTTCTGTATTTTACAGCCTGTGCTGGATGAGGCGAATTTGCTGCTGATGGCGATTGATCCTGACTATCGTGGGCAAGGCTTGGGTGCTGATTTGCTTGAGACGTCGATTACTGGCTTGGGCGATGGCTGCGTGATGGTGTTTCTGGAAGTAAGGCAGTCCAATCAGGCGGCGATTGCGTTGTATGAAAAGTTGGACTTTCACCAGACCGGCCTGCGCAAGAATTATTATCCCGCCGATCCGCAACAATATAAGAATGGCAAAGAAGATGCCGTGATCATGGTGCTGACCCGTGGCAATCCCTTTCAGATGATGTGATGGGTCAAATCGCCTGATCAGTTTAACGCAGCCGTTTATAGTCCTGAATGGTTTCATCACGAGACAGGCGCTTGATCAGGTGTTCGGTCTCCTGTGTATTCAGCCCGCGTGAGATCCTTTGCCAGCGACCATCTAGCAGAACTTCAAGCGGCAGGAAACGCGATTTGTAACGCATTTTTTCTGCTTGCGGTACCCAGTAGCCTAAGTAAACATAGGGCAGGGCATGTGCACGCGCCCACTCGATCTGCTGCATGATAGCAAAGGTGCCGAGGCTACGCTTGGTCTCGCTCGGGTCATAAAAGGTATAGACTGCCGAGATGCCATCGTCTAGCCGATCACAGGTCGCCGCGACCAAGAGCTGATCGTTGAGCCAGAACTCCAGAAAGAAGCTGTCCGAGCCGCCAGAAATCAGAAATTTCTCAAACTGCTCGCGCGTTGGCGGAAACATGTCGCCGTCGGCATGCCGCTCGGTGATATAGCGTGCATAGAGGCGATAATGAATATCGGTGGCATAGCGCGTTGAGCGGGTAGCCATGCGCAGGTCACTGTTTTTGGCTAATGCGCGTTTCTGGCTACTATCGGGGACAAAGCGTTCGGTGGGAATGCGTGAGGACAGGCACTGGCGGCATTGGTGACACTCAGGCTTATAGATAAAGTCACCGCTACGGCGGAAGCCCTGACGCGACAGTTCAGACAGGGTGCTCATGTCCAGATCACGAACAGGGTCTATAAATACCATGCGCGCAGTACGCTGCGCCAGATAGCTGCATGGATGCGGCGGCGTAATATAGAAGCGGATGTTTTTCATATGAGACACAGTACAGTCCCTCCCAAGTGCTGATGTCGCAGCATCAGATCGTCCGCTGTGCTGGTTGTTAGTCTATCGACATCTGCAATATCTAAAGCCCAAGATACTGCCATCCTTTAGTCTATCAAGCCTGAAAAAAGGCTTCCGGTCAACAGGTCAGCACTATTAAAATGACGATTTTGCAACAATTGCCAATCCGGTGCAGGCTCAGCCAGCACCTGCTCAAGAGTATGCAAGAACTGTGCTCGCGGTAGTGTAGTGGCACCCAGACTCAAGAGATGATTATTGGGCAACTGACAATCGACAAAGGGAAAGCGCGATGCGGTACACAGTTGCATGAGAAAGGCAAAGGCCATCTTGGACACATCACGACGTTGGCTGAACATGGACTCGCCAAAGAAGGCACGGCCGAGCTGCACGCCGTAGAGCCCACCGACAAGGCGTTGGGTGTCGCTGTCATCTGCGGCCTCCCAGACCTCAATGCTATGGGCAAGGCCGACTTGATGCAGTCCAGTATAACCTGCCACGATGTCATCACTGATCCACGTGCCGTCTGCGTAGCTGCGTGTACCTGCACAGGCTTGAATAACGCCTGCAAAGTCTTTATCGAGTGTCAGAGTGTACTGATTTTTCTTGAGGGTCTGCTTTAGGGATTTAGAGGGCTTGAACTGATCTGGGTATATGACGCAGCGCGGCTCTGGGCTCCACCAGTAGATAGGGTCGCCGGGGTTAAACCACGGAAATATGCCTTGCTGGTAGGCTGCAAGCAGTGTGGATGGCGCAAGGTCAGCGCCAATCGCGACCAATCCTTCGTCCATCGGATCGACGGCTTCAGGGTCCGGAAACTGCCAGATGCAGGGCGGAAGTCGCGCGGTGATCTCGGCCTGATTCATGAGTACATGCGTGTTTTTAATAAAAATGACGTTAGTATGATTTTATCATGAACCTCTTGAATTCGGCCTCACAAAAAGACGGCCATCTGTTGATAGCCGTCTTTTTGTGACAAGGACTATATTAAGCTTACAGTCCGTCGAGAAAGCGCTCGGCATCTAGAGCTGCCATACAGCCTGATCCGGCAGAAGTGATGGCCTGGCGATAGATTTGATCGGCGACGTCACCTGCAGCAAAGACACCTGGGATGCTGGTTTGAGTGGCATTACCCGCAGTGCCGCTCTGAACGGTGATATAACCGTTCTTGAGTTCGAGCTGACCTTCAAATAGCCCAGTGTTTGGTTTGTGGCCGATGGCAATAAAGACGCCCTGCACCGAGACATCCTGCAGGCTGTCGTCTTTGGTGCTCTTTAGGCGTACGCCATTGACACCAGCGTCGTCGCCCAGCACTTCATCAACTTGATTATTCCACAAGATGGAGATCTTGCCTTCTTTCTCACGTTCAAAGAGATGGTCTTGCAGGATCTTTTCGGAGCGAACTTTGTCACGGCGATGCACGAGCGTTACATGGCTTGCGATGTTGGCCAAGTACAAGGCTTCTTCGACCGCAGTGTTGCCGCCGCCGACCACCATGACGGGCTGGTCCTTATAAAAGAAACCGTCACAGGTTGCACATGCACTGACACCTCGTCCGGCAAAAGTCTGCTCGGATTCAAGACCTAGATACTGTGCAGTCGCACCAGTGGCAATGATCAGCGCGTCACAGGTGAACTCTTCCATGTCGCCAATCAGGCGGAATGGGCGCTGGCTCAGGTCTGCAGTATGGATATGGTCATAGACGATCTCGGTACCATAACGCTCGGCGTGTTCGCGCATACGCTCGACCAGACCATTACCCGTCAGGCCATGCGGATCGCCGGGCCAGTTGTCAACTTCAACCGTGGTGGTCAATTGGCCGCCGACTTGCAGGCCAGCAACCAACACGGGTTTGAGATTGGCGCGGGCTGCATAAACAGCAGCACTGTAGCCTGCTGGGCCTGACCCTAGGATCAGGAGACGGACATGGCGGGTCGGAAGTGTGGTCATTGGAAATTCCTTAAAGTAATAGAGCGTGGCGCTGAATATGCCATCACAACGTCGGATTGATCGCCATCATACTGCGAATCAAGGCAGTGGCTGATTGCGGGTTGGTCGTATTGTGTTGGGTTCAGCAAAGTACTCATTGGGGTCAGACTAATTTTATAGGGGGCTGGTACGGGAATAAAAGACGGATAGTGTTGAAAGCTGATGGAAAGTTTCAATCAGGCTGATTTAAAAAACCAATCGTCAGTCAGGACCGAGCATCACGGTCAAGTTACAGCGCTCGTTATCTAATCAACAGCAAAGAAGAGACACTGCAAGGCTCGCAATCAAAGGTTATTCATTGCGATGGCGTATTCTCAACGGCGCGTCTGTTTTGGGATTCGATTTGTTTGAGTTCGCGAATGTCATTGGTAAATCGTTTGCTGGTGGCATCGCGCATGCTTTTCAGCGAAGCCAGATTGGTCTGTGACTGGGCGAATTCTTTTTTGGTGCTGGCAAGTTGCTTTTGCAACTGTTTGGGAATGGGTTGACCCTGTCGTTCATAATTGGCCGCCTGACTGACCTGAGTGTTCAAGGTGGTATTAAGCTGCTTGGTCGTTTGTTCTGCGCGCTGGATTTGGGAATCCATATCGCTCAGTTCACGATTTTGCTGCAGGATGGCTCGATCAGAGGAGATATAGGTCTCAAGCAGGTGGCGGGCGGCGATACGTTTTTCGATTGATTGTTCGCGCGCGCCTTCTTCGCGGTCATAGCGTTCTGTCGAGAACGGGGCAACGTGGCGAATGACTTCCATATGGCGGTTTAGCACGTCGTAACCATGGGATAAATGCTGTTCGCTGACAGAGCTGCTCAGCATGGGCACGCCATGGTCGTAATAACGGTACCAGCGCGGCGTGTTTGCATCGCTATCTGCAATGCTTGTTGTCGCGACAGATAGGCCGAGTACGAGTGCTGCGAAGATAAAACTGGGCCTGAAGCGCTGGCCGGACAAAAAAGTGATCGTGTGCTTTGCTGCTGTGGTCATGGTGTCCTTCATCAGTTGACGTGCGTTCAGATCCTTAGTCGCAAAAAAGAGCATATCTGCCTTTAACTTTTATATATAGCTTGAGTACGCTTTATCTCGTTATTGTGCAGGGGATTTTATCGAAAGAATATCTCTGAATGCAATTTATTCGAACATGAGGTGCGTGTCAAAGCGTGATGAATGGCTAAATTTTATTAGTTTTGTATAAAGAAAAAGAAGTCAAACACTGGTTTACTCGCGCTGAACGATTTATGCTAGAGCATGGAAAGATGTGGCGCAGTGCATGCTTTAATCGTACACGTGTATAAATGCGCTGCCTCTGGCAATCACAATCAGGAAGATGAGTAAGATGGAAGAGAATTTCGATGGCTTGAAAGTGATGGTAATTGACGATTCTAAAACGATTCGTCGTACTGCCGAAACACTGCTGCAAAAAGCCGGATGTACGGTTTACAGTGCTGTAGATGGTTTTGATGCACTGGCTAAAATTGCTGATTCGCGTCCTGACATTATTTTTGTGGATATTATGATGCCTCGTCTGGATGGTTATCAGGCCTGCGCACTCATCAAAAATAATCCCGTTTATCAAAAAACCCCTGTCATCATGTTGTCTTCTAAAGACGGTCTGTTCGATAAGGCTAAAGGCCGTATCGTGGGTGCTGACGATTATCTGACTAAGCCATTTAGCAAAGAAGAATTGTTCAGCGCAATACGCCAGCATGCAACTGTCGGCGTAATTTGAGTTTTTTGGCATGGGTCTTTAAGGATTAGGGTGATGGCAAAGATTTTGGTGGTGGATGATTCGCCGACGGAGACGTTCCGGTTTCGTGAAATTCTACAGCGTCATGGTCATTCCGTGCTGGAAGCGACCAATGGTGCCGATGGTGTTGCCATGACGCTGTCAGAGAAGCCTGATCTGGTGCTGATGGATGTGGTGATGCCGGGGATGAATGGATTTCAGGCCACGCGTCAGATTACCCGTGGTACCGAGACAGGGCATATTCCGGTGGTGATTGTGAGTACCAAGGATCAGGAAACAGACCGGGTCTGGGGTAAGCGTCAGGGTGCAAGAGACTATCTGACCAAACCAGTGGACGAAGGTCATCTGATTCGTGTGATTGACACGTTACTGGCGTAATCGGGTAGATCTGATTTTTGGAGTTGTGGCTGTTTCATGGCTTGAATGTGGAAGACCTCGATATGTTAGGGGTCTGATATGTGAGGCTTGGATAGTTGAAACAGGGAAGCGTATCACATGCTGTGGCGGTAGACAGGAGAAGCACACAAGTTGCTCTTAGGTCTGTTGCTGGGGTGGGAATCTATGGCGGCGAAGGGATTTATTCAATTGTTGCGTCTGGCGGAGATCGGACGGCAACGTGGGCAGCAGGTACAGGATCGTCAGGCTGACCGTTGGTCTGGGGTTGCTTTCACACTGGCTGGATTTCGCTTCGTGGCACCCTTGGGTGAGGTCGCGGAGGTTCTTCGTGTGCCTGAATTCACACCTGTGCATGGTACGCATCGCTGGCTGCTTGGGCTTGCGAATGTGCGTGGACGTCTTTTATCTCTTAATGATCTGTCGAGCTATGTCGGCGTGACTTCCCAGCAGATGCATGTTCATCAGAGTAAGGTCATCGTCATTGATCGGGGCGAATTGTTTAGCGGTTTGCTGGTAGATGAAGTACAGGGGATTCAGCATTTTAACCGGGCGACTTATGATCTTGGCCATGAGGCACTGCCTGAGAAGGTTTTGCCCTATGTGCAAGGCCGTTTTCGGCGGCAGGATGAAATTTGGCATGTCTTCATGCTGAGCGCGCTTGTGGCTGATCCGCGTTTTTTGAACGCCGGCGTGTGATTGGCGAAACAGATGCCAATCCATCATGGATAGCATAGGCAATGAGGGATGAGGTGGCGATCAGAGTGAAACCAGAGATGAAAAGTCTGTACATGATCTGGCGTTATCTGACAGCAGCTTAACAAGGTGGGATTCACGTCATCGGGTGATGGATAAGCCTAGGACGAAAATATGGAGTAATAACAATGGGTTCAAGCGCAACTCGCGTACAAAAAGGCTTCAAAGCTTCTACTCTGAAGTCACGTGCATCGGCTGTCAAACACGGCATCTGGGGATATGTAGGTCGGGTATCTCGTTCGTTCGGCGATGAAGATCGGGCGCGTCCTTGGTTGATTACGGCCTTTTTCACCTCGTTGATCGTGATTATTGCCCTGCTGTGGCTGATGTACTACGTGCCAAAAAACAACCAGATGATCCGTGATGTGGGTGAGCTGCGGGTGCTTTCTGAACAGATATCCAAAAACGCGAGTGAGGCTTCGACCGGTAGCTCCGATCAGGCATTTAAACGTCTGGCGGTGTCCAAAGATAAATTCCGCGAACGTCTGCAAAGTCTGATCCTGAATTACGGCACCAATAGTGATGAAATGAAAGGTGTGCTTTCAGCCTGGAAAGGGACTGATGCTGGTGTTAGCGACATTCTGACCAACGAACAACTGGTGAATGACCTGCATGACGTGGGTGTCCAGATCCGCGACAGCGTACCCGTGATTCAGGAACAATACCGTATCGTCAGTACCCAGATGGTGAAAGACGGTACACCTGCTGCTCAGGTGGTGTTTGCCCGTGATCAGGTCCTGCTGGCTGAGCGTATTCTGAAGTCGATTACGGTGGTGCTGGCCGGTGACGTGACGGCGATCTCGTCGGCGTCTAACTTCTCGGATGACTCGCAGATGTTCGGTCAGGTGCTGAATGGTCAACTCAACGGTGATCCAAATCTGGGCATTCTGCCAGTTCGTGATCCTGTCGCCCTGACTGCACTGAAATCGATTGAAAAATCATATAACGACGTGCTGAAAGCTGCCGCTGCCCGTGTTTTTATCAGTTCGCCGCAGATTACCCAAGTACGTGATTCGGCGAAAAATCTCTATCAGTCTTCTGCGGACCTGCTGACGCGTCTGAACGTGCTGTCGCAGTATGTCGAAGCTAAATCCAGTGTTTTCTGGCCTGTTGCTTTCCTGATTTTGTCTCTGGGCGTGCTGGCTTATGCGGTTTTCCGTATGTTGATGCTGCGTACTAAACTGGATCAGGAGCGTGCCAACGCCGATGCTCAGAAAGAAGCAGAGCGCGCACGTGGAATTCAGGCTGAGAGCGAACGCAATCAGGCGGCGATTTTGCGTCTGCTGGACGAACTTGCCGACCTTGCGGATGGTGATCTGACTGCGAATGCAACAGTATCTGAAGACTTTACCGGCGCGATTGCCGACTCGGTGAACTTTGCGATCGACCAACTGCGTCTTCTGGTTGCTGCGATTAATACTACAGCGCTGCAAGTGGCGAACTCCTCACAAGATACACAGATGTCGGCCATGCATCTGGCCGAAGCGTCCGAGCATCAGGCACAGGAGATTGCGGGTGCGTCGGCTGCGGTGAATGAAATTGCTGTTTCCATTGATCAGGTATCTGCGAATGCGGGCGAGTCCGCAACTGTTGCGAAACGCTCGGTTGATATCGCGGTCAACGGGGGGGATGTGGTACAGCGCTCAATCGAAGGTATGAACATTATTCGTGACCAGATTCAGGAAACCGCGAAGCGGATCAAACGTCTGGGTGAATCCTCACAGGAAATTGGTGACATCGTTTCTCTGATTAACGACATTGCTGACCAGACTAACATTCTGGCTCTGAATGCGGCAATTCAGGCGTCGATGGCCGGTGAGGCTGGTCGTGGTTTCGCAGTGGTTGCGGACGAAGTTCAGCGTTTGGCTGAACGCTCAGCCAGTGCGACCAAGCAGATTGAAACGCTGGTGAAGGCGATTCAGAGTGATACCAACGAAGCCGTTATCTCGATGGAACAAACCACTTCTGAAGTTGTCCGTGGCGCAGGTCTGGCTCAAGACGCGGGTCTGGCACTGGATGAAGTACAGAAGGTTTCCAAGCATCTGTCCGACCTGATTCAGAACATTTCGTCGGCAGCACGTCAGCAGGCGGCATCTGCGGGTCATATTTCCAATACGATGAACATCATTCAGGAAATTACCACCAAGACCACGGCAGGTACTATAGCGACGGCGGATTCGGTTGGACATCTGGCTGATCTGGCGTCTAACCTGAAAGAGTCGGTTTCAGGCTTTAAATTGCCTGATGATTTAGTTGCGCATAGCTGAGAAGGGCGTGTGTTGCGGTAAAGTAGTGTTTCTGGGCAGGCAAATGAGGGATGGCCTGTCCAGAGGCTAAGGGAATGGCCGATTGGATATCAAATAATCATGGATGTGGATATGGCAGATCTGGTGATGGCAAAGTCAGCACCTCCTGAATGCGAGGGAGAACATCTGGCGCGTCTGGAAGTCTTTAATGACGAACAGTATGCACTGTGGTTGTCGCTGTTTGAATCTCGTGTCGGGATGATATTGCCGCACGCGCAGCGCAATCTGTTCGAGTTCCGCATCCGTGAGCGGATGCAGGCCTGTAATCTAGAAATGATGGCGTATTACCAGTTTGTCAAAGCCAATCTCTCGGAATGGCAACGTCTGGTCGAGCGTATCATGGTGCATGAGACGTCTTTTTTTCGTCATATGCCTTCCTTCGAACTGCTGGAAGAGCGCTTACCCTTGTTTGAAGGGCCTGTCCATCTCTGGAGCGTGGGGTGTGCGACTGGTGAGGAAACCTGGTCGCTTGCCATGACTGCCAGCAGTCGGGTACGGGATGGCTTTAGCGTGATGGCCAGTGATATCAGTGATTCAGCATTGAATATCGCCAGACAGGGGCGCTATCCGGCACGTCATGCATTGCGTATTCCTGAGAGTTATCGTGAGCGTTATTGCACATGGGAGCAAGTGACCTCTCGCGGACAGACACCCAGTGGTTCATGGCAGGTCAGTGCGGTGTTGCGTGAGCATGTGCTGTTTCATCGTTTTAATCTGATGGCATGTCATGAGGTTCCTTTCCGGCGTTTACAGGTAATTTTTTGCCAGAATGTCCTGATTTATTTTCGGATGTTTGATCGTCGGGATATTCTGAATGCACTGGTTGAACGTCTGGATAAGGGCGGTATGCTGATTTTGGGACCAGGGGAGATGGCGGACTGGGAACACCCCGCCATGAAACGGATTAAATACGCAGGGACGTTGGCTTATGAGCGTATTTGCGCCTGATTGCAGGCACGGTGACGCATCCTATGTAGGTTGCTCACGGATAGCAGGTTTAGGCTATGCCGAAAAGACCAGGGAAAAGGCTCATGATGATCAGGGGGTACAGATGGTTCAGCAGTCTATGAATGATCAGCCACATGATTGCCTAATTTATCAGTCGTATCGTCATCACAATTACATCAGTCATTATTATTTCGGCAAGGGTCATCAGTCATGAGTTTGCAACAGTCTTATATTGCCCTTGATTGGGTTAAAGATGCGCTGGATGAGACCTTGCAGCATGTACAGTCTTTATTGGTGCAACATACACCGGCCTCGCTGGCAGAAGCCAAAGATGGCTTACATCAGATCAGCGGCACATTGCTGATGGTTCAATTGCAGGAGCCGCTGGCGCTGTCGGAGCGTCTGGAGCGTGTACTACAGCATGTGGTTTCAGGTCAGGTGCTGTATGAGCGTGTCGCGGATGCGGTGCAGCAGGCGATGGCGATCTTGCTGGATGAGCTGGACTATATGCAGCGCAATAAAACCAGCCGGCCCATGCTCTTGAATCTGCACCTACAGAGCCTGAATGTCTTCTTGCCCAAAGGTGAAGATGCTCAGTTACGTTCGATCGTTTTTGTTCCGGATCTGTCTCTGGTTGCGGATCACTATGCGGCTGATCCGCAGCATGCGGTTTTAAAGCAGAAGCTGGCTCAAGGGTATCAGCATTTTTTGGCACAGTGGTATGACCGTCAGCAACTGCCTGAAGCGACGCAGGGATTGACCCGGATTGCGACCATGCTTCGCCAGACCGCAGCGACACGTCAGGAAGCTGCACTCTGGCAGGCTGCCGAAGTGCTGCATCGTGCGGTCGAAAGTGGTCATCTGGAGTCACGGGCATTGCTGGCTCCGTTGTTTAGCCGACTGGAGCGGGTACTGGCCAGTGAAGCGCATCGACGCCCTGCAGAAGAGAGTGACCAGCCGCCCGAGAGCAGTCTGGAAGAAGCGTTGCTGGTTGATCTGATGCGTGTGCTGGATCCTGAGCAGATCCCGGATGTACAGATCGTGCAGTTACGCCAGCTCTATGGCATGGAATCCCCCGATGTGCGCGGTGTATCACACCGTTTGTTGGATTCGGCGTTACAGCAGTTGGTTGCGGCGCAGGCCATGCTGTTGATTGATCGCGATGCGACGGCGATTGCCTTGCGCGAGGCCGGCCGTCTCCTGAATATTTCTGGCTGGCAGGGTTTTGCCGAGCAAACTCAGGCGATTTTGCAACGCCTGTTAACCCTGACGCCGAGTGATGAGCGCACTGCATTAAATGAAGCGTTGGAAGGGCTGATACATCAGTTGCAGCATACGATTAACTTGACGCTCTCTTCAAGCCAGAATGCGGAACGCGATGTGGTACAGGATGCGCGTCATGCGGCTGTCCGTGAGTCACGTACCGCGCTTGAATATGTCAAATCTATTCTTAACCAATATCATCATCAGTCCGGTGAAGTACAGGCATTAGCCAATATCCCTGCCCAATTGAGCCGTGTCAGTGGCGTATTTACGATGCTGGCTTTGCCTCGTGCGGCAGATCTGCTGTCACGCATGATCATTGCGATGCGCACGCATATTCTGACGCAAAATCAGCCTCCACACTGGCGGCAGGTCGATTTGCTGGCACAGGTGGTGTCGGCGATTGAGTATTATCTGGATGGTCTGGCTGGACAATATCAGGATGAACGGATTCTGGATAATGCCGAACAGCGTCTGAGCGAATTCTTGCATCCCGGATCTGCGCCGGCACCGGTACCCGTCGGTGGTGACAAACGTTATGATGACCATACCGGTGTCGATGCAGAGTCGGTAGTCGTTCATGAGTCGTCTTCTGCAAGTGGGAGCATTGTTGCTACCTCTAAGTCAGAAGCTTTGGGGGATGAGTTTGGTCTTGATGATCTGGGCACCGGACAGGCTTCCTCGGATCACACTTCAGTGACGGTGATTGAGCCTGCTTCTGCAGGCCGCCTGTCAGATGCGCATCCTATCGTTCACGATGCGGCGATGAGTAACACAGAGCCTATGTCTACGCAGGCTGCAGTTGTTGCGGTGACGCCGGTTGAGCTTCTGGACAATGCTTTTGCACTGGATGATTTGTCTGGAGGCGCTCGCGTACATGCCCAAGAGCAACATGCTGAGGTTAATGCGGTTGATGCCAAGCCCGCAAGCACACCTGATCGACATGAGCTCAGCTACGAGGCGGGTGAGGATGAGAATCCATATCGTGATCGTTTTGATCTGGGTGATACGCAACAAGACACCTTCGTCAAAAATGCCGATGAAGCATTGGAAGGGATTACTGAGCATTTTCCTGTCTGGGTGCAGGCTCAGGATGAGTCTGACCTGAAGCAATTGAGTTTTGCTTTCCGTACACTCAAAGATTCCGGACGCACGGCGGGTGCTCAGACGGTCGGTGAGCTGTCATGCGCGGTTGAGAATTTGCTGAAGCGGGTGCTGGATCATCGCGTAGCTGAAATCGAAATTGAAGCTGTTGCCGCTGTTGTTCAATATGCATATGAGCTATTGCCGGAATTGATTTTTAATTTCTCTGAGCGGCAGATGAATTCGCCTGAACAGTTGCATCAGGTAGAGACGCTGATCGCGGCGACTGAGGAATTGGCTGGTGGTCAGCTTGGATTAGAGGAGCCTGAACAGGTTCAAGTCAATACCACAGCACCTGAAGCGGTGTCTGCTATCGCTGCTGCAGTTCCTCAGGCAGCCCATACATTTGATTTGGAAGAACTGCCGAAACATGGCGGTGTGGGTCAGAATCCTTACAACGACAGCTTTGACATGGATGAAGATGTACGCAATATCTTTGTCGAAGAAGCCGATGAAGTACTGGAGGCAATTTCTGAACATTATCCGGGCTGGGTACAGACGCAGGATAGTGCCACCCTCAAAGAGCTGCGCCGCGCATTCCATACTTTGAAAGGTTCGGGGCGGATGGTGGGTGCCCGTACGGTTGGTGAACTATCATGGTCAGTTGAAAATCTGCTGAATCGGGTGATCGATCATACCGTGCGCGAGCACGAAGCTGTTGCCGCTGTGATTCAGTATGTCTATCAGTTGCTGCCCGAATTGATCAATAATTTTGCGGATCAACGCTTCAATGAGCCAGAACAACTGCATCAAGTGGTGACCCTGATCACGGCAGCCGAGCAACTGGCCAGCGGGAAGATCGTGGCAGCTCCAGTTGTGCCGGCTGACGATGATCTTGATGATGATGGCGAACAACTTATTCTTGATGAAGAGGCGCCGGCATCTGTCATGGCAGCCGTTGAAAAACCAGTGACGACCGTCAGCAAACCAGTGAAAGCAGCCGCGAATACCGCACTGCCTTTACATTTGCTCGGCGATAAGGCGCCGCATGGCGTGCCTGAGGATGATTTTGCCCGTTATGCCGATGATGATACGGTCCGGGAAATTTTCCTTGAAGAAGCAGGCGAAGTGCTGCAGGAATTAGAGACGCATTTTCCTGCATGGGCCGTGCAGTTGGATCATAAAGAAGCCCTGACGACGATTCGCCGCAATTTCCATACACTCAAAGGCTCGGGCCGCATGGTGGGCGCACTGGTGCTGGGTGAGTTGGCATGGGGTGTTGAGCGTCTGTTGAATGGCGTGCTCGACCAGTCTGTTTCGGTCAATCAGTCGATTATCCAGTATGTAGGTGAGGTGATTGCTGTTATCCCGACACTGGTTCAGGATTTTGCTGCTGAGCGCCAGCCCTCAGTTGATATTCTACCTATGGTGCAGGTGGCATGGCTGCTGCGGGATGGTCATGCTTTAAGTGCGGCTCAGATTCAGGCGGCTACACAGAGCGCCATGGATGCCTCAGCATCCGCTGAGTCTGCAGATGCCATAGATGCTGATACAGCAGCGACTGCGGATGCCTTTGATCATTTAACCGATAGCATCCTCGCTGAATTACATGCCGAAGTCGATCATGCCGCTACTGATGTAGCTATGATCAAGGATACGCCGAACAAAGCCTCTACGCAGACAGTGGCATCTCCGGTGCAGAGTGCTGAAAACTTGCTACATGAACTGGATCAACAAGTGCTGGAAATTTTTGTCGCCGAAGCCGATGAATATCTGACGACGATCCATGATTTTGCACATCAGAGTATTGCTGCGCGGCCTGAAGTGGTGATGACTAATGATCGTCTGCTGCGTGCGCTTCATACCTTGCGTGGTAGTGCCAGTATGGCCGGGGTTGAACCGATTTATCAGTTGGCGCATGCGCTGGAAAGCGAGTTTAAGCGCTTGATGCGCGAACATCAGCCGGTCGAAGATGATCATCTGGATGCGCTTGTTACGCTGGTACGGCTGACCCGTGTGCAGTTGGATATCCTGAAATCCGGACATATGCCTGAGCTGGATGACGCAGGCATGCGACTGATCCGCCATATGGAGGAGATGACTGCGGCCCATGGTCAGATTTCGGAGGGGGCGTCCTTTACTGGTCTCGTCACTGAGCTTATGGATATTGGTATCGACGATGTGCTGGATGCCGAGTGGACCTTGAAGGAGCATCTGACGTGTGAGGATGCGGTGAAACATATTGAGGTCATGATTGGGCAGTTGGGGCATCTGGCAGAAGCTGTACAGCAGGTTCCATTGTTGCCGCTAACGACCCTGGTACACACCTTGCACCAGACCTATCTACATGTGCAGCAATATCCGGCTTTCCTTGACCGTCATCATGTCGATCAACTGACAGAGACTTTGCTGTTGGGTCATGTCGATCTGACACGCCTGTTTGATGCTTTGGCCGCAAGTCAGGAGATCATCTCTGAGCCACAGGTGTTGACGGCTTTGCAAGCCGTGCAGGCACAGCAACCGGAAATGACTGTAGAAGACGTTATGGCACCATCAGCAGCGGATAGCTCTGTTGTGACCTCAGTGGCTGAGGCGGCTGCCGAAGTCAGCACCGTTAGCACGGCAAGTGCACTGGTTTATCCGCAGGACCGTGAACATGATCCTGAGCTGTTGTCTATTTTTCTTGAGGAAGCTGAAGAGCTGGTACATGAGATTGATCAGAGTTTTGATCAGTGGGAACAGGCTCCGCAAGAGATAGCCCCTTTAAAAGCTCTACAACGTCATCTGCACACCTTAAAAGGCGGTGCACGTATGGCTCAGGTCCAGAGTCTGGGTGACTATACACATGAATTAGAGACAGCCTATGAGCGTCTGGTTGTTCATGCGCCGTCTGGACAGGTGGCATCGCCGCTCTGGATCAAGTTCCTGCGTCATGCACAGGATCAGATTGCACAGCAGGTGGATGGACTGATTCAGTCGGGTACATCGTTTTATACCCCGGTCGAAACTGAGTTGACGCAACAGTATTTGAAGTCCGGTAATGAGCAATTATTGGCTGATTATTTTGCGCGTCTGGAACAGCAGGATTCGACTGGTATTGCAGACCGTCTTGACGATGTTGCTGCGGTACCTGTGGTGGCAGCAGTTGCAGTCAGCTCGATTGCTGTTCCAATACGTCAACATGCCGAACCGGTAGCGGCACCTGTACCTGTACCTGTTCCGGCACCTGTCGTCAAACCTGTACCTGAACCAAAAGCCCCGGTGAAGGCCGCAGCACAGGCAGAGCCTGAGGTGCGTATCTCGTCGCTCAAACAGATGCAGGTACTGGCTGAAGCTTGGGATGAGGGCAGTGCCCCTGATACCGAGCTGCTGGAAATCTTTTTGGATGAAGCGGCAGAAATCATTGACCAGAGTAGTTTGCAATTGACCGAATGGCTCGGTCTGGTGCGGAGTGGACAAGCTGCGGATCAGCAGACGGCTAAAGCATTACTGCAAAAACTTCAGCGTAATCTGCATACCTTTAAAGGTGGTGCGCGGATGGCGGGTGTTGAGGCACTGGGCGATCTGTCGCACGAAATGGAGTTTGTCTACGAAGATCTGGCATTGGCCAGAAAACCGGTGACAGCCGAAATTGGGCGACTATTGAATCAGAGCCATGATTGGCTGGCTGATTCGATTGGTGTGCTGGATCGTGGAGAGCGACCTGCTACCCCGACGCTCTTGATTGAAGCGCTGCAGATTTTCCGCAAAGATGCAGATGCTTTGCACGCTTGGATGGTTGCTCATGATACGGCTGCGGTGCCACAGGTTGAGGCTGCGTCGCAGGATAACGTTGATACCGCGCTTGAGCCTGTTGTGGCTGAAGTGACTGTCCTTACCAAGGCTGAGGCCCAGACGAAGTCGCAGCCTGCACCGGTATCTGGTGGCGCAGAGCCACCACCAATGTCGGGTGCTTTCCCGAAACGGGATACGCTGGATGCTTCTGCGTCCGAAATGGTCCGTGTCTCTGCAGGCCTAATGGACAAGATGATCAATCTGGCGGGTGAAAATGCGATTAACCGTGCACGAGTCGAGATGGGTCTGACGGGGATCTCACAGCTCACGGATGAAATGGGGATGACCATCCAGCGTCTGGCTGAACAGCTGCGCCGAATGGACGTGGAGCTGGAGTCCCAAATCATTGCCCGCCACCAGCAAGAGGTGGAAGCCATGGGACAATATCAGGACTTCGATCCACTGGAGATGGACCGCTATTCCTCGATTAACCAATTGTCCAAGTCACTGTTTGAGTCGGTATCTGACTTGCTGGACTTCAAGAACACGCTGGTTGAAAAAGCCCGAGATTCAGAAAGTCTGCTGTTGCAACAGTCACGTACCCAGACCGAACTGCAGGAAGGCCTGATGAGTTCGCGTCTGGTCCCGTTCTCGCGTCTGGTGCCACGTCTGCAACGTGTGGTCCGTCAGACCGCAACGGAGCTGGGCAAGACCGTCGACTTTGTTGTGCTGAATGCTGAAGGTGAGTTGGACCGTAGTGTGCTGGAGCGGATGATCGCCCCACTTGAGCATATGCTGCGTAACTCGGTAGACCATGGTCAGGAAGATCCCGAGACCCGCGTCCGTCTAGGCAAATCGCAAAAGGGTACGATCACCCTGTCAGTTCAGCGCGAAGGCAACGAAGTCATGCTGACCCTGCAGGATGATGGTGCGGGTATTGCTGTAGAGGCTGTACGTCAGAAGGCGATTGAGCGGGGACTGCTGGATGCTGATGTAGAGTTGAGCGATGCAGAAGTCCGCCAGTTTATTTTCCACGCCGGCCTCTCGACCGCAGCCAAAGTTACTCAGATCTCTGGTCGTGGGGTCGGGATGGATGTGGTCCAGAGCGAAATCCGCCAGCTAGGGGGGTCGATTGCCGTGAACTCTGTTGAGTCTATGGGCACGACCTTTATCATTCGCCTGCCGCTGACCGTGGCGGTCACGGATGCGCTGCGGGTTCGGGTTGGTGATCGTGTGCTGGCAGTTTCATTGGCGCAGATCACGCGTATCGTTCGAGTCGCACCTAAAGAACTCGAAGAGCTGTACGGTACCGGACGTGAGACGATGACCTTTGATGGCACACCTTACCGGATGCGCTATCTGGGTGAACTGATTGGTGGTGGCAATACGCCAACGCTGTATGGTCAGTCCTTACCGTTGCCTGTTTTGCTGATAGAGCATGATGGGCAGCATACGGCGATTCAGGTTGACCAGTTGCTGGGTTCGCGTGAAGAGATTGTCATCAAGCCGCTTGGCTTGCAGTTGGCGCATGTTTCGACCGTGTCGGGTGCGACAATTCTGGGTGATGGATCGGTGGTGATCATTCTGGATATGATGGCGATTGCTCGTATGGCCATGAGTCATACACGTCATACACTGGCAACGGATATCCTAAGTGAGCCGATTCCGGTTATCAAGCAGAAGAAAGTCATCATGGTGGTTGACGACTCCGTGACGGTGCGCAAGGTCACCACCCGTTTGCTCGAACGCAATGGCTATCAGGTGGTACAGGCCAAAGACGGTGTCGATGCCATCAGCAAGCTGGAAGAAGTGCATCCGGATCTGATGTTGCTTGACATCGAAATGCCGCGTATGGATGGCTTCGAGGTGATCAATCTGGTTCGCCACAACCCGCGTCTGTCGGAGCTACCAATCATCATGATCACCTCGCGTACCGGCGAGAAGCATCGCGAACGGGCTTATGGGGCCGGGGTCAATGGTTATATGGGTAAACCTTTCCAGGAACAGATCTTGCTGGAAAATATTGCTGAACTCTTAGAGGCATCGATGGTCGTTTGATGATGGGGTGCAGGGTTGTAAATGCTGGGCTGATCTGCCTGAATGGAGTAAACTGGTCGCATACAGGGAGTGTATGTGGCCCATGGCAGAGTGCATCAGCACTGCTGTCGATGCGGGACGATATGGATATAACCGAGAGCCGTTGCTTTGTGGCATACGGCGGTTGTCTATCGTGTGTTGGGTGGAATAGAAGAATTGCGTAGCCATGAGCAGAGGAGCGTCGCTGATCCGGCTGTGCCACAATTATTTATCGTGGCAGACAATCCCTTACAGCGGATCGCATTGGCAGAGGTTGTCGCCCGGAGTGGATTTGAGGTGCTGTATAACATCTCATCCGAACGGCTGACGGCTGCCTTGTGCCAGTCGTCACCCAGCCTATGGCTTGTGGATGTCACGGATGAAGATACTGTGCTTGAGGCGATTGGCTATGATCAGCCATTCATGATAGGTATTACCCGTGCGCCATCGCCGGTTCGGCAGCGTGCTTATGCCAGTTGGGTCAATGGTTTCAGTGCCAAATTAAACAAACTGTTGGGTGAAGCCCCGCCATTGCTGATGGAGTTTGTTGAGGAGTCGGAGGTGATTGAATCAGAGATCCCTGATGATCAATCCATTGGCCGTACGGATATTGCGGATGACACTCGGGTCAATGATGCTCAGATCAATGTGAGCAAGAATATCGAGAAGAAGGACATTGAGGCCAAGGCTGCTAGCACGAAGGCGACAGATGGGAAACCTGATATTGCTTTATCTGCATTTGATCGTGAACTAAATGCGTGGCTTGATGAGGCTGCTGCAACATTACCATCAGCCTCAACGGCTAAAGGGGTGACCGTCCAGTATTCAGCAGTTGACGCCATCTCTCTAGCACCCATTATTGCAGCTCCCCTGGTGTTGCCTGTGCCTGTTGCAGCGCCAAAGCCTGTGACTGCAGCTTTAGAGATCGACTGGGAGTATGTCTGTGTGCTCGCAGCATCTATGGGAGGGCCAGAGGCTGTCAAGCGTTTTCTGGATGCGGTACCGATGGATGCGCCAGTCACTTTTGTGCTGGTACAGCATATTGATGCCAATATGCAGGCCGTATTGCCGCGTATCCTTGGACGGCATAATGTATGGCATTTTAAGACTGAGAAAGACTTTGCGACCAATCCTGCCCAGCCGTCACTGTATTTGCAGCGTGGACATGTGCTGATTGTGCCTGCGTTACGGCAGATTCGCTTTGGCACTCAGGGTGAGGTTTATGCTGATGAGCATATCCAGTCTGATCCGTTGGTCTATGAGCCTTGGCCGGGGATTTATAGGCCTTCGATTGATGAAGTCATGCGCCGCGCAGCGGTCGCTTTTGGTACACGGCTGATCACGATTGTGTTCAGTGGTATGGGCGACGATGGCAGTGCAGCGATATTGGAAGTTAATCAGCGTGAGGGACAGGTCTGGGCACAGACTGCAGACAGTTGTGTGTGTGCAAGTCAGCCTGATAGCGTACGTGCAGCAGGGCATGTGGAGTTTAATGGGACACCGGAAGCACTGGCTCGCTATCTGGCGGCTTTGGTGGCTGTCGCCAAGTCTGCCTGAGGTGGTGTAGGGCTGAAGAGTCTTTAAAACCCCGCTTTAGCATCGTCTTGCTGTATAAGGCTGATCAATAACGTGAAAGAACAACGAGGACAGGTAAGTCAGTCATGAAAGAATCAAGCCGAACCCCCCAGCCAACTGCTGCACATGATGATCTCCATCGTCAGCAATTAGGTGTATTGCTCACCACATCAGGTGTACTGGATCTTTATTTGCTCAAGGTGGCTGAAGGGCTGATCTGGGTATTACCACAGACCTTGGTACAGGGTGTGCTGAATTGGGATAAACCACAGGCGACTGGTGTGCCGGTGACATGGCAGGAGCAGGCCATTCCATTGGTAGCAGAAGCTACTCAGATGCGTGCTGCATTGGTCATTGAAGGACTGCAGGAGCATCGTTTGTATGCAATCGCTTTATTGCAGGCTCCAGAGCAAGTTCGTGTCCGAATCTCCGCCATGAAAGATGTGGATGCGGGTGATTCGGCCCTTGTGCACCAGGAGCGCCGTTATGTTTATCAATATGTTAAGCATGATGATGCACTTTGGGTCGTGCCAGATCTAGAGTTATTGGAGCTGGATCTGTCTAAGGCGGAAGCTTCCTGATCTGAGCATGTCGGCACGATTGGGTAAGCTAGTACGGAAATGAGTCGTCAAGTGACGTGAAGTCGGGCAAATACGTCAAGTATATCTGCTCAGACTGAGCATATCCGTTGAGGGGGGGCATTACATCATGTCAGAGCATGCTGAAGTTTATTCGCACATCCCCAGCGTGCGCTGGTCGTGGCCAGTGCGTATTTTTCACTGGGTCAGTGCAGTATGGCTGATCGCAGTTTATGTGCTGATCATGCTCAATGATGGTGACGACGGTGATCCCTATTTGGCTTGGCATAAGGCTCTGGGTGTGAGCTTTACGGTTTGGCTATTGGCTCGTGTTGCTAATCGCTTATGGACGGCTACGCCTGTGGCATTGCCCGCGCTGACGAGTACAGACCGTTGGGCTAACCGTCTGGGGCGTATCGTCCATGTGTTGCTGTATGTATTGATGTTCCTGATGCCTTTGACAGGCTTTCTGATGACCGAGTATGACGGGCGTACAGTGAGCTTGTTTGGGGTTTGCACCATTCCTGTGCTGGTGAGGCCGGATACGGATATTCACGACACCCTGTATGATCTGCACAGTAGTTTGTGCTGGAGTTTGCTGCTGGGGCTGACCGCAGTGCATGTGCTGGCAGCCGTATATCACCAGTGGATCTGCCGCGATGGCCTAATTCGCCGTATGCTTTGATGAGTGTCTGCGACTGGACTGAGTCCAGTCAATTTACAGATTCAGTTCAAACAGATTTAATCCACACAGATTTAACTCAAAAAATCACTGACATCCCCCATGCCCTCGCGTACGACACTGGCATCATCACCGGTCAGGTCGATGACGCTGGTTTCGCCCAGAATACCTTCGCCAGCATCGATAAACACATCGACCAGCTTGTCCAGTCGATCCGCAATCTCGTAGGGATCAATCATGGGCAAGCTTTGCTCGGGTAAAATCAGGGTCGTAGTGAGCATAGGCTCTCTGAGCGCGCTCAGGAGTGCCTGACTAACAGGGTGCGTGGGAACGCGGATACCGATGGTCTTGCGCTTAGGGTGCATCAGACGTTTGGGCACTTCGCTAGTGCCTACCAGTATGAAGGTATAGAGTCCCGGGGTATGGTTCTTCAACAGGCGATAGGTGGCATTATCGACTTTGGCATAGGTGGCGATTTCGGACAGGTCGCGACACATCAGGGTGTACTGATGCTGATCAGATAAGCGGCGAATGCGTGCAATGCGCTCCATCGCGTCTTTGTTGCCGATCTGGCAGCCGAGTGCATAAGTGGAGTCGGTTGGATAGACGACCACGCCTCCACTTTGGATTCGGCTGACGGCCTGCTGGATAAGACGATCCTGCGGGTCGGTCGGATGGACATACAGATGAAGCATGCTGAAAAATCCTGATCTGGCAATGGCGCGCGGTTGGTGACCGCTGCGCCGGAACACGCAAATGACACGACAGGATGTGCCGTGTCGGCCGTGCTCAAAGTCCATTTTTAACAGACAGGCCAGAGGTGGGTGGCTTCCGGCGAGTCCTGAATTGACCCTGCTCATTGATCATCATAGCGCCAGAGTTGATCTCAATACAATCACTTCTGAAATGACACTGGCTGTAAAAATATTCAGGACTGCGCGTGCTTTAAGTGATCGCTAGCAGCGTGTGTAGATTGACACTAAAACCGGTCGGTCGCTTCGATCAGCGCATCAGTGGTCCCGGGCTCAGAGAGGGCATGACCGGCATCGTTGATGATCTTGAGTTCGGCTTCTGGCCACGCCCGATGCAGAGCCCAGGCGCTTTCGGCAGGGCAGACTACATCATAGCGACCCTGCACAATGATCGCCGGGAGGTGTCGGATGGCCTGTATGTGCTCCAATAGAAAATTATCACTGTCAAAGAAGCCACAATGTGTAAAGTAATGACATTCGATCCGCGCAAATGCATCGGCAAAGGCATCACTGCCGTAATGATCGATCACATACGGGTCAGGGATAAGTTTGGAGGTCGAGCCTTCCCAGATCGCCCACGCTTTGGCGGCGGTTTGGCGTATGAGCGTATCTGGTGAAGTGAGCCGCTGATAATAGGCTTGTACCAGATTGTCCCGTTCATTTAAGGGAATTGGCGCAAGGTAAGCCTCCCATGCGTCGGGATATAGGCGTGAGGCACCCTCTTGATAAAACCAGTCAATTTCGCGTTTGCGTAGCAGGAATATGCCGCGCAGGAAGAATGCCGTACAGGCATCAGGATGGCGTATGCCGTAGGCGAGGGCCAGCGTGGAGCCCCACGACCCCCCAAATACGGCCCAGCGGTCAATACGAAGATGCACACGCAGGCGCTCAATATCGGCGACCAGATCCCATGTGGTGTTGTCCCGAAGCTCCGCAAATGGGGTGCTTTGGCCGCAGCCGCGCTGATCAAAGGCGATCACACGCCATTTTTTGGGATCGAAATACCGGTGGTATTGGGGCTGGATGCCGCCGCCCGGTCCACCGTGCAAAAACACAACAGGACGGCCTTGTGGATTGCCAGATTGCTCGTAATGCAGGGTGTGCAGGTCTGAGACTGGAAGTTTACCGCTGTCATAGGGTGTGATTTCAGGATAAAGAGTACGCATGGGCTGCCTGTACGATCAAGATGTGATGTATGTGCTGGTATAATGGTGTAAATGCTGATCACGTCCAGTTGATCACAACTAACGACTAAGAGTAACGCCATTTATTTCAGTATGATGTAATGAGTTTGTTTCAATGAATTTGAGTGCGTATTTAAAGTTGGATGATGAAAAAATGCATAAAATGCGAAGTGAAATGGCATCTAGACGCCGAAAGGCTGCTTTCTGGAGTGATCATAGGAAAACGTCGAAAAAATATGCAAAATTAGCTGTACAAGCTTTGACAGTCGGGGCTATGTCTAGTAAAATTCGCGCCCTGCTCATCTTGGTTGGGAAGGGGATGCCATGGGAAATGTAACCTCGCCTGGACGTTCGGTGTCGCTTGGACATGATTTTCCAGAACACATCGAACCTTTCAAATGGGCAGAATCAGGCTTTGTCTGGCAGGGGCGTGTGCCTTTGAGTCGTTTTCCGCGTTTACTTGCGGATGTGGCCGGGGATGCTAGCCAGATCGCTCTTGATGTGCTGTGCCGATTATCGCTGGATGATCGTCGTCTGGCATGGCTGGATGCCGAGATCGCAGGAGACCTGCCACTCAGTTGTCAGCGTTGCCTTGAGCCGCTACCGTATCGGCTGACCAGCCATTCGCATGTGGCTTTGCTACGGGATGAGCGCCAATTGGCGCGTCTAGGCAGTGAGCGTGACGAGGTGGACTATGTCCTCGTCAGCGAAGAGTATGGCGATCCGGATGCTGAGCTTGATCTGCTGGAACTGCTCGAAGATGAGATTCTGTTGTCCATGCCGATGACCTTTCGGCATGAAGATTGCGAGCTGAAAGCGGGCCATGTGGTCATCGAGGAGGCTCCTGCCGAAGATGAACCAAGGCACAATCCTTTTGGTGTGCTGGCTGGCTTGAAGCTGAATGATCGTGATGCTTAGGGCTTAAGCCTAAGAATTTTTTTTGCTGTAGTGGGTGAAACTTGAGGCTGCATGTACAGCAAAAAGTTTTTGTTTTTTTAATGTACTGATGTATTTGCAAAGGAGGCTATCATGGCCGTTCAACAAAATCGTAAAAGCCGTTCCCGTCGTGACATGCGTCGTTCGCACGATGCTCTGACCACCGGCGCGCTGAGCGTGGATCAAACCACTGGTGAAACCCATCTGCGTCACCATGTGACCAAAGACGGTTTTTACCGTGGTCGCCAGCTGTTTGCCGTAGCTGCTATCGAAGAGTAATGCTGAATACCGGATCTTCAGATGTTCGTGATACGTTTGTATCCTGACGCTGCAACAGAGATCCGGGTCAGGACGCGTGCAGGATGACTGCCTCTGATCTTTCCTATATATGCGCAGGTTGCCTGTGCATATATCTAGCCGTCTGTAATTTCGTAATCGATGCTGCTTGATTGGTGGCACGGGGAAATTGCGGATGGCTTTTTTTATGGTGGGTTTGATGCAGGATGATATGGCTGCCGTGCAGTGAGTGTGTTGATTCCGTGAGGCTGAGTCCTCGGGTTGAACCGCCTGATTGTATATGAGTTGTAGTCATAAAATTGCAGTGTTGTTACGCGATGATGCCCCATCAGTGACTTGCGATAGGCCGTAACTCATTGCGGGCTTTTTGCTGTAGTGGGCCTTCTTCTTAAGTAGTTAGAGCCATTATGACAATATTCAATAAAACAGCGGCGGGTTCTCGCCGGACGCGGACGGCACTGATCTTTCCGGGACAGGGTTCCCAAAAAACCGGCATGCTGTCGGAACTGGCACAACAGTTTGAGCAGATCCAGCAGACCTTTGCCGAAGCATCGGATGCTGTGGGGTTTGATCTGTGGGACATCGCACAGTCGGGTGAGCGTCTGGACCAGACGGAATACACACAGCCGACCTTGCTGACCTCCAGTATTGCGTTGTGGCGGTTGTGGCAGGAGTTGGGCGGTGTGCAGCCAATTGCGGTAGCCGGGCATTCGCTGGGCGAATATTCGGCACTGGTCGCAGCGGGTGCGTTGAGCCTTGCAGATGGTGTGCGTCTGGTGCATTTGCGCGGACAACTGATGCAACGAGCAGTGCCACAGGGTGCTGGTGCCATGGCAGCGATTCTGGGCTTAGCAGATGCGCATGTACAGGCTCTTTGCCAAGACGTCAGCGAAAAGAGCGGTGAGGTGGTCGATCCTGCTAATTATAATGCCCCGGGGCAAGTCGTCGTGGCTGGTCAGACAGCGGCAGTGCAGACTCTCTCAGCCAAAGCCAAAGAGGCAGGTGGCAAAGTGATCAGTCTGCCTGTCAGTGTGCCATCGCATTGTCGTCTCATGCAGCCGGCTGCTGACGCATTGGCTGAGGTTTTGAGTCAGACTGCGATCCATATGCCAGATATTCCCGTGATCCAGAATGCGCATGCTATCGTCGAACCGGATCTTGAGCATCTGAAGTCTGCACTGTTAAGCCAGCTGTATCGTCCCGTGTGCTGGACACAGACTTCGGTTACCTTAAAGGCACTTGGGGTGACACAACTGGTTGAATGTGGTCCGGGCAATGTACTTTCCAATCTTGCGAAACGTATGCCGGAGTCGATAATATGCTATCCGATTGATATGCGCAGTCGTATGGACGATGCGCTGACCCACATTGCTGTCGCAGAAGGGAAACTGGCATGAACGATACGACTACAGCTACTACAGAGAACACAAAGCCCCGTCAGGTCGCATTGGTGACCGGCGCAAGTCGCGGTATAGGTGCGGCAATTGCAGATACTTTGGCCGCACAGGGCTTCTTTGTCGTCGGTACGGCAACGAGTGAGGCGGGTGCTACACAGATTAGTCAGACACTGGCTGATGCAGGTGTGGGGCGTGTGCTGGATGTGCGTGATACATCTGCAATGGATGCACTGGTCAAGTCAATCGAAGCTGAGGTCGGCACCATTAGTGTGCTGGTGAATAATGCCGGGATTACCAAAGACGGTCTCCTGATGCGCATGTCCGAAGCCGACTGGCAGGACATCATGCAGGTCCATCTGCATGCCGTATTTTATCTCTCTAAGGCCGTGCTACGCGGCATGAGCAAGGCACGCTTTGGCCGCATCATCAACATCACGTCCGTCGTGGCGCAGATGGGCAACGCCGGTCAGACCAACTATGTGGCTGCCAAGGCCGGTATTGAAGGCTTTAGCCGCGCGCTTGCGCGTGAGATGGGTGGTCGTAATATCACGGTTAACTGCGTTGCACCGGGATTCATTCAGACTGACATGACTCATGTACTGGATGAGAAATTGCGTGATGCCATGCTGGCACAAATTCCGCTAGGTCGGATAGGACAGGCAAGTGATATTGCCGATGCCGTGGCATTTTTGGCCAGTCCGCAGGCTGGTTATATTACCGGCACGGTCCTGCCTGTGAATGGCGGTCTCTATTTGCATTAAGCCTTGCGGCATGAATTGCACTCTGGCGGTTCTCGGCTTATGCTAGACGTGGTGGGGTATTGGTGGCAGGTTTAGCGTCTCTAAGCCTGTTGCTTTGCGGAGAATGACGGATGCTTATGCGCGATGACAGCGTGTTGATCATCGGCTGACTGGTATGAACAAAATCGGCAATTGTTTTTTTTGCGGTTTACTTTACACTAGCGCCTAGTTTTTATTTTTATGAAGATGCACAAACCTGAAGGAGATTTTCGGTGAGCGATATCGAACAACGTGTAAAAGCTGCCGTTGCAGAACAACTCGGAATCCGTGTTGAAGAAATCAAGAACGAAGCATCATTTATGGATGATCTGGGTGCGGATTCGCTGGATCTGGTTGAGCTGGTGATGTCCTTCGAAAATGATTTCAACATCACGATTCCTGATGAAGATTCCAGTGCCATTACTACGGTACAGTCGGCAATCGACTACGTGGGCAAAAAGCTGGCGTAATTAGACTGATTTTGTGACAGGTTTTGATGTCTGCAGGCGTTGATAGGCAATGCAGAAACCCTCCTGACACAAATCACGCTTGATAGACTAAAAACCGCACTTGGTGCGGTTTTTAGTTTTTTTGGGGATTTGATATCGATAAACCTGCACAGAATTGCTACAAGAATGTCATCGGGCGGTTGCCTTAAAACTTTTAGTATCGTGTTTCCAATTCAACACAAACACGGAGTTTGTCATGGGAATCTTCAATACGATTTTGTCCAAACTGGGTTTTGGTGATCAAGCCGCTGCGGCTCCCGCCCCAGCTCCTGCGCCTGCTGAAGCAGCCCCCGAGGCTGCTGCACCTGAGGCAGCGGCTCCTGCACCTGCGCCAGCCGCTCCGGCAGCAATCAGTGAAGTCGATGTGGTCTCTAAGCTGGATGGTCTGGCGGATGCCAGCGATCAGGAGCTGAACTGGCGTGAATCAATTGTGGACCTCATGAAGCTCCTGAATCTGGACAGCAGTCTGGATGAGCGCAAGAAGCTCGCAGGCGAATTGAATTGCCCAGCGGACCTGATGGATGACTCGGCGTCGATGAATATCTGGCTGCACAAGACCGTGATGCAGCAACTCGCTGCCAATGGCGGTAATGTTCCGGCTGATCTGCAAGGCTAAGGTATCGCAAAGCAAAAGAATGGGGCTATCAAGCCCCGTTTTTTATGGCTGATGGCTCAGGGTAGGGTCAGAATACGTCTGGATTTATCGGCTTGCTCTTGGAGCGCCCAGTCGATATGCTCATCGACCAGATCACCCAAATGACCGCGTCGTGCACTGAGCGCTATAATGATGATCGGATCATAAGGGGCATTGCCCAAAGCCACGGCGGTATTACGCATGAGGCTGATAAAGCCAGTACGCCTCAGCGGACTACCTTCGGTGAAGCTGAGGAAGTCGGCTTCAGTCCATTGCCAGAGGCCCAGCAGGCTGAGGTCGTCAAACTGATGGCGCACTTGAAAGTCGACTTCTGTGGATACTTTGGCAAAGCCATTCCAAGGACAGATCAGCTGGCAGTCGTCGCAGCCAAAGACGCGATTGCCGATGCCGCGTCTAAGCTCAACCGGGATCGAACCTTGCAGCTCAATGGTCAGATACGCGATACAGCGCCTTGCATCGAGTCGATAGGGAGCAACGATCGCTTGGGTCGGGCAGATGTCGATGCAGGCCGTACACGAGCCGCAATGGGCGCTGGCTGGGCTATCGAAAGGGAGCTCCAGATCAGTCAGCAGTTCGCCTAAGAAAAAGAACGAACCTGCTTTCTTGTCGATCAAGAGTGTGTGCTTGCCGGTCCAGCCAAGGCCGCTTTGCTCAGCCAAGGGCTTCTCAAAGATCGGTGCCGAGTCGGCAAAGGGTCGCCATTGAAATGGTCCGATCTGCTGTTCAATACGCAAGGCGAGCTGCTTGAGTCGTCCACGAATCACTTTATGATAGTCGCGCCCACGTGCATAGCGCGAAATGATGGCCTGATTGGGTGCGTCCGGGACATAACGGCGCGGAGGTGGTTCGACCAGATAGTGCATCTGTACACAGAGGACGCTTCGAGTGCCGGGCACCAGCAGGCTGGCGTCAGCGCGTTTGTCCTTGTGCTCAGCAAGGAAAGCCATCTCACCCTGAAAGCCATCTGCGAGATATTGCTCAAGGTAGGGGAGTTGATCTTTGACCTCAGGCGATGAAACACTGAGTTTATGGAAACCCAGTGCCTGAGCTTCGGCCTGTATCCAGGCTTTAAGCGCGGCGGGGTCGTCTTTTAGGTGCGGGACAAGTGGGGCAGAGGCTTTCATCTGGGCGGTAGCAATTAACCCGGCAGACGCCAGCGACCACGACCGCGCGCCATACCGCTGCTCTGCATCATGAGCAGGGCATTGTTACTGCTGGCTGCGTGAGCATGGCAGATGGCTGTGGCGAGCGCATCGGCTGCGTCAGCCTGTGGGGCTATCTGAAGATTGAGCAGGCGCATGACCATCATCTGGACTTGTTCCTTTTCGGCGGCACCGTAGCCGACCACAGAGAGCTTGATCTGGCGTGCGGTATACTCGGCGACTGAGAGATCGCGAACGACGACGGCACTCATGGCAGCGCCACGCGCCTGACCCAGCTTGAGAGCGGAGTCCGGGTTATTGGCCATAAAGACCTGCTCAATGGCGGCTTCAGTGGGTTGATAGAATTCGATGACGCGGCTGATGCCTTCAAAGATTCGCTTTAAGCGCTCGGGCATGGCGCGCGATTCGGTGCGGATGGTGCCCGCATCGATAAAGGTCAGGCGATTACCTTCCTTCTGGATGATCCCGTAGCCCGTCAGGCGAGAGCCGGGATCAATGCCGATAATTAAAGACATACATTCGGCCCGGTGAAATTTTGCAAACTGCCCTTATATTGACATAATCAGCAGGAGAAAACACGGCAAGTCTGACGCCTTGCGTACAGATTGACGATATTCCCTGCATTCTTGTACATCATCAGTGGGTTTGATCATGAATAAACTGGCTTTAGGGCTGCTGCTGTTACCACCGCTTGAGATCCTGACGTGGATTTGGGCGTCACACTATGTGGGTGGCTGGACAATTTTCTGGTGGACGGTGATCGCGTTCTTCTTGGGGCTATCGCTCATGCGCCGAAGTTTGGCTTCGGTCATGCCGCAATTGCGTGGCGGTCAGATTGCGCCTGATGGGGATGCTGCTGGTGCACTGACCTATGCATTAGCCGGTTTGCTGCTGGCGATACCAGGCCTGTTGACTGATGTCTTGGCGCTGCTGCTACTCTTACCGCCAGTACAGTATCTGGTGCGCCGTGGCTTGGGGCAGTATGTGGCCCAGCGTCAGGAGGCGATGATGGCGCAGATGCAACGGCAGGGTTTTTTTACCTTCGATAGTGATGGATTTGGTCCACAGGGCGGCTTTGGCACTCAAGGCGGCTTTGGTGGCATGCATGATGTCTTTGGTCAGGGCAATTCGCCATTTGCTGATGATTTTCGTCATGAAGGTTCTCGCCATGACGGTACCGTCATAGATGGTGAGGCACGTGAGGTACCAACTGAACCGGCTAAGCGGATTGAGTCCAAGCCTGAGTGATATCCGTTTTGTGCTATGAGCTCTCAATAGAAAGGCCGCGATGATGCGGCCTTTCTATTGAGAGCTAGCAGGGATAGACGGGGCTGATTATTTTTCAGGATTGTAGATCAGAATGGTTTTACCATTAGTCTTAATCATATGCTGCTCTTCGAGGTTCTTGAGTACGCGGCCCACCATCTCACGCGAACAGCCGACCAGTTTGCCGATTTCTTGACGCGTGATATGGATCTGGATGCCGTTGGTCTTGACGAGTGCATCGGGTTGGGTCGATAGATCAAGCAGACAGCGAGCGATACGACCTGTGACGTCCAGTACGGTCAGATCGGTGACTTTTTGCGTGGTTTGCTTTAAGCGCAAAGACAATTGCGAGCAAATGTCGAACAGTAGTTCTGGAAACAGTTTGGTCAATGACAAGAATTGATCATAGCTGACCTCGACGATATCCGAACGTGTCCGCGTACGTACCAATGCTGTGCGTAGCGGCTGTTCTTCAAACAGGCCCATTTCACCAAAAAAAGAACCTTCATTCAGATAAGCCAGCACGATGTCGCGTTTACCTTCTTCCTGACTGATGATGGCGACCGATCCTTTGGCGATGAAGTACATGGACTTGGATTCTTCGCCTTTATGGAAAATGGTTGTGCGCGCAGGGTAGGTCTTGATCGGACTTTTGCTCAGCAGCGCATGCAATGAGGGCGACAGGTCTGCTGGCAGGGTGGGGGTAGTGCGTCGTGAACGTGGGGTCAGCGTATTGGTCATTTGCTATATCACATGTCGTCGATGGCATACGGGTGACGTACAACATCAGGGTTGGATGAAATGAAAAAGCCACGGGCACAGGATGAAGATGGTCTACAAGGATCATGAAGGGAATCGATCATGGCAGGTGTACTATCCTTAGTCCTGTCACGACCCGTTTGATGATCTCTGTTCATTCAACGCGTCCAGTATGCTTTTTCGGGTGTCGGAGCTGTTGCTCCTTCCAAAGTTCTGCAATTTGCGGTGCTTAACCGAAGATTGCTGGCTGTCGTGTTCAAAAGGTGTTCGTCGAATCGTCCTTGATGACTTAACTCACGTCGAAATCTCCTACATAAAGCGTGTTGCGGTCTCGCTGGACCACGGGTGTAATGATTGGCTGAGTCGGGGGATGTGGCGAACAGGATCAAGATGATCGGTTAGAAACACCAAGGCGACAGGTCTCGTGAAGCGACTTACGACTTCCTTCGTCAGTGCAGATCGTGATATCCCTGTTTTATGCTTCGGCCATCATGATGGATCACTGTTTATTCATGCGCGCTTGAACGATCACAGGCAATGTCATTGTCTGGTGAGCAGCAGGACTGGTGCAATAATGAGAAGCAGATCATGAAAAAAGATCATACAATTACATGGCCGAGATAAAAAGCTGGCTGACTGCAATTAAATGATAGACTTTCAAATCCCTATCGACATATTGCTTGAATAAACGGTGTATTTACCCCAATTCAGTCAAGTATCATAGGCGATTATTATGTAGAAATATAGGTGAGACATGCAAGCGACGATTCAGTGGATCGGTGGGGTGGCGTTTGAGGCTACGGCTGACAGTGGGCATCAGGTGGTGATGGATGGATCGCCAGCTTATGGTGGCGAGAATCGCGGTTTCCGTCCTATGGAGTTGATTCTGGAGGGATTAGGTGGATGTGCGTCATTTGATCTGGTCACGATTTTAAAGAAAGCACGTCAGGATATCACGGCGGTACGGTGTGATCTGAAGGCCGAGCGGGCGGATGATATTCCAGCAGTGTTTACAAAAATACACCTGCATTTTGTCGTGACGGGTCGTGATGTCAAAGAAAAGCAGGTAGATAAAGCCATTCATCTGTCGGCCGATAAATATTGTTCAGCCAGTCGGATGCTGACTCAGGGCGGTGTTGAGATAACGCATAGTTTTGAGATTGTACAGGCTGAAGATAATTCATTCTTATGATTATAACTGCTCATCTATTTTAAGTGATGGACAATACGCGGATATATTGATGATTAATTGATATTGAGAAGACTTTTTGGATAATGAGTGGAGTATGGGGATATTCGTATAAATATATTCAACTTCTTCACCATAAAAAAATAGGCCGATTGTTGGGCCTGTTTTTATTTGAAAATTCAGTTAATCGTGTGCGGATAGGGTTGTCGTCTAGGGATGCGTTGGCCATCTGGGTGAGGTCTATCGGCTCGATGCAGACAGCCGTGCAGCCAGAGTTCGCTCTGCTGGACTGCGGTGGCAAGCCGGGTGCCTCGTGCCAGATGGGCTGCGATATGGCTGGCCAGTGAACATCCAGAGCCATGGAATTCTGCAGGCAGGCGAGGCCAGATCGACTGACTGATGAGTTGCTTATCCTGATAGAGCCAGTGACGAATACGATGCGGTTCGTGTTCATGCGCGCCTTTCACCAGTATGGCCTGTGCGCCCCAGTCAAACAGCGTATCAATCGCAGTTGTCAGGTCTTCTTGCTGGGTCAGGGTGCGCAGTTCGACAGTGTTTGGGGTGAGTAGGGTGGCACGGGGAATCAGGCGTCTGAATGCGTGTGCCAACTGGGTGGGGTCGCCCAGTTGGCCGCCACTATTGGCGACCAGTACCGGGTCCAGTACATAAGGCAGCATCGGGTATTCAGTCAGAAGGCGCGACAGCATATCGATATTATCAGTACTGCCCAACATGCCGGATTTAAAGGCGCGGACTGGCAGATCGTGAAGTACGGCTTGCGCTTGCGCCTCAAGCAGCATCGGCGAGATGGTCTCAAATCCATAAACCCGCTGACTGTCCTGAATGGTGAGGGCAGTACAAGCAATGCTCGCATGGGCATCGGCAGCAAGGATCGCTTCGATGTCTGCTTGTAAACCCGCACCACCCGAAGGGTCTAATCCAGAAAAACAGAGGACGACAGGTCGCATAGGTTGTGATGACGGATGATCAGTCATGGGGCGGTCATGTGCTTGGAATTCATCATTTACTATAGCATGTGAGGCAGAAGTGTATGGTATATGCAGTCTGATTGGATTGAGGATTTGCCTTGAGCTGGACAAAACTTCATCTGATAGGTGAATAGAGGGTTGATTATTGTTATAGTATAACATATCTTGTGTTGATGTTTGTTGCAGCCGGATTAGTGCTGACATCCGCTCAGGATTTATCTTCCTGTATTCAATTTCTCTTCGAACCTGCTGGATTTCATGATGAAAAAGCGTAGCCTGCCTGTACGGTCTTTTGGGGTACATCCCTTATCTTTGTCGATTGCCATGCTCATGGGTGCGGCGGTCTCGACGCATGCTGATATGGCGTCAGATACAGATCAGGATACGGCGGCGAGTGCTGCTTCATCTGCTGCTAGTCCTGCAGCCGCCCCCTCTGATCAGTCACCGCCTGTAGCACGGGTGGTGGTACAGGCACATCGACTGGATATCGCCCGTAACGGGATTTCGACAGATACCGGTGGCAGCAGCTATCGCATCACGGATAGAGACATCGCAGCTATGCCGCAAGGCGAAAATACCCCGCTGAATCAGGTTCTACTGCAGGCGCCCGGTGTGGCTCAGGATTCTTATGGTCAATTGCATGTACGTGGCGATCATGACGATTTGCAATACCGCATTAATGGTGTGATCCTGCCGGAGAGTATCGCGGGTTTTGGTCAGACGCTGGACCCCAGCTTTATCCATAGTATCAATCTCTTGACGGGTGCATTACCAGCGCAATATGGCTATCGCACCGCCGGTGTGGTGGATATCGTGACCAAAGCCGGTCGGGTTGATCCATCGGGCAGTCTCAGCTATACCACGGGCAGCTATGGCACCAATCAAGTGGGTGCCAGCGCAACCGGCAGTCAGGGAGATCTGAGCTATTTCCTCAGTGGTTCTTATCTGACCAGCCATCTGGGTATTGAAAATCCGACCTCATCCAAAGATCCCATTCATGACACGACGGATCAGTTTAAAGGCTTCGGTTATTTCTCCTATTTACTCGGAGATGTGTCGCGCGTCAGTCTGATTCTGGGTAGCACCAACAGCAAATTTCAGATACCAAACAGCCCCGATATCGCGCCCAGCTTTAATCTGGCCGGTGTGAACAATTATCCATCCGACATCGTGGATGAACGGCAGCGGGAGACGACACAGTATGGTGTGCTGTCGTTCCAGAGCGCCATCGGCGATGCATTTAACTATCAGGTGTCGGCGTTCTCGCGCTATACCGATGTGCATTTTTATCCCGACAATGTCGGTGATCTGATCTATACTGGTGTGGCATCTACCATCGCCAGAAGCGGCTGGGCTAATGGCCTACAGGCGGATGGCAGCTACAAGCTCAATGATCAACATACCATTCGCTTGGGTGGGTTCTTCAGTGCCGAGCGGCTGGATAACAACAGTAATGTACTGACTTTCCCGGCGGATGTGACTGGTGCGCAGACTTCAGATCAGCCAATCAGCTATGCCAGTCAAAACAGCAAGACCGCATTGCTCGAAGGGCTGTACCTGCAGGATGAGTGGAAGGCGCTGGATAAGCTGACCATCAACTATGGCGCACGCTTTGATCATGTGCAGGCATTTACGACCGGTAGCCAGCTCAGTCCGCGTCTGGGGGCTGTGTATCAGTTGACGCCACAGACCACGGTCCATGCCGGTTATGCACGCTACTTTACCCCGCCACCGACCGAGCTGATCTCAGGCGATACCATTGCAGCCTCCCAAGGGACCACGAGCGCTCAGCCGGGCACGCTGAACGATGCGGTAAAGCCAGAGAAATCCGACTACTTTGACCTTGGCATCAGTCATCAGATTACGCCCAAGCTGACCGTAGGACTTGATAGCTACTACAAGCATGTGACCAATCTTCTGGATGAGGGGCAGTTTGGTTCGGCGTTGCTCTTTACGCCATTTAACTATGCACAGGGCAAAGTCTATGGTGCAGAGCTGACGGCCAATTATCATGACCGTAATTTCACAGCCTATGCCAATCTGGCACGGTCAACCGCACTGGGTAAAGACATCGTAAGCAGTCAGTATTTGTTTGATGCCGATGAACTCGCTTATATCAACCAACACTGGGTACATCTGGATCATGATCAGATGCTCACCGCTTCTGCGGGGATGTCATATAAGTGGCTGAGTACGACTTATAGTGCCGATGCGCTTTATGGTAGCGGCTTGCGCAGTGACTTTGCCAATACCATGCATTTGCCATCCTATGTGGTGCTGAATCTGGGAGTGACCCATGACTTTAAGCTCGCTGCCACGGGCAGTTTTGAAGGGCGCTTCAGCATCATCAATCTCCTCGATCGGCAGTATGAGATCCGCGATGGCTCGGGCATTGGCGTCGGTGCACCACAGTTTGGTGCGCGGCGCGGATTCTATGTCGGCGTCAGCAAGAAGTTCTGATTGAAACGACTCAAAAAGGCCCATTGTAGTCTGATCTGCGATGGGTTTTTTCGCTACTACATGATCTAACAATGGTCTTGGAGCTGCACTTGGCCTGCTGAGTTGATCATAAAGCAGGTTAATGCACTATATGGCCCCCACCTTCGTGATCCTTCTACACTCAGTTGATATATTTTATTTTTTTGAAGTGGTTGAGCTTCCTTGGTTTGATGCAATCCTTTCGGGACCACGCCATACGTCATCTCCTGCAGCAGTTGTGTTTCGCCTTGCACTTGCCAAACAGGGTCAACTAGGCCTGTCGCAGGGTTGCGCGCCTGCGTAGCGATAAAGATATCATTGATACGGAGATCACGTGCATCTTCAGCCGCCAAGTGATCATGTATCTTGGCTAGCCTGGACTTAATCCCTGATGTCAGGCTGCCATAGACCTGCAACAATCCCTGATAACTGCAACTCGTTACACAGAGGGTGCTGATAAGTAGAGCCACAAGTCGATTGTTTCTTCTCTTGATCATAGTGGCCGTACAGGAATACAGATCTGACAGCTAAAGACCCCGGTCGCCGGATCATAACTGGCATCGGGGCCGTAGTATTCAAAGCAGGGGCGGGCATCGAACTGCATGCCGCTGTTCGGCAGCCACTCGCGCAGTAAGGCATTCCACGCATCGTTCACGTCGTTCAATGTACCTTTAAACGGCATGGCGGCATAGCGACCACCGGGCAGCGTGGTTTTGAGTGCCTGCCCTGAGACGATGAAATCTTCCGGGACTTCAATCCCGGCGTCATAGCGGCACTGCTCAGGGGCCGTAATGCTGGGGTCGTCCTGCCCGATGCCATAGCGGGCAGCCTGCATCAGGTTGTGCGTGGTCATCCAGGGGACCACGGTCTCAAACCAGAAGCGCTGCACCGGCGCGCCATAGGGGCCGTGGTGGCGCAAATAAGCGATGGTGACGGGCTTACGGTCGATCAGTTGGACGTTCATGACAAACTCCTTGATGTGGGTGGGGAGGTCTTCATGATGCGCCTCATGCGGTGGGATCGCCTGATTGATCTTGTGCTTGATCTGATCCGGATTGCGATCTTGCGTCTTGAGATGCCGGATCGACAGATCGGACCATGAGCGCTTGCCTTGGATGCTCCGCCATTCGCTGGGCGTGACATTGAAATGCAGTTTGAAAGCGCGACTGAAAGCTTCAGCCGAACCAAAGCCGACCGACAGGGCGATGTCGAGTACACTGCGCTGTGACTGGATAATCAGACGCTGCGCTGCTGCCTCAAGTCTGCGCCTGCGTAAATAATCCCCCAGACGCTCACCCATCCATGCCGAGAATAACCGGTGAAAATGATAGGGGGAGAAGTGGGCAATCTCTGCCAATGTCGCAAGATCCAGCGTCTCGTCCAGATGATCATCGATGTGAGCAACGACACGTGCCATGCGGCGCGCGTACTCCTGCTGACTGTCCGGATAGGCCATGTTACGTCCATGGGAGGGTATAAAGGTATAGTCAGTGACTATTTCTGAGCTGATCGGCATCTGTCAAGGTGTGCATGAAGGCGATCATGTCGCGGATTTCGGCATCGGTCAATACGGGTTTGTCACCGGGTTTACGATTGAAAGGCGCTTCAGCATTGACATTGCCGTGATACTGCGGCGGCAGGTCGTCAAATTTTTGCACATGTCCTTGGGCATCCTTGCTGTACCACCGCTCTGGGTGGGTGTCGCGTGTGGCGTAGAATGCCAGTACGGTTTTCAGATCATGAAACTGACCATTGTGAAAGAACACCTGCCGCAGGGCGACATTACGCAGGCTCGGTGTACGGAATGCTCCGCAGTACTGGGTTTTGTCCTTCAGATCGGTGCGTAGCGGCCCACAGGCACCGAGGTCATAGAAGTTTAGGTCCTGATTGACTGTCAGGTGACTATTGCGTGGGACACCGATGGCGAGAATGCCGAAATCCGAGAAAGCCGGGAAGGCGCCGGTATTGCCGATCCGGCTGGTGTGGCAGGAGGCGCAATTGCCTTTGGCTGGATCATTAAATGCCGCCAGTCCGCGGGCTTCGGCAGGGGAGAGCTGGGCTTGATGACGCAGATAAGCATCGTATTTGCTGTTATAGGGGTAGAACTGCTGTGGGTCTTGCTGGAATATCTCAAGAGCTAAAGTGGCCCATTTAAAGGCTTTGCCATCGTCGTCTAGCGCATCCGCACCAAAGGTGTCGCGGAAATCAGCGCTATACGTAGTCGCACGAAGTTTTTTGGCGACATTTTGCGGGGTCAGATTGGCCATTTCACTGGCGGCAAGCAGAGGCTGTGCAGATTGACCATGTGTCGTTGCGGTGCGCCCATCCCAGTCGTGTCCGCCGACTGCACCCTGATCGATACTGTCATTGATGTCTTCATCAAAATGATGCTCGGTGAAGGGTGGCACATTCTGCTGATAGCGCAGTGAAGGTACGGCGCGCATGCCCATTTGTGTCATATCCTGCCCGCCGTATTGGGTTGACAGACGATTTGGTGGCCCATAGGCAAACTTGGGGTCATGGCAACTGGCACAGGACATCTGACCGGATGCTGACAGAGACGGATCAAAAAAGATTTTTTTGCCCAAGTCCTGCATTTTTTTGAAATTGGGCTGCACTTTGGCCTGCATCTGGTAGACGTCATCACTGTCGGTATGGATCGGACCTGAGGCCGAGGATGGTGTGGTCGCGGTGGGCGATGGGGTCGGTTTGTCGCAGGCAGTCAACATGATGCAGAGCAAGCTACAGATGCTCATGTGACCAAGTGATCGCGTATGGCACCATGGCGGGAGAAAGGCAGGCTGATCGGGCATGGGCGGGTCAGTGATGCTAAAAATTGAGGGGGATCACAGCAGACGAGGCTAGATGTGATCCTAAAGCATACGGGATTGGATATGTCATTTTTATGACAATTGAGGCGGTTTATGGAAATTGTGTATTTTAAAAGGTTGTTTTAAGTAAAAACGCAACATTGTGGATTTAATTTTAACATTCAGTTTTTTCATTAAAACGACATGTTGTTCATTAAAAATCTACATTCTTGGATGTTCTGTAAGTGCTGCTGCGCAATTGGTTGCCAAGCACATTCTTATTTTTTTAATTCAATCATGACGGATGACAATGATGAAATCCTCTTTGCGTGTTTTGCCTCTGGTGGCAATGCTTTCTCTGCTGATGACAGCCTGTGCGAGTGACGGTACGGATGGTGCTCAGGGTGCGACTGGTGCAACAGGTCCACAAGGACCTGCAGGCGCTGCGGGTTCGTCAGGCTCTACTGCCTTGACAGACACTCAGCTGTTGCAGAATGACATCAAGACGGTGGTGGTCATTTATGCAGAGAACCGTGGATTCGACAATATCTATGGTCTGTTCCCCGGTGCAGATGGTATTCCGGGGGTGAATCCGACATCATTGTCCGGCTATTTCCCGCAGACGGATCGTGATAGCAACAATACCGTGCTGTCGACCCTGCCGCAAGTCTGGGGGGGTGTAACCGCTGCCGGTCAGGCAGTGCAGATCCCAGCAGGTCAGACCGCGACGCAAAAGAATGCGCCGTTTCAGATTGACGCGCCTGCTTCTGCTGGCGGCTTCCAGAATACCGGAACTGTGGTGGATCAGACCGTGATCACGCGTGACCTGTATCATCGCTTCTTCAATAACCAGATGCAGATCAACGGCGGCAAGAATGACAAGTTTGCAGCTTATGCGGATTCGGGCGGTCTGGTCATGGGCTATTATGATGGTAGCAAGATGGCACTGTGGAATCTGGCCAAGCAGTATGTATTGGCGGATAATTTCTACATGGGTGCTTTTGGCGGCTCGTTCCTGAACCATCAATACCTGATCTGTGCCTGTGCGCCGGTCTATCCAAATAGCGGTGCGGCTGTACCAGCTTCGGTATCGCAGATCTCGGTTGATGCGAATGGCAATCCTTCACTGGACCAGTCTGCAAAATCGCCTTCATCTGCACTGACAGGTCCTGCACAGTTTGTGAATGACAGTACGCTGACACCGCTCAACTATGCGGGTGACAACCAGTACCATGGTGTCAACACCATGCAGCCGCCTTATCAGCCGAGTGGTAATCTGCCTGCCAGCAGCGGCAATGCGCAGACCGCAGATCTGGGTAACAAGAGTACCTCGTACCCTCAGACGGCAACAACCATTGGCGACTTGCTGGACAAGAAAGGTGTCAACTGGGCATGGTATGCCGGTAGCTGGAATGCGGCTACAACGGATGCGGCCAACGCCACCCGTTCGGTGATCTATGCCGGTAAAGTACAGTTCCAGCCGCACCATCAGCCGTTCAATTATTTCTCCAAGTTTGATCCGACCAATCCAACCACACTGGCGTATCGTAACCAGCATCTCAAAGACTTTGATGCCAGCTTCCTGCAGGATGCGGCGGCGGGTAATTTGCCTGCGGTCACGTTCTACAAGCCGCAGGGTAATCTGAACCAGCACGCAGGCTATGCCAATATTGCCGATGGTGATGCCCATATCGCTAATGTGGTCGCGCAACTGCAAAAGAGTCCACAGTGGAAAAACATGGCCATCATCATCACTTATGATGAAAACGGCGGTTTCTGGGATCACAAGTCAGTGCCTAAAGGCGATGTCTGGGGTCCGGGTACCCGTATTCCTGCGCTGATCATCTCGCCATGGGCGCGCAAGAATTTCATTGACCATACCCAATATGATACGGCGTCCATCCTGCGCTTTATTACCCGTCGCTTTAATCTGGAAACGTTGCCGGGTCTGGCTCAGCGTGATGCTGCGCTGGTCAAGAACGGCGGTGTAAAGATGGGCGATCTGACGGCGGCGTTTGATTTTACCCAGACACCACAATAATCAGCCCTAATCAAATGACCTCTTTTTGTCTCAGACCTAAAAGGGATCCTTGATCGGTATAAAAAAAACACATCGCTGGCGTTTTGCTGGCAATGTGTTTTTTTATGGTAATGCGCTGCATCGTCTTTGAGATGATGTGATGAGTATCGCAATATGCGGGGCGTGATAGGCGATTGAATTGACAAGCGAAGGTAGATGGCGACAGGTCGCAGTTTTTAGATATACAGCTTTTAGTTTGTGATCAGACTTTGTCCTAAAGCGTGTAGTCGCACTGGTGTGTATGCATTGGCTGTATCATAATGCGGCATTGGGGCTGTTTCAGTCGTGTAATTCGCTTTCAAGCGCCCTGAATTTGATTTAATATCCACGGGGCTTCGGTATATAACAATAGGGCTATAATTAAAAATGTGACGAAGTTATCAAAAATGGCTACGTCTTTATTTTTAAGCATTATTCCGATGTCTGATATTCATAGGGTTGTCGATGAATATTTTGACTTCGAGATGGGGAGTGTGCCCTAATGCACATTATGGAAGATAAGACAGTATAAGATATGACATCTCAAGCGCGTGTATTTCCAGATCGTATTTTTCATCGAGCCAGCGATGCGTTTTCGGCTTCTCTGCATGCCTGTCTGCGCGGTGTGCGAGCACCAGTGCGGGTCCTGTGCGTTGGCATGCTTGGCTTTGCCATTACGTCTATGGCTGGGGCCGAAGAATTACCGGCACCAAGCAATCTGGAAAGTGCCAAGTCCGATCTCTTGCAACTGGATCGAACCATCGCCAGTCTGAAACAACGTCTGACCTTACCTGCGCGGACGTTATTGCTATTTGGACTGACACCCCAAAGCCAATTATCGGTGCGTAGTATTGCAGTGCGACTTGATGGCAGATCGCTGCCTGTGCGCGAGTACGATGCACAAGCCCTCAATGCTTTGCTGCAGGGTGGTATGGATACCTTGATGGATGCCAATCTGCCTGTCGGTGATCATATACTTGAGGTGCTGGTAACCCTGAGCGATAAAGCCCCGGTTTCGCAGCGTATCGAATTTACCAAGACACTGGCCAAGGATATCGTGGCGATCAAATTCAAAGAACATCCCGGTCTGGATGAGCAGCCTCTGGCTGTGGTGGAATGGAGTCAGCATGATTAATAGGGAAAAGTCTCATCGCTATAAGCTGAAACAACTGACACGTTTACTGGGGATTCAGTCGGCATGGTCGCTGACGTTCGGGTTGGCGCTCGGTGCCAGTTTATGCACCTCTGTCAGCGCAACCCCGCTGGAAGTGCGTCGTGATGCCCGTGAGCCGGGATTTGCTCAGGTCATGTATGACTATTATCAGAATCACCTCTATGATGCACTGACGACCTTTCTGGCCAATCGTCAATTGGCCTTCAATGCCCCCGGGACCGGGGATATTTTCCTCAGCAATCTCTATACCCGCTATGGTCTGCCGCGTGAGGCCGAGGCGTCCTTGAGTCGTGCCGCGCTGACCGATGTGACGTCCAGCAATCGCAATGATCCGTGGTTAAGCTACGGTAAGCTGCTCTATCAGATGGGGCAGGATTCTCTGGCCCTCAATTTTCTGCGTGATCCGCCTGCTCTCCTGACGCCCAAGCAAGAGAGTGAGCGCATGATCATGGTGACCAATCTCTTGACCCGCACCGAACATGCGCGGGATGCGATTGAGAGTTTGCAGAGCTTCAGAACACCGATTCCTTATTATCGCAAGCTGGCGCGTTACAATCTGGCGATGTCGCTCCTGTCTCCCGATGCGGTAGATCATCTGTTGTCGCAGCCTGAGCAGGATGCGCAACGTGAGGAGTATGACGGGCGTGCAATCCGTATTCTGGATGATCTGATGCAGGATAAAGTGCCGAATCTCGTCATGATCATCAAGCCAAAACCTGTGCTTGCGACCGCTTCGCCTACTGGAAATCAGAACAAAGGTGGCTGGCTAAGCTGGTTTCGGAGTAAGAGCGACTCATCCCAGCCTCTCGGCAGCTTGATCGAAAATCGAGAGATCGGCAATAAATCTACCTTTACCGTCAGTGCGCTCAGCGCAGGCGATGTCGATGATCCGACGCTGACGCCTGATGATGTCAGCAAGCTGAATGACAAGATCGCCCTGTCACTGGCTTATCTGCGTTTGAAACACCACGATTTGGAGCAGGCACGTGTTGCACTACGCGGGGTCAAACTGGACAGTCTGCTGAGCAATCAGGCGCTCCTGACCAGCGCGCACGTCTACTATCGTCAGGGTGACTTTGTCCGTAGCTACAACTTTGCCAATGAACTCTCCAAGCGTAACTGGGCAGATCCTCTGGTACAGGAGGGCTGGCTGCTTGCAGCCCGGGCACTTGAAGATGAGCATGATGGCAGTGCGGCAGATCATTATGCTGCCGCCATACAAGTCTATAAGGCAGCGACGGCATCGATCAATCAGTTTGATCGCGATCTGGATAATCTCGATGTCTTGGCAACGTTCCCGGTCAAATCTGCCGATCCGGTCCTGCTTGGCATTCCGGAGGTGCCAGCCGGCACAAAGGCGGGTCTTTGGGCCGGATTGCTGGAGCGTAGCGAGGTACTGGCGATCATCCAGCAGATCCAGCAGACCCAGTTGCTGCAGGCCAAGCTGAAAGTCTATGACAAAGACCTGCAAGATCTGGAGGCGCTGAAGGCCAAGGTCAATCCGGACGAGCTGGATGATCTGAAAGCAACCCGAGTATTGCTCGACAAGGTCAAACTCGATTTTCAGAAAGCTGAGCTACAGGATCATAAAGCCTTGTTGGCACAGATTCGTGCCACGCTCAAGCAGTCGCGTGAACGGCTGGATTATTATCTGACCGAGGCGTTGCTGGGCTTACAGCGCGTCAATGGCAAGCGCTAACGCTGGATGGTTAGCCGATAAACACATCGCAAAAATAAGGTAGTCTGTCAATCAGACTACTAGATCAAGCCAGACCGGAGGTGATCTCCGGCATATGCAGGAGACTGTCCGTCAGAATGGTTTCTTTAGGAAATGAGACGATTGACCGATAACCGCAGATTGCGGGCGGGAAGAAGCAACAGCGCAACCCACATGCTCTGAAGCAGGCTTACACAAGGATTGGAAAGGATTGTGCTTATGCGTTACGCGGTATCCAAATTAGCTCTGGCCTTATGGGGGCTTGAGTCCCTGATGCTGTCGCCTGTGGCAATGGCAGGGACGGGTACGCTCGCGGATCTTGAGAATGTGCCACAGGATACTCAGGTGCCTCAAGTCATCCATGACAAGAGCGTGACGCCTGCCGATGAGGCGGCGCTGAATCAGGAACTTTATCAGCGTATGATGAAACAGGCGCATGATGCAAAGGATCCGAAAGCCGCCAACGCGTACTTGGGCCTTGCAGGCAAGATCAAGAGTAATCAGCTGAGCGCCACCGATGAAAAGAGCGAACTGAAGAGCCGGATTGAGATCTATCAGGACCAGATCCAGCATTTGCCTGCCAATGAAGTGCGCGACGATCTGTATTATGAGCTGGCACGTGCCAATGATGGGCTCGGGCAGAGTGATGCAGCTATGGCGGCCCTGACCGAGATGCTCAAACGCTTTCCGCACTCGACGTTCGCTGCTGAGGCACATTTTCGTCTGGCCGAAGATGCATTTAGCCGTAAGCAATACCGGACTGCGAGCGAGGAGTATCAGGCCGTCCTGCAACTGGGCGAGGGTAAATATCATCAGCCTGCAGAGTATTTTTATGCTTGGTCACTGTATAAGGATGGTCGCTTTGAAGAGGCCATCACGCCTTTTCAGACCCTTATTGCAGAGCTAAAGCCCAAAGTCAGCGCGGATGATCTGACTAAGGTCATGGATGCGGTCACGCATGACCAGCCGCTCGCATCGAGCGATCTAACCGGACAGAACGGTTCAGGTAAACGCGACGTACTGCTGTTGCAAGATAGCTATCGGACATTGTCGTCGATCTTTGTGCAGTTGGGCGGTGCGCCTGCACTGGCTAAATACTATGCACATCAGCCGCTTTCTGACGAAGAGCTGTTTATGTATCGTCAGGTGGGCGTGCGTTATCGCGAATCCAAGCAACTCTTGGATACGGCCAAGGTCTATGAAAGCTTTGTGCAACAACATCCGGATACCGTGCAGGCAGCTGCGTTCAGTCAGGATGCGATTAAGGTCTATAACGAGGCCGGTTTTGCACAGGACATTATCCGAGCCAAGAACGACTATGTGGCCCGCTATGACATCGATCAGACCTACTATAAGGGTCTGACGCCTGCACAGCAGGAGACTTTGCGCCCTGTCCTGAAATCGCAACTGGATGATCTGGCCAAGCACTATGATGCCATCGGCCAGACCCAAAAATCCAAAGCGGACTATCTGCATGCTGCTGATCTGTATCAGAAACAGCTTAGCCTTGCGACTGAAGCAAGTGACCGCCTGCTGATCGAGCAACATCTGGCGGATGCACTTTACAATGGCGGTCAATACGAGCAGGCCATCCCGCATTTTGAAGCATTAGCCTATGACACACCTACGGCCAAGCCGAGCGAGATGGGTTATTTTGCCTTGTTGTCGTATCAGGCACATGCCAAGGAGCTGACCGGTCAGCCAGATTCGGTTCAGAGCGCATGGCTGGACCGTCAGTGCCAGAGTAGCGAGCGTTATGCAACGTCATTCCCGACAGACAAGAATGCGGCACCGATTCTGCTTACTATGGTCAGCCAGTATTTGGATCGCAAGCAACTGGATAAAGTCAGTGAACTGTCTGAGCGTATCCTTGGACTACCGGATCTTAGCCTTGCTGATCGCAAGACTGCGACGATCTTAAAAGCCAATGCAGCCTACGATCAGAAGCAATGGCAGCCAGCTGATCAGGCATATATTCAAGTGCTGGCACTGCCTAATCTGACCGACAGCGATCGGATGCGTTACCAGAATCAGCGCGCAGCCAGCCTGTATCAGGAGGCTGATGCTGCCAAAACTGCGCAGTCGCTAGATCAGGCTTTAGCGCTCTATACTGAGGCATCCAAAGTCACGCAGGATCATGCGGTACAGGTAGACAGCCAGTATCAGGCTGCCATGCTGTATGGTGAGACGCCAAAGGCGCTGCCATTGCTACAGCAGTTTTATCAGCAGTATCCTGATGCGCCACAAGCAGTAGGGATTCCTGAAAGAATCGTGAAGCTGCAAGAGAATGCGCAGGACTGGGCGGGTGCGTCTGATACCTACCTTAAGATCTATCAGCGTGATATCAAGCCTAAGTCGGATGATAAGACACAAGATAATGCCCTGATTGCGCTGTGGCTGGCAGCCGAAAGCCAGCGTAAGGTCGTAGCCAACAATACCAAAGAATTAGCCCTGTATCAGCAATACCTCAAAGAGCCGCGTGCACAACTGGCTCAAAGCGTCGAAGCCAGCGAGCGCCTGTATCAGGCGGCGGTGGTGACCAAAGACACGCAGGCACAAACGACTGAGCTGACGCGGCAATATACGCTGTATCAGAAATATGCTGCGAATGCACCAACTGACATTCAGGCACGTCTGCGCTATCTGGCGGCACGTAGTCTGACGTTGCAAGCAGCGCCGACCATTGCTCAGTATCAGGCAATCAGTCTGACGCAGCCACTCAAAGAGAGCATTGCTAAAAAACAATCAGCGCTGCAAAAGGTCTTAAGCGCAGAACAGCCAATCTTGGATCTGAAGGTCGCCGAGTTTGCAACACAAGCGCAATATACGCTGGGTGACAGCTTTGGTGATTTCTATCATCAGGTCGTGCAATCTCAGCCACCGACAGGGCTGTCGGATCTGGAACTTGAGCAATACCACATCGCGCTGGATGAGCAGGCACAGCCATTAAAAGACAAAGCAGTTGAATGGCATAAGGCCAATGCTGTATTGGTGCCAGATACATGGGATCGCTGGGTAGGACTGAGTTATTCTGCACTGGCTGTGCTATTGCCGGGTCGATATGACCGTCCGCTGAAACAACCCGTGATTCCCGCTGATGATCCGGCGCTCAAACAGGCAACTGCAGGACTGACACAGGACCCGGTGGTGAGTCTGTCGCAGTTAGATCAGCTCTTGTCTAATACCGAGGCCCTGCGTAAGGATAAAAAGCAGAAAGTCGATCCTGTCGCCGCAACGGCACGTATCCAGCGGATTCAGGATTATCGCGGACTCGCCTTGCTGCAGCAGGGTAAATTTAATGATGCTGCATCTGCCTTTGCTTTGGCGGACGGTCTGAATGCGACTGCTGTACAAAAGCAGCCGGAGGCACCCTATCTGCTGGGGGTAGTCAATGATCTGTATCTACATCAGCAGACCACGGCATTGGCGAGCTATGAGCATTATCTGGCGATTAGACCTGAGGATCAGAATGTACAGAAATGGGTACATATCCTACAAAAGGACCTGAAACTGCCTCTGACGGTTTTTTCACCACCTGCGAAGCCAGATGTGGCAAAATCGGTCGAACCAGTCGCTCCAGCATCGCTAAATGATAAAGCGGCAGTTGCTCAGGCTGCAGTGACATCGCCTGATGCGGGGGTACAATCTGCTGCACCTGCACCTGCACCTGCACCTGCACCTGCACCTGCACCTGCACCTGCACCTGCACCTGCACCTGCACCTGCACCTGCACCTGCACCGACAGCTTCGTCGTCTACACCTGCGGCCACGTCAGCACCGGTACAGACGACCACACCGACCGAGGGTGCCAAAAAAGATGAACATGCGCCGAGTGCAGTGACCGATAAATTGCTGGAATGGCAGTTGATGCGGCAGATGCATTGATCGGCAGTATTGATGAGGAGTCAGCCTGATGGGAGAGCACACACAGGTGCTGTATAAAGAATCAGAATACAAGAGGATGACATCATGTACGGCGTACGATTACCAATGATCAGGACTATTTTCCTGCTGCTGTCTGGTGTCATGGGGGTGTCACAGTTGGCTGCGGCAGAGGATGTGTCGTCGACGGATGCTTCCGCGACATCAGTTACTCAAGTCGCTGCAAAAAAGACAGTGACTGCCAAAGCGGCCAAGACCAAAGTAGCCGCAGCGACACAGGATGCAGGCCACACGGATATTGTCGGACATATCGATAAGCCGATGGTCACGAATATCCTGCCTTGGCAAGAGAGCAAAACACCCAAGGATATGCTGGAAATGTCGGCTCTTAAAGATGCACTGGTTCCGACTGACCGGGACCGGATTGTCAGTGAGACTCGCTATTCGGGCATACTGAATCAGACGATGGCCGACAAATCGGGCAAGTGATGTAGATGGCAAATGAGAAGGCTGAGCCATATGAGGCTCGGTCATCTTGGCATGGACATATATGACTGACGTAGCAGGATGAGGTCAAACACCGGGATGGTGTCTTGTCATCAGCGACGGTCGAATGAAAATAGCAACGCATTAATCAATTCAAACAGAGGACGATAACGATGATGGAGTTCATTAAATTTATCCAGGTGGGCGGTTTTTTTATGTACCCCATCATGGTGGTTTTTTTTGCCGGGATGGCGATCTTCTTTGAACGTCTTTATGCCTTGCAGAAAGCCCGTGCCGGTAGCCGCGAAATCTGGGCCAAGGTCCAGCCTGACATTCAGTCAGGACGTCTGGAAGCCGCCCATAGTGCCGTGAAGGATAATAGTAGTGAAGCCGGTCGTATACTGGATTATGGTCTGGGAACTGCGACTAGTGGTGCAGATATGTCACACGTGGAAGGCGCACTGGAGGAAGGACTGCTCGAAGTCATCCCGCGTCTGGAAGCGCGGACCAGCTATATCGCCACTCTCGCTAACGTTGCGACGTTGCTGGGCCTCTTGGGGACGGTGCATGGTTTGATTATGGCATTTGCGTCGGTAGCCAATGCAGATCCGGCACAAAAAGGCGACCTCTTGTCTGCCGCACTGGCGGTATCGATGAATACCACCGCGTTTGGTCTGGGTTCTGCGATTCCGCTGGTACTGGCTTTCACCTTCCTGCAGAACTACACACAGCAAGTGATCGAAAGTCTGGAAATGATCGCCATGAAGGTGCAGAACTCTATCCGTCGCGTATTGCCAACCCAGCAATCCTGATCGTGGATGGCGGTCCCGCATTTGTCTGGCATGCAGGATCTCTAACATACGGCCAGAACGGAACTGGCATCCGACTATCTCTAAAGCAGAGACTCAAGGTCGGGAGTCAGGGGCGATTAAGGAGGATATATGTCGATACGCAGACATCGAAGACGTGAAACTGATGTTGATCTGGATCTGACACCATTTATGAATTTGATGGTGATCATGATCCCATCGCTTTTGATCAATGCCGTTTTCACTCAGGTCAGTGTGCTGAATGTTGATCAGCCGGGCGATGCGGCACCGACCAGTGCAGCGTCTGCCAAACCGACCTTGACGCTGGATATAGCGATTTACCCTGATAAATTTGTGATCAACAATCGCGGGCAGGCCATCATCGCTACCCTGCAGGGCCATGATTTTGCTCAGTTGAATACGCAATTGATCGCACTCAAGCGTCAGTATCCTGCGGTCACGGCTGCGACCTTGCGCATTGATCCAACCGTGAAATACCAAGATATCATCAGCACACTGGATGCTGTGCGCATCGTGCAGAGTAATGATACCGGACGCAGCTATGCGCTGTTTCCGGAGGTGCAATTGGCCGCAGTGGAGGGGGCCCGATGAAGATTACCCAGATTCGGCGCATGAAGCGCAAGCAGGCCATGCGTGGTAGCTATGCCAAGCTGACCCTGACCTCGCTGATTGATATTTTTACCTTGTTGGTGTGCTTTCTGCTGGTAGGTTTTCAGGGTGAAGTGCAGATTCCGTCGATTAAAGGACTGGCATTGCCGATTTCTAATTCCTATATTCCACCCGAGAATGCTTTAACCATCGTGGTGACGCCGACAGAAATCCGCATCAATGAGAAAACAGTCCAACCTTTAAATGGTGCTGTCACAGGACCACTGAGCAGCGGCCCAGCATCGTCATCAGCGCAACCTGCGACGGTCAATGTTGATCCGGAACAGGCAGCCGCAGCTTTGGACCTGACGCCTTTAAGCACAGCACTGGCAGAGCAGGCGGTCCGCTTTAAGCCGGCACAGACGATAAACGGTAGCCCTGAGCGGACCGTGATCATATTGGCTGATCAGCAGATTCCCTATGCGATCCTGCAGAAAATCATGGTGGTCTGCAGTCAGCAGCATTTTGGACACATCTCCTTTGCGGTCAACAAGGAGGCCAAGAAAAATGCCTAATCCATCGACCATCATGTCTGGCGATACATCCAAGCATGTGGCACAGAGTGTCTCTTGGTTGCCATGGGATAATAGCCAGTTTCGCCGCTCGGACCTTGGCTTTGCGATTGCAGTTGGCTTGTGCTGTGTGATAATTCCGTTGATCGTGGTGCCTAAAGAGATTCCCGTGATTCCTGAGCATACGGTACAGGCACCGATCACACTGGCGCCAGAAGTAAAGCCTGAAGAAAAGAAACCGGAACCAAAGCCTAAAGCGAAACCGATTGTGCTGCCTAAGGTAAAAGTGCCCGGGTCGCCGGGCGGTGCGAAAGAAGAAGCCGCCAAGGCTGCGCCACGTGCAGCAGCTCCAGATCATCCGCTGCCCAAGCCTCAGCCACCAAGCCAGATGGGCTCGCCAGACAAACCTGCTGTGCAGACGGTAAGGCCTGCGCAGGCAACCACCGATGCCGGACCGGTCCATAAGGCGACATCACCTAATCCTACGCCACTGCCTACGGATACCCCGGCCCCCGTGTCGCATCAGACAGGCCCCAGTGCCGCAGAGCTACGCGCGCAGGCACAGCAGCGGGCGCAAAATCTGGTCGCACAATCAGGCCTAGGCTCAGCCATTAATGGTGTGACCAGTGGTACTAGCAGCAGCCCCAAAGCCGTCGAAGGAAAGGGGTTACTTAAAGGCGGCGTCGATGGTGGACGTCCTGATCCCAAACTTGGCTTGGGTGGTGGCGGTACAGGCGGTAATGGTGCCGCCAAAACCGGTGTGAAGTTTGGCTCTATGACGGATGGAGACAAGACCGGTCATGGTCTGGGTAGTATCTCTGGTCGTGGCACCGGTGATGCCAGTGGTGGCCTGATCAAAGGCAATGGTAACGGGACTGGCGCAGGTAACGGCACAGGTTCGGGCAAAGGCGGTAATGGCTCGGGTAATGGTGCTGGTGACAAGGGTGACCGTGACGATGTTGATCGCGTCATGAATGTGAATAAAACCCGTCTGACATCGGCTTACCTGCGTGCACTGGATGATGACCCGTCGATGGAGGGTAATTTTACTGTACATATCAAGATCTCGCCGAGCGGCGAGGTCTTAGGTGTCAATGTGATCTCTAGCGATCTGAAAAACAGCAAGCTGGAGGCGCAACTGCTGGCGATGATCAAGGGCTTTAATTTCCGTTCGGGTAATTATGCAGTCTATGACGGCAAGTACACCTTTAATTTCATCCAATAGCTCACTAATTCGGCGGTTCAGAGTTGTTTTTGCAGCCTGAACTCGCTAATCTAGTCGCCTTCGGAGGTGTGGCTGAGTGGTTTAAAGCACCGGTCTTGAAAACCGACGAGGGTGTGAGCCCTCCGTGAGTTCGAATCTCACCGCCTCCGCCATTATTCCAGTAAAATCAATATATTGTATTAATTTATTGATTTTATTCCCCCCAAAACCCACTTTAAAAGTTCGACACTTAGTGTTGATTCTACTGAAGTGGGTTTTTGCTTTTCAGGGACATCCCACTTGAGTTTATTGCTGAGATCAATTGCTTACATGTCCGATATCCGTGGATCGTATACCGTCATCGATTGGGCAAGATTGGCTATGCTCTAGGGTTAGTTTGACATTAATACACCACCAATGGCTGGCGGCCTGAGCGTAAACAGATACCACTTTGGACTACCAAAGTGGGCCATAACCTCAGACTTTGCCCCAGGCCCAATGCAGCAGTAACGCGTAGCCGACCATGGCGACGATGTAGAACGTCCCGATGAGCGCATAACCGAAGATATGCTGGCTGATGGGTGCCTGAGGGTCGAGCCACCATTTAAAGCGTTTAAAGGTCATCGGCATGACCCACCAGCCGAGCAATTGGGTGCTCACGATGTTGCCGATGAACAACGACAGCCAGAACGGCACGCCGCGTGCATCAATGAGCGGCCCGCTGATGAAATAACCCCAGAGATACACGATGGGATAGAGCGCAAGCAATACCAGCAGATTGCATTTAAAAATATGAGACAGGCTTTGCTTTGACACTTGCTCAGTCGGAAACCAAAAATTAAGGGGCTGTAGTAGATAAGGTCAAAGACCCGTCCAAATTAGTAGCGTTTTGAGCTGCTCTTTTGGACTCCCATAGTTAAATCTGAACTCACATTCTTTAATAAACAATGGAAAGGATTTTCTGT